>LWDU01039407.1_pt1 | contig 112220 bp, 97 predicted proteins | sample 727161 | NCBI WGS metagenome assembly LWDU01 (sample SAMN04566230, study PRJNA314399) | hydrothermal vent metagenome | isolation source: deep sea hydrothermal plume seawater | place: Mexico: Gulf of California, Guaymas Basin | collected 2004-07-11
GCGTTCGTGAAGGGACAATCGAAACGAGTACTGGGGTGGATGCCAAGACGGCTTCGGTGTTCAAGAAAACAGACGACGGTTTCATCGCCCGTGGGGCATTCGCAGGAGACCACTACGCGGGTGCCGGAACGATCGTGCGCGACGGCAACAACTCCTATCGACGTGGTGCCATCACGAACGGCAACAGCACTGTATACGGGCGAAGCCATTGTAACGGCGGCAGTTGCTACGGCGTTCGCGGAACCGTCGACATCAATTCGTACTACTACTATCCCTACTACTACTACCCGTACTACTACGCCTATTACGCGTGCCCGCCGAACTCATCCACTTTCGTCGTCGGCTACTACGGCACGCCGGTGTATAGCTGTGCGAATGTGTTCGTTGTCAGCACAACAGTGACTGTGTCCTCGTTCTCCTCGGCGTCGCCTGGAACGAGTCGGCCGATCGAAGTCCAGGCCACGTCTGCTCCCGTCGTGATGTACGACCTCGAAGCCGGGGTCGTGGTGTATTCAACGAGCTACGAGCCGGTCAACGTTTATTCGATGAAGCATGATGGCCGCCATTACTGGGTCCCCGGCATCCATAAGCAGTCGGAGCAGGCCGATGAGTCGATCGCCCTCGCACTCAAATCAGGAAAGCCGAGCGCCAACGCGACGGTGATCACCTACAAGATCGGCGATCACCTCGTCTACTTGACGAACGAACCCCCGGCCAAGGGCATCCACTCACAGAAGGCGGACAAACTCCACGCGTGGATCGCGGGCACGAGGGAGCCCACGGACGAAGAAAGAGATGCCATCGCGACTGCCCTCACCGCACACCGCAGCGGCGGATCGGCGTCACTCGAACGCGAAGTGCGCAAGCTTCAAAAATCGAGAGCGCCCCCCGCGTCGCCAACGGACGAAAGCTGAGCACGCTTCGGAAGCTGAGGACCGCCGCTGGTTTCTACTTTCGGCACTCTACTCCTGGGTCTTTCTATTCCCGGAGAACCCGGAGTTTGCCCTTCCCTAGTTCCTCTTTTTAGTTTCTTTATTTAGTTTATTGCGTGGTCAAGCGTCGTCTATAGATTGCGCCACATGAACACCCACGATCCGGGCGATCAATATCGCGATGAAGAGCTGACCGACCACCGCTTCCCCCATCGACAGTATCCGCGCCACACGGCTCACTGGCCCGATATCGCCATAGCCGAGCGTCGTCATCGTGGTAAAGCTGAAGTAATACAGGACATCTTCGAGTTCCTGCCCAGCTTGCGACGCAGCTTCAGCGAGCGAAAGGCCACCCATGATGTACGCGTCCGGGCTGTGGATGGCGACCGCTAAGTGAAGACGTGCGAACACGACGCCAAGCAGCAGATAGACGTTCACACTTCCGAAAATTTGATCAATCCCAATGTGGCGACGAGCGAAAATGTCCATCAGAATGTGCGCAGAGATCAGCAGAAAAAAGAGTGCAACCGCGATCGACCCCGTGATCGCCCCGCCAGGAATGTCGATCCAGCGTGAAGCAAGGGTCGGCACCGCGATACTCAGTGCCGTCCACAGGAAAAACCGATTGCCGGTCGACCGGGCCAAACCCGCGACGATGACGAGGCTCCAGACGATCCGCGAAACCATGTTTTCGGCATGGTGCCCGGGCAAAAACGGCAGGACGACGAGCAGTACGAAGAGGGCCAGCAGTAGAATGGCGTTGGCGCCAAATCCATCGAGGTTTGTTTTACCCGCCTGGTTCGTGGTGTCCGCCGCCAATGATCATCCCCCCGTTTGGACCCCACGAAGATTAGGAGATATAGAAGCCATTCAAACCCGACCGGCCGGAATTTTTTGTTTCCTATCCATTACCCCACATCGATGCAACGAAGCGGCGTACGACGGCACGTTCAACCTTGAACCCCATCCAACCTACAAATTAGACGCGGCGGAACCCCCTACTCATCGGTAAAGTAGGCGCGAAACCAGGAGGAATCGGACGTGATCCACAGCAATCTGAAAGCGAACAGCGGCTACTTACAATGGGGGCTCGCATGCATTGCGGCGCTTTTATTCGGCCAGATACTCGGATGCGAAGAAGAAGTAGCGCCCGCTCCCCCGTCGGTACGTCCGGTCAAGATCCTTGAGGTCGGCGGTGGCGGGGCTACTCGGACCCGCGAATATCCCGGTGAGATACGCGCCACGCAGCAGGCCGAGCTCGCCTTCGAAGATGCGGGCAAGCTCATTGAACTCCCGGTGCTTGAAGGCCAGGACGTCGTCGAAAATCAGATACTCGCGCGCCTCGACCCCCGCGACTTCGAATCGAATCGCGACGCACAAAACGCAAAGCTCGCCGAGGCCGAAGCGGACTTCTCTCGCATCAAGGCGTTGTTCGATGCCGACGTCACATCGCAACAGGAATTCGATGCGGCGCGTAGTCGTTACCAAGTCGCCAAGGCGCATTCGGATCGCGCAATTAAAAACCTCGAAGAAGACTCGGTGATCACGGCGCCGTTCTCCGGAACCGTGGCAAAGGTCCATGTCGAAAACTTTCAGAATGTTCAAGCCAAGCAACCCGTCCTGCTTTTGCAGGACACCTCAACGCTTGATGTCGCAGTCGCAATCCCTGAATCGGGCTTTCCGGACAACCTCAGAAGCCTCAATCGCGAAGAGCGAGATGCCGTGTTTCAACCTGTCGTGTTCGTATCTTCGGTCGAAGGTCGAAGTTTTCCGGCGCGGGTGAAAGAGTTCTCTCCCGCCGCGGACCCGATCTCGCGCACCTACGAAGCGGTGGTTTCGATCAAAACACCCAAAGACGTCACGATCCTTCCCGGCATGACGGCTTCAGTCCGAGTCAATACGTTGACCGACGGCTCTGACGCGTCGATCTCGATTCACGTTCCTTCACGCGCCGCGGTCGCGGACGAGCAAGGCAAGGCGTATGTCTGGAAGGTCGACCCGTCGAGCATGCTGGTCAGCCGGCTAGCCGTCGAACTCGGTGTGCTTTCTGGCGACAACGTCACGGTGAAAAAAGGATTATCGTCCGGAGACTGGATCGCGATTTCTGGAGTGCACCAACTGCGCGAAGGCATGCGCGTTCGCCGGCACGAAAACTAGCGGAGCGGACATCAACTTATGAATATCGCCACGTTCGCCATCCAAAATCGCGTCCTGACTTTGGTCCTCACCGTGCTCATGCTGGTCGGTGGACTCCAAGCCTTTCAAAACCTTTCGCGTCTCGAAGATCCTGAATTCACGATCAAGGATGCTCTCGTCATTACCCCTTACCCCGGTGCTACAGCGACCGAAGTAGAAGAAGAGGTCACGGATGAACTTGAAATCGCCGTGCAGCAAATGGGGCAGCTCGACGAGGTAAAATCGAAGTCCGAACGCGGGCTTTCAACGCTTACGGTCAGCATCAAAGCGAATTACGACAAAACTTCCTTGCCGCAGGTCTGGGACGAACTACGGCGCAAGATCGGCGACGCTCAGCGATCGTTGCCGCCCGGCGCTGGGCCATCACTGGTCATCGATGATTACGGGGACGTATACGGCGTATTCGTTGCCGTCTACGGCTCAGAATATTCCTATGCTGAACTCAAGAGCTATGTCGACCTACTTCAGAGAGAGCTTCTGCTTGTACCTGATGTTGCGAAGATCGCGACCTACGGGGAACGAACCGAAGCCATCTATGTGGAATTTTCGCGCGACCGAATGGCCCAGCTGGGCATCCCCTCTTCAGCGATCGCCGACGAGCTACGAAAGAAAAATGCGGTCGTAGACGCGGGGCGAGTTGGCGTCGGTACCGAGTTCATCGCAATCCAACCATCGGGCAACGCCACGACGATCGAACAACTCGAAGGCCTGTTGTTGCGCGGTGGCGATCAGCAAATCTATCTACGCGACGTCGCGAATGTGCGGCGCGGTTACGTGGACCCACCGGGAAGCTTGATCCGCTACGACGGCAACACCGCCATCGGTCTCGGCATCTCAACCGCTTCAGGCGGGAACGTTGTCGAAATGGGCAAAGCCTTGCAGGTGCGGATGGCTGAGCTTAAAAGTCAGACCCCACTCGGGATCAAATTCGGGATCGTCTCGCTGCAGTCCAAGGCTGTCGAAATCGCGATTTCGGGCTTCGTGCTCAGTCTCGTTGAAGCCGTCGCGATCGTCATCGTCATCCTCCTTCTATTTATGGGACTTCGCAGCGGCTTATTGATCGGCTTCATCTTGGTCCTCACGATTAGTGGAACCTTCATCATCATGACCCCAATGGGTGTTGCGCTCGAGCGCATTTCCTTGGGCGCACTGATTATTGCCCTCGGCATGCTCGTCGACAACGCCATCGTGGTTGTGGATGGCATGTTGATCCGCATCGGCAAGGGTCAAAAACCCGAGCAAGCTGCCGCGGCCGTAGTTGGGCAGACCGGGATTCCGTTGCTCGGAGCCACCATCATTGCCGTCCTCGCGTTCGCAGCAATCGGGACTTCGGACGATTCGACCGGAGAGTTCTGTCGGTCGCTGTTCCAGGTTGTCCTCGCATCATTGATGCTCAGTTGGGTAACCGCCGTCACCATCACACCGTTACTTTGTGTCATGTTCTTGAAGGTGCCCGAGACTGGCACCAGCGACGAAGCTCAAGATCCGTACGGCAGTAGCTTCTACGTGGGCTTCAAGAATGTGGTTCACGGCACCATGCGAATGCGTTGGTTGACCGTCAGTGTCGTGGCGAGCTTATTTGGAGCGGCGGTTTGGGGCTTTGGATACGTAGACCAGAGTTTCTTTCCTCCATCAACACGACCGCAAATGATGGTCGACTTTTGGCTGCCACAAGGCACCAAGATCTCGGAGACCGAGGCACAGGCCCAGAAACTCGAAAAGTTCTTGTTAAAACAAGAAGGCGTTACCCACGTCACTGGGCTACTCGGCAAGGGCGGCCTTCGTTTCCTCCTCACCTACACCTCAGAAAAACTCAATCCTTCATACGCGCAATTCTTGTTGGACGTCGACGATGCTGAACGCATTGATGCGTTGATCACCGACGTCGAAGAGCACATCTCTACGGAGTTCCCCGATGCACTCGGCTACGGGTCCAGGTTCCAACTTGGCCCAGGAAGCACCGGCAAGGTCCAGGCGCGCTTTAGTGGCCCGGACCCCAACGTTCTGCGCGAACTCGCGACGCAAACCGAGGCGATCTTCGCAGGCAGCGGCAACGCAAAAGGGCTCCGCACCGATTGGCGTCAACGAGTCAAGGTGATGCGGCCCACGATCGCGGAACGCCAGGCAAACTTGGCGGGCATTCAACGTGACGACGTCGCGAATGCGCTGCGCGAAGGCTTCCAAGGCGTTCGCGTCGGTGTGTTCCGCGAAGGCGATAACATGCTTCCGATCATCATGCGCGCAGACGCTGCGCATCGATCAGATGTTGCAAGCATTCGCAGCCTCCAGATTTGGAGCCCAACGGCGGGCAAATCGATCCCGCTAGAGCAGGTGGTCTCCGATTTCAAAACTGACTTCGAAGACGAGATCGTGATGCGCCTCGACCGGCGACCTACCTTGATCGTCTATTGCGACCCCAAGACCGGCCCGGCGAGCAATCTGTTCGCCAAGCTTCGACCTCAGGTCGAAGCCATTGAGCTCCCCGACGACTACACACTCGAGTGGGGCGGAGAGTACGAAGATTCGGGCAATGCGAAGGCCGCACTCGCGGGTTCGATTCCTCTTTTCTTATTGATGATGATGCTGGTAACCGTGGCGCTATTTAATTCGCTGCGTCAGACGCTCGTGATCTGGCTCAACGTTCCGCTGGCGCTCATTGGTGTAACCGCCGGCTTGCTCTTGACCGGCATGCCCTTCGGATTCATGTCGCTGCTCGGCTTCTTGAGCTTGATCGGGATGCTGATCAAGAACGGGATTGTGCTCGTCGATGAAATCAATTTTCAGCGGGCCTCCGGAAAGAAACAGCGCGTCGCAATCGCAGACTCCGCTGCAAGCCGCTTACGCCCGGTATCGATGGCAGCGTCCACCACTGCGCTGGGAATGATCCCGCTGTTGTTCGATGCCTTCTTCGCAGCCATGGCAGTCACGATCATCGCGGGGCTTGTATTCGCCACGGTGCTTACGATGATTGTTCTTCCGGTGTTCTATTCGATCATGGAACCAGACGATGAAGTCGAGCCGAGCGCGTAGGCGCGTCTTTTATTAGATCGGGAGCACCGGCATTAGATCGGGAGTCCTTGCCCCTTCGTCGTAGCGCTCATTGTTCTTCTTGGGATTCGCTTCGTTTAGTCTCGGGAAGTCGTCCAGCGTCAATGTCTGCCAGTAGGCAGAGGCATTGGAAGGCGTTTCGCGGTCGACTCTTGGAGAACGAACTCGAGCTTCGAAAATTCGTTTAGCGCGTGAACGCGGCATGGGCTTGGGTTACCCCGCAAGACGGCGGGCGGGCCGAAAGACTTCGTCACCGACGAGGTAGGTGCTCTCGTTCCCGAGTGTGAGGGGGATGATCTCGCCAACGCGATCGTGCGCACGGTTGACGAGGCGCTTACGCTGACTGCTTCGCAAAGCGTCATGCTCAGCAACTACCATGCAACAACAGTGGGCCTGCAGAAGTGGTCTCGGGGCCGTGAGTGAAGGCCGCACCTGCGAGCTAGCGCTCGGGCCCGACTATGATACTAAATAAGAACCGCGACCCGATGTCGTGCTCGCTCTGTGAAGGATCAAAACATGTTGGACACGATTACCATCCGCCAGATGCCGTTCGACTTTCCCGATGAGATCGACCCTGTCTTCATCGAGCGCGACCATCAGCGCTCGTTCGGATTCATCGCGGGTTCGCTGCTCCTACCCTACCTCGAGCCCTACCTGATTCGATCGATGAAGGCCGCACAGAAACACGTTACCGACCCGAAGGTACTTGAAGGCCTCAAAGGCTTCGCGGCCCAAGAGGGCCAGCACTACCGCATGCACATGAAGTTCAACGCGGCGGTCAAGCGCGCGGGCTTCCCCGGGCTCGAAGTGTTGGAAAAAGAACTTTCGGACGACTACCAACGCTTCACCAAAACTAAGTCACTCCGCTTCAACCTCGCCTACGCCGAAGGCTTCGAAGCAATCACCATGAACGCGATCAAAAGCATGATGGGCGAGAACGGTTTTGGCGAAGACCTCCCCGACTACATGGAAATGATGGAATGGCATTTCGTCGAAGAACTTGAGCACCGCACGGTTGCCTTTGATGTCTACAACGACGTCTGTGGCGGTTACTTCTACCGACTGTTCGTCGGCGCATGGGCACAGTGGCATTTCATAAGCTGGATCAAGCGTGCGACCAGATACATGCTGAAGGTAAGCCCACAGCCGAAGCGCAGTGCGAAAGAGATCGCCGAACAAAAGGCCGCGGACCTGATGGGCAACGCGTCTTCGGTTCGACGCTTGATCCCCGCATTGCTGCGAACGTATCTCCCGACCTACTCGCCGCATAACGTTGAGATCGCGCCCGGGATTCAGACGTTGGCGGACAAGTACACGGCAATGGCGATTAAGACTTCGTAGCGAGTTGCGTCATTGGGCGGTCGGCTCGCAGTGGCCACAAGAGCAGAGCTAGGGCACAACGTTCAAAACAGTACGCGGAACGCCGATAGACCCAGCGTTGATAAACCGCGGGCCCCTTGAGCGACGACCCGATTCGCACTTTCGGACTCAGAACGCCCGACAACAATGATCAGCCAACCCGACCCGCCCGAGAGCGAAGCCGCCCAACGCCCACCCCGATCAGCAGCACGGGCCAGATGATTTGCAGCCAACCCGAGAGGCTCGGCACGTTCACGGGCATCACCATTAGCTGTGCGGGATTGACCATCCCGCGGCTATGGGGTGCAGAGCCGGCCCAATGGAAATCTGCGGCTTGGCTGCCCTGTCCCTCGCGCTGAAGCGATTCGCCAAGAACAGAGGAAGAGCTTTCGGCCACGGCGATCGGAATCGAAATCAGGCCCGCCGCAGCCCCATCGACGGCCAGTAGAGATCCCTCATAGCTCAGGAATTCCACGATCGTGCCGGTCGGAGAGACCAGGGCCAATCCGTCGGGGGAGCCGTTCTGCATGCCTTGCATCGCAAAGAAGAGAAAACCGAAGCCGCTGCCATCGTCGACTAGCACACCGTTCAGTGTCATATCACCATAAAGCGTCCCACCATTTCCGTTATAGGCGAGGAGTCGCCAGCCCGAGAGATCCGTCCCGGCCCGACCCGCAATTTCGAAGCCCTCGTTGGCGTCGGCGCCCGAATTGTCGTAATGGATTTCGTTGATCCAGGGCGGCGCAACGACGAGGGGGGCGGAAATTTCGGAACTCGCGGGTGACTCATTTCCGTCGAAATCGATGGCCGTCACCACGTAATAGGAGATGAAGGCCGACTGGACGGAGGCGTCGAGATATTCGCTGCTGGCCACGAGTCCCGGGCTCAGATCGAGATAGGGACCGCCCGGAAAGAACGACCGCTTGACCTGATAGCCGTCGAGGTCGGCTTCGAAGTTGTCGTTCCAATCGAGATCGATGCCGCCCGGAATGCGAAGGGCCTGAAGTCCGCTGGGCGGCGCCGGAATCGCACCCGTAGCGCATTGGTCCGCATAGAGGCAGCCGGCCCATTCGGGATGATCGATGAAGGGATTGCGATTGCCCTGATAGCCTTCGATGACATCATTGCGATTGCGCTCCCAGGCATCCACGGGATCTTCGAGATGCCATTGCAGCAAAACCGAGAGCATTCCCATATAGCTGACGGCGGCATTCGTCCCGGAAACGGCGACGAGGCTCGCGTCGTCTGTCAGGATCAGATCCGGCTCGTCGGCAAGCGATCCGCCGTGTAGGCCGCCTTCATAACGCACATCGAGATAGAAAAGCGCCCGAGCCACATCTCCGCGTCGACCGAGCCAGGCTTCCCAAATGCCCGTCGCCGTCCAATTCGACCAACCCGGATAAGTGCCGGCTCCTCCGCCAACGCCACCGTTGGCCAGAGTCGTTCGCTCCGAGCAATTCAGATCACAATAATCGTAGAATTTATTGCTACGCGAACTGTTATAGCCCTCGTCGGAAAGAAAGAGATGATGGCAATCCGTATAGGGATAGTTCTGACTGCCGTCGTTGGGAAAACCGTAAGATTTGGGCCAGCTATGTTCGCGGTTATAGCCGCCGCCTCCGCCGCCGAATTTGGGCAGGCTGGCATTTCCGTAGACATCGAGGATCGACGTAAAATCCGTGGGATCGGAATCGGCTTCTTCGAGGATGTCCCAGGTATCGGTCGCGCTCGAGGTATAGGGGAAGCGCTGGTGGTCATCGATGACTTCATGGAGCGTCGCGCGCAGGGTCGCGGCGTGGGTGGGATTAACCGAATCGTAATAATTCGCCGTTGGCGAGGCGTGCGCGAGCGAAGCCATCGCGCAAATCGCCCATCCCAGCAGCCAAGCGCAGCGGGCAGTCCTGAGGGGTTTTTCGGTTCCGGTCAGACAGAGACGACTCGGGATTGGGCAAGAAGGAGAGCGCCTGCGTACCGTTGCGGAAAAAACACCCGAAACGGCCCTCTGTCGCGTCATCTTGTTGTGCGGACGTAGGATTCGCCCTCTGTCATGTCAGCATTTTGGAGCGTCCCGATCTGGGCGGGATCGAGCGTCGCCTCGACACCTTGGAGCCCATTGCCGGCGCAGGACATCACCCTGACCCAGCTTTGGCTTGCGGGCAGCTCCGCAAAAGGAAGGCAAGGGAACGGGCGAGATCATGAAGATCAGCAATACGGACAGTGTGGTGCAACGGACGCGCACCACAGTTTGAACCGACTTTATGTTCACCTCGCATGAGGACAATAGTATACACGCCACGTGTGATCGCGTTTGGCGCGGAAGTGACACTCATTCAAAAAAACGAGAATGATGGCGATGCGGGGAATCTGCCCCCCTCCTCAAAATCGCTGACACCAATCTGAGTAAGCACCCACTTCCCTTCTGCCCTTTGGGAAGGAGCGGGCGATGGGCGTGGGTACGAAGGGATCGATACCTTCGCCTCAATCGAAAATAAGGACGACGTAGGCGAAGAACAGCAGCAAATGCACCGCTCCCTGCATCGTATTGGTTCGACCGCTGCCGAAATTCACCATGCTGACCGCGAGCGTCACCACGAGCAGGATAAGTTCCACATCCTCCAGGCCGAGTTCGACCGTCTTTCCCGTGGCCAGCCCGATCAGGAGTACCGCGGGGACGGTTAGGCTGATTGTCGCCAGCGCCGAACCCAGCGCGATGTTCACGGTTCGTTGGAGCTGGTTGGCCAATGCAGCCTTCACCGCCGCCATGGCCTCCGGCGAAAGGACGAGGATGGCCACGAGGAAGCCGCTCAGCGCCGTCGGCGTTCCCAACACCTCGCTTCCATGATCGACGACCTTGGCCATGTTCTTTGAGAGCAGCACGATCGGGAGCATCGTGAGTACGAGCATCACTCCGTGATATCCGCCCCCGAATATTTCCAGCTCGCCGTGGCCGTCATCATCGTCGTCTTCGCCATCTTCCCGAACTGGCTGCCTGAAATACTGGCTGTGCCGGACGGATTGAAGCGCGAGGAAGATCCCATAGAGACCGACGGACATCGTAATCAGGAATACGGCGAATAGCGGCGACGCAGAGGAATCCGGCGTCGAGGCTGTGAACCTCGGCATCACGATGCCCATGGCCGCAAGTGGGATGATGACGCCGAGGTAGGCCGATGCACCGCGCAGGTTGTACTCCTGCTCGTGATGTTTGAGACCGCCCAGCAGCAGCGTGAGCCCCAGCATCCCGTTGAGCACGATCATGAGCACCGCGAACATCGTGTCACGGGCCAGTGTCGGATTCTCCGCCCCGGTCAGCATGACCGCGGAGATCATCACCACCTCGATACTGATCACGGCCAGCGTGAGAACCAGCGTCCCGTAGGGCTCACCCAGACGGACCGCGAGTGAGTCTGCATGCCGAACCACCGCAAACGACGCCCCGAGCATGACCGCGAAGAGCCATGCGAACATGAAGACCGACCACGGTGTGTTGGTCAGATCCCCGAGCCAGGATCCGCCGAAGGTGAAGAACAGCCCCGCCGAGACGATGCCGACCAAGAAGGCTCGTTCCCGTCGGAGGAACGCCAGCGGACGAAGTGGGTTCGGGGTGTCACTCATCGAGGCAGTTTCCGTTCTCAAGACCCGTGTCCATTCTCAACGCGGACCTTCGATGCGCATCGGATAAACAAGCTGCGTTTTCGCTTAAAGTACTGATCGAGGCGGGATGTCAAATCAGCGTCCGGGGAGAGGTAAGCCCGGCGACGGGAACTCGGCGACGTCACGCGCTAGCTCGCTCTTTCCAGCCGCTCCCTGCGCGCGCGCGCCAGCCAGCCTCCACCTGCGAGCAAGGCTCCCACGAGGAGTCCGAGGAGTGGTGTCGATAGCGCCGGGACCTGGATCACTTCGAACTGGCAGGTAGCGGAGCAACCGTCGCCCTGCTCCAACCCGCCGTCGTCGCATTGCTCACCGGCGTTCAACTCGACAACTCCGTTCGAGCAGAAGGGCACGCTGCAGTCGGCGTTGCAGGTCGCCGTTTCTCCGCCCTCATCGCAGGCTTCGCTTCCGGTGCCCTGGTTCCAGACGGTGGTGTCGCCGCAGACGGCGTCGAGGCAGGCGTTGGTGCAATCGTCGTTGGCGTTTGCGTTGGCATCGTCGCATTGCTCACCGGCGTTCAACTCAACAACACCGTTCGAGCACAAGGGCACGCTGCAGTCGGCATTGCAGGTCGCCGTTTCGCCGCCCTCATCGCAAGCCTCGCTTCCGGTGCCCTGGTTCCAGAGGGTGGTATCCCCGCACACGGCGTCGAGGCAGGCGTTGGTGCAATCGTCGTTGGCGTTTGCGTTGGCGTCGTCGCATTGCTCACCGGCGTTCGACTCGACAACTCCGTTCGAGCAGACGGGCACGCTGCAGTCAGCGTTGCAGGTCGCCGTTGCGCCGCCCTCATCGCAAGCCTCGCCTCCATCGACGACCCCGTTCCCACATAAGCACTGGGACGGGATCGTGAAATCCTCAACCCCATCGATGACGCTGTTCGAGCTTCCGGCGCTCGCGGCAACGCCCATGCCTCTCTTCGCGAATGCCTGCCAGATCAGGCACTCGTTGGCGCCCGCATTCGCGTTGACGTCGGCTTGCAAGATGGCGTCGCGAGCGTCGAGGAAAGATGGGCTGCAGGTCTGCAACTTCAATCCATCCACGACCAGCTGCATTGCCAGGTTGTTGCCCCCGCTCCCGGTGTAAAGATTGGCGTCGTATCCGTAGGCATCGACTAGATTCCAGTACATGTCCCAGAGCGCAACGGCCCATACGGAGCCGACTCCATGCGGGATCGAAGCCGTCTTGATGTCGTCGTAGGTGTGTGGATTGATTGCGAGGTCCGTTGAGTAGGGGTAGGCCCGGATACCACTCCCGCTAACGCTCTGCCCAGCGGAGTAGGTTCCGACAGGGCGAGCGTCACTGCCGGCGTCGCCGGGCGTCGCCGTTACGAACAGGCCGCAGAAATCGCTCCACCCCTCTCCGGGTTGCTCATCGTTAAACAGGCAGCTGACGCTGGCGGGGCCACCCGTGAGTCGGATCGACAGGCCATGACAGTACTCATGGGCAACGATGCCTGCGTCGAAGCCACTGTCGAGATTCGGGCCTTGGCCGGGATTGGAGAGAGTCGCGCCGGCGGGCAGGGCCGTGCGGATCGTTGTGCCGTCGGCCTGGCTAACCATCACCGACGGGATCGTCACCGTCCCGTCCGTGCCCCCCATCGTGATGGGAGAGCCCGGCAAGTTGTTGACCATCACGACCGCCAGGGCACCGACATTCTGGGCGTTCTTGACCTTGACGGTGAAGTTGCAAGCCCCCCGGTCAATGAGCGCGATATTCCCACTGATCGCAGGGCCGTTGATCAGCGCGCCACAACCTTCGCTTGCTGCGCCGCTGCCATCGTCGACGACGACGATGCTTCCTGAGACGGACGCGGGACTTGCCGGAACGCTCCCGCCGAACAACGCCTCGAGCGCGATGTAGCTACCCTCCGCCGCCGACGGGGCCCCAATCGCCAACAGCTGTGCCGCGGGTGGCGACCACAGGTACATCTGCATCCGGGGCTGAGAGCCGTCGGGTGGCGTGCCGAAATCGGCGTTGTCGAAATCCGAGCCGTCCTGGGCGTCTGCCAGAACCTCGTCGCCGGCAACTCCGCCGGCCCCGTAGTTGTTGGACTGAAAATTTCCGCTTTGCTCGTCGAATCCGTACTGGTAGAGGACGTCGTGCAGGACGTTGTTCCAGTAGAAGAGATTCGCAATTCCGGCATCGAGGCTCACCGATGGCGCTTGCGCGAGATCGAGGCTGTAGTCGAAAACGAGAGTTGCTCCGCCATCCGGCCCGTAGCCCGTTCCGTTGTTGCCGTTTTGGTCCTCCTGAGCCAAGACGTTGTTTCCCCGCGTGATGGTGTATTCCGCACCTGCAGTGCCGTTGGTGTCATGCCAGCCGAAGGGGGAGGCCGTCGCGTCGGCGGGGTCGACCGCCAAGCTGCGTACACCGTGCTGAGGAGACTCAACGGGGATCTCGAAGACGCGATACGAGTCGCGGGCGATCCAGTCGCCCTGGGCTGTGATCGCGCCAGTTGTGGCGTCTACCCAGACCTGCCACCAGTGCTTCCGATCGGGTGTCCTTACGACCAACTCCCAGGCGAGAACGAGTGCGCCGGAGGGAAGTGAGTAGTAGGTGAGTTTCACCGGGATGTCGTCGAGCGAGACGCCCGCCGAACGAAAGAGGGAGGCTCGCGTTGGACCGGTAGACGACTCGAGCTCGACCCGCGGAGCCGTAGCGACGAGTCCAAGCTCGGCCGCCGCTCGATCGATCGCACCCGAGGCACTGAGAGTGGGGCTCGTCGCCGTGGCGGAGGACAAGATGTCGCGACCGAGGCTACCGCGCGTGCCGATGACGAGATTTTTCGCGTCGAGGTTCACGGTGACACTTCGGTTGGCGATCTCGATCCCGCCGAGCTTCTGTCGTATGTAGACGTGCGAGACGCCGGCGTGCTGCGTGCGAGTTTCGTCAGTGACGGCGAGTTCGCTGACATCGGTGATGGCGAGGCTCTTCGAGGCTGCAGTGCCCCGGACGTGCTGGAGGGCGGCGTCCCGAGTCGCGGATGCCGAGGTCTGGGCGTAGGCGGACGTTGTACAGACAGCGAGCGAAAGCACGAGAGCGCAGCGGCCTACTAGAAAAATCCGCACGTCCATCATGTCAGCGAGTCGCCTCCTCGGGGCTAAGGCGTTGGCGGGCATAGAATTGACAAGCCCCATTTTCGCTCAGAGTGCTGATCGAGGCGGTATGATAAACCAGAATGCGTGGAGAGGTAAGCCAGGCGACGGGGCGTGACATTCATCGCGAACGGACGGTGAGGGGGCACACTCTGACAAGTTTTTGTAGCCGTTGTGGCATTTCACATTCCTCGCGGAACCCTAGCGTTGCCGGTGTCCGGGAGCAGAGAAGCGTTTCCGATGTACGTCATCAAGGCCGCAGCTTCGTGCGGTCGAGCACCGCGTTGACGGCTTTGTTTGCTAGCGCGCCTAAGTAGAAAGAAGGCGCAGGCCGAGTTCGGCAACCAACACGCTGAAACCCATCGCAAAGCCAATCGAAATCGCGGCAAAGAGCCGCTGCCGCGATGACATCCCCCCGCCGCGCACGGCGCCAGGATGCCGTGGTATTGCACCTGATAAGCGCGGGGGATCTTTCTCCAGGAGACTCGAATATCAGCGCACCTCGTTGCGCGCTGCAACGCGGGCGCGTACGAGCCCGGTAGCCCGAATACACCACACTCGCTGAACGGGCGCTTCCGGGTCCCCGACTCCCCGAAACAAAAATGGGCCCCAACTGCTAAAACAGTTGGGGCCCATTCGTTTCTCGTCGCGTGAACGCGCTTGCTAGTTAACCGCGCTGTAATTGGGGACCGCGTATCCGGCGCCCATTAATGCTGAGATCACGTCATCGATCGACGTCTTTTCGTCGTCGAATACGACGTTCACTGAATTATCGTTCATGTTGGTTTCGACAGAAACAACTCCAAGCGCTTGTACGGCCTCACGGGCCTTCGCGGATGAAGCGCCTCAGGTCACACCCGGCGTCTGCAGCACATACTGCACGTCGGCGGCCTGCGCGTTGGTGGCCGCAAAGAACAGTCCCACTGTTCCAAGTCCCAACAAAATCTTTCGCATGATTTCCCCCTTCAGCTCACAAGAACTTGGCGGCTCCGAATTGCGCCGTCAGTTCGTTCCAAGCGATGACTGGCCACGTGGAACGATTCCACGTAAGCGGCTGGCTTGAAGATCGTACCATTGTGCGGGGGTTGTCACCGTCATCAGGTGTTGTGAAATGCTGAATTGCGCAATGGAGACGGCATGGCTGAGCTCTCCTGGCCCTTTGAGTCCCAGAGATCTCCCCTCACACGATGCTCTTAGTCGATGTCGCACGGAGTACCTGGCCACATGAGCGGCCTAGAAAGCAACTGAAAAACGTCTCTTCGCAAAATCGTTCTTTTGCACGAAAGGGTCAGACGCATACACGGGACAGCGATGCCCTCGCTCTCCGCGGTCCATGCCGGCGCCGAAGCGTCCAATGCATCCGTTGAGACACCCTTAATCGCTTCCCTCTTCTATCTAGCTACATACGGCCACAGCATTGCAGGTCGTGTGGCCGTGGAGTTCAATCGCAGGTCACCAGACGGGGAATGGGCGCAAGACAGCGCGACCAGTAGGATTTATTACTGCAATCTCTTGACGCCCCGTTCCGGAAGAAGCAATTTGCGGTCGTTGGGCGTCTTCGGCAGGAGTCTTGAGATGCAGTGGCGGTGGGTTGTCGATTTCAGAATAAGAGAATCAACGGGGCGCTTGGCTACGATGCGAGCGCGTCGGTCGTGCAACGTTCCGCGGCCGGGTTTGCGATGAGCCTGGATGTCCACTTGAAACTCCTATCCGCGGCTCGACTCGTTTCGGTGCTGATCGTCCTGTCGTTTGCGATGACGTCCCCTGCGACGGCTCGCAGCTCCCTCCTCAAGTCGGCCAAGAAGGGAGATCTGGCGAAGGTCCAGGAATTGATCAACGCCGGTGCCGATGTATACGCTGCGGATAGCAAGGGCAATACAGCGATCTACTATGCGGCATTGAAAGGGCATGCGGATGTGGTGGATGCGCTGCTCGATGCCGGTGCCGATGTCGATGCCTACAACGGCTTTGGCTCGACCGCCCTGCATATGGCCAGCTATGGCGGGCACGTCGATGTGATTCGTTCGCTGGTTCGCTCTGGTGCCGACATCAACGTCGTGAATACGCCGCGGAACAGTGGCTTTGCCAACGATACCCGTCGCGGTCCGGAGCCCAGTACGCCGCTGATGAAGGCTGCGGGAGCGGGCAGGCTCGAGGCGGTCAGGGCATTGATCGAGTTGGGGGCGGAGCTTCCGGCGCCGCGCGCCGTGGCCGCCGCAAAGAAAAAGCGCCACATCGAGGTCGCAGAGTTGATTACGACGCAGACTCGGCTGGCCAAGGCGGTCACCTTCACGTCGGATTATGGCCGCCGGATTGCCGCAGTCGTCGGGATCAGCCGCTATAGCAAATTGAGCAATCTGGAAGGTGCAGCTCGGGACGCCAGGGCCACGGCGGAGACGCTCCGGGCCCTGGGCTTCGACGAGGTACTCGAACTTTATGATGAGCATGCAACCCGGGCTTCGATCCTCGACCTGCTCGGCAAACAACTTCAGGAGAAGACCAGCGAAGAAGATTTAGCTTTCATCTTTTTTGCCGGGCACGGAACCACCGAGACACTTCCGAACAACAATAAGGTGGGATACTTGCTTCCTACAAACGGAGACCCCGACAGTGCGTACAGCACTGGAATCTCGATGGAGACGATTACCGAACTCTCGAATCGGCTGCCCGCAAAGCACGTCTACTACGCGATCGATGCCTGCTACTCCGGCAGCCTTGCCATTAGTCGAGGGCAGGGGAGCCCAAATCGTCCGGGTCAACGGTATCAGGCCGTTCAGTGGTTGACCGCAGGTACGGAAGGCCAGCAGGCAATCGAGCGTGGAGGTCGCGGTCTGTTTACGACCTATCTGCTGGAGGGCATGGATGGTGAAGCCGATCGCAACGGAGATGGCGTCATGACGGCATCGGAAATCGGCCACTACGTAAAGAGTCGGGTTAGTTCCGCTTCGAAGGATCGTCAAACACCGATGTTCGGAACCATGAGCGGGAATGGAGAAGTCGCAATTAGAATTGGATCACGATGACTGCGGTGTCTGCCCCAAATTAGATCGGAGAAGGAACGCGATGAGCTTTCAGCGCGCTGGCAGGAAAAGGGCGGCCAAGTGCTTTGGCCTGTTGTTTCTTTTCCTCGCAATTGCCGCTTGTGCCCATGGCTCCACACCTCTTGGCAACGCCGCCGGTCGCGGGGATGTCGCGCGCGTTGCCCACATGCTCACCGAAGGTGGCGATCCGAATAAAGGCGACAAGGACGGTTTGACGCCCCTGCATCAATCCGCTGTGAAGGGGCAGCTTGCGGTTGTCAGACTCCTCGTAGGCGCTGGCGCGGACGTCGATCAAGCCGACTACGACGGAAATACCCCTTTGATTTTCGCAAGCGACAGCGGGCACCCGGAAGTTGCGCGCTTTCTTGTCGATCAAGGGGCTGGCCTTGCCTTTGAGAGTGCCGTCGAGATGACGGCCGTTCAACATGCTCGAAAGAAACATCACCAGGAAGTCGTGGCCATCCTGCAGGCGGCGCTGCGCCGCCGCCCGCCGCCTCAACAAGAACAATCGAGGGCGCAAGAGATTCCAGCAGAGCAGATCTCCGAGCTCAGACTGAATAAGAGTTACTCGCCTGGCTACAACCGCCGCATTGCCGCCGTGATCGGGATCAACCAATACGCCAACTGGCCCAAGTTGGTGGGCGCAGAACCGGACGCGCGCCGAGTCGCCGCCCAGCTGAAGAAGCTCGATTTCGACGCCGTGCTGGAACTCTACGACAAGGACGCGACCCGCGACGCCATTTTGAAATTGTTGGGGTCCGAACTGACGGCCCAAGCAACGGAGAACGACCTGGTTGTGGTCTACTTTGCGGGTCACGGCCAGACCGAGACGCTGCCAGGACGGGCTAGGGAAAGACGTGGCTATATCGTCCCCGTCGATGGCGGCGTGGATAACGTATTTCAAACCGGCATTGCGATGAGTGATCTGCGCGGGCTCGCCGATCGATTGCCCGCAAAGCACATCTATTTTGCGATGGACTCCTGCTATTCAGGCCTCGGCTTCACCCGCGGTATCGGAATGATCAAGAAGAGCACTCCCCAATATATCGACAAGGTGACGAGGAAGCGCGCCGTGCAAATGGTCACCGCCGGAGGCGAAGGCGAAGAGGCCCTCGAGCGAGACGGTCGAGGGCTGTTCACAACTCGTCTGATCGAAGCCCTTTCCGGCGAAGCGGACCTCAACACCGATGGCTATGTCACCGCGAGTGAGATCGGCACTTACGTGACGCCCAGAGTCACGGAAGACTCCGGAGCCAAACAGACACCTCAATCGGGCAGGTTGGGAGGCGAGGGTGAAGTCGTCTTTAAGCTCCGCGATTGATCAGTGAAACCAGGCATTGCACAAGTCCTCACGGGGAGGGCAGTTGCGGCCTGGAATCAAATGGAGAGACACAAGTCATGAAAAGAATATGGATCAGTATGTTCGCGGTGGTTGCGATGACATTTTCCTTCGCCACCCATGCAAGCGCTGCAGGGGGAATCGAAATCGGAGGCCGCTCTTCGGCGACAGGCGTCATGACAATAACCACCACGACGCCGGAAGACGGATCTGCCACTACTACAGCACTCATTGGGGGCCTCTATACCAAAACATCCGCAAACGGTAGGTTCGACTACGGTGTGGGGTTGGCACTTATTTTGGGCGATGACCTGACAATATTTACGCCGAGCTTCCAGGCGAGGATAAACTCGAACTTGATGGGTGCCGAAGAGAACTTTCTTATATACGGAGGGGGCGTGTTCGGTGTTGCGTTCGTGGAGGTCGCGGATATTACCGATGAGTTGGTTACCTTTGGTTTAAAGGCTGGGCTTGAGTACTACTTCAGCTCAGACATCGCCCTTCAGGTTGAGGATCAGCTGCTCTTCAACGATTCCAACGATGACAACACCAACACCATAACTCTCGGCATCAAGGTCCTGTTCTAGCCATTCGGAACACGGGTCTCGGGCCGGTCGACGCACCTTGAGGTGATTGCGCGCGCTGCGCGCTGCACTCTCGCTGACCTGGCCCAGAAATCGTAAGGCGAACTCGGCGGTGGTCTCTCGTAGACCATCGCCGAGTGCGTTTTGGGGCATGATCGTGATCGCGCCGATCAATCGCCGTCCGCAATCTGATTTCTCTTCTGGGGCGGTGGTTCTTCAGGGGTGCAGCGCAGCAGGTAGCGCGGCATAATTCTGTCGCCGGGCTTACCTCTCCCCGGACGCTGATTTGACATCCCGCCTCGATCAGCACTTTGAGCGAAAACGCAGCTTGTTTATCCGATGCGCGACGGACAGAATACTGAATGTCTCTCGACGCAGCAGCATTGATTCTTCGCAGATCCCGAGTGTGCAATGCTGTTTAGACGAGATGTCGTGAACAGAGAGAGCTCGCGACACCGCACATCTATGCTGACAAGTGCGATGCCGCGGTTCTCTTTTCCGACATGGATTTTTACGCCGAATTCCGACTCTAGAATCCGGGTTCGACTCAGAACCCTTCGGACAGCGTAACTACGCTAAAGGGTGAAGTCGAACTCATCATCACATTCGGAGCGGAATGTGTTCTGTTCACTGCGGCATATGTCTGCGGTTGCGTCGAACTCGAGCGAGTTGCAACTCGAACCTGCCACGCAATCGAAGAAATCGATTGCTGCGTCCTCGCACCCGCTCGAGGCCGTGTCTTCTGCGTCATCAATTTCTACGCAGTCAAAAGAAACTGATGCTGGGACGGGTGTGTTGCACTCTGCGAATCTATCCCCTGCATCCTCGCACGAATCCGCTGGCATCACCGTCACCTCCTCCCTGACAGCCAATCACGGCTAGAGAAACGACCATTAGAACCGCCAGGCGCTTCACGAGTTTCATAATTGACTTCTTTGGATTGTAAGTGGTGTGATCAACGGATCATCCGGTCGGAGAACCGTCGTCATCAGGGTAGCAAGAATAGACACCCAGATATAAATTGGGTGTCTCGAGTGGCCGATTTGGTTTCGCGCAAATTGGCGGATCGCGAAAATAACTGCCGCGAAGCTGCATTTGAGTACACCTACACAGAGGGGTTCCCAGCGTCCGGGGCGGTCGGCCCGCCGTGACGATCCCTCTGGGTATTCGTTGGTTCCGAACTCGGGTGAAAGTCGGGCCGCTGCTTCGCGTGAAGGGGACGATCAAGATCCAAAGAGCATTCGCTGCAGTTCTGCGCGTTGTTCTTTGCTTAGCGATCTCGATGTAAAGAAACGGACATGCGCATCGAAGGACGCCGTCTCGTCCAGTTCGATCCCCCACAATGCGTCGATCTGGTTGGGCACCATCGAATATCGAATGTCGATGATGCGATCTTGGTCGTCCGGATCGAGGCCGAGCTTGCCGTTCGAAAACCATCGGAAGCGTTCGAGATCTCGGGCTTGCTGGCTGTCTAAGTCAAGCCAGTGCAGATCGCGACTCATGTTGACTTTGCGAGACCTTTGCCCGGGGAATGATTTGACCTCCACACCTATGCGCGTGGCGTCGACGTAGTAGTGGAAGTCATGTTCATACACGGTCTTCCACAAGAGCAGGTTTCCGAAAGACGGCTTCGCGGCGACTTCGCTGGGTGCATGTCCCCGGCTCGCCGCGAGTTCGAAGCCCGCCGCTTCTGCACGCTCACGTTGTGCGACGCCCAGCAGCAGGTACGCAATCGCCCAGATGGCCGCAGCCCGGACCCACCGCGGAGCGCTTCGAGCGACTGCAGTCACGACGCCAATCAACAAAGGAAGCGTAAAGAGCGGGTCGACCACCGACACATTGTTCCAGGCAATCCGAAGATCCGTGAACGGCCAAAACAACTGGGTGCCATAAGACGTACATGCGTCCAGTAGCCCATGACTCCCAAAGCCCAAAAGGCAGAAGCCATAGAGTGTGCGATCCGGAATTTTGCTTCGGATAAACGGGCGCGCGATCAACGAGCAGAGCAGCGCACCAACGGGAATGAAGAAAAATGAATGCGTAAACTGCCGATGGTATTCGAGAAAGAGCAACGGATCCGTTGACGATTGAATGAAGACGTCGAGATCCGGTGCCATCCCGGAGAGCGCGCCCAACGGAGCGGCCCAGCGCATCTGCTTTGGCTTGCTAACGATCAGGGCCGCGGCTGCGCCCAACGCACCTTGGGTTACGGGATCCACAAACTTCTAACGGGCGGCCAACCCCTCAATCGACAAACCGTGCCAGCCATCATCACGGACTCAATTTTTCTACGCACCTCAAAACCTCGGCTTGATAGATTTTGCCTCGCTCGTTGAGAATGTCGACCAGGTGCAAAGAAGTCGGCACGAAGCCAAGCCCGATCTGAAGTTTTGGATTCCATTGAAAGATCGAGCCCCCTAGCCCCATCCAACCATAGAAGCCTTCACGGCCGACATTTAAGGCTCGATCGATCGCGGTGCTTTGATCGTTTACTTCGACGAATTGGTTCACCCCGCCTTGGGTGAAGATCGTCGGTGAAAACCCCATATGCGCTTCGAGCGGATCATCATGCAGAGCGCTCCAGGCTTCTGTGCTCAAGAACTCTCTTCCATCCCACTTTCCACCCGCGGACATCATGGCTGCAATCTTCGCCAAGCCTCGAGCGGAGCAGTTCGATGCAGCGGACGGCGTCTCGCCCATTGCGACAGCCCGTTCATTGAAGAACTCGATGCCCTTCCAGCCCTTGAAGGGAGCCGGTGCACCCCTCGTCGTCGCACGCCGCGACCGCCAAACAATGCGAATCAGCCTTCCAAGAATCTGAAGCAAGCCGTGTGTAATCTGCCTCCCCAAGAATTTGGGCTTCAGACTTTCGAAAAACAGAAAGCCCCAGCCAAGCGGCACAACTTTCGAAATCCGTTTCAAGTCGGCTTCCTTGACCCCAATGATCGCGTCAGCGTCTAGCGGCGTGCTGATTTCTTCGTTGAGGTATTCACCGACCGTGCGGCCTGCGGGGTCGACGCGTCGAAAAAGTTCGTTCACGATCCAGCCTCGCGTGATCGCATGATATTCCCGTTTGTTGGCACCCCCCGACGGGAATCTCAGTGGGTGTCCCTCGATAATCTGGCCAACTTTGTTTTGCTTGATGTTCTCCGTCAGCAGATCTTTTGGGTCGAGGCCGGTATTGAAGGTCGCCAGCCCCGCTTCGTGACGCATCAAGTCTGCCACGGTGAGACTGCCCTTGTCGTTTGCACCAAACTCGGGCCAGTAGTCGACGATCTTCGCCTTGTAGTCAAGCAACCCTCTTCCTACGAGGGATGCGATCGCGATGGTCTCGAGACTCTTCCCGCTACTAAAAATGTTGACGATCGAATCTGGCGAGAAGTCGGGGTCGTTCGTCGTCGACGCCCAGAGGTCGACAACCCTTTCGCCCTGATAGTAAACGCAGAGCTGGGTATTCTCCTCCGCCATCGTTTGCATCTCATGCTCATACACTTGCTTCACCGATTCGAACCCAGGCGCCACGGTGCCTTCAATTCGAAATTTCATTCCTGCGCGACCGCTCATCCGCCTCTCCGAGATAGTTGAGGCGTAAGCCTACCGTTCCAACCCCCGCGATGGCCACGCACCCGGACAGGTCTTAGGCAGCACTGCTATGGCGACAGCCGCTTCTGGCCTTCGCCACAAACTCGAACTTCCCTTGCGACCAGGGCGACGCCCACAAAGAGAAGCAGAAGCGCCTAACCGCGCGGTGGCCCCGGGAAGAAGATGTTGGTTGTCTGCTGATAGTTCGCGTACTCAGGCCGCTTCTGAACGGAGTAGTACTCAGACGGCTTGGCCCCGGTTCCATACACCAGCGTGAAATATAAAAGTCGCGACACAAAGCCGAGCCCCACCGTGAGCAAGACGGCAAGGATGACCCCTTCCGTCTTAAACAAGTGTACGAGCGAGGGAAGCGCCATAACGATGAGCCCGTTCCAGACCATCCACTCCCCAAAATAGTTCGGGTGGCGCGTGTATCTCCAAAGACCTTCGTTACAAACGCTTCTGCGTTCGCCCTTGGCTTTGGCTCGGGCGATGAAACCTACCTTCTGAATGTCGGCGACGGATTCAAAGACAAACGCTGCAGCCGCCAGTCCAAAGCCTAGAAATTCAACGGTCGAAATTGAAGGCGACGGGTTCGCAGCAATAATGAATGCGGGAAAGGAAAGATAAGAAGCGTTCGCCAAACCCTGGGAGAGAACTTCCACTTGTCTCGCAAGTGGGACGTGGGTCTCGCCGGCTCTCTCCCAACGCACGGTTTGATACTGATACCTCGGGAGTTCCCGCTGCAACGCGCCTACATGCCAAAGCTTGACGGCGAAAATCCCCATTCGTCCGCCCATGAAGATGTACAGCCCGGCCACCATCGCGACTCGCAGCGAATCCCCCTGCCCCATCACGAGGGCAATCACGCCGATCGCGACAAGCCCCCACGGCCATCCGATATCGACGTAGGACATCCGCTCTGTGCGCCACGCGGGGATGCAAACCACGAATGTAAACAGCATAAGCTGAACGAAGCCGTTTACCGCGCCGAGCGCCCGAAAATTCGGACTCGCAATCAAGAGCGCCCAACCGACGAAGAAAGGAAGCAGTTGTATGAATTTCTTCACGGGATCTCCGGGTCAACGGAACTGGACGCGATGCGCCGCGCAACGCCGATCATAGAATGGATGAGACGGAACCCTACTCGATAGGGACGGCTGATCGAAAGCGCAAAGCGAACGCACCCCGGCCAAAGAACCGGGAACACGCGAAGATTCGGCTGCCGTAGTGAATGATCCGATCCCGCATCTGAATTAGAGTGTCGACGTCTGCGACGAGGCACGAGGTCAAGGAAATTGTTCGGAACAAGACGTATCGCGGTGCTCGCCCAAGCCGGCCTTGCCCTCTTCTTGACGGGGGCCGCCCTCGGCTGTGCGCCCGAAGAGCGACCTCCGAATGTCCTTCTCGTGACGGTCGACACCTTACGTGCCGACTACCTCGGCTCGTACGGTTTCCCGGCGAACACAAGTCCAAACGTCGACCGCCTTGCCCAACAAGGCGTTCTCTTCGAACGGGCGATCGCGGCAAGTACACTCACGGCACCTTCGCATGCGTCGATCATGACATCGCGATATGTGCGCGAACATTCGGTAGGTCATGGCAACGGTTCTACGCGTCTCTCTGATGAAACGACGCTTGCCATGTTATTCGCCGCCGCCGACTACGACACCGCTGCCTTCGTGGGGAACGTCAACCTAAAGCGGGCGTCTGGCCTGGCACGAGGTTTTTTGACCTACGACGATGAGCTTCCGATTCCCGAAGGCGAACGCAAAGAAGCCTTCGAACGAACAGCCGACCTCACGTCGGAACGCGCGCTCGCGTGGTTGGGTGTCCGTCGCGAGCGGCCCTTCTTTCTTTGGGTGCATTACCAAGACCCACACGGTCCCTATACGCCGCCCTCACCTTACGATCGTGAGATTCACTTATCGCCGGGCGCAGACGAAGCCCCGCTGCCGATGCTTGAAAAACACGGCGGCCCAAACGGCGTGCCGGCTTACCAGGTGATCGAAGACATTTCCCGGCCTAGCCACTACCGTAACCGCTACGCCGGAGAGATCCGCTACTTCGACCATTGGCTTGGAAGGCTATTGGCGGCAGTAGAAGAGACTGATGCGAACGAAACGATCATCCTATTTACGTCAGACCATGGTGAGAGCATGGGCGAGGAGGACTACTTCTTTTCTCATGGCTACGCGACGACGCCCAACCTGAGTCACGTACCCTTTGTCTTGAAAGCGCCCGGGCTCAAGCCCGAACGCAAGTCCGATGTCGTGCATCACGTGGACATCGTTCCGACTCTCCTTGATCTAGCCGGCTTGCAAGTTCCCGATGGCATGTCGGGAATCGCGATCGGTCAACACCTTGGCCCTGGGCGCTTTTTGCCCGATCGTCGTGTCTATTCCGATACCGGCAACGAGATCTCCGCTTACACCGGCGACAAATTTATGCGCCTGCGTACGCGTGGTCGATTGGGTGATTTCAAGAAAGGCGACATCCGCACATACGACTGGACTGACGGCGGCAACTGGCAAATTGCCGCGAGAGACATCGACGACGCGGTGTCCTCCGAGCTCAAACGCTACGCCGACGAAACCAAAGCGCTTCAGCGAATCGATGAACCGATGAACCACGAGACGATTCAACATCTCAGAGCCCTGGGTTACGTCGAATGATCGCGCACGGCCGTGCTTTCAAGCCTGCACGCAGTGGCCTCAGTGCTGCACCGTTCTTGATCGTGTCACGACGACTTTAGAAAACTAAGGCTTTGCCTCCAGCGGGAGACCTGCCTTCTTCCAAGCGGCGAAGCCGCCCTCGATGTGCAGGACATCGTCGTATCCAATCTTGAGCAGTGCCGCTTCGCCTTTGCGTGCACGCGGGCCGATCATGCAATAGAGAGCAACGCCATTGGGCGCGTCGAGTTCGCCGATTCGGTTCGCAATGTCACCGTATGCAATATTGACCGCGCCGGGGATATGACCCGATGCATATTCCTCAGGCGTACGAACGTCGATCACAAGCGGGCCCTTCCCTGCCGTGCGCTGTTCATGCAACTCGGCTGGACGAATGCTTGGCGCCTTCGACTTCTTTGCAGTTTCTCCGGATGCCGAGAGCACCAGGAAGAACACCAAGAATAGTGACAATGTCGCAACGGAAAAACTTCGATTCATGTAAGTCTCCAATCGATGCCGACTCACGTCTTTGCATCAGGCGGCAAACGGCAATCTGCCGCGAAAGCCTTGAGTGTTTGCGGTCATGTAACTCTATCTCCAATCACGCACATCGACGCGTAGAAACGAATCATCTTTTTCCCCACACAGTCAGTCGGCGCATCGAATCTCCCACTGGCCAACCCGCATTCAACACCCATCACAACCATGGCCGGCGCTCAATTTCGCTTTCGAGTGTAGCGCCATGGATCTAACCAATTGCCGAGATCCCAGCACGTTGCAACGCGTGGAACGCTATGCGGCTTCATGTTATTGAGCGTCGTGGCGAATCATGTTCCGCAGGTCTTGGGTTTGAATCAGTCCGTTCGAGGTGTGGCCAGTTGTTGCCGTGACCCGCGGCCGACCTCTGGCCAGATCGCGAATCAACGAAACCGCTACCTTTTTGTCCCGCTTCTTAGGAGAAATACCAGGTGTCCGATTGATCGCGAGTTCATTCGGCCCGCTTTGCAGCCTTGCTGTTGCGTTTCTCTGTGCTGCTTTCGAGTCAAGCTGCCTTCGCCCAGGAGAAACCCAAGTATGGCTCCAAGGTGAAAGAGAACCGCGCGAAGTTTCTCGCGATGCCGGAGATTGAGAAGAAGCAGATCATTGGAAAGTTTTTCAATCTCATTAATGACAGCGGCACCATCATGTCCAAGAACCACTTTCAGGAGATCTTGACTTAGCAGAACCCATTTGACGTCTGGGTAACCCAAGAAATCATTTCTGAGACGAAGCCAGGTCTCATCTTTGCGACCGTCACGTTTCGCGGCGGAAGCTCGCCGCCTACGTAGAGTTGGTCCCCGTCGAAGGCTATATTGTCGTTCAAGACACGCCCGTTGGAGGCATCCTCGCGATTTACGATTTCGTCGCAGCGAACGACAACTTCAAAATCGACAAATTGCGCGAACGGCTCTTGTACACGGTCAACGTGGACGGGTTTCTAAAGCGGGTGAAGTGACATTCTGGCAGCAGTTTCGGGCGAATCGGCGATTTCACGAACGGGCGCAGTTTGATACGATCGTCCGCCAGTAAACGCAGGTATTCGCCCCGAAGACACGTCTCGACTTGAGTCTCGATCAATCCAACCGAAGTCGGAAAACAGAGGTCCTAGATGAACTGCCCGAAGTGTGAAGCCGCCATGGAAGAAAAGCGTTTTGGTACGATCAAGGGAACCGTGATGTTCGACAAGTGCACGGGTTGCAATGGCTTTTGGTTTGACACCGGCGAAGTTGAGAAGATCAAAGACGCGTGGCGCCCCGAGTTCATCGACAGTGGTGATCCGAAAGTCGGCAAAGAGTTCAACAAGATCCGGGACATCAACTGCCCGCGCTGTGACACGAAGATGGACCAAGTCACAGACCCGAAGCAGCGCCACATCCAGCTGGAGACATGCAAGGAACACGGCGTCTTCATGGACGCGGGCGAGTTCATTGACTACACGAACGAAACCGTGATGGACATCTTCCGCGATGTGGTCGCAATCCTGAGGGGCGAGTAATCCCCCTCCGAGGGTAGACGCGAGCACAACGCTGCTGAGATGTTTCGACGCATTGCTAGAGAGCGGCGGTTTTTTTATCGAGGACTGCATGATGAACAAGCGCTGTCGCGATGCCGTATCTGTCTTTGCAACGGTGGCGGTTCTATGGGTCGCCCTTCCTTCGTGCTCAAACAACGAAGCTGAACCCGAGCCGCCGACTGCTTCCGCCAACACACCACCCGTAGAAAGCAAACCGAAGGCACACGACAAAGAGCGCCCTACTAACGCGAAGCTCTTTGGCGAACAGATGCACAAGAGTGGCGTCGGCCTCACTGCCGGCGAAGAACAGGCCGCCCTCAAAGCCTTCTTGCGTGTTTGGTCCAAGCACAAGCCGATCTACAAGAGTTCATTCCTTGGCGTTCGCACCTTTCAGAACCCGCTCGATGCCTGGGTGGTACAGGAAGTGATCTCGGAAGTCGCCCCCGATGTGATCGTCGAGGCGGGCACGGCAAACGGGGGCAGCGCGCTGTTGTGGGCCATGATTCAGCGCGAGGTCAACCCGGCCGGCCGCGTGATTACGATCGACATCGAAGACCGAAGAGAAGAGCGTGCAAAGCAGCACCCGCTCGCACGAAAGCGAGTCGACTTCCTCCTCGGAAGTTCGACAGCACCCCAGGTCGTTGAAAGTGTACGAAGTCGCGTCACCGGCAAGAAGGTGCTTGTTTTGCTGGACTCGCTCCACACGAAGGAACACATCGCAAACGAACTCGCCGCCTACGCGCCGATGGTTCCAGTCGGGAGCTACGTAATCGTGCAGGACACACCCCTCGGTGGGGTCGCCGCGATTCGCGAATTCCTAGCGGAAAACGACCAATTCGAAGTCGATCGCGACCGCGAAAGATTCGTCCTTACCAACAGCATGCTCGGCTACCTAAAGCGGGTTCGCTAAGACACCGCCCCCCCTGGGCCAGACCTCCATTGCCATGAGCTCCATTGAGCGACGGGAAAGAGCGCCATCGGGCCCAGTCGTGCCCGTATATAGAAGCGTGCCGAACGCCGAACGGCCGCACGGGTCCGACGTCTCAGCGCTCGGATCAACAGCTGCGCGAACGTCATCTTTCGCATCGTCAAACTGGATCGACACCCCATCGCCCTTTCCAAACCACCGAAATACGACTCACTCCACGTCACTCTCGGGTTAAGATCTAGACATGAGCACACCCGAACAGACTGCTTCTGAGATCCGTGGTTCCCTCGACCATCCCGTCGTCGACGCCGACGGACACATCGTTGAATACTGGCCCGAGCTCGATCGCTACATGAAGGCGGAGGGCATCGATGCAGGGATCGCGGCCTTCATGCAATCCGCGAACTTCGATGGTTCGCCGCCGTGGCAGCGCATGTCGCCTGAAGACCGCGAACGCAAGCGGGCGTTCCGAAGCCCATGGTGGGGTTTTCCGAACGACGCTCGCGACCTGGCAAGTGCGTCAGCCCCCGCCCTGCTTCACAGCCGCCTCGACGAACTCGGGATTGATCTTGCGATCTGCTACCCGAGCATCGGCTTGAATTTTTCGGCACAACGTGATGAAACCCTCCGCCGTAAAGCGGCCCGCGCGTACAACCGGTACGTGCACGATCAGTTCGAAGGCTTGGGCGATCGCTTGATCCCCGTCGCGGTCATCCCCACCAATGACCCAAATGAAGCTATCGACGAAATCGACTTTGCAACCGAAGAACTTGGATTGCGCGCGGTCGTACTCGGGAGCTTTGCGGCCCGACGCTTCGAAGACGGCAACGAAAACGCATTTTGGATCGATGGCCTCGGCCTCGACTCGATCCACGACTATGACCCGCTGTGGCAACGTCTCGTCGACAAAGGGCTCCTCGCATCGTTTCATTCTGGATCGATGGGGTGGAGTGGGCGTCGCTCGACAACCAACTTTTCGTATAACCACATGGGGAACTTTGCGGGTGCCAACGAAGCGACTGCGAAGAGCATGTTCTTCGGCGGCGTCCTCAATCGCTTTCCAGAGCTTCGCACTGCGTTCTTGGAGGGCGGTGTCACTTGGGCGGTACAGATGCTTGTCGGCTTTGTCGAGCACTGGCACAAGCGAGGGCCCGAGGGACTAAAAGATCTGGACCCGAAGGGGCTCGACGGTGAGCTCTACGATCAATTGATCGCCGAAAATGCTGGTCCACTTTCACCGGTACCCGGTTGGGGAACGATGCTCGGCCGCATCACCGACACCGCCGACGTTGTAAACGACTTCGAACTCGCAGGGATCGGGAGCAAAGAAGACATTTGCCGTCAGGTCACACAGCAGTGTTGTTTTGGATGCGAGGCGGACGACCCTTTAGCAGGCCTCGCGTACGACACGAAACGCATTCCCGGAGACGATCCGATGCTGCCCATTTTTTCATCCGACATCGGACACTGGGACGTCGCGCACATGCACGAAGTCCTCCCGGAAGCGTACGAGCACATCGAGCATGGTTGGATGGACCGCGATCAGTTCCGCGGCTTCATGTGCGACAATGCCGTGCGGATGTACGGCGAAGCAAACCCGCACTTTTTTGAAGGCACCGTCATTGAAGACTACGCGGCGAAGCGGCTTGGCGCGTGACACGTTTTGTCGCATTTGGATCTACTAGCCCCTGCTTAACGTTACATTCTCAGTCGGTTCTCCCGCTCCAGTTTTAGTTTCACCTGGCGCACAATGAAACGCCGCCGCGTCGCATATCGGCACCGAACACGTTCGCATCGCTACGCAGGGTCGGGTCCTACTCGCACCATACGCTTGCCGCGATTTTCTCCGGCCAACAACCCGATCAAGCCTTGCGGTGCACTTTCGAGTCCTTCGAGCACGTCTTCAACGACTTTGAGTTTCCCAGATGCCGCCCAGTCCCCGAGATCCCTAAGCGCCTCCGCATCAAGAGCCGGGAAGTCCATTGCGATGAACCCCCGCATCGTGAGGCGTTTCGTAACGAGCAAGCCGGGAACGCCCCGCGGTCCCTTGGGTGTTGCGGCGTCGTACTGCGACACCGCCCCGCAACATGAGATGCGTCCATGCATCTTCATCGCGAACAGTGCGGCTTGCAGAATATCGCCGCCGACATTATCGAAGTACACATCGACGCCATTTGGACAATGCTGACGAAGCGCTTTGGAGAGCGAACCCTCTTTGTAGTCGATGCACGCATCAAACCCGAGTTCGTCTACCACCCAATGACACTTGTCCGGCCCGCCCGCGACGCCAACGACCCGCGCGCCTTTGATCTTTCCAATCTGCCCCACCAATGAACCAACGGAACCTCCGGCTGCAGACACGAGCAGCGTCTCACCTTCGTTGATCCCCACGACTTCAAGCAATCCATGATGTGCGGTAAGGCCGGCGATCCCGAGTACGGAGTGGTGATGGGTCAATGGACGGTGATCGCCGACAGGTCGTACTGCCTTTGCGTTGATCGAGGCGTATTCCTGCCAGCCGAATTCTCCCGCCACCACATCTCCGACGGAATACGTCCGACTTTTCGATTCAACAACTTCTCCGATCGCATAACCGTGCATAATCTGACCGGCTTCGACTGCCGACTTGTAAGTCGCTCCTTGCATCCAAGCTCGATTGGCAGCGTCAAGTGAAAGCAGCACACTTCGGACGAGTACTTGCCCATCCTCAGGCGTCGGGACACTGCCTTTCTTAATTTGGAAGTGCGACGATTCCAATTTTTCGCGGGGCGTTTCCGCTAGCAGGATCTGCGTATTGGTTGTCATGGAGTCTCCGTGTGAACCGAACTTGGGGGAAGCCCGAAGTATCGCGCAAATTACGCCCGCAACACCAAATTTCGATAAACCTCGATTGCGAAGCCAGTCAATCTATACTTGAAGAAATGTCAGAAGAGCCGGCCACAACGACCTCAATTTCGCCAACACGTTCAGGAGTCGAACGTTGCAGTGACGGAATTTCGAAATTTTATTGCGGATTAGTCGCGCTCTTCGCGCTTTACGTGATGTGGTTGGCGATGGACGCGCACTACACGTTTCCCCACCACGACGACTGGCGGATTCTCGACAACTTCTTCTCAATTCCGCTGCTGGAATTCCTCGTCGGTAGCCAACTCGGTCATCGGGTTCCCTTCACACTTTTCCTTCTTCACCTCGATTACACCCACTTGGGTGGCCACATGAACTTATTGGTCTTGGGCTCAGTCGTCTGCACGGGCATAGGCGTCATGGTTCTTGCCACAAGTTATTGGATTGCGGACCGAGCACACACGCCGCTTGCACGAGCCGGCTATGGCTTTGCTTGCTTTCTTTTCTGCTGGGCGGCGTCTCGGCACGACCTGGTCTGGGGCCTGAATCAATGCACCCTGATGGCTGCGATGTGGACGTTCCTAAGCATGGCGAGCTTGAGTGCCGTGGGTCAGAAAACACAGCAAGGCGAAACCACGCCATGGAAACTCGTCTTCGCCGCCGCGGGCTGCGCCAGCGCCGCTACTTTCAGCCAGGGTATTGGCTTCGCCTGCTGGATCGGACTACTCGCCACGAGCGCGTTTGTTCGACTTCCTATCCGCGCACTCGTAGTTCTCGGGTTGGGCGCATGGCTCACGCTTCAAGCCTATACATATGGATTATTTCCCGAGCAGATCAACAGCGCCGAGAGCAAGTACCTGACGAAGCTGCTGTCCTCCTTTGGCCGGCTTCTGGAGTTTGCTGTCACTTTCATCGGAGCCCCAGCTACAGCGTTCCAAGAGCGCACAGCCGACTCCGCGCAAAATACGCTGGCACTGGCTACCGGTGCCGTGGGACTCGCTTCGTACTTCACATTGACTTCGTATGTGATGATTCGCCGTCGCTCCCTATCGACGACCCAAACGTTTGCATTCGGTTTGTCAGCGGTTGCATTCGCCGCGGGCTGGCTCGTTGCCCTTAACCGACTCGGATACCCAAACTTTCCCGCCATACCGATCCGCTACTCAACATTCGCCACGATGTTCTGGATGGGCCTCGGGCTTTCTCTTACGTCCACTTTTGGGATCGTCAGCTCGAGAGCCCAGGCAAAGTGGTCATCGCTGCTCGCGATCGCTGGGGTCGTCGTCCTCTCGCTGTTTCTAGTGCCCGACCTTCGTACTTCGCATCGACAACAGGACGCCATACGCTCGAAACACAGGTACATAAGTGCGATGCACATACTTGGACTTCGGTGGAACCATCTGACAAACGATACGTGGAAACCCGATCCTGAACGTACCCAGCGTATCATCCGACATCTTCGCCGAGACAAACGTAATTTGTTTAGCAATGCAGACCACTTTCTAGCCGGGAGCGTAGTGGGCGAAAATTTCGTGTTGGCGAACGACGAACGTTGCAAAGGCGAAATAACCTGGACGAACCTGAAGGCGGCTCAGCGAATTCCGCTAAAGCGTCTTTCGGGTTGGGCTGTCGACATAGAGCAGAACAAACCCCTCGACTGGATTCTAGTTACCGATGCTGATTTCATCGTTCGGGGCCTCGGTGTAAGCGCACCGCACGGTACCGAGCTAGCCGGAACACCCTTGCCGGACATTGACTTTCCGTGGACCGGCTTCTTGCGTCTCTCGATCGGCCGACTCCCGTTCCAAGCATTCGGGGTCCTCGACGACGCTCTTGTGTGCAACCTAAATATCCCCACAATGCGAGACCGCATCGATCAGATAAAAAAATGACGCGGATCCTATTGAAGCCATCGCACAAGCATTCGATCACCTTGACTGCGTCGCGGTATCGGAGAGTTGGGACAATGGCGGGGCCCGGTCTGTGAAGTCGACATGCAGGACCTGCTCTTCCGGTGTCGCCATTGGCGATCAAACTCGGACCGCAGTAGGCATGTAAGGCACGCACCCGCGAATTCGCGTGAGTCTCAGCTATTGTCGAAGCCGATGACGTCGCCCGACAACAGCTCTCACACAGCCCGTATTTCGTCGCTTGATGGACTGCGCGGTATTGCTGCAATCGTGGTCGTCATCGGCCATACGATCGGTGCACTGCGATCGCCACCTGGAATCGCGGGCCCGTCCGTCATCCTCTTCTTTGTATTGAGTGGCTACTGCCTCACGGCATCCGCACTGCGCGGAGATCGTTTGAGTGACCGCGCGCAGTTCTATGTCCGCAGGATCTTTCGCATTCACCCTCCGTTCGTTGTGGCGCTTCTTATCGCTTGGACTGCGTCGCACATTGCCTGGTCGGGCCCGTGTTGCGCTGGACTCTCGCCTTGGATTTTGAATTTCACCCATCTTTCGATGCCAGCCGGCGAACTCGTTCAGCACATGTTCTTTCCGGGAACCGCGCAAGACTTCATGCCGGTCGGTTGGACCCTTGAAGTCGAGATGGTCTTTTCGATTCTGCTTCCTCTTTTTGTCTTGCTTGCACGGGAAGGACATTGGTCACTCGCGTTGGGGCTTTCGCTCTGGGCGCTGTTCCAGAGGGAGCCGGCCTATACCGGGCAGGTCTATGCCATCCACTTCGTCGTTGGCATTTTGGTGTACGAAGCATCCGGGCGAATTGCTGTCGTAATGAAGCGCGCACCGCGCGTGGCGCCCCTCGTTCTGGCATTGGTGGCCGCCTATGCAACCTTGGTCGGAATGAATTTCATTCCGGTGCAATGGAACATTTTCTTTTGGCCAGGCATTTCAACCCTACTCTCGACGCCGCTGTTCGCCCTGGCCATTTCATCGGCCGCGTTCACGATTGCGGCCGTTCATTTGACGTCGGTTCGAAGCTTCCTCGAATGGCGACCCATCGCTTTCTTGGGACGTGTTTCATACAGCCTCTACTTGCTGCATTTCACGGTCCTCCTTCTAGCTGTCCGGATGGTTGCCAGGCCCCTTACGGACTTCGAAATGATTTTTTTCATTCTTGTCGTTGTCGCGACTTCAACGATTGCTGCGGCAGCGATGTACCGCTTCGTGGAACTTCCTTCGATCGAGGCTGGGAACAGGGTCTGTTCTTGGATCGCCCGCTATTCGCAATCTGAAGAACGACTATCTCGCATCCAGAGCCAGGACACGGCATCGGGCAACCGAGATGCCTAGTGACGCGCGAACTCAGCAGTACCCCGACAAAGAAGCATTGCGCACCGACTTACTCGAAGGTATTCGCGAAGACCTCGTGACACTGACACGCACGCAGAAAGACGCGAGTGAAGGCGCAACCCATAGCGAGAACCGCGCAGAACACGCCAAAGACACTCGAGCGACGGAGCAAAGCTACCTGGCTCGCGGCCTTGCAGAGCGAGTCGAAGAACTGCGCTTGGCCGAAGCGCGTCTTGCGCAGCTCCCACTTCGCAAGTTTGAGCCGAGCGACACCATTGAAATCACCGCAGTGGTACACATCCAAGAAGAGTCGAGCCCAGTCGATCAACTTTGGTGGATCGTTCCGATGGCGGGCGGCATGCAAGTTACAAATGCCAACTTTGTCGTTCGAACCATCACCCCAAGCTCACCAATGGGCCGCGCCTTGATGGGCCTTCGCACTGACGATGACGGCGTATTTCGCACACCGCGTGGTGAGCGGGCGTTTCGTGTCATCGCACTGTACTAGTCGTGGCATTGAACGAGTCATGGCATTGAACTAGTCGCGCAAATGCACGAAACGAAGCCGCGGCCCGCGCGACCCCATTCAGCCAACTAGCCCCGAGAGGATTCATACCATGGAAACGTTCGAACTCGCGCGACATTTCATGACTGTGCTCGAAGAAGGCGACGTTGACAAAGCCCGCGCCTGTCTTCAACCGGACGCGAAGATCTGGCATAACTTTGACGACGTAGAGCAAACCGTCGGCGAAAACATGGCGCTGCTCGCATGGATGACTCGGAAGAGCCAAAGCCGGGCCTACGAAATCACGCGCCTCGAAGAGATTCCCGGCGGCTACTTGCAACAACACATCCTCACGATCGAAAACATGCAGGGCGAAACCATGCGCATGCACGCTTGCGTCCTGGTTCGCGTACGCGACGGGCTCATCGAGCGAATCGAGGAATATCTAGACCCCGCCGCGGTTGCCAAGCTGTCCTAACGGGGAATGCAGCACACGGTCGAAATGCAGATCATCCGTTGATCAGGGACGCATTCGAAAGACCCGACGCATGGAAAACGTTCTCCGTAATCTGCGTCCGGGGGATCGGAACGCGAATCAAGTCGCCCACCGGAGTTCCACCGGCGCGAACCTTCGACGTGTCGAGGTTCACCTGTGCGCCCTCGTCGTTTGCCGAAGCCGCAAGCGGCTGTAAAAGCAAAAAGATTAAAATCGACGAGTACGTTGTGAGGCGTAGAAGAACAAACAATCTGAGTCTCCCGGGTACTACATGGTTGTTATGGTTGTTAAGGACGGCGACGACAAAGCCGCTCCGAACGCACGAGCATCATTCACCTTGCTGTATGAAACTCACGCTCCGCTTGCGTTCGCGAGGAGGTATGCATTTGGTAACCTGCGACGCCGCAAACAGTTCGGTCCATTCAAGCCTAGGTTTCCGGCCCATCCTGCGAGGTCTTTCATGTCCGATCGTTCCCCCAACCTCTTTCCCTCGGAGTTTGCTCAGTTGCGTGGGAACGCTCGGCTAGTCGTCTACATCGACCTCAAGAGCCCGTATGCCTGGATCGCGATCAAGCCCACACGCGAAATGGCGAGCGCAGCAGGTGTCGAGATCGATTGGCGCCCTTTTACTTTGGATATCCCTAGCTACCTCGGCTCTGCCCAACTGGCGAAGGACGGTAAAAAGGTCGAATCGTCCAACCGAACGCCGCAGCAATGGAGCGGGGTGAAGTACGCGTATCGAGACGCTCGCCGCTACGCGATGCTCACGGACAAAATGTTGCGCGGCACAGTCAAGATCTGGGATTCGAGCCAGGCGGGGATCGCGATGCTCTGGGCCAAGCAGCGGGGCCTCTTCGACCGCTTCGTTGACATCGCCTATGAGTCGTTTTGGAAGCGTGAGCTCGACATCGACGATGTCGAGGTTCTTGAACGGACACTCAGCGCCGCCGACATTGAAACCGCAGGCTTTCGCGACTGGCTTGCGGGGGACGGACGCGCGCAACACGACGAAATCAACAACCAGGCGTTTGATGCCGGGGTTTACGGTGTCCCGACTTACCTCGTTGACGACGAAATGTGGTTTGGTCGCGAACACCTGCCCCGGGTGGCTTGGGTGTTGGCGGGCCGACGGGGTCCTGCACCGACGGTCTCCAACCGGAGCTTCGCTCAATGAATATCGACACACAGCTCGAGAAGTCGACACTCACGATTACGCTCGACGTGCGGCATCCATTTTGTTTTCTCGCGCTTGGGCCGGCGCTCGCGCTCGGAAACGAGTGCGGGTTCGAGGTCAACTGGCTACCCAGAGCCGCCGAACCGCTACGCGCACCCAAGCCGTCTGCCGATGATGACGATCGAGGCATCCGCCACCGGCGCAACCGCGCTCAAATGGTTGGAAGAGAGATCGCGGTGTATGCCGAAGCGCAATCACTCACAATCAAAGATCCGTATCGAAACGGTTCGGCAGACGCGCTCCATATGGCGTGGTTGTACGTACGGAACACAAAGCCCGACGCCTTTGAGGCGCTTCTGGTCAAGTCGTTCCGGCGCTACTGGTCGCTGGAACTCGATGTCAGTGACGTCGATGCAGCCGCTGAGCTTGTTGCTGAGTTTGCTGGGGACGCTCGCGAGTATAAGTCTTGGGCCCGTACCGAAGGCCCTGCGGCCCTTTGCCAAGTTGGCGGAGAGCTTGACGAAGTCGGCGCTGTGACCGCACCGACCTATCTCGCCTGCGGCCAGGTGTTTCAGGGGCGTCAGCATCTGCCGATGATTCGCTGGTTGCTCGATGGAGAAGTCGGTCCGATCCCGAATTAGCGAAGTCTGGATCAACGCCAGTGCGCGCGATTCGGATGACACAGTTTTCGCGCGACTACTTGCCTCGCGCCAGCCGACCCGGCGAAAACGTCGACCGGTTAAACTTTGGCTTGGGGTTGAGCTTTTCGACGAAGAGCACGGATTCGGTGTTGCGCTGTAAATCTCGCACCTTCGATTCGGTGCTTACCCACACGTCTCCGAATGAGCGAATCGATGCCGCCTTGGCGGTCATCTCCTTCACTTCGACGTCATAGTCGTCCCATGAACGCGTGCGGAGTGGAACAAAGTGTTCGGGTTCCACGTAGGCCACCGTCTTCCGATAGTCGGCCTTGATGCCCTCTTTCAAAATAGACTCGACGACGTAGACGGGCTGTCCATCGATCACTTCGTCGGGCAGCCGCTTGTGATCGGCGTCGTGTACGTCCTGCACCATGAAGTCGCCGAACGTGTAGTCGGTCCCAAGAAAAGAAGTCCTCGAAAGGTCGGCCCGCCGAACGCGCCGGGTACTTGGGGCATAGATAAACTCTTCGTTCGGGCCGGGATCGTTCCCAATAATGAGATACTTGGTGTGTCGCAGATCGAACGGCGCAGACACATCGATTCGCAACCGGTAGCGAATGCGTCCCTTGGGCTTGCCCTTGTTGTCGCGTTCATCTTGAATCCGCATCTCAAAGCGACTCACTTGTTCGCTACCGCCCGGGTCACGAGAGATGATCCGAAGGTCTTGTTGACTCGCGCGCGTTTGTTGATCGGTGTAGCGCTCGTAAATTTTGCTGGCCGTGAGCGCCGGGGCGAGTTCTGCCCCGCTTTTGGTTTCTGCATGCGAGACCAACGGCACCATCGTTGCAATCAACCCTGTACCGACGAGCCCAGTGATCATTCTGACGCGTTTCATCATGCTCCCGTTTACCATTGTTTGTCGAGCCAAGCCGCTCAGCCCCCGCTCACTGTGTAAAACTCGCGACTCCCTAGCCCGATTTCTTCAACAAGACCTATGGACGGAGACGACGAATCCCAAAACCGTCAGAAGGAAGTCGCCCAAGTCTACTTTCGAAAACAGGAACGCCAATGTTGTGCAGGGTCCATTCACATTTACGAACGAAATTGTCCAGCATGACCGAGTCTGTTTTGCCTGGGACATGGACTTGACACTCAAACGTCCTTCGCAGCGCGTTCATGTGAGTCGCGTCTCCGCCCTCTAGGTTTGCGACAAGGTCGTTTCTCAATGCGACTATTTCCACGCAGGCGAGCTGTTCTACAAAAACGTTTCCCTCGTGGGCAGCGTGCTTAGGTTTCTGGAAAGTAAGCTCGCTCCGGGGTAAACATCCTCGTGAAGCGAACACGAAGTTGTTGAGCTGGTTTCGGCGCGCCTAACGGCTCAGCCGGCCTCGAGTGCATCGAACACGGAACGGGGCACCTCGAAGTGCGACACTTCGGTTGGCTCACCAAGGCCATCGAACATTTCGCGCAGCGCGGTACCGCAAGAACCAAGAGCTTCTTGATCGAGCTGTTCTGCGATGTCGTTGAAGCCGCCTTCCAAGACGAGTTCCGATGCCCGAGTCGTGAATGCCTCCACGCCCCAATCGCGCGCGTCTTTGCCTGCACGGGGTTTGATCTTGAACTCCGCTCGGTTTTCCGCGGGCGCGTGGTAGTGCGGACGTTCGCGAAACAGATCCACCCGTAAGAGTTCGCGGTCGTCGTCAGGCAAGTCGCTAAAAACGTAAAGCGAAACGCCGCCATCGAACTTGTCGATCTCGCGTCGACACGCGACAAAGCGCAGGCCGCCAACCTGCAGCTCCGCCTCCTCACCCTTCACGATCTCAAGCTGTGCCGTTTCCTGCTGCGGTTCGTCGGTCGTCGTCATGCTTCTGCTCCTTACGAGGCCAAGCGAAGTCGACCCATAGCCATGTTAAACGGGTCGCAATCGAAACACACAGATGTTCCGGTCTGTGCGGGATTCGTAGATCTTCATCTGCGGAATGGCGTCGTGAACCCGTGGCCAAATTTCGGCTCGGCTGGCGTCGTCCAACAACTGGGCATGCGCGGTAAACCGGCGCCCCACGACTTGCACTTCGACCTCAGGATTGGCTTCGAGATTGTAACGCCATGCCGGATGCCGCTCTTGACCCATGGCGCTGGCCACGATCAGGAAATCGCCGTCCTGCTCGAGACATGCGAGATGGACGGATCGCGCCTTGCCCGAATGCCGCCCGACCGCAGTCAGGGTCAGCATCGGCATGGTCGGCGGTCCCATCGCGGTGAAGCGACCGTTGGTTTTGCGAAAGACGACCGGATCAACGCGAGAAAAGATCGTGCGGACGAGCCATGTCGTCACCGGGTTCGTGGTGAGCCAAACAATCGTGGGGTTCGCGCTAGCCATACGCTGACCCCGAGCCTAGGTCGCGAGCTGGATTCGCGCCTACTCGCATTCCGCGGCAGTTCCGGTTGCCGGGTAATGGCGGCATTCATCGTCTGGTTCATATTCTCCGTCGTGGGCGACTGCGACCTGTGCCAGTTTTGCGAAGCATGTGTTGCTGTACATGATGCCGTTGCAGCCTCAAAGTTCGCCCAGCCTGTGACGGTTATCGGGTGCCCTACTCGTCCCAATCGATTTCGCGAAGAATGGTGTCTGCGAACATTTTGTTCGCCAAGGCGTTCGGGTGCCGGTCTAGCCGGGTCGTGAGGTAACGCGCTTCGATCTGTGTCTCGAAATCGCTACCGCCATCAATCAGCATCAACGAATGCTTGCCGAGGGCTTCGGCGGCGAGTTCGTAGGGGCGGCTCACCCGAGAATGAAGCTTCAACCCGACGAATGTCATCTGAAGGTCATGTTGAGTGCGGATACGATCGAACTCGCTCGCAAGTCGGTGCAATTTTTCGAGATCGAACTGCTGCGTCCCTTTCTTCTTGGGATGCATCGCTTTGCCGATCCGGCCGATTGCATCGAGGGTCCAGATTTCGAAGTAAGGTTGCGGGCTACTGAGGACACGATTCTTGAAGCCACCTGCATTCGGCTTCTTTTGTTGTTCGATCACCGGAATGTCGTTGGTGAGACACAAGCCGATCAACACATGATCGGGCTCATAGGCGAGCGCTTTCTCCTTCAAGACCGTCAAGTAGTTATCCAGCGAATAGCCACCGACGCCAAAGTTCAAGAACTCGTAGTTGCGGTCCGACTTCGCATTCAACTCGCGCTCGACAACGTTGTGGTACGCGTCTCCTACGGGAACCCCGCTAGGCATCGTGAAAGAATCCCCCAAGACAACAACGCGATAGGTCCCGGGCTCCTTTTGTTTTTCGTACTCGCGGTTCGCCCGCATTCCCACCGAGTTCGTCGCGAACCGGGTGAGCTTGAAGAACGTGTCGAGATTTGACTTCAGCTCGAATCGCAGCCCCTCGATATTGGATGCCCGCAAGATTTTGGAACCGTGGATCGCCTGAAAACTATTCCCATAGCGGGGGATCAGTGCAAGCGGGCTCGCGAGATAGACCCGCGCGAAGACTTCAACAATGAACAGCGACACGAGGATCGATGTCGCTGCCAGTAAAATTTTCCCGAACCTCATACGGCAACCATATCGAATTCGGGGTGCTTATTGATGCGGGGTGACCTCGAGAGAGACGGCGACATTACGTCTAGGTCCGTCTCGCACCGCTTGGCGGTTTTAACCGTGCCGACCCAGTGCCGGCCGTCTGACAGGTGCGTTTGACGCCACAGCGATCTACAGTGCGCGATCCAAACCGAGGATTACATGCTTACAGACCTGACCCCAAATGAATCGCGCGTCTACTCCCAAGGCGGGGAAGACGGTGTCTTGCAAACGATCTATGACGCGATTGGGACCACGGGAAAGAACTTCGTTGAATTTGGCGCCTGGGACGGCAAGCACCTTTCCAACACTGCGAACCTACGCCTGCATCACGGGTGGACGGGCCTGTTGATGGAAGGCAGTGACCGCGGCGATGGCGAACTGGTGAAGCGCGAATTTATTAGTGCCGAAAACGTCGAAGCCCTCTTCGAAAAGTACGGCGTACCGCAGACCTTCGACTTGCTATCCATCGACATCGACGGCAACGACTACTGGGTTTGGAACGCGATCGAGCGCTACACACCGCGGGTCGTGGTCGTCGAGTACAACATCCTATTCACCCGCGACGCCGCAACCACCATCGCGTACGCCGCCGACCATGTATGGGACAAGACGTCTTACCACGGTGCGAGCCTCGCGGCGTTTCAAAAGCTCGGCACCCGTAAGGGCTACACCCTCGTTCATACCGACAGCTGGGCTCCCAACGCGCTGTTCGTTCTCAACACCGCTTTGCCCACCGACTACAAGCCAAAGAGCCTCGAAGAACTCGCGGTGTGGGACGAACTCGTTGCGCCGCCAGACACCGGCGATCGGCCCTGGGTCAACGTCTAGCTGAGTTCAAGCCCAGGCGTTACACAGGATTCGCATCCCGACGCATCCGCGGCGCCAAGCCCCAATGAAGCACCGCCAACGCAACCAAGCCCATCGCACCCGCTCTAAGGAAGGCGATACGACAGTGGAAACCCGGCGATGATCAAGCCGAACATCGGGTCGATTTGAAAGCTAGAGCGTCCCCAGTTGAAGAGAACGATGCCGACCGCAAGCGAGTGGACTGAGCACAAGGTCGAACTCCCGGGACGCGGCCGAAGCACGCCAGCCCATTATTCAGCGCGAAGCGCGTGCCGGACCTCGTTGATGTTCACGCGCGCTCCGGATGTTGTTGCAGCGATTGTGATGCAGATGCGTATGTTCGGCACGATGCTGAGTTGAGCGAGCACAAACCCGACTTATCGCCAAGCAAACACCGGCTGCTCGTAATGATCGACTCGGGTGTCCTCTCCGCGGATCGCGACTTCACGCAGCTGATAGATCACCGCCGCCGTAGGTGCATGAACGTGGGTCCCAAGCATAGAAAGCGAAATGACCGGGCGATCACTTTCGGGGATCGTGCGCAATCGAGGGACATCCTCACCATCGAGCACCGAAAGCGGAACGCGGTAGATCTCGGCAACTTCAGCCGGATTCGCAACGAGTTCGCAATCTCGACCACCCCATACAACAACCGGCGTGATGACGTAGCCGGAGCGCGTCGGATAGTCGTCCATCAACCCCAAAATCGATTCGGGCCCAATCGTGGCGCCTACTTCTTCGCGCGTTTCCCGCAGCGCCGCCTCTTCTGAGGTTTCGCCTGGATCTACGCGACCACCCGGCAGTGCCCACTGGCCAGCGTGAGCACTGAGTTTGGGCGTGCGTCGCGTGATGACAAAGCACGCCTCGTTGTCTTCGCCCGCGAGCATGAGCAGGGTGACCGCCGCTCGCTTCAAGTCCGTTGCGTCGTGGGCGCGGCGCTCAAATCGGTCAAGATTTGTTTGCATTCGGCCTCGCAGCTCGTCGTCGAGCTTGAGTGCTGATAACGACATGGCGGAAGCCTAACGCGGTGCAACCCAAAACTGGCAGACAGCACTCAACATTGCCGGGGAACGACGAGGACGCGAGCGGCTCGCGCGATCGAGGACTTCTCGCGGAACCGGCCTCTAGCCTGTCTTTGGGCCATTCGAATTAACCAGTGAGCACGCCTCACAACCGCGAATCGCGGGCGACAACGAGTAGGGCAAATTTATGGGTTGGGATTTTTCAACTGAACCGGAGTTCCAGGAAAAGCTCGATTGGGTCGAGCAGTTTTGTCGTGAAGAAGTCGAGCCGCTCGACATGATCTTCCCGTATGCGGTGCGATCGAAAGACCCCAAGATCAAGGCGCTGGTGAAGCCCCTACAAGACCAGGTAAAAGCCCAGGGACTTTGGGCTTTGTTTCTCGACGAAGAACTCGGTGGACCCGGCCTTGGTCAACTCAAGCTCGGCTTGCTTAACGAGATCATCGGTCGCTACGGCTCCGCACCGCAGATCTTTGGCGCTGCCGCGCCGGACACCGGCAACATGGAAATGCTCGCCGCCTACGGCACCGAAGAGCAAAAAGAGCGCTGGCTCAAACCGATGATCAATCAGGAATTGTGGTCGGCGTATTCGATGACCGAGCCGCAAGGCGGCTCTGACCCGCGCCTGTTCAAGACCCATGCGATTCGCGTCGGCGACGATTGGGTGATCAACGGCGAAAAGTGGTTCACCAGCGCGGGCCGTGCGGCGGACATCATCTTCGTCATGTGCACCAACGGCATGTTCGTCGTGCCGCGCAGAACGCCGGGTGTCGAAATCATGCCCGAACCGCGCTCACACAATCACATCAAGTACAACGACGTGCGGATCCCCGGTGATCATCTGCTCGGCCCCGAAGACGGCGCTCGCGTTCTTGCCCAGCGACGCCTCGGCGGCGGACGCATTCACCACGCGATGCGCACAATTTCCCAATGCAATTTGGCATTTGACATGATGTGCGAACGCGCTCTCAGCCGGGAGTCCCACGGGAAGATCATTTCTGAACATCAGATGGTGCAGGAAAAGATCGCCGACTCGTACGCCGCGATTCGAATGCTTCGACTCTTCGTGCTCGAGACCGCCTGGAAGATCGACAACACGAGCACTCAGGAGGCACGTACTGATATTGCCGCGGTGAAGTACAGCATGGCGAAGGTACTGCGCGAGGTGTCGTTCAACGCTCTGCACATCATGGGCTCCTTGGGCACAACGAACTTGACGCCCCTTCAAGCCATGTATGCTGGCGCTCCGACCATGGGGATCGCCGACGGCGTCGACGAGGTCCACAAGGCAACGGTCGCGCGCAACGTGCTTACCCACTACGAAGCGCACGAAGGCTTCTGGCCCACTGAGTACATTCCAGCCAAACGCGAGAAGGCCCGCGAAAAATTCGAACCCCTATTCAAGGCTGACGAGGACTTGCGGAAAATCGCAGATGGCTACGCGAAGTACATCAAGAGCCGCACCTAACACCCGAGGTCAGCCCGCAACCAAGGCCAGCCCGACGCACTGACGATGAACCCGAGCGATTGCGCTAGATCGTTAAGCGCAATCGCTTGGGGCGGGACTTCACCTGTGGTTCCACCACGCCAGGTCGGAGAACGAGCGAAGATCGAGCTCGTGGGTCCAAACAGAGCGATGCTGCTGCGCAACGTGGTAGTACGTCTCGGCAATTTTGCTCGGCAGAAGCAGGCCATCGTTTTCCAGGCCACGCGTTTCGCGAAGCTTTTGGAAACCCTCGGGCCCAAGCATCTTGCCCAGTGTGTCCGGCGCGTCTACCGCACCGTCGATCAACATATGCGCGACATGGATGCCCTTCGGCGCGAACTCGGCATTGAGGCTCTGGCACAGCATGCGCCGCCCACCCATTGCCGCGGCGTGAGAGTGCTGGCCCGCGTTGCCGCGGACCGCCGCCGTCGCAGAAGTCACGAGGAGGGTGCCCTTCCCCCGCTCTTCCATCCGTGGAAACACGGTCGATGCGAGTCGGAAGAGTGCGAAGGTCGCCATTCGCCATCCGACTTCAAACATTTTATAGCGGGTATCCGCGAGCGCCCGGTTCCCGATTTGTGCGCCGAGGTTGAATACAACGGCTTCGATCGGTCCGATCTCCGCTTCGACTGCAGCGACACGATCTTCGATGCTGTTTTCATCGACGGCATTGAGGAGGTAGCCAGTTGCCGAACCGCCTTCGCCTTCGATTTCGCCCACGAGCTTACGCAGCCCCTCTCGATTGCTGCGCCGACACAAAACAGCGTGGTAACCCTCTTGCGCGAATTTCTTCCCAACAGTGCCTCCAATGCCGGCACCCGCTCCAATGACTAGACACACGGGTTTCATACGAGCGGGTCTCCTCTGGACGCGAAGTCTGCAAGAGTGCAAAACAAAGCCCCCTTTCGCCATGCGCGAAAGGGGGCTTTAGATCTCGCCTGTCTGGGGTTCGCTTACGCGCTCTTTCGGATTCCCGTGCGCACCGCGACGGCGCCAACCAAAAACAGGAGTGCAGCACTCGGTTCCGGAACGGCGCTGGCCGTTACGTTGTCGATCCCACCCGATCCGCCGAGGCGGACGCGACACGGTCGAAGCTGATGCCACTCACGATGTCGAGATGGTTCATCTGGAAATCAGTGAATGGACCGACTGCCGAGTCGTCGAACTCGATGGTTCCAGCGGGCCGGCTGCCCTCGTCGTCAGGGTCCGAACAAAACGAAGGTCTACCGAACACGCGATCTTGCCAAGGCAGACATCTTCGAATACATCGAGATGTTCTATAATCGAACACAGCGACACAGTCATCTTGGCGGTGTCAGTCCGGAAGCATTTGAAGCCGCCTCAAGCGTGGGCCTCTACATGTCCACGATATTGGGGAAGTCCATCGCCTTTGGGGATCTGTCCGCGATATCAGGTCAGACCCCAGCTGCGTGAGAACGGTGTCGAACCGTTGCCACATCATCGCGCGGCCGGTTGGCTATAAATTGCATCGGCAGCGAGTTGTCATCCCTAACGAAACGCGTCGCACTGCAAGCCACCCGGGTCGGGAGAGTCGTGGCCAAAGCCAAGCCAAAACAACCTCCGGCAAATCATCGCAACGCCTTCGTCGCGTGCTTGTGCGTCGTCGCCATCTATTCGGCTTTCGCACACTGGCCCGTTCTCTCCGCACAGGCGCACTGCTTCGACGACAACGAGTTTGTCACTGAGAACCCACTCGTACAAAGCCCGAGCCTCGCGTCTGCGGGGCGGTTCGTGAGCGAGGTTCTCGAGCCCTCGACTGTTCACGGCTACTACGCCCCGCTCACGATGATCTCGTTGATGTTCGACTATGGCTTGGGCGGCCAGCACGACGATCTCCGACAGTTCCACCGCACCAACCTCCTGCTCCACATTTTGAATGCCATGCTGGTGTTCACACTGCTCTATGGGCTCACGAACGCGCTCGTTCCTGCGCTATTGGCAGCAATTCTATTCGCTGGACACCCGCTATCGGTCGAACCCGTTGCCTGGCTCGCAGAGCGCAAAACATTACTGGCGGCATTCTTCAGCTTGGCTGCACTGCAATTGTACGTTCGAGGCACCCGCGCCAACAAACCGCGCTTACGTCACGCTGCTTTGGTCGCATTTGCCCTTGGGTGTCTCGCGAAGCCAACCGCGGTCGTCGTTCCCGCTCTCATGCTCACCCTGGACTACTGGCCCCTTGGCCGGCTAGACCGAAAGGCCGTCACCGAGAAGATCCCATTCTTCGCCTTGGCCACGATTTTCGCCACCATCACGCTGGTGTCCCATCAAAGAACCGTGGGGATCGACGCACCGACGGGGGGCATCATCGAAAGCGCGCTCACGGCCTTTCACCTCATCGCGTTTTACCTCGGCAAGGTGGTGTGGCCGGTCGAACTGACACCCGTGTATTTGCTACCCGACCCCATGTCCGTGGCGAACCCAACGATCGCATTGGGCCTGGGTGTCAGCGTCGCACTTGGGGTTGCGAGCCTCTGGTTCGCGAAACGCGGCGCTCGTGCTCCGCTTGTCGGCCTACTCTTCGTGGTACTGGCTCTGTCTCCAACTCTCGGTGGGCTTCGGTATTCGTGGGTTGTCGCTTCGGATAAGTATATGTACTTGCCCGCAGTGGGCCTCGCGCTCGTCGCAGCTTGGCTTGTCGATCTGGCGTGGCGTCGTGCAGGGGCCTGGAGGGTCGGCACTGCTCTCGTCGCACTAACTTTGATCGCCATTGAAACGACCACGGCCCGCGCGCAGTTGAATCAATGGCGAAACACCGAAACGCTCTACAACCACATGATCCACTACACGCCAGACGTTTCGATCCTGCACGCGAACCTTGGCGAGGTACATTGGCAAAAGGGACGCGTCGAAGCCGCGCATCAAAGCTTTATTCGGGCCCTCAAGCTTGACCCCAATAATTCGAAGGCGCACAACAACCTCGGCGTTCTATTCTGGACAACCCAGCGCCGACAAGAGGCTTTCAAACACTTGTCACTCGCCGTCGCCGCCGACCCCAATCTTTCACAGCCGCACCGCAATCTAGGAATCGCGTTAAATGGGATTGGCCGCTTCGCGGAGGCCGCAAACGAGTTCGAGCTTTCGCTTGTGATCAACCCCGGCGACCCCCAGACACAATGCGGCTATGCCCTTTCTCTTTCAGAGATGGGGCGCATCGCAAAGGCACGGGAGCACTACGCTGAATCCGTCCGTTTGCAGCCCGGCTGCGCACTGCCACCGGGAGCGCTGCAATGAAGCAGCCGAAGAGGGGAGTCCGGCCTTGGGTCGTGCTTCTATATGTGAGTGCTGTCGCGTTCTTGGGAAGTGCGTGCGCTCCGTCTAGCCGCAACGACATCGTCGTGGTGTTTATGCTCGACACGCTCCGTCAAGACGCGCTCGGGTGTCACGGCAATCCTCTGAACACGACGCCCCACATCGATGGCCTTGCTCGCGACGGCGTGCAATTCAAAAACGCAATCTCGGCATCGGGATGGACACTGCCCGCGGTGGGCTCGCTACTGACGGGTACCTGGCCAAGTATTCACGGCGCGATGGGGAAAGGGGTCGCGCTCACCCCGATTCGCGATGAGATCCCAACGGCTCCCGAGATCCTGAAACAACAAGGATTTCGAACGGTGGCGATCGCAAACGCGGCGTTCGTAAGCCCGATGGTCGGAGTTCATCGAGGCTTCGACGTCTTCAATCACAAGTACAGCTACAACGACGACGGGCGAATCGCGGGCGAAGTCGTCGACCTCGCGATCAAACAGCTCGACGAGAGCGAAGGCCAGAACAGTTTTTTCTTCATTCATCTGTTCGACCCGCATCTAACGTACGCACCGCCCCCAGGGTTTGACACCCAGTACGCCGAAGGTCGAACCTCTCCAGCGCTGCCCATCACGGCTGCGACTTGCTTCGAAATGCAGCGAGGTCCAACACACAACCTTCCTCCCTCGCCCGTTGACCAGCGATATGTTCGTGCCGCGTATCTCGGCGAAGTCTCCTACATGGACGAACAAGTCGGACGCTTCCTCAATGTGCTTCGCACCCGAGGCTTGTACGACGACGCGACGATCGTCGTCACTTCGGACCACGGCGAAGAGTTTTGGGAACACGGCGGCTTCGAACACGGGCATTCGCTCTACGACGAGCTCGTGCATGTTCCGTTGATCATCAAGCTATCCGCTCACGTTGACGTCAATCAAAAGGTCATCCAAAACGCGGTACGCGTTCTCGACGTGATGCCCACGATCTTCGAGGCCGTCGGCGTCGACTCGCCAGCGAGTTTCGAGGGCAAATCCATGCTTCCGATCATGCGCGGCGAACGCGATGAGGCTCGCGCCATCCTGATGGAAAGTACGCTTTACGGTCCACCCAAAATCGCTTGGCGGACCGAGCGGTACAAGTACATTCACGATGCTACCGCTGGACCCGATGGAATCGGGGAACTCTACGACCTACAAGCCGACCCGGGCGAAAGCCAGAACGTCTCCGCACAACAACTCGAAACCGCCAAGCGCTTGCGCAAGCAGCTCTTCGACTTCTACTTCGAACTGCGCCGGCGTTCAGACCAAATGTCCGCGCCTGACCCCGTAGATCTCAGCCCGACACGGATTCGTCAGCTGAAGAGCTTGGGGTATATCCGCTAGACCAAATTCGAAGCGCGACCGGACAACTCCGAGCTAAGTTCCGGGTCCCCTTCAAGCACAGGAACAAGCGATCAAAACTCTCGCAAGCGCAGCCATTGTCCTCATTATTCTTGTCGTTGTTGCCGTGTTCGTGCTGCACCAAGCCGGCGGCGGCGCCTACGGCACTTCGGTCCGCGCTGGATCTCCCACCGAAAGTGTGTTGTCCACCCATGCAGTCGCCGACCGCTCGGAACGACAAGCGGAAACTGCAAATGATCTCAGTGTCTTCAATTCGAAGCAGATTCTGTTTGGCGACTTGCATGTACACAGCTCGTTTTCGGTCGATGCGTTTCAGCTCACATTGCCGATGGCGGGAGGTGAAGGTCTTCACCCGGTCGCCGACGCTTGCGACTACGCGCGCTTCTGTTCGAACCTGGACTTCTGGTCGATCAATGACCACGCCGCTTCGCTGACCCAACGGCGCTGGGAAGAGACTGTCACCGCGGTGCGTCAATGCAACAAAATCAGCGGCGGAAGCAAAGACGAAGACCCCGATCTCGTTTCTTTCCTTGGTTGGGAATGGACGCAAATGGGTTCGACTCCAGATAACCACTACGGACATAAGAACGTTGTCCTCCGCGACTTAGCCGATGATGCGATCCCCACGCGTCCAATCGCAGCCGCCGCGCCCAAAGGTGTCCCTTCGCCGTTTGACGTTGCTCGTGGCGGCCGACTGACACTCGGCCTTGGTGCGTTCCTGATCGACGGTGGGCACGACCTCATTCGCATGTTTTCTGAAATTGCTGCGATGAAACGGTGCCCACTGGGTGTCCCCGTCCGCGACTTGCCCCTCGATTGCAGTGAAGCCGTCGAAACCCCAGCCGAGCTTTTTGCAAAGCTCGACGAATGGGGACATGCGGCGACCGTCATTCCCCATGGCACCGTGTGGGGCATGTACACACCCGCAGGCTCGAGTTGGGCCAAGCAACTCACGACGAAGCAACACGACCCCAAGCGCCAGCGCCTGGTCGAATTGTATTCGGGCCACGGCAACACCGAAGAGTTTCGCCCGTGGGTCGCGACACAAATGAACGCGGATGGCACTCGAGATTGCCCAGAACCGAGCGATGGATACGTGCCTTCGTGTTGGCGAGCGGGCGAGATCATCCGCGCGCGATGCGAAGAAGAAGGTTCGGAGGAGCGGACTTGTTCAAGTCGCGCAGCCGAGGCCCGACAGAACTTTGTCGATGCGGATCGTAACGCTGGACCTTGGACCGTCCCCGGCGTAACGCCGGGCGAGTGGCTCGACGCGGGCCAGTGCACGGACTGCTTTCAACCCGCTTTCAATCACCGCCCGCTCAGCAGCGTGCAGTACATGCTCGCGCTAGGCCGTCCGAAACAGGCTACCCAAGCGCAGAGTTTTCGGTTTGGCTTCATCGGATCAAGCGACAACCACAACGCCCGCGCGGGTACTGGGTACAAAGAAGTCGCCCGTCGAGAGTTCACCGACACCCGCATGGGCGAAGTCGGGCGAAACGAATTGGTGCTGGGACATGTCCGCCCGGTAAAGGCTTCTTCCGACAAGTTCGATCCAGAGGCAGCCATTCCGAGCGTCGCATTTTTAGAAACCGAACGGTCGGGATCCTTCTTTTTGACGGGTGGGCTCGCCGCGGTTCACGCCCGCAGCCGCGATCGCGACGAGATCTGGGACGCCCTCGATCGACGCGAAACCTACGCCACGAGCGGGCCGCGCATCCTTTTATGGTTCAACCTGCTCGACCCGAACGCGCCAGGCGGTGAGTGGCCGATGGGCAGCGAAGTCGCCATTGGAGGCGCACCCACGTTTCGCGTGCGGGCCGCGGGCTCGTTCGAACAGACCCCAGGCTGTCCAGAATCCACGACGGACATCCTCACGCCTGAGCGCATCGCATCGCTGTGCATGAACGAGTGCTACTACCCGACCGACACACGAAGACCCATCACGCGTGTTGAAGTCGTGCGCATTCGAACTCAGCTCGATGCCGACGAAAACGTGACTCCTTTGATCGAAGACCCGTGGAAGACTCTTGCCTGTTCCGGAGCTCCTGCGGGCTGCGAAGTGGTTTTTAGCGACCCTGACTTCGCGCGCGAAGAACGGGGCGTGAGTTACTACGTGCGCGCGATTGAAGCCGCGAGCCCCACCGCCAATGGGGATCCACTTGGATGCGAACGAAACGCAGACGGCGAATGTATCGAGGTCGCCCCCTGCTTCAACCGCCCCAACGACGACAATTGCACGGCCCCGACGGAACAACGTGCCTGGTCGTCGCCAATTTTTGTCGACTACGCGGGATAAACAATTCGACCGCCCTGCACGCCACAACGACGCAGTCGCGAAGAGCGCGTCACGCTAATGGCCCATGCCAAGCTCGAACTTGACGGATCGAATGCGGCCCGTGAAGTCGTAGTTTGGGGGATAGGCGCCGGCGGGAGATCCCGTGTCGGTCCCGACGTCGAAAGTTTCGTCAATTGAAAACATCGGAGTCGTTCGAGGGATTCGCGCGCTGCCGATCTCATCGTCGCCCAAGAAGAGACGCGCCATGCCTCCGCGGCCGGGCCCACCGCCGTCGTAGTCGAACGTGAAGCGCAGTGTCGACCTTCCGACCGGCAAGGTGCGATCGGCGACGATCGTGGTCTCCATCATGTCGAATAGGTTGTAGACGTACGCGGGCTTCCCCTCGGCATTCACGTAGAGAGCCCATCCCGCGACAACGCCGCCTTCGGTTGCAATCACTCCTTCGACGCCACCTTTGAGCACTTCGATGTCAGCGGTGACGACATAGGATCGACTCGCAATGGGAGGTGCGGTGTCTTCGCCGATCCCAATCGCACCTTCGTAGAAAACGAAGTCTCGACGATCTTCGTTCAACCTCGGAAGTCCTTCACCGGGTGGCGCACTCACCAGCGGCCAAACCGAATTCTTCTTGGCTTCCTTTTCGAAACGTTTCTTCAACTTGCGCAGCCTGTCGGGATGAGCGGCAGCGAGATCGCGCCCCTGACTGAAATCCGTCGTCAGGTCGTAGAGCTCCCACTGATCTTCATCGAAGCCATGGCGAATCGGCGTCATGACATTCCACGGCGCGCGACCGCGAAAGGCAGATGCCATCCAGCCTTCGTGGTAAATCGCCCGATGACCAAACACTTCGAAATACTGTGTGCGGTGTCGACTCTCAGCAGACGCATCGTCAAAACTGTAGACGAGGCTCTTGCCATCTATCGGGAGTTGCTCGACCCCGTCCACCCGCTTGGGGGCTTTCACATCGAGGATCTCCAAGATGGTCGGCACAATGTCGTTTACGTGCGACCACTGATCGCGCAGCTCACCCTTGCTGCGAATGCCATCAGGCCAACTCACAACGAGCGCGTTGCGAGTACCCCCAAGATGCGAGGCCACGGTTTTGGCCCACTGGAAGGGTGTATTGGTCGCCCATGCCCAGCCTGCTGGAAAGTGGGGAAACGAATCTGTTCCGCCGAACGCGTCGAGGCGGGACATGTTCTTTGCGACGTCTTCGGTCATCCCCATCAAACCGGCGAAGTAGTTCCATCCGCCGTAGAGGCCCCCTTCGGCGCTCGCGCCGTTGTCGCCCACCATGTAGATGAACAACGTATTGTCGAACTCGTCGACTTCGCGAAGCGCGCTGACAAGTTTTCCCACCTGCGCATCGGTGTGGGCGAGGAAGCCGGCGTAGACCTCCATCAATCGACTCGCGACTTTGCGTTGATCATCGCTGAGCGTTTCCCATGCGGGAATTTCCGCAGGACGCGGAGTCAAGATCGCGTCGTCTGGAATGGTTCCGGACTCGCGCTGCCGGGCGAACGCCTGCCGGCGTTCTTCGTCCCAGCCATGGTTGAACTTGCCTTTGAAGCGTTCGATCCATTCTTTGGGGGCGTGCAGTGGGGCGTGGGTTGCACCCGGAGCGAAGTAGACGAAGAGCGGTTTTTCCGGACGCACGGACTTTTGCGTCTGCATCCAGACGGCTGCGCGCTCGGCGATGTCTTCGCTGACGTGATAGTCGGCCCCGTTGGGACGCTTCACCGGTCGAATGCCCTCATAGAGAGTCGGTTCAAATTGATGGGTCTCGCCACCGAGGAATCCGTAGAAGGAATCGAAGCCGACGCCAGTGGGCCAACGGTCGAAGGGACCCGAAGGCGACGTCTCCCAATCCGGAGTCAAATGCCACTTCCCCCAGGCAGAAGTCGCATAGCCTTGGTTGCGAAGCATCGTCGCAATCGTCGCAGCACTCTTTTTCAATATACCTTCGCGTCCCAAATGCGCGGAAGCTGAATTCAAAACGGTGCCGACGCCTGCCACGTGGGAGTTGCGGCCGGTCAACAAGGAGGCGCGAGTTGGAGAGCACACTCCAGTCGTGTGGAAGCGATTGAAGCGAAGCCCTACGCCCGACAAATCGTCGAGCGTCGGTGTCGGAATCGCGCCGCCGAATGTGGCCGGACCGCTGAAGCCAACGTCGTCAAGTAGGACCACCACGATGTTGGGCGCGCTTGCCGGAATCTTGCTGAGTTCGACTTGTGAAGCCGATTTTCGTTCTCTGGCGAGACCCGATGCAGGGAAAATCCCCAAGAAAATCAGCAACGCGGCGACAACTCGCAAAACAGATAAACGGAGAATCGAGGTCATCAAAATCGGTCACTCCATATTGGGCGGACTAGTGTAGAGGATTGATCGCTGCGGACATTCAACTTCCGCCGAATGCGATCGGTGTTGTAGACTCTCCCGGTCCTCCAGCTGAAAGAAGGTCAAAAACATGGCTGCTCCCCTCGCAGGAATTCGTGTCGTTGAACTAGCAACCTACGTGGCTGCGCCTTCGTGCGGCGCGTTGCTGTTCGACCTTGGTGCCGAAGTCATCAAAGTCGAAGTGCCGTGGGGCGAGATTTATCGCCACAGCACACCTCGCATGGCGGGTTACGACAGCGACTTCCCCGCCAGCGCCCCCTTCCAAATGGACAACCACGGCAAGCAATCCCTCGCTCTCGACCTCGCTCTCCCCCAAGCCCAAGAGGCATTGCGCAAGGTCGTGGGGACCGCGGACATCCTGCTCACCAACATGCTGCCCGACCGCCTCGCAAACTATGGCCTCGACCCCAAAGTCCTACTTGCGCAGATGCCGAAGCTCATCATTGCTCGTCTCTCGGGCTATGGACCCGACGGCCCCGAAGCCAACGAGCCGGCATTCGACTATTCGGCCTTTTGGTCGCGCACCGGTTTGATGTCGACACTTCACGACAGCGACGCGCCCCCCGCATTTCAACGGCCTGGCCTCGGCGACCATTCCGCTGGCCTGACGCTTGCCCTCGGTATCTTGGCCGCGCTCCGCACGCGCGACAACGAGGGGCACGGACAAGTGATCGACGTCGCACTGCATGACATCGGCTACTACATCGCCGGCAACGACACGAGCACCGCACTCGTTACGGACCAGAGCCCGCCTCAGCACGACCGAAGCCAACCCCGGAACCCGTTGTGGAACCATTATGAATGTTCGAATGGGCGTTGGATTTTTCTCGTGATGATCGAGTCGGATCGCTATTGGCCCGAGTTCCTGGAAGCCATCGAAAGAACGGACTTGAAGACAGACGAGCGCTTCGCCGACGCGGTGGCGCGCTACAAGAACTCGGCTGCCCTCGTGGTCGAATTGCGGGGCATCTTCTCGTCAAAGCCGCTCGAGCATTGGCGCGAGCTTTTCGAAAAGTACCGACTGATCTGGGCGCCGGTCTTGACCTTGGCGGAAGCGATCCATGAGCCCAACGCGGTTGCTCGCGGCACCTTTCCCACCGTCGACCATCCCGATCTCGGAACCTTTCGAACGGTTGCAAACCCGTTGCGAATGAGTGCGCACACGATGCCGAGCACGGTCCCAGCTCCGATGCTCGGCAGCGACACTGCCTCGGTCTGTGAAGAGGTGGGAGTCGACGACGAAACGATCGCCCTGCTCTTGGCCGCATCGAGCTGAGCTGAACTCAGACTTAGAAGCGGTCGCCGATCGCGCAGCCGAGTTTTCCCTCGGGCAGCGCGGCGCTCCCCCGTAGCCGGGCCCTGCGCTGAGAGGCACTCGGCCGAGTTCGTGCGTCCAGTCGCCAGCTTCCAGTGCGTTCCGTTCATCGCTGCAATTCCGAGGAACGCCTCGCTCAATTTGGATATGCTCGCTGCTTGGAGGAGACGTAAATGCACGAGGTCGTCATTGATTGGATCGAACACGGAGCTGCGAACCAGCCGGACAAGCTGGCCACCGTTGAGCTTCCGAGTGGTCGTCGTCAGACGTACGCTCGAATGCATGAGCGGGTCGGGCGCATCGCCGGCTGGCTGAAGAGCCTCGGGGTCGAACCTGGCGACCGCGTGGGTTTGCTGGCCCTCAATTCGAGCGATGCCCTCGACATTATCTTTGCCACGTGGCGCATTGGCGCCGTGCATCTCGCGTTGAACTTCCGCCTGACTCCGACCGAGCTCGACTTCATCGTCGGGAACGCCGACCCCAAGGTTTTGATCCACGATCGCGACAACGCCCCAACTGTCAAGGCGCTATCCGTTTCAATTGAGCACATCATCGAGAGCGACGGCCTAGGCGGCGACACCGACTTCGAAGCACAAGTCGCAGCGGCAGAACCGATTCTTTCAATCGTTCCGCTGAAGGCTGAAGACCAATGCATGCTGATGTATTCGTCGGGAACCACCGGCCAACCCAAGGGTGTCATCATGACCCACGGCATGATGGTGTGGGCAAGCATCAACGCAACGTCATCGCTGGCCTGCAGCGAGGACATGGTGAGCCTTGCCGTCATGCCCTTGTTCCATATCGGCGGCCTGCAAGTATTTACCTTCCCTGCTCTGTATGCGAGCGGGACGGCCGTCGTGATGCGCGCGTTCGAACCCGGCGCGACCCTCGAAGCATTCAGTGACCCCAAACTTGGCGTGACACACTTCTTGGGCGTGCCCGCGATCTTCAACGCCCTTCGCGACCATCCCGACAACAGCAAAGCTGATCTCTCGCGCCTACGCTGCGTCCTCGCCGGCGCGGAGGCCGTTCCGGAAACACTCGTTCGCTGGTGGCACGAACGTGGGCTCACGATTCAAGAGGGCTATGGCATGACGGAGAACGTCGCCAGCTGCTGTGTTCTCGGCAAGAGTGATGTGGTGGACCACGTGGGTTCAGCGGGCAAAGCGCTGCGCCATGTCGCGATTCGGATCACCCGCGAAGACGGCACGGAAGCAGACCCGGGTGAGTCGGGAGAGCTTTGGTGCCGTGGCCCGGTTGTGACGCCCGGTTATTGGAAACGACCCGAAGAGAACGCAGATTCGTACGTCGACGGCTGGTTCCGTACCGGTGACATCGCTTCGCGTGATGCCGAAGGCTTCATCTATATCGAAGACCGCCTGAAGGACATGTACATCTCCGGCGGAGAGAACGTCTACCCGGCGGAAATCGAGAACATCCTCTACGAGCGCGAAGAGATTCGCGAGGTCGCGGTGATTGGGCTGCCCGACGAACGCTGGGGAGAAACAGGTTGCGTCGTCGTCGCCCTTCAACCCGACAAGTCACTCAGTGCTGAGCAGATTCTCGAGCACTGCGTGCCGCGGCTGGCGCGCTTCAAGCAGCCGACCCATGTGGTCTACGTGGACGAGCTCCCTCGCAACGCGACAGGCAAGGTTCTCAAGTTCGAACTGCGGAAGACAGTGAAGCCCGAGTAGGAAATACAGCGGGAGCTGCAGCCCTATCTCTCCGCTGCGAAAGCCCGAGTTTAAGACGGTTGTTGAGCAAATCGAAGAGTTTGTGCTTGCGCAGCTTCTTGTCGATCTTGAACTCGGCCGCGTCTCGCCCTTCGTTAGCTCCATGTCCTTCATGTCCGACGCGGTTTAACTTGGGTCGTACGAACCAACGCTTGAGTTGGCGTCAACTCAACTTCGTGACTTCCCGGATGAGACGCACTTCTTCGTCCGAATAGGGCGTGCCGTCTTCACGAAGAATTTCATGGTGCCAAGGCTCAGGTTCGCGTTCATATGGCTTGGCCCAGGAATCCCACGGTAGATGGGTTTGCGTGCGCCCCACGACGAAGCCCCAATTGTAAGCGCCGACACCGTGGTCACGCAGCCAGGCAAAATGCGGGTCGACCTGACTCCCGATTCCCCGCGCAAGCCACTCGGTGCATAGCAGTGGCCTGCCGTAGCGCCGGAGTGCCGTGACTCGAGTGCGCAGGTCGTCGAGTGGCCCGTAGTGATGAAACGAGATGATGTCGGACTGTTCAACGCTGAGCCGTTCGATGTCGCGTAGCTTCTCGTGCTCACTCCAATCGCCCATCCAGATGCCGGTAGTCAGGGGCTGCGTCGGGGCGACTTCGCGCGCCCACTCGAAAGTCTTTCGCAGGAGTTCGAGCGCGCGCTCCGCTTTGTCGGGAAGCTCAACGTCGCGATAGGCCAGATTTGGGTTGTCGGGTTCGTTGAACAGGTCCCATCCGTCGATGCGCCGATCGTCACGGAAGCGTCGCATGACCCCTTGAACGTAGGGCTTCAACTCTTCGTGTCTCGACGAATTCCCGAGCACCGTAGCGCCGGGACTCTGCAGCCAGCGCGAATTGTGAATGCCCGGGCGAGGTTCTGGCTGTGGCCCCCACTTGGGATGCGGGTTCCAAACGCCGTCGAAAAACACAAGCAGCACACCAATTCCGCGAGCCGAGGTGAGTGACAAGAATTCATCGATGCGCGAGAGAAAACCTTCGGCGTCGTGCTTCCAAAGTAAGTCGTGCAGAAATACACGCAGGCTCGTAAACCCCAAGTCCGCCGCCCAGTCGAGCTCGCGCTCAATGACGATGCGGTCGAAGCTTTCGCGCTGCCAGAATTCAAGCTGGTTCGATGCGCAACTCGGGGCAAAGTTGCAACCCGCTCTCCAGCTTCGGTCCTGCATCCACGCTTCGGCACGTCCGTTTGACCAACGCTTCTCTTCCGCCATGCCATGCTATCCTCTTCGAGCGCTACGTGTCTCAAGTACGATAGAGACTCGCTTGCCATTCGCCCAGCGCTCCTTAGACTCAGACCTGACACCGTTTCATCCCGACGTATCAACGCGATGTCGCGCGCTAGAATCTGGCCGCCACTTCGGAGTAAAACCATGAAAACTGCAAAAGTGATCATCGCAGCCATTCTTATCTACGCGGGGATCGTCATCGCGTTCGAATCCATGATCGGGATCATCCAACCCGAAGCTGGAAATACACTCATCATCACGACGACCGGCGAGGACGAGGTCACGAATGACCGAGTCCTTGCGCGTCTTGAAACCGACGGGCACATCTACGTCGCCGCAAACCACTGGCCCCGCGCTTGGTATCGGCAAGCTCTTGCAAACCCCAACGTTCAAGCAACGATCGACGGGACAAAAGCGACCTATACCGCGGTGCCCATTGATGGCACGGAACATCGACGCGTGCATACAGAAAACGATCCGGGCGTACTTTTTCGAATCCTGACAAGCTTTCCACCCAGGCGCATTCTACGTCTCGACCCCAAGTAAGTTCACTTCCCGAAACTCTGTTTCATTTCCGATTCGCATTTAGAGCTCATGCACGAGATGCTTTCGCAGCGTCGAACAATCCGCGACAATCGCAGGCGATGAGTATCCAGAGCGAAGCGCCTCGCAGGCGTATTGGCTTCGAACCCGGGCTCGAGGGACTTCGCGGCCTGGTTTTGCTCGGCGTCCTGCTTTACCACGCGCAATTCACTTGGGCGAAGGGCGGGTTCCTCGGCATCCCGACGTTCTTCACGCTCTCGGGCTACTTGATCACATTGTTACTGCTGGCCGAATGGGAGAGCGCTGGCCGCATCGATTTGCTGCGATTCTGGGAGCGGCGATTTCGACGCCTGATGCCCGCGGCGTTGCTCACCCTCCTACTCATGACCGCTTTCGGGACGTGGGCCGCGACGACTTCCCAGGTCCGAGGCCTCGAAGCCGACGTTCGATGGTCTCTCTTCTACGCCGCCAACTGGCACTTCCTATTTTCCAACGCCAGTTACGCCGCCATGTTCGAAGCCCCCTCCCCGCTTCAACACTTCTGGTCGCTCGCGATCGAAGAACAGTTCTATCTTGTGTTTCCCTTGGTCGCCGTTGCGGGACTTTGGGTGGGGAAAGGGTCGCGCAAGGTCTTTGTCGGTCTTCTTTCGTCGCTGGCGTTCGCGTCAATCGCGGCTGCGCTGGTACTCAATGGTTCCGGCGCATCAACGGATCGCATCTATTACGGCACCGACACGCGCGCAGCCGAGCTCTTGTTGGGTGCACTCGCCGCGGTCTTGCTTCCGGCGACAACTCAACTGTCGCAGCGCTCTGCGCGCGTAGTGCAAACCACCGGCAGTCTTGCTCTCGTTGCGATGATCGCAGGGTGGTCGACGATCAACCTGCACTCGAGCTGGTTGTACGCCGGTGGGTTCGCGGCTTATTCGCTGTTGTCGGTGGCTGTGATTGCGGCGGCGATTCAACCGAGAGGTGTCGTCCGCGCGGTCTTGTCTCATTCTATACTTCGTTGGATCGGACGCATCTCGTATGGGGCCTACGTCTTTCATTGGCCCATCTACCTCACGCTCACCGCAGACCGCACAGGTCTCGGTGACGCTGGGCTCTTTGCGTTGCGGCTCTCGATTACCTTTGCCCTTGCCGCGCTATCCCTTCGTTGGCTCGAAAACCCGGTTCGGCGGGGTCCATTTCTCGCCGGGCGTGCTGGCCTCGCAGCGCTACCGGTCGCATTCGCAGTCGTGTGGATCGCCGTCTCACTGGTTCCCAAGCCGCAATCCAGCTTTGCGGTCGATCTCGAAAACTTGGACGCGTATGTAGATGGCTTCATCCGGAGTCACACGCCACCGACCGATCCGCCACCGCCGACGCTGTCGAGTGAAGCACCCCGAGTTGCTTTCTTTGGCGACTCGACCGCGTTGCGATTGGGGATTGGCTTTCATTACGCGCAAAAACAAACCGGAGCCATGCGCTTTAGTCGGGGCGCCGCACGACTGGGTTGCGGCATCGTACGCAAGGGGTTGATTCGAACCGGCAGCTGGGAACATCGTGAGCTTGATTGCCCCGGTTTTCAGGAGTCGTGGGCCCGTGCGATTCGCCAAGAGCAACCCGACATCGCGGTGGTGATGTCGGCGAGCTGGGATCTCCGCGACCGCCGGCTACCGGGCGACACCACGTGGCGCTCGATCGGCGACCCCACCCTTGATCGGTACCTGCGCGACGAGCTCTTGGCCGCGACAGACGTGCTTTCCAAAGACGGCTCACTAGTCGTTTGGTTAACTCATCCCGCCATCGGCGTCCGGCTCTTCGACAAGATCCCCGACGAACCCTTTCCTGCGTCTGACCCCGTTCGAATTGACCGATGGAACGCGATGATCTTGGAACTCGAACAAGCCCGTCCCGAGAAAGTGCGAGTGATTGATCTACGCGGCTATCTGCACAGCCTACCCGGCGGTGAAATGAACGATGACTACCGCCCGGATGGAACCCACCTCTCGCGAGAGTCCGCTTACCAGGTTTCAGTGGACTGGCTTTCCGGCGAAGTCCTGCGCGTGTACCGCGAGCAAGCGAGCCACGCCAAGGGTCACTAGCGAGGAATGGATCACCGAGTACCGATCGCGTCTTTGAACCGTTTGCACGACGCGCCCACGCAGGAGCGGGACCTGCTTCGTTTCTGGGTTACTGCGCGCAGCGGTTTTTCAGACTTGTTCGATAATTCGGTAGGATGCGACCCTGCGCTTCGTGCTGGCTCACGCGTATTGCGTCACCGACGTGGTCTCGGAGGGCCGCGTAGCCATACTCCGCTAGATCAACCGGATTTGAGAAAGGGAACGTTTGCGCACTGGAACCGGGCAAGTCGTGATGGGTGGCATACTTATGGTTGCTTCGCTGCTGGGCTGCGCCCAGCAGGAGAACGCGCCGACCACGGACGCAGCCCCGTCATCACCTCCGTCCACACCGTCCGAGGCGAACACGATCCCTCCGATCGAATGGCCGCTTCATGGCCTCGACTACAAAGAGCAGCGCTTTGCATCACCGACCCAAATCAACTCAAAGAACGTAAGTGAGCTCGGGCTCGCCTGGTCGTTCGACATGGACACGTTCCGCGGCGTCGAAGCCACGCCGATCATGGTCGACGGCATGCTCTACGTGACGGGGGGTTGGTCGGTCGTCTACGCACTTGACGCGAAAACCGGGACGCTTCGCTGGAAGCACGACCCCAAGGTGCATCGATCGTTCCTCGCCAAGGCCTGTTGTGACGTGGTGAATCGCGGCGTCGCTTATCACAAAGGCTCGGGCGATGCGCCCGACAAAATCTTTGTCGGCGCGATCGACGGTCGTCTCATCGCACTGCACGCAGAAACCGGCGAAGTCATTTGGGAAGCACAAACCACAGACCAGACGAAGCCCTACACGATTACCGGGGCGCCGAAGGTTGCAGGCAACAACGTTGTGATCGGCAACGGCGGAGCGGAACTCGGCGTGCGGGGTTACGTCACCGCGTACAACATCGGTACCGGCGAACAGGCCTGGCGCTTCTACACCGTCCCTGGAAATCCGGCGGATGGTTTCGAAAACGAAGTCATGGAGCGCGCCGCGAAGACATGGACTGGCGAATGGTGGAAGTGGGGAGGCGGTGGGACCGTATGGGATTCAATGACCTACGACCCCGACCTCGACCTTCTATACATCGGTGTTGGCAACGGCTCGCCTTGGAACCAAGAACTCCGGAGTCCCGACGGCGGCGACAACCTCTTCCTCGCATCGATCGTGGCATTGCGTCCAAACACCGGGGAATACGTCTGGCACTATCAGACAACCCCGGGAGAAACCTGGGACTTCACCGCGACCCAGCACATCATGCTGGCCGACCTGGCAATCGACGGCGTCGAGCGCAAGGTGCTCATGCAGGCGCCGAAGAATGGTTTCTTCTACGTCATTGATCGCGAGACGGGTGAGTTGATTTCGGCCAAGGCTTACACCGTGGTCAACTGGGCCAGCGAGATCGACCTCGCCACGGGTCGCCCCGTAGAAGCCCCGAACGCGCGTTTGTTCGATGGCAAGACAGTTGTCGTGCCGAGCAATGGCGGCGGGCACAACTGGCCACCGATGTCATACAACGCGGACACGGGGCTCGTCTATATCCCGACGATGGTTTTCCCGGCTGCGTTCAAGTCGCCAACCAACGAAGAAGATCGAACGCCTGGCGGCGGCTTTTGGAATACAGGCTTCGACCGCATGGGTGCATCGCCGCCCGAGCTTCCCCCGGAACAAGTGAATCAAATTCTCGACGAATCATTTCGCGGGCAGTTGGTTGCGTGGGACCCGGTGAAGCAAGAAGCGCGTTGGACGGGCAAGGCGGGACGTCCTGCGATGGGTGGAACGCTCACCACAAAGGGAGGTCTCGTGTTCCAAGGCAGCGACGACGGACACCTGCACGCGTACGACGCTGCGTCCGGCGCCGAGCTTTGGTCTCAGGATACGCAAACCGGTGTCATGGCTGCACCCATTACATATGCGATCGAAGGCGAACAGTACGTCGCGGTAGCTGTGGGTTTCGGGGGTGGCTTCGCTGCCGAAGGTGGCGTCGTCGCCCACGGTTGGAAGATCCCGAACATCCCTCGCGTGCTGGTTTACAAGCTAGGCGCAAGCCTCACGCTGCCCGCGGTAACGGATGTCGTGATGCCCATGCCCAAGCCAGCACCGGTGTCGGCAAGCGACGAGGTCGTTTCGAGAGGTCGAGTCGTTTACCAGCGACACTGCGGAGTCTGCCACGGCGACGGCCTTCGGACCGGCGGCTTGAACCCCGACCTGCGCTACGCAACACCCAGTATCCACGGGATCTGGAAAGACATCGTGGTCGACGGCATCCTCGCCAACAACGGTATGGTGAGCTTCAAGGACTTCGTCACAGTCGAAGACGCCGAAGCGATTCGTCAGTACGTACTCGCGGAAGCCGGCAGAATCTACAAACTCGAAAACCCGACCTCCGAGGACATCCAACCATGAATGGCGCCGAATCACTCGTGCGTACGCTGACCGACTGCGGGGTGGATACCTGCTTTGCAAACCCGGGTACTTCAGAAATGCATTTCGTCGCCGCGTTGGATTCTGTGCCGGGGATGCGACCGATCCTGTGCTTGTTTGAAGGCGTCGTCACCGGTGCCGCGGATGGCTACGGGCGCATCCTCGAGAAGCCGGCGGTGACGCTGCTCCATCTTGGACCCGGGATGGGCAATGGGCTGGCGAACCTTCACAATGCGCGCCGCGCCGGAACCCCACTCATCAATGTGGTCGGGGATCATGCCACCTACCACCTTCAGTACGACGCGCCGCTGACTTCCGATCTCGAAGGTTTTGCTCGTCCGGTGTCTCACTGGATGAAGACGTCGAAGTCGAGCAAGACGGTCGCCGGAGATGGAGCGCTTGCTGTTCAAGCGGCAATGCGCGCGCCCGGACAAATCGCAACGCTCTTGCTTCCCGCCGACACGGCGTGGGACGAAGCCACGGGGCCGGCGCGACCGCTCACAATCGCGGCTCCGGCGCAGATCGCCGATGGTCTTGCAGGCATCGTGGCAGATAAGCTCCGCACCGCCGAGCGACCGGCCATCTTGATCCGAGGCAAGGCATTGCAAGCCGAAGGACTCGAGCACGCGTCGCGCATCGCCGCCAAGACAGGCGCCCGTATTCTCTGCGACACGTTCGCACCCCGACTCCGACGCGGCGCGGGTGTTCCCGCAGTCGAAAGACTTCCCTACTTCGCCGAACAGATCGTCGACTTTCTTGGTGAGACCGACTTGCTCATTCTGGTTGGATCAACGGCCCCGGTTTCGTTCTTTGCCTACCCGGACAAGCCGAGCGATTGCGTGCCGGAAAAGTGTGACGTGATGCATCTCGCGCATCCTCACGAAGACGGCGTACAAGCACTTGAAGAGCTCGCCGAAGCAACCGGCGCTTCAGGGGTGAAACCCACGCTCGTAGCGTTGGCGTTGCCCGACTTCGCGACAGGGCAACTCGGGCAATCTTCGATCGGCCAGGCGCTGGCGAGGTTACTCCCCGACAATGCAGTCATCGTCGACGAAGCAGCGACCAACGGTTTGGCGCCGGGGTTTCTGACCGCCACCGCCAAGCCCCACGATCATCTCGCCCTCACCGGAGGCTCAATCGGCATGGGACTCCCGGTTGCGGTCGGCGCAGCAGTTGCCGCACCGGATCGCAAAGTTGTCTGCCTGCACGGTGACGGAGGTGCGATGTACACCCTGCAATCTCTCTGGACCATGGCGCGCGAAAACCTCGACGTCACAACCGTGATCTTCGCGAACCGGTCGTACGCGATCCTCAACATTGAACTGGGTCGCGTCGGCGCCGGGGTTGGCGGGCCCAAGGCGCTCTCGACGCTGGACATTGGGAACCCGAATCTAAACTGGGTGTCACTTGCAGAAGGGATGGGAGTCGAGGCCACCGCGGCGCGCACTGCCGAAGAGTTCAACGTTCAGCTCGAGTCCGCACTCGCGACCCAGGGCCCAAGGCTCATCGAAGCTATTTTGTAGCGGGACGCCTAAGCCTCCCGCTCGGCGGTGGGAAGTCGTCCACTGGGCTGACGGACGACGCTTTAGATCGCGTCGTACATCGAGGGACGCTTCTCTCGTGGGACCGCTTCGGGATAAAGCGCGCCAACGGCCGACGCAATACCCAAGTCTTCGACCGCATCGACATCAATACGAAGATCGATTCGTTTGTCTTCGAATTCTCGATTGAAGATCGCGACTACGTCGGGAATCGAAAGCGAGTTTGCGACTTTACGCTGTCGCTCCTCTTCGTTGCGATACACGTCTGCCTTCCAGAGAACGCTCACCCGATAGTCCTCGATGGGCGCGCGATACTGGACTTCGCCTCGATCCATTACAACCCAATCACCGCTTTCGTCTTGTGCGGGGGCAAGCTCGGCTCTGGGTGTGACGAGTCGGGTTCCCTGGTCAAAGGGACCCACCGGCCCAACCTGGTGAAACATGCCGTGGTTGTCACCAACCAACGCGGTGTTCGCCATGTCGCCGACATGTTCTTCCGGGGGCTTGTCGGGTCCACCGGGCCAATAGTAAAGGCCGCCGCCTTCCACGTCGTTCATCCACCAGATCGACGTCGCTTGCACGATCGAATATTCATCGAAGAGTCCCGACCAGAACATGGACCGCAACATCCACATCGGGGTGTTGCTGCGATCGCGGCCGTGAAATCGGGGGTTATCGGTGTGCGCGGGCCCGCAGACTTCGATGGCCGCCATCATGTTTACGTACACGCTATGCGGAAGAATCACTTCGGCGTTGTAAAAGTCGCGCGCGGCTTGCATCACGCGTTCGTGAAAAAGGAATAGCTCCGAGCCCGGTACCTGCAGGTCTGCGTGCACCCAATCGTTTTGAAACCACATCGCGTTGGTTGCCGCGTCCATGTCGGCTTCGGGGCGATACCAACCTCCGAGCGGGGTATAGGGTGCATTTTGCTCGAGGAGTCGCACGACATCCTCGGTGTTGTCGATGACGCCCTTTAGCAATAAGGGGGGTTCGCTGTAGTGAATCATCGCTTCGATTCCATTGAGTAAACTCTGAGAGTGGCAGAAGATCGGCAGCCGCAAAGTCTAGCTCCGTTCAGATCGCGGGCGATTCGCATTTTCGCGCACATCCAGCACATGCGTTGTCCCCGTCCTGCGGTCAAAAGCGAGCTGCCCCAAGGCACGCGGACGAGCGCGAGACTCGTTACAGTCTGTCCGCGCAATCGCCAAACCCTCTTTCCCGCTCGAACGCGGCTTCAAAGGAGCAAGATCGTGGCCAACGCAAACATCATCGACGCAGCACGGACGTACCGAGGAACCGGGAAGATTGGCAAGGGAGCGCTCACCGAAATCCACCCCCAGCGTTTGCTCGGCACCGTGTTTCGCGCGCTGCAAGAACGAAACAACCTCGACACGTCACATGTCGAAGACGTCGTTGTCGGCTGCAGCACACAGGTTGGCAAGCAGGGTTTCTGCGTAGGCCGCATGTCGGTGCTCGACGCGGAGTGGGACGTCCAGGCTCCGGCCTTCACCCTCGACCGATTCTGCGGCTCAGGAATTACTGCCGTGAACCTTGCCGCAGCAAATATTATGAGCGGCATGAACGATCTCTGCGTGGCCGGTGGGGTCGAGATGATGTCTTACACGGGCAGCACCATGCAGCCCGGCGGGAACTACACCCTCGACGCGGGCAACCTGCACCTTCGCGGCCTTCATCCCCAGCCCCACCAAGGCATTTGCGCGGACATGATCGCGACCCTCGAAGGCATTGCGCGTGAAGACGTCGACGGCATCGGTGCCGAAAGCCAGAAGCGCGCTCATCACGCTATCGAGAACGGTCACTTCGACAAGAGCGTCGTGCCCGTCTACAAAGACGACGGTTCTTTGGCGTTGGACCACGAAGAATTTCCCCGCCCGAGCACGACGCTTGAATCCCTCGGCAAACTCCCCACCGTGTTCGACAAGTTCATGGGCATGCCGATCGACGAAGCAACCGGCGAAACCTTCAACGAACTTGTCAGGCGCGCGTACCCCAACTTGGACATCAACCACGTACACCACGCAGGAAATAGTTCAGGGGTCGTCGATGGTGCAGCAGGTCTCATTCTCGCGTCAGACGACTATGTCGAAAAGAGTGGCCTCAAACCTCGGGCACGCATTGTCGCCATGGCGACGACCGCGGGCAGTCCGACGTTGATGCTCAATGAGCCCGGCCCTGCAGCACGCAAGGTTCTCGAGAAGGCGGGCATGACCCTCGACGACATCGACCTGTTCGAAGTCAACGAAGCCTTCGCGGTCGTTCCGTTGAAGTTCATGCGCGACCTCAACGTCGACCCGGCCAAGGTGAATGTCAACGGCGGTGCGATTGCACTCGGACACCCGATCGCAGCAACCGGCTCGATCCTGATTGGCACAGCTCTCGACGAACTCGAACGCAGTGGCAAGGGCACGGCACTGATCACGATGTGCACCGGTGGCGGGATGGCGCCCGCGGTCATCATCGAACGAATCTAAACTTTCGTTTAGACCTTCGATTCAAACCTGCCGCAGAAACTCTGAGAGTCCGTAGCCCTTCTGGTCACCCAGGGTCCACTCGGTCATGCCTTCGCCGATATGGGTCGTCATGCCGTCGCGGCGATTTCGAAGGGGGATAAAGCCTTTGACGTCGCCCTTGATTTCGAAGGTCTCTCCCGTCTTGGTTTCGATTTTGGCAACCAAGCCGCTGTGATAGAGCCCATTGTCTTCGAAGTCGGCATCGATTGTCACGTTCTTGATGCCGATCAATTCACCGTTTCGCACGATCACGCCGCCTCGGCGTTCTTTCTCGCCGGCGATCTGGATGATGCTCACCATCGCGCCCAAGTCGGGGCCGAAGTTCATTGTCAGCCATTCGTAGCGCTCGATGGCCTGCCAGTAGCGGGGCCCCCATGAGTGGTCTCGCAAGCCATAGCCTGCGATCTCCACTTGCCGATCGCCGAGGTCGATTGTCCCAGTGACCCGCATGTGCTGTTCGTAGTGCGCCTTCGCGAATTGTTTCTCTGCATCGCGTTCTGATTCATGTTTATTTTTCGACTCGCCATACATCGGACCACATGCAACGTGTTCAAGGTCCAGCGTGATCCGACGACGCGGGCTGTTTTTGAAGGCCTTGCCCGGGTCGCTCAATGCTTTCGGATTGTCGAGTTCGATCACGCCACCTTTGTAAACGGTGCGCAATCGCTCACTCGGCTCGATGACTTCGAACTTCAGGCCGCCTGCATCAAAGGCGTCGTTGTGGGAAATCTCCGCTCGCTTGAAGGCGAAGAGCACGCGCCCGTCTTCGAGGTAAATGCAAACCGTCATCTCGGCTTGGCCTTCGTTTGCGCGATTGCCCAACCGAACAAACCCGCCGATCGACTGCCCTGGGTCAAAAAAATTGAAGTACATGCTCTCGTTGAAGTTCGGTTCCGGCCCCAGTTCGTGGGTGTAGTCGTCTTCAGCAACAACGCTTCCGATAATTTTGGCCATGGTGGATGCCTCCGTGAAGTGAGCAAGATGGGCGTGCGAGTTTGATCCAAGCGGTGTTGACGAGCGTAGACTGTGGTGAACGAGGATAGGCGCACTGTCGGTTTTCGCCGCGTGTTTTTCACGTCTAAGCGCGATGCAAGTCTTCGATCGTACGCGCTACCGCTGCATCTTCCTTGGGATCGTCGGGCAACGAGATCAAGATGCCGTCCGCAACGTCACCAAACTGCTCGCTCAGCGCTGAGCCGATTTCGTCGAAAAACCCGCTCGGCACGAAGGCTTCAAGCATTTCGTCGGTGATCATCGCGGGCAGTTCATCCCAGCGCGATTCCTTGACGAGGGTCTTCAACGTTGTGCCGACGTCACCCCAACCATAAAGGGAGAGGCTCGGCCAATAGTTTGGCGTCGAATAGAGGGTCGCAAGAGTCGAGCGATGGGACTCTCGTTGGGCATCGATGGCGGCTTGTGACGATCCAATCGCAGTCAACGGATTTGCGATGACGCTGAGATCACCGATCGCGCGCCCCACTCTCTTGGCCCCGCGCTCGGCGTTGGGAAGCATGACTTCGGCGATATATCGACCCGAGCTGTTCGTCGGATGCGGGAACAATGCATCCGCGACTTCGCCCGAGAGTGCGGTCATATTCGGACCAATCGCGGCGAGATGAATCGGGATGAACGGATGCTCGAGTTTCGCCGGCTTTGAATATTCTTGTTGCCGCGTGAAGGAGTAGAACTCGCCGCGGTAGTTCAGCGGCACGTCGTTTTGCCAACAGTCGAAGATCGCCTTCAACGATTGAACGTATTCACGCATCCGGGGTGCAGGCGGGACCCAAGGTGTTGCGTACTTGCCCACGATGACCGGCTTGATCAGCGGCCCGAGGCCAAGTCGAAATCTTCCAGCAGACCACTGCTGCAGATCCCACGCCGCCACCGCGGTCGTCATGGGGCTGCGCGGAAAGCACGCCAACGCGCTCGTGGCGATCTCGATCCGTTCGGTCGCCTGAATGGCCAGGGCCGCACCGATCAAACCGTCGTGCACCGAATCGACCACGGCGAAACAGTCGTACCCCATCGCTTCCGCTCGTTGCGCTTCAGCGACGATCTGAGCGGGTCCCGAGTGAAACCCCGATGATGTCCAAACCTGAAACATGCTTGTCTCGCGTTTAAGGTGCTTCGTTCGTAACGATGCCCAGCACGGGATCGCGACAGCAGAACATAAACGAAACGGACTCAATCTCGAAGGTATTGGTCGCGATTCACCAGAATTGCCAATCTCGAAAGATTGCCGGTAGAGTCTGGCCTATGAGGGGCTTGGCAACAGAGTCGAACACACGACCCGGCGGGGCAAAAAGCTCGCGCGCCGCGCGGTGGCTTTCCGCTGTGCTCAGGCAGGCCCTTGTGTTTGCGTTGTTGGTCGGGGGCGGTGAGTCTGTCCACGAAGCGTTTTCGCACAGTAGTGCTCAGCAGATTGTGGTCGCCGCGCAGACGCCCACTTCGCACGCCCCGGCAAATGAAGCACCGCACCCGAGCCGGAGCGACGGCGAGTGTCATTTCTGCGCTTCGGTTGGTTCGGGCTTCGCCAATACGACGAGTTCGCCGCACTTAGGTCGCGACCTCAGTTTGTTCGCGGGGCGGTTCGCGCGCGTCGTTGCTGCCCCGATCAATCACGATGAAGCGCGAACCCACGGTCCACGCGCGCCGCCCGCATTTCTCTTCAGCTAACCAACTCTCGGTTTCTGAATGCGATCCCATGGATCGCCGTCCGCACCGCGCGTCATTGCGTTCGGTGCAGTGGAGTGAGTGTTTATGCGTATGACCACGATCTTCGTGCTGTTTTTATGTGCTGCTCAGACAAGTGCGAATGACACCGTCCCCGTCCGAAAAAGCAATCTCTTAAACCCTGACATCACCGTGTTCTTCGATCTTGGCGGAAGCCTTTCGACGAACGAGGAGAATAAGGGACATAACCGATTCCACCTGCGCGAAGTTGAGCTCAACATGAGCGCCGCAGTCGCACCCATCGCAGATGCGATGGTGACGCTCTCGGTGCACGAAGAAATTGAAGACCCCTTCGACGACGTGAAGATCTCGACGCAATTCGAAATTGAAGAGGCTTTTCTAAATGCGCACACCCTGCCCTTCGACCTTGCAATAAAGGGCGGGAAGTTCCGAGCCGCCTTCGGTCGCAACAATGTCCTGCATACCCATGACCTGCCACAGTTACTGCGCCCTCTCGCGGTCGTCGCCTTTCTGGGCCACGAAGGGCTGGTGCTAATCGGCAGCGAAGTCAGCTGGTTAGCACCCAACCCGTGGGATCAATACATCGAATGGACGACCGCGGTCGCCAATGCAGATGGCGGAGAGGAATCTCCACTATTGCGCGGCGCACGTGCAAAGAACCCCTCGGTTGTTTCGCGCATCAAGTGGTTCGGCGACATCGGCGAAAGCAACTCTCTAGAAATCGGCACGAGCTTCGTCTACGTCCGTTCGACCGGGAGCTTCAGTGAGACGCTACTCGGCGGTTCCGACGTGACATGGCTGTGGCGTGACCCAAGTGCGCCCGACACGCGAAGTGCCATCGTCCAAGCCGAGTTCTTTATTGCGCGCGCAGACTCGCCCCGCGAAGACAAGAGCCCACTGCGTCGCACAACCATGGGCGGCTTCGTTCTTGCCCAGTACCAGTTTCATCGCAATGCGTATCTAGGTTTTCGATACGACCTCACCGAACTTCCCAATGTCAGTGAACCGCGCGTGAACGACCAAGAATGGGCGGCGAGCGGCTTAGTCACTTGGTACTACAGCGAGTCGCTGCGCTTCCGGTTCGAGTTGCAACACCTCGACCAGGAAGTCGCTGGGCGCCGGGACTCGGAACAGATCGCGATGCTTGGGCTGACTTTCTATATTGGCTCACATCCTCCGCATCCATATTGGGTCAACCGATGAGCGCACATAAGTTGACCACTGTCCTGCACGCTCTTCTTTGTTGCGTTGCGTTGGTCGTAGCGTCCGTCGCTCAAGCTGAGATCAGCGTGATCACGACAACGCCATCCCTCGCCGACATCGTCAAACAAGTTGGCGGAGAGGAAGTTCGTGTCGAAAGCTTGATGAGTGGTCGTGCGAATGGGCACAACGTGATTCCCAGGCCAAGCTTTGTGATGAAGCTACGCAAGGCGGACCTGTTCGTGCATTCGGGCGTCGACGCAGAACCCTGGCTGCCCAACCTCGTACACAGCAGCCGGAAAGTCGAGCTTCTCCCGGGAGGTGCAAAGAACCTCGACGTCTCGACAGCCATCCGCGTTCTGGAAGTCCCCGCAGCAGATGAACTGACCCGGGCCATGGGAGATATCCACGTTTACGGGAACCCCCACTACATGCTCGACCCCATGAACGGCGCGAAAGTCGGCCGGACCCTCGCTGCAAAACTCGGACAACTCGACCCTGATCACGCTGCAACGTTTGAGTCTCGTGCAATCGCGCTCGAAGAACAACTCACCGCGCTCACCGCGCGGCTCGCAGACGACGTGAATGCTCTCGGCTTGTGCTCGGTGGTCACAACACACCGCACGTGGAGCTACTTTCTCAAGCGATTTCAGATCAAACAACTTGCCGAACTCGAGCCGAAGCCGGGCATCGCGGCCGGCCCTCGCCACATCGCATCCCTCGCCAAAAAAATGAAGCAGAAGAACACACGCCTCGTGCTCTCCGCGACCTACGGGGACGTACGTAGCGCAGCACGACTCGCGAAGGCGGTGGAAGGGCGTCATGTCATCCTCGCCCAGGAAGTGAACGCCCTGCCCGAGGCAACCAGCTACATCTCGCTCTTTGAAACCAACGTGAAACTCTTGGCGCTCGCGGCTCAGGAGATTCCGACAGGCGACGAGGGCTGCCCGTGATCGAGCTTCTCGCGCCTGCACTTGTCGCCTGCTTACTCCTCGCCTGCGTACTGAGTTACTTCGGGTACCACGTACTCATGCGCGAGGTGATCTTCGTCGACCTCGCACTTGCACAACTCGCCGCACTGGGTGGTGCCCTGGGCCACAGTCTCACTGAACATGACGATGGCAGCTTGACTTACATCGGCTCATTCGCGCTTACGTTCTTGGGTGCCGCAATCTTCACCTGGGCGCGCCCGGGTGCCGGACGCATCCCGCAAGAGGCCGTCATCGGCATCGTTTACGGCGTAAGTGCTGCGCTCGTCATCCTCGTGCTTTCGCAAAGCGCACTCGACCGCGACGAGATCGAAGCCATGATGACGGGCCGCTTGCTATTTGCCGAATGGTCCGAGGTCGGAACGATGGCTGGCGTCTTCGCTGCGATCGCGACGTTTCACTACGTCTTTCGCAGCGTATTCCTCGAACACTCTCATGCTCATCGAGACATCAATAAAACCGACCACAACCGCTGGCTCGACTTCCTCTTCTATCTGAGCTTCGGCGTCGTGGTCACGAGTGCCGTACAACTCGCCGGGGTGCTGGTCGTGTTCGGACTTCTCATCGTACCGGCCGCAAGCGCCGCAATTTTCTACACCGGAGTCCTTCAACGACTTCTCGGCGCTTGGCTAATCGGAAGCATCGCGTGCGCGATCGGCATCGGCGCGAGCGCCCAGTGGGATCTGCCAACCGGGGCATCGGTCGTCACTGCGCTCGGGGCTGTGTTTGCTTGCCTGGCCTTCGCTGAGAGGTTCGTCAACGCACGGCGCTCAGACGGTCCGCTGTAGTCCAACGCGCAATCGGTCTATTCCCCGAGTCCGGGCGCTTCGTGTCCAGACGCAATCACGTAATCTTGATAGCCACCGCCATACGTTCGCATCCCGTCCGGGGTGAGTTCGAGAACATGATCCGACAGTGCCTGTAAGAAGTGCCGATCGTGCGAGACCATCAACAGGGTGCCTTCGAACTTGCTGAGCGCCTTTTCGAGCATCGCCTTAGTGTCCATATCGAGATGGTTCGTCGGTTCGTCGAGCACCAGAAAGTTGGGCGGGTCGTAGAGCATCAACGCAAGTACCAGTCGCGCCTTCTCGCCCCCCGACAACACATGGCAGTACTTGTCGACGTCGTCCCCGGGAAACCCGAAGGCCGCGGCCAACGCTTTGAGTGAACCGACATTTGCAACGGGAAACTCGCCTTGCAGTGTGTCGAAGACCGTGAGTTCCGGGTTGAGAACTTCCATGGAGTGCTGCGCGAAGTATCCAAGCTTTACGCTCGCTCCGAGTTTCGCGACACCGGAGTCAGCCTGGATTGAACCGACCACGAGCTTCAGTAGCGTCGACTTGCCCGCGCCATTGACTCCCATCACGCACCAGCGCTCTTTGCGACGGATCATCAGGTCCATGTCTTCAAAGATCGTGTGATCCGCGTATCTCTTGGTGACGCCCTCAATGATCGCAACGTCATCGCCCGAGCGTATGGGCTCTTTGAACTGAAACTCGATGACGTGCCGGCGCTTGGGCGGCACAATGGTCTCGATTTTGTCGAGCTTTTTCACTCTCGATTGAACTTGTGCCGCATGGCTGGCTCGCGCTTTGAAGCGCGCGATGAACGCCTTCTCTTTGGCGAGCATCGCCTGCTGACGGGCGTAATGGGCTTCGTGTTGCGCCGCCGCCATCGCGCGTTGTTCTTCGTAAAAATCGTAGTTGCCCGCATATGTCGTGATGTCACCGCCATCAATCTCGACGATCTTGGTCACGATGCGATTTAAAAACTCGCGATCATGAGACGTGATGATCAACGCACCATCGAAGTTGCGCAGAAAATTTTCGAGCCAGATAATGGATTCGATGTCCAGATGGTTAGTGGGTTCATCGAGTAGCAGCCCATCGGGCCGCATCAGCAATATGCGGCCGAGAGCCACTCGCATCTTCCATCCACCCGACAACTCGCCGACGTCACCGGCAACGACTTCGTCCCGAAAGCCGAGTCCGGCCAGAACTTCGCGCGCTCGGGCTTCGAGCGCATAACCGTCGAGTTCGTCGAAGCGTGATTGCACCTCGCCAAAGCGATCGACGAGCTTGTCGAGTTCGTCCGCACGCTCCGGATCCGCCATCGCGTTTTCCAGATCGTGCAGTTCGCGCCCGGCCTCGGACACTTCGCCCGCCCCGGCCATCGTCGCTTCGAGAACTGTTTCGCCGGACATCTCGCCTGTGTCCTGACCGAAGTAGCCAAGAGTCGTATTGCGAACGACACTGACTTGCCCACCGTCGGGTTCTTCTTCCTGCATGATCAGGCGAAACACGGTCGACTTCCCGCAGCCGTTTGGACCCACCAGCCCGACGCGGTCCCCGTTGAACGCCGACATCGATGCGTCGACGAACAAGATCTGGGACCCATGGGCTTTCGAAACGGAGTCGAGTTGAATCATGGGGATTATCTAGCACCGATGACTCGCAATTGGAGCGATTTAACGGGCGCAATCTTCAGTATTCCGGCGCGCTCCAACCTCCGGGTATGCCACTGAGACATTTAGGACTGATCTAATCTGTGACTTCTGAATTGAAAACACGGTCGCGCGTCCGACAAACGACTCGATCGAGCGCGCTTCGCTGCAGACCCCGTCGCCGACAATGTCGTCGAATAGTTGTTTCGGGATGGCAGCGCGAAGCCGTCAACAGGTTGCTCGTCACCATCGTGCGCAACGACCCGCTCGTCCCCGAAGACCTGCTCAACTTCGTAAAGACTGTCTGCGTGAAACCAGCGTCCTACCCCCATGGGCTGACCGAGCAAAGATCTAACGTGGCGAGGAGGTATTCACGAACCACGGGCCCCTTTTGCCTGGCCGCCTTGATTTCTGCGTCCCTGCGCGCTCGGCAACCTGTCGTGGGTCCTCGACATGGCCCACGTTCTCGCCTGGGGCATAGACATCACGGATCAGAAAATTGCAGAAGAAGCGTTGGCGAAGTACCGGAAGCTTCTGGAGTCACAGGTCGACGAACGCAGCAACCAACTTCGCGAGGCGCAATTTGCGCTCAGGCAACAGCAGCAGCAGGCGTAGCGCTTATTCGCGCTCCTCGAACACTCGCTTGAATTCCCGCGGCGATCTTCGCTTTCGAGTGCATCGCGTGTCGCCGGCCAAGTATGCAATCCCAATCGCCCGTCTTGCTTGCGCGGTTTCATTGCGACCAGAGCGGTGCCACACGTGGTTGTGAATCAATATCGATTCGCCTGCTTTCACAGGCAGAGAAACCCGCCCCGCCTCGGCGTCGACTTCGCTCAGGCGATCACCACGGACCGTCCCGCCGAGCGGACTCGCTAGCCCTTTGTGGTGGCTACCCGGCAGAACCTCGACGCACCCGGCGCTTTCCGGCGCGTCGTCGAGCGCCGTCCAAATCTGCAAGGAAGGTGGACGGTCGATGCCCCAGAAGACGCCATCGTCCTGATGCCACGGCAGATCCATGCCCGCGCGCGATGCCTTATTCCACAACACCGCTCGATACAGGGACACCTTCTTACCAAGCAGGCGGTGCGCGATACGACGGTGAAGCGGGTTTTCGATCCACTCGAGAAACAGGGGGTCGAGTTCCAATTTTTCGAGTTTGCGATAGTTGCGCGAAGGCCCCACCCAACCGGCTCCAAACTCCAAGTCCTCATACCTGCCGCTCTCCGAGTCGTGTTGATAGAACAAACCCGGATATTGAATTTCGCCGAGCATCAACGCATCGGCACGCTCGCGAAGCACAGCAGCCGCCTCGGACGACAACACCCGGCCGAGTTTCGCATAGCCGTTTGCGACGAAGTCTTTGAGAACGCCATCGAGGACAAGATCGGATCGACCGGGGAGCAGCATGCCACGAGTCTAGCGAGGGTTACAGACGCGTCCGGGCGGATTATCATCGAAAGATGATTACGCCCAGACGATCCATCCTCCGGCCGAGAACACATTGCGCGCTGAGCTTCGCGTTTATTTGTATGTTCGCCGCGATCTCGTGCAACGACGGCCAGTCATCCAAGCCCGCAGAACCAGTCGATCTCGAAGCGGCCGAACGCATCGTCTTTTCACAGTTCGGCGAGGACGGTGTTGTCGAGAAGATCTTCGAAGTCATCGAACCGGGTCCCAAGTTTGCCGTTGAGTTTGGCGCTCACAACGGGATCAAGAACAGCAATATGCGCAACTTGGTGTTGAACCACGGCTGGGGAAGCTTCCAGATTGAGGGCGACTGGGCTCGCGCGAAGGAGCTTGCCAACAACTACAAAGCTTTTCCGAACTCCACCACGATGAACGCATGGGTTTGGCCGGGCAACATCGAAATTTTATTCGAAGATGGCGGCGTTCCGAAAGACCTCGACTATTTGGTGATCGATATCGACAGCAACGACTACTACGTCTGGCGTGCGATCCACGACTTTCGCCCCAAGGTCGTCATGATCGAAACCAACATGGTATTTCCGCCCCCGGAGCTGATGGTCATCGACTATCACCCGATGAACTACTGGGACCGGACCTATTACATTGGCGCAAGCATGCAATCTATGGTCAACCTCGCCAACGAGAAGGGCTATGAGCTGCTGTATCAGATGAAAGGCGGGCCCAACGTATTCTTCGTCGACAAGAAATACTTCCCGCTATTCGGTATCGAAGACAATTCCCCCGCGGCGATTTATCGTCCTCGCGAGCCACTCTTTTACAGTCGAAAGCTCGCAAACTACGGCCGCAACGGTGTGCCTTGGCCTCCCGGCAAAGACAAGTTGACCTGGAAAAACCTAGAGATCGAAAAAAAGTTTCGCTTCGACCGCTAGACGCACCGGGCCTGCCAGCGCTCTCTAAGAAACGTTGACGCCACACGCATTGATGTACGTCGCGAAGCGCTCGTGAATTTGTTCGCGACTGAGCGGGACGGCCTGTGCGGCGTGTGCGTGTTTCCCGTGCTTGTTCTGCGGGTTCTCGTCGTTCCACGCACCTACGGCTACTTGACATTCCGGAGTCCAGTCGATCGCGAAGTGACGATAGATCTCTTCGATTCGTGCAACGGGGTCGGCCACGAAGTCCTGAAAGTGTAAATCATAGAATTGAGACTCAGGGTGCGTTGCACGAACTCCGACTGCGCGTTCGGTCCCTGCTGCCCAAACGTCGAGTTGTTCATGAAACAAATCGTCTCGATCGATCGTTTCAGGCCGCACTGTCATCTTGCGCGACGCTGCATTCATATTGGTATAAGACGAAAGGACGGACGCCGGATCGCGGTGGGTCCAGATCACGCGCGCATCAGGGTAAACAGTCAAGAATGATTTCAGATGTTTGAGATGTACCGGGTATTTCAACAACCATGGCTTGTCGGGCTCGTTTGAACCGATGAGTTGGATCAGTCTTTTGTGCTGCTTATATGTCGGGACGAGATCAGCTGTTTCATACCAGGCGTTGTAGTGCGGAACGCGCGACCCGATCTGCCAATATTCGTCGGTGAACGTTTGGGCCATCAGGTGGCCGCATTCTTCTGGGTAGTCGGCCGCAGCAAAGTGCATGGACTTGGTTTCAGGTGCCATCTTGTACATGGCTTCGATTCGACCCTGGGTGGCGAGGAAGTCGGCATTCGACTCCCACGTATCGCGAGGCGGTCGAGGTTGAGGGCGCTCGCTCATCCAGTACTGCAGGTGCTGCCGATTCGGATCTTGTGCCATCAAGTACTGGAGTGCGGTGCTGCCGGTTCGAACCATGCCCGTGATCACCAGCGGTCGTTCGATCTTGTGTTCCAAGACTTCGGGTCGTTCCTTGAACGCTTGCTCGGCAAGGAGTCGTTGCTCCAGCACATGCACAAGCTTGTATCCGAAGTGGTGGGGTACCTGCAGATCGCAGTCGAGATCTTCCGACTCGAGTAGGACGCGCAAACCTGTCAGATAAGCCTTGTCTTGACCAAAATCGCTGAGACCGGTTTTTTCCATCGCGATTTCGTGGAGCGGGTCCATCCAGTCGATGAATTTTCCGATCTGCCTCAGTCGGCGCATACAACGTCCTGTTTGCTAGAAGGAAGGGACCTGGGCTTGGTCGACGAATATCGGGGACGACCAGGCACGTGCACCGATTGGAGACAGACATTCGTCGCTACCCGACCCCGGTCTGCATGGCTTGGTCGACACACAGGCACCCGAGGCATCCGTTTCACAGCGTAGGTTGTCGGCATTGACATGTGGCGTCGCTTGCTCGACGGCGCGCACACAATAGACGCTGTCGCGACCCCCGGCGGTATAGTCGAGGCCTTCGAATTCGACGCTGCAATTGACTGGCTTATCGCCCCACACAAATGACGAAGGTTACTTTCATATCTATGACAACCAGATCCTAAGCGGGCCGACCGACTACATTCGACACGGCATCAAGATCACACGTTTCCTGAAGAATATCAAAATTTGTCGCAATACGATCACCGTCGCCCCAGGGCTCGGGAGTTTCTCATGCGAGTTCATCTGGCATTAAAAATGCAATAGCGCGGAAAACGAGCAGATACTTCGAGATCGCCACGGCGGAGCCTTGGGTGCGCTCTGCCAGTGGCGCGTTTGGGTTTTCGAGGCGTATGCTGTCTAGCGTGATGACACAGTCTCCGTCGCCAGGCGTCTTTTCGTTCGTGGATTGGGCACGGGCGCACGACGAACATGACCCACAACGCTACGACGCCCTTTCATCTTTCATGCTGCTCGCGATGGTTTCGCACTGCGGCATGTTGATCGGACGAGATGTGGAACTCGGGCGCATGGCGGCGACCGTGCTGTTGCCCGCCTATGTGCTGAGCGCAGTGGTCGGTTTGTCGGCACGGTCGATGCGACCGTATTGCTTGGCGCTAAGCCTTGCCATGACGACTTGGTGGCTTGTCCTCGCTTGGCCGCACTTTGCCAATCATCTATTTCTCGAATGGTCGGTGCTGCTATTCCTAGTCCTCTCCCAACGCGATCCTGAACTCGGCATGAAGGCCGCGCGTTGGATGATCGTCATCGTGCTATTTCACAGTGGTTTACAGAAGATGGTTATGGGCCAGTATTTCAACGGCGCGTTTCTGGCGTTCAATACCGCCACGATTCAGAATTTTTCCGACTTCATGGGGCTCGTGCTGTCGGGGGACGAATTCGCGCGCATCCGCGAAATGGCGGGCAAGCCGGGGACGGGTCCCTACGCTGTTTCAGACCCGCTGTTCGTGGTGATGTCGAATCTGGTTTGGATCGGCGAGATGAGCCTCGGCCCACTGCTGTTGTTCAAGAAAACGCGAAAGTTTGCGGTCGCCGCGGCGATCGCTCTGATCGTGAGCATCGAACTCGGTGCCAGAGAGTTGATCTTTGGATGCTTGTTCGGCGCACTACTCGCCGGCTTTTATCCACGCAAGAACGCGCTCGCCATCTGGCCAGTGCTCGCAGGCATCCAGTTACTGGCGATGTTTGCGTTTCATCTGTTTCCACAGCTGAGGCTCAATTGACGCCACGCATTCGCCACAACGTCGTCGGACTCCTACTCGCCGTCTTCATCATATGGCCTCTGGTTCAGCAACAACTTGTGCTTCGTTACCGCGTGAGCCCGTGGAAACTCGCAGGCTGGGCGATGTACACGACGGTTATGCCCCGTGGCAACATGGCGCTGATTGGAATCGACGCATCCGGCCGACGCGTGCCTCTCGACCCTAGATCCAGCGCCGATCTCCTTGCAACGCGCAGCGATTTTATGTCCGTGCGCCTGATGCTCGGACTGTTCGCCGACCCCTTGCCTGTCGCACGCGCGATGGCGGAGGCTCACCCCGTCTATCAAAAATGGGAGATCACCGTAAACGAGGTTGGCCTGAGTCGAAGAGGTTGGCTCGAAACGATCCACCAAACGGTCTACAGATTTAAACTGACTTCGACGGGTATCGAGCAGGAAGATGTTTCTTATCCCGCACCAGCGCTCACCCGCAAGCGCGCCGAAGGTTAAGCACCAAGCGAAAACGATGGACTGGTTGTGCATGATTGATCGTGACGATAAAAGCTTCGTTTTCGAAGATGTCGGCACATGCACGGTCCAGCCACCTTTGACACATAAAAGTTCACGCCTCCCAGAACTCCCTCGGTTTGAGCGGTGACTCCCTCCATTCCTAGATGATCGACTTCAAGTAATCCGGGGACGCATTCTTCTGCGACTCACCGAGGTGCCCAGAATCACGCAAAGCTACATGGGTTGTCGCTGCTCGATACAGCCATGCGTGGGTTCTCCATGGGCCGATTCACCCCTGTGCCCGACGTCATCGTCCCGAACGCCATTTTTGGACGGTTTTCGCTTTCGATCCGGCGTTTCACCGATCAAAGTCTAGCCACAGACTACGCGCTGAAGGCGGTCTTCCGCTCACTCATCATGTTGGGGATGGGCGAGGAAGAAGCATCACGTCTCTTCCAGGGAACCAGAACCTTCGCGGAAGTCCCAATGCCTCCGACGACGATAGACTAGAGTCCCGCCAAGCAAATTCACGCATACGCTGACCACACGGGTACGCGTTGTAGCCGGGGTGACATCAAACATGGATCGTCGAACTCGAGGCGTGATCGCGGCCGCGTTCGTCGCCCAAGCGCTGGGCATCGGCGCGACGATCGGCGCCTTCAGTTTATTCGTGCGCCCGATTGCCGACGGCTTCTCGGCGACGACCTTCGAAGCCAGTGCCGGGCTTTCGCTTATCACCATGACGCTGGCGATGTGCGGCGTACCGATCGGCGGCTGGTTAGATCGCGGATCCCCTCGTCATGTGATGTTTACCGGATGCACGATTTTGGGTGCGGCGCTGCTATTTGCGTCTCAAGCGCAGAGCCTTTTGCAGCTTGCACTTGCTTGTCTGGTGGCGGGTGTAGCCGTTCCAATGTTGGGCCCTTTAACTACCGCTGCGGTGGTTTCCAAGGCCACGACAGCAGATCGCGGCCGCGCACTTGGAATTGCCAACCTTGGAGTTCCAATCGGCGGCGTGGTCTTCGCACTCATGGGCGGCACACTCATCGACGCATCGGGTTGGCGCACGGCGCTGCAAACGTTCGCGATCGTCGTTTGCGCCGTCGGGTACACCGCCATCTATTTTGGGATCCCAAAGGATCTTGGCGCGCAATCAACCGACGAAGCGACCCAATCTTCGACTGACGACTCCTGGCCACCCGGTCGCCTGGTGAAGTCTCCAATTTTTCTTCTTATTGCGGTGGCACTAGGAATTGGGATGGGGACCAACGCGGGCTGGACATCCCAGGCGGCATCATTTCTCCACGATCAAGGAGCTACGTCTCAGATCGCGGGCGTGATTGTCGGTGCAACCCAGGGATCGATGCTCATTGGAACCCTCTACCTTGGAGCGCTCGTCGATCGACGCGACGGGGTAATGATCTTGATTTGCGTGGTCGCAGTCCAGGTCGTGTGCTTCGCGATCATGATGACGGGGCAGGGGCTATCGGTGGTGACCGCAGCCCTGATCGTCTTCGGAATCGCCGCCGGAGGCTACCTCCCGGTATTCGGTCATCTCATCGCGGGACAATTCGGGACCGCGAACGTGGGGCGCGCGATGGGGCTCGCAAATTTGGCCATGCTCCCGTTCGGCTTTGGCTTGCCAATGATCACGGGCGGTATGCGTGACTCAGGCGGTGACTACCAGGGCGCCATGCTTCTCTGCATCGGCATCCTGTCGAGCGGTATTGCCGTGCTCGTGGCCCTTTCGCGAAAGCTAAAGGAGCCAGCGCTAAAGGTTGAGCAACCCAAGGCGGCGTAGTTCGCCAATCGTCAAGCGGCGGGAGGCGGACCCTTTTCAGCTCGTTCGCGTAGATTGCGAAGCGTGAAGTACGGCAGATCTTTGCCTGCCTGCCGGATCAACCAAGTAGGCAAGCTTCCGCCCGGATCGGAATCAACGGTGTAAATCACGTGGGTTCCGCCTTCGACGGGCTTCAGTTCGTAGGACCCTTCGAGATGGACCATGCGAACCGCACCTCTCGGAACCGGCACCTCAACATCGTTTGTACTTAGGAACTCGATCCGAATGGTGCCATCCGGGTTGTCACTGCGAACGGAGCGCAGCACCACGTCTCGATCCGAAACCGGCCAGGGTGATGCGATTCGACTGTACCCGTAGACCTCGCCGCCCTTCCCCTTCACGACCCGTGCCTCTTCGCAATTGTGCATCCAATCGACATAGGTGTGCGTGGCACCGATCCACGCGGCGATCTGTTCAGCCGGCGCAGACATCGTGGTTGTTCCGGTCAAGATCGGCAACGCCTGTCCCGGTTTGGCCTCTTCTTCTACGACGATGCCGCTTTCCTCGCGAACCACTTCTCGATCCGCGAAGGCTTGCGGCGCGGCGAAAACCGTTACAAAAGCGACTAGCCAAATAAGACGTTTCATCGTTGTTGCTCCTGGGACGCAGGGGGTTGGGATTAAGGGAATGCAACGTCACGAATACAATGTGCCCGGCCCCGGGGTCGGGGGCGGAGGGCGGAGGCGGAAGCCCTACTTTACGGCCAGAACGGGCGGAAGTCGGAAGTCTTTGTCGAGCACGTACAAGAACATGACAGCCATTGAGTCCTGGTTCTCGCCCGTGGTGTTTTCGTAAATACTTTTCAGTTCGTACTCGTGTCCTTGAAAGATTGGGACCCCAGTCTCGCTGATGAACGATTCGACACTCGTCAGTCCAATTTGGTTCTCTGGGCCCCGAGCACGGCTATGAAAGACATCGGTCTCCAACGTCAAGTCGGTCAACGTCGCCGACTCTGCGAATGGGTGCAGATGGACCGCGATGAAATGGACGGTGGTATCAAAGGGAACCCGCATCCAGTTCGTGACCAGAGTGCGGTTTTCGTCGCGTCCGGGTTTGACCACCCAATGCGCGACGAACTTGTTGCCCTCCGAATCGAGCATGCTTCGCGTGCCCGCGGCCTGGCCCACACTGCATCCAGGGCCGTGCTCTTCGGGGTTGGCTTCGCTCAGCCCGTAGTGCCGCGCGCTGGCATCAGTTGCCACCATGCCCTGAGCGCTGAGCACGCGCAGCGGTTTCATCGGGGTCTTCAAATCGGCCTGCCGCACATACTCCACCGTCACCCTGTGACGAACCTCAAGATCTTCCGGTTGCTCGTTCAGGTTTAGAACCTGGGTCTGGAGTTCCATGGGTTGTTGTGACATCACCGGGATGCCGAAGCCCTCTGGAAAGCGAACATCCATCTGTCCCTGTGAAAGGGTGAAGAGTCGAACTCCAGGTAGGCTCTTGAATATCTTCTCGTGTCGCTTGCTGCGCATCATCCCGATGTTGCTGTGACACATAAATTCTGGAGACGTTGCGGTGGCAGGATTTCCGCTGACGATTTCGGTGTACTGTGCGGTAATCCAAAGTAATTGGTTCCCTATTTGAGCGCTGTCTGCCAAAGCGATCAAGTCATTCGCGGCCGGCCCCTTCATCGAGCGATAAATTCCGTCGACCTTATACAGCGGCGACACGAACGTCTTCCGGTAAACCGGCGCGCCGAAAACGGTCTGCGAAGTCTTTTGCACAGGTTCACGGGAATGGCGCTCGGTCAAGATGGGTGCATCATTCCCCGGGTTCATCGCGCCAGCGGGCTGCGTCATGAATGCGCAGACCACCCCGACTAGAAAACAATTGATACCCCAGTGAACGGAATGAGCGAGCATTTCGCTGTTTCTCCAGATGTGCTTAGAGCGGCGGTATCTCGTCACCGGCCGAAGAGAGAAGGGTAGACGCCGCGAAACGTGATGTCGACCGAAGCACGGATCACTACGGCCACGGACCTTCCTTCTGCATCGAGTGAGTCTGCGGTCGGCAACTGCACACCGAAGACTGTGGATACATCGATCAATTCGATCTTCACAAGGGGCGCCGCAGCATCGTCGTGAGGATGAGCAATCTCTTCATGCTCTCGCTTCTTAGGAGCACTAGAGTCACTGAACTTCGACAACGGAGACCACAAAAAATGATCATCCGACTTTTCGATTTAAAGGGAGGCCGCACGTGAAGGTCGGTGTACTGCAGTTCTTCGGCTGGCGTGATCGCAGCGTTCCGGTGGAAGACGTATACAAGCGCTCCCTTGAACGCATCCGAATCATGGACCAAACGGGATACGACGCGGTCTGGCTCGCCGAACATCACTTCAGCGGCTACAGCGTTTGCCCTTCGGTCCACTTGATGGCGATGCACATCGCGTCGATGACCGAGAACTTGCGAATCGGAACCGCAGTCACGCTCGCCGCCTTTTATCACCCGCTTCGCATCGCGGAAGAAGTCGCGTTGTTGGACGTCCTTTCGGGCGGACGGATCAACTGGGGAGCGGGCCGCGGCTTTGATCCGCGCGAGCTCTCGATCTTTGATGTCCCCGTGGAAGAAAGCACTGCGCGGTTTCGGGAAGCCGTCGAAATCGTCCACGCTTCATGGTCGGATGAGCGCCTCACCTACAAGGGGCAGTTCCACAGTTTCGAAAACGTCGACATTCTTCCAAAGCCAGTACAAAAACCGCATCCGCCCACCTGGGTCGCCGCGAGCTCGATCGGTGCGGTGGAGTGGGCGGCGAGCAAGGGCTACTCGATTTTGATGGATCCGCACTCTGCAAACAGCCGCATCGCTGAAAAGCTCGCCCACTACAACAACCATCTTGCAACCGCGGGACACTCGGAAGTCAAACGTGACATTCCCACCGCACGACTCGTCGCCCTTGCCGAAACCGACAGCAAGGCAGAAGCCGTGGCGCGCCGCGGGGCCGAATGGACATCGAAGTACATTCCAAAGCAGGCGCTCGCGCACTTTCGCGGCGATGGCAAAGTGGTCGAGCCCGTCGATCACTATATGGACGACGTGATCTTGCACGGAAGCCCCGAACGGGTCATCGACGAAATCCAGCGCCTCAAGGAAACGATTCCTCTCGAGTATCTGCTGCTCTCTTCGTTGAGTGATCGGACGTTCGAGATCTTTACCGAAAAAGTCCTCCCCCACGTCCTAGATTGAGGAGCCGTGTGAAGCGCGCAAAGCCGCACATCGATGTCGCCGTGAGGACCGAACGTCTCGCTAAAATGCTGGCCTTCTGGCAGGGGCCCGCTGCACTGACCTTCGAAGAGCTCCTGCCCACCGGACGTGGCAACCATCAACATCGACACGAGACTCAACTCAGAGAAAACGACTCACGAAAAAGCGAGTTGTTCGAGACAACTCGCGAAACCTATATTCTGAAGCCGAATCCGACATGACCAAAACAGGGAACGCCTCGTGACGAACAACACCTCGATCGCCGACTTCGACCTGATCACCACGAAACGCTACGCCGAACAGGGCTATCCCCACGAAGAGTGGAAGCTGATGCGCGAAACCAAGCCAATTCACTATTTCGGCGATTCCGAAATTCCGTACTGGGCCATCACGAAGCACGCGCACATCACCGAGATCGGTCGCCAACCCGACTTGTTCTTGAGCGCACCGCGCCTTGTCGTGAATCCCGTCATGGCCGAGGCCGAAGAAGCGATGGCAGCCAGCGGCTTTGTGAGACCGAAGACGTTGATCGAGCTCGACAACCCCATGCACCGCGTGAACCGCAAGCTGATCAGCAGCTACTTCACGCCGCGCGCACTCAAGAAGATGCATGGGGACTTCGACCGCATCTCGCGCAAGGTCGTGGATGACTTTTTGCTCGAGGCCGGCGAAGTCGATTTTGTCGAGAAGGTCTCCGCACCCCTCCCGATCGCCGTGATCGCCTATATCCTTGGCGTTCCGGAAAGTGATTGGAATTCGATCTTCGAATGGACCAATCAGATGATCGGTGTCGAAGATCCCGAATATCAGAATGAGGAAGGTTCGGACAAAGCGATGACCGATCTTTTCGGTTACTTCGCCGAGATGATCGAAGACCGAAAGAAAAACCCCAAAGACGACTTGGTTTCGATCCTCGTCCAGTCCGAAATCGACGGCAAGAAACTTGAAATGCTCGATTTGCTCGCGTGGTGCCAGATCATCGTTGTCGCAGGCAATGAGACAACACGCAACGCGACCAGCGGCGGAATGCTGGCACTCATTCAGAACCCTCACGAGCTGCAGCGATTGCGCGAGAACCCGGAGCTTTTGCCAAGTGCGATCGAGGAGTTCGTTCGCTGGTCAAGCCCGATTATCCACTTTGCGCGAACCGCAGCACGTGACGTTGACTTCCACGGGGCCAAGATCCGCGAAGGCGACACGCTTTCTCTCTTCTATCCCTCAGCCAATCGCGACGCGGATGTGTTCGATGATCCGGACACGTTTCGCATCGATCGCTCGCCGAACCCCCACGTGGGCTATGGCGTCGGCGAACACTTCTGCGCCGGTGCGCACGTTGCACGCCTCGAGCTAAAGCTGGCGTTCGAGTACCTGATCCCACGTCTTGAAGAAATCGAAGTCACCGGGCCGATCTCACGTCTCCATTCGAACTTGGTCGGCGGCATCAAGCACTTGCCTGTGCGCTTCAAGGCGCGCAAGGCCTAGCACTGCCCGGATCCAGTGCGCACTAGCGAAACTGCTTGAAGTCAGGCTTGCGCTTCTGCATGAACGCGGTGACGGCTTCGATATTTTCGGGTGAACCGGCGAGCTTCATCATGATGTCGTCTTCGACTTTTCGTGCGGACTCAATGCCCGCCTGATGGGCAACCTGCAAAGTTTGCTTGATCCCGCGGAGCGCCGACACCGGCCACTGCGCGATCTCGCGTGCCTTTCCGATCGTGGCGTCCAAGACTTCGGCAGCCGGAAAACTTCGTGCGGCCATGCCCATTTCGACTGCACGAGCGGCGTCAATCCATTCGGCGGTAAACATCAATTCGTTCGCACGCTGTCGCCCGATGTTGGCTTGAAGGATGTAGCTGCTGGCGATTTCGGGGACCAGGCCGAGGTTCGCGAAGGGCAACCGCATACGGATGTCGTCGCCGACGTAGGTGATGTCGCACGCGACTGCGATCGTGCAACCACCACCGACCGCCACGCCATTGACCGCTGCAAGAATCGGTTTATCGAACTCAAACAGCGAGTCGACGCACGCGAAGAAAGCGCTTGCCTTTCCGTCTGTTCGCGGCGGGCGCGGCTCGCCCGAAAATGATGAGAGATCGGCGCCCGAAGAAAAGTTTCCGCCGGCCCCGGTCAACACCACAACGGCGACCGCCGGGTTGTCCTTCGCCTCGTTGAGGGTGTTCGCGAGGGCGTCCCACTGCGGCTCGTGAAAGGCGTTCTTCTTCTGCGGGCGGTTCATGGTGACAAGCAGGACGCCATCGTCGTCGAGCTCGCTCAAGATTAACGGGGATTCGGTCATGATTTCCTTTCGCAGCGCAGCCGTATGTCAATTGCTGCAGCCGCCGTGTACCCAGGCCCGCTAGAATGCGCGGCTATGGAACTCTTTAGCGTAGCGGAGAAACACGTCGTCGTGACCGGAGCATCATCTGGTTTTGGACATCACTTTGCGGGGCTACTCGCGGGGCACGGTGCAAAGGTGTCACTTGGCGCCCGGCGCGTCGAAAAAATCGAAACGCGAGTCGCTGAGATACAAGCCGCCGGCGGTCACGCCATGGGGGCGGTCCTCGACGTCACCGTCCGCGCGAGCATGGAGGCGTTCTTCACCAGCGCCGAAGCCGCGTTTGGCCCCGTGGATGTCCTCATCAACAACGCGGGCATCGAAGCCGGTGCGAAGACCTACACGATGATCGACGAAGCCGATTGGGACGCCGTCATCGACACCAACCTGAAAAGCGCATGGTTGATGAGCAAGCTCTATACCGAACGGGTCGTCACAAACAAACAGACCCAAGGCAATATCATCAACATCTCCTCCATCACCGACACACGTACCATCAAGGGGCAGTTCCCGTACGCGGTGTCGAAGGGCGGCATCACTCGAATGACCGAAGTGCTTGCGCTCGAAGCGCCGCGCTACGGGATCCGCGTGAACGCACTTGCCCCGGGCTACATCTTGACCGATGTGAGTCGCCTGCTGCTCGAAAGCGAACAGTCGCCCGAGTTCGTAAAGGGGATCCCGCTTCGACGGTACGGTGAGTTCGAAGACCTCGATGGCCCGCTCATGCTGCTCGCGTCGGATGCGTCGCGGTACATGAATGGTTCTGTGGTCGTCGTCGATGGCGGACATATCTGCGCATCGCTTTAGACACAACGGCTGACACACCGCGAGACATCAACCCCGGAAAACCCGGGTGTACCAGGTTGGAGCGACACGAGGGGTCGCACCAAAGGCTGGCGGCTGTTTCGCTTTGTAAAAACCAAAACAGAACTTGAAGGACTCTCTACGCGGGGAGGGGACTTTGGATCGAAAGCCAGCCACGGCTGACTAAGACGTGTAACGGCTCGGCCTTTAGTTCACCGAAGCCGCGCTGACTTGCCGGGGTGCAATCCAGATCGGGGACGACCAAGCGCGTTCCTGAATCGTCTTTGCGAGATCGGCGCGGGGTTCGACACCTTCGCGCATCGCGTCCCAGGTCGACCACCGACACGTCGGGTTTTCGAGAACCCGGGCGTAGTAGAAAGCACGTTGGTCGGGATCGTAGTCTCGGTCTCGCCACTGCTTGCGGAGCTGGGCGACGCCCGTGCCGGGCGTCGTCGAGCAGTCTTCGATATTTACGCGCGCACCGTTGTCGGGACAACGATTCGTCGAGCGGTTGACCTTCGCCCCGCCCGCGCATGCGACGTCGTAGACTTCTTCGAACGTTTCTCCAGCGCTATTCGACCAACCCTTAATGATCTGAACCCGCTGCAACGGGGCACCTTGCGGATCGGCGAGCGCCCAGACCAAAAATTCGGGACGTGTGCCGCTCTGCGCGTCGAGTTCGCTTCCCATTGCGACGCCTGTCTCGTACGCGCGTGCAACCGAGCCGGGTGCGTCAATCAAGCCGCCGTCGAAATCGAAACTCGCGAAGAAGCGCAATTGAATGCGCGGCCCAGAAGTCGCGAAGGTCTCCTTGCGTCGGAATGCTTCGTAGATCGATTCGCGGGTGTTCTCCGCGGCCCAGACACCGGTAATTCCCGATGCACCGAAGGCCGACGAAGGACTCGATATATACGCTTCATCGCCGACCTCGTTGTAGAGCTCCGGTGCGAACATGCGAAGCCCTAGCCCCGTGAAGAAACCAAGCGGCACGGAACCGCGCAGTTCGGGGATTCGATCGAGCACGCCAAGCTTTCCGAAGTAATTCGATTCGTCGAGAGACGCGGCAGCGGTATGCGTGTCACTTGCGCCGACGAAGCCGAGTGAATACGGATTTCCAACGCCCTGGTTTTCAAGCGCCAGGCCCCGGCGCAACGCATCGCGCACGTAACTGCCGGGCGGGGCACTAGGGAGGCTGGTCGCGACGCGGAACGGCGCGATTTCGAAGTTTGCCCATTCGTCTCGGGTCGAAAGACTCGGGTGCGTTTCGGAAGTTCCCTTGACTTGGGTGATCTCAACCAACGGTTCATTTCGAATGCGTAGATCGACGTAGGCGTCGTCGATGGGATTCCCAGCCCAATCCACGAGCTTGAACATTTGGCCGTTAGAGCCGTTGGAGTTGTGCGGGATCGCAAGACTCTCGACACCCTTCGCCCGTAACGCGTCCATCCACTTCCAAAGGTCTTCGGGATTCTGCGAATGAAACCGCGAAAACGGGACAGCCGGGATGTTGTCACTGTTCTTGAAAATCACGTTGCGGTGCAAGTTGCCGCTGTCATCTGAAGACGTCGTGTATTCGTAGGCGACGAAAGTCGTAAAGTGTCCGGGGTCGTAGAACTGGTCGGCGGCCTCAATCGTGTCGAGCCATGCCGTGCGCGTGATGTCGAGCAATTGATTCGCGTCAATCGAACCGTCGCGAACGCCGGCAACGAGGTCGGGCAGAAAACTCGCGAAGGACTTCAACCGGGTGGTGGTACTCAAAAGCCCCATGTTGTCCGGGTTATTGAGGCCATTCAGGGGCGCCGATGCCGCGAGCTTCGAAAATTCGGTTTCGACGTCGCCTGCCTCGAACGCGAGCCCAAGAAACATCGCGTGATCCGTTACCGCGTAGAAGTCGAGCGGTTGTTTGAGCTGAACATCAAACCCACCCGGGTGTCGAATCGCTTCGCCCTTGGCGTAGCGATAGGCGTCGTAGGGCGTGGCCAAAGTGCCAAACGCGAAAGCGTCGAACGAGTACGTCGTGTGAACATGCAAGTCGCCAAACAGCGCCCTGGTTTCCGGAGCGCGTTCGTGACGAGGCGGCAAAAGCTCCGTCGTCGTTTCGAACACCGGATCTCCGCCCAACCGCTTCATCAGATCGGTTGTGTCGGTGTCTTCGTCCGGCCCCGAACATCCGAATCCTGCGAAAGCCAACATCGAAAACGCTGTCAGCAAAACAAAGGCAAAGCGTCCAGCTCTCGTCATCGTGTACTCCTGCAAATGCGACCGGTTCCAACTCGACGAAGTCCTAGGCGCTTCGACATCGGGGCCGCGGCGTGTGGCGGTCGGACGTTACCTGACCTTTTGAGTCTCGTAACACCCTACTTTGCCCGCGCTGAAACCGGCCTAATTGGAACTACTCGCTCCCGAGGCCGAACGCGGTGATGGACTCGATGAGCCGTGAGTCTTCGAGTCCGGCGGTGCGATGCGGCTTCGCGGCTTGGTATTCCACGCTCAGAATCATGTCTAGGAAATGTCTGCGCGACGGATACTGAACCAAGACCGCGTCGTCCCACGCTTCACCCTGAGGTGCGATCAAGGCCTCGGTGACATTGCCCATCCAAATCGGTCGCCCGCCGTAAGTTGCGATCATGGGCATCACGAGGTTCCCTGGTGGGCGATGGCGGACGCGTGAGCGTGTTGATCCGCGGTGAAGCGCTACACGGACACGGCCGCGCGATCGAAGACGACCCGGCCTACACCGAACGAGTCTTCGCAAAGCTCCGTCCTAATGCGGTCAAAGGCTTCGGAACCCTTATCGAGATCAAGATTGACGAAGCAAGTCGCTAACTGACAGCGGCACAACCCACCGCCTTCCCCAATCCCCGTTTTTGACTCCCGGCTCGCTACGAAAACTTTGGGACGCTACGCGTCTAAACCGAAGTGTGGCGCGCCGAGAAAACCGCCGTCGCACGGGATCGCAGTCGCCGTGATGAAGGCCGCGGCGGGAGAGCAAAGATATGCCACGAGCGATGCGATCTCCGCAGGCTCACCCACACGACCTACCGGCGTCTGCGATGTGATGCTGTTGCGAATGGCTTCGGGCATTGATTGCACGAGCGGCGTGCCAATCAAGCCCGGCAGGATCGCGTTGGCAGTCACGCCTTGGCGACCAAATTCCTGGGCGATCGATTGGGTAAATGCGATCACCCCCGCTTTACTTGCCGCGTAAGCGGGCTGTCCCAAGCTCGGCGTCCGCGCGGCGATCGATGCAATGTTGACGACGCGGCCCCATCCGCGCTCCGCCATCTTGGGAGCCGCCGCCTGAGCGCAATGAAACGCACCGCTCAGGTTGACGCGAAGTTCATGATCCCAGGCTTTCGGATCCATGTTGGAAATCGTCGCGATGTTGTTCACGATCCCCGCGTTGTTGACCAAGATGTCGACCGACCCAAGCTGCGCTTCGCAAGCATTGACGGCTTCGCGTACCGCAGTGGCGTCGGAAACGTCGAGTACAAGCTCAGCACTGCGACGGCCCAACGCCGAGACGGCATCCGCAGTTCTTGTGTCTTCTTCGCGACCCGACACGCGCTTCTTCATTCGGAAATAGCGTTCGCCTTCGAACGGAGCGGGGTGTACGTCGGCGACGGCAACGTCCGCACCGGATTCAGCCAAGGCCAATGCAATCGCACGTCCGATGCCTCTTGCCGCACCGGTTACGAACGCGACTTTGCCTTCAAGGGATTGCGCGCTCACTTCCCACCTCCGACATCGCTTCGAAGCTCGCTACCCAGCAACATTTAACCAACAACGACCAGCTCGTCACCAACTGAAATTTCCCCGGGCTCACTTACTTCCGCGTAGAGACCAAGGTTGCCTTCGGCGTTCTTCACCAACGCGCGCATGATGCGCGGGTCCTTCGGCAAGTCTTCGAAACCGTGCGTAGTCATGACGCAGCGGGGACATGCGATCGTCGTTTGCAACACGACGCCACCGACGCGCAACTGTTTCCCTTCAAGTGCGGCTTCGGGAAACGGCGCATCGACTTCCGGCAGATCCACCACGATGTTCGGGCGAAAGCGACGTACATCGAACAAAGAGCCCTCTGCGCGACGGGACATTTCGTCGAGGGACTGCTGGCTCACCACAAGCAGTGGATACGCGTCGAAGTAGGTTCCCGGAGGCGACTCGTACTGAAACAGCTCCGGGGGAAACTTGCCCAGGTCGGGAAGTGGCTCATCGGGGTTGCGCCCGAACATCTCGCGCAGTTCTTGCTCCATGTCTTCGTGGTCCGGCGCGCCTCGCGCATAGTGTTCGCGCGCATCTTCCGGGAGCAGCGGCCAAAGCGAAACTTCGTGGCTCACCGCCGCCGAGATGCGTTCATTGATGTCTGCGTCACTCGTTGCGATTTGAGTTCCATCGGGCAGCTGAATTTCTGCTGTGCTCGACCCCGTGTCCCCCGGCGTCTTCGCATAGCGCGCACTGCACGTCATCAGCGCGGGGATCTTCTTTGCCCCGCGAATGCCGCCGCGAACTTCGTCGCGCACCGCCCAAGCCCGATCACCCGGCAGGCCAGCTTGCCCGAGCGTGACGCGCTGAAGAGCTTCTCCACCCATGCTCTTCACGGGGTAGCGGTAGATCGCAGTAATTCGGCCCATCTCAAATTCCTAACCCGGAGTCAACCCGGAACCAACGGCACGTAGGAAATCAAGTCTAAACGTTTCGGGTTCAGAATGCGCGACGCGCGGGTATGTATGGTGCTTGCGACGCGCGTCCCAAGCAGGGATCTTGTTGCCCTACGTAAGCAAAATCCACTACGCGCCGGGAGACCTCATGAGCGTTGAACTCAACGGTATTGCCCACATCCAACTCACAGTGCGAAACGCGAAAGCGTGCCTCCCGTTCTGGGAGTCCCTTTGCAACTTTCTCGACATGAAGACACTGATCAAGAGCGACGACACAATCTACTGCATCGGGAGCCGCACGGGGATCCTTGTACGTACCGCGGCAGAAGAAGACAAGCCCGACGGTCTCGCGTTTAACCAATGGCGCGCTGGCCTGCATCACTTTTGCTTGCGGGCGAGAAACAAAGAAGACGTCGACGCGGTGCACGAGTTTGCCACGACCGAGCTCAACGCCAAAATCGTTCACCCGCCACAAGAAGACGGGTTTGCGCCCGGGTACTACTCGGTCCTGTTCGAGGACCCCGAAGGCATTCGCGTCGAAGTGAACCACGTGCCGGGACGCGGCCACTTCGGCAAAGAAGGACGACTCGGCGACAAAGGCACTGGACCTGCCACCAACATCACCGAAGACGGCTTACACGACTAGGAGCCTGACGGCGTTCGCTAACGCGGTCCTTGTCCGTCGTCGACTTTGATCACGCTTCCCGTGACGCATTCAGACGAAGGTGCGCACAGGTAAAGCAGCGTGCTGTCGAGTTGGGCGGGATCGCAAAGCCGCTTTCGGGGCGTGGCTTTGTAGAATTCGCCGATTCGCTCCACCATGCCGTCCATCATCTCAGACGAGAACGCGCCGGGTGCAATACAGTTGACGTTAATGTGGAAGCGCGCCCATTCCACGGCCAACACTTCGCTCATGCGGGCGATGCCCGCTTTCGTGATCGAATAAAGCGCCGCGCCTCCGCCGCCGTAGTGGAAGCCGCCGACCGACGAGATATTGACCATGCGTCCGGGAAGCTTGGCGGCAATCAGTCTGCGGGCGACTTCACACGACAGCACATAAGGCCCGCGCAAGTTGGTGTCGAACACGTCGTCGATCAAGCTCTGCTTCATTTTGTGTGCATGCTGTGCGTCGGGGATCCCGGCGTTATTGACGAGGATGGAAATCGTGCCCAGCGCTTCCTCGGCTTGTCCGACCACATCAACGATGTTGTCCATGTCCGTCATGTCGAGACGGAAGGGAGCGCATTCTCCGCCATTGTCCCGGATTACATTCGCCAACTCTTCGAGCTTCTCGGTGCGTCGCCCGGTCAGAGCCACTTTGGCGCCAGCCTTGGCGAGTACAGCGGCGAATCGCCACCCGAGACCGGACGTCGTGCCCGTCACGAGTGCGGTTTGGCCGGTTAGATCGCATGCGTTGTTTGGGATCGGAAAATCGCTCATCAATCTGCCTCAAATGTGTTGGGTGTTCGGTGGTCCAACCCACGGCGGCCGGATCGCAAAGCGCACCCACAATAGCGCCCATGAAAGCGCTACACAGTAACCCCAGAATTCAATCGGGAGACCCCATGGAAAACATCCTCGTCGAGCGCAACGCAAGTGGCGTCGTCACCCTCACCCTGAACCGCCCCCACCACAAGAACGCGGTGACGTTCCCCATGTGGAACGAACTGCAACGGATCTTTCAAGAAGTTTCGAACAGCACCACGGATCGAGTTCTTGTCATTACCGGTTCGGGGCCGGCGTTTTGTTCCGGGGCCGATCTTTCAACCGGGGGTCCCGTCGGACATCCGCTCCACGGCATGGGCCCCGTCAACGCCGCGGCAAACGCGTTGCACGAAGTCACCAAGCCGACCATCGCCAAAGTGAACGGTGTCGCAGTCGGGGCGGGGATGAATCTCGCGCTGGGTTGCGACCTCATCGTCGCCGGAGAAAGTGCACGCTTCTCGCAGATTTTCGTGAAGCGCGGCTTGTCGGTTGACTTCGGTGGCACCTGGCTTTTGCCGCGACTCATCGGCGTACACAAAGCAAAAGAGCTGGCTCTCTTTGGCGACGTGATCAGCGCACAAGACGCGGCAGAGATTGGCATCGTGAATCGTGTCGTGGCGGACAGCGAACTCGATAAGTTCGCGGACGACTGGGCCGAACGACTCGCCGCCGGCCCTCCCCTTGCAATGCAACAAACGAAGAAGATGCTGTCCAATGCGTTCTCACAGAGTCTGTCGGAAGCGCTCGACGCAGAAGCCTCAGCGCAAACCGTCAACCTTGTGAGCGAAGACGCGCGCGAGGGCATCAAGGCATTTCTTGAAAAAAGGCCCCCGAAATTCGAAGGCCGCTAGGACCCTGTTGCCGGCTCGCCCACACGAGTCGGTGCACATATCATTCACTTCCGCCGCGGTGCAAAAGCCAACTTCAATCTCGACCTCGCCGCGACGTCATTTCACTTGCTCCCTTCAAAGGAAACCCAATGGCCAGTTTCGCAGAAGTCCCCTGGATCGCCGAACACATTGCCCTCTACAAGAGCGATCCCGAAAAAGCACACGACTGGGATTCGACGCCCCTGGGCGGCCCGGGCATTTTGCCGACCCTGCTGCTCACGACGACCGGGCGTACCTCCGGAGAGCCGCGATCGCTTCCACTGATCTACGGCGAGCACGAAGGAAGCTACGTCATCATCGCATCCAAGGGCGGCATGCCCGATCACCCGCTCTGGTATCGCAACCTCGAAGCCAACCCTGCATGCACGTTGCAGGTTGGTGCGAAGAAAGTTGAAGGCACGGCAAGAGTCCTCGAGGGCGAGGATCGCCAAAAGGTCTGGGACATGATGGTTGAGATTTACGCACCTTACACCGACTACATGAACGCAACCGAACGCACGATCCCTGTGGTCGTGATCGACCCGAGCTAAGAGCATCAACGTTCCCCAACGACCGCGCCCACGACCTCGGAGAAAACCCCATGGCCAAAATTGAAGAAGCGCTTGCCGCGTTTCAGACGCCAGAAAGTGTCGAAGAAATTCGAGAGGACCGCAAGCGACAAGTCGCTCTCGGCTATCGCATCCTCGCAGCACAACGTTGGGGCGACCTCGGCGACGGGCACATCAGCGCACGCGACCCGGAACGCACCGATTGCTTCTGGATGCTCCGCTACGGGGTCTCCTACCACGAGGCCATGACGAGTGACCTAGTACTGGTTGGACCCAACGGCGAGTTGGTCGAACGCGAAGGCATCATCAACGTTGCCGGCTACTACATCCATCACCCCATCCTCGCGGCACGCCCCGATCTCGTAAGCGTGACCCACGTCCATACAGGTTGGGGCACACCGTTTTCAGCCGAGGGGCGACCCATCGAACCGATCACGCAAGAGTCATGCGTTTTCTTCGAGGACCACGCGATCTTCGACAACGAAGAAGTTCAGGTTCAAAGCACAGTGGCCGGGGGACTCATCGCGGAAGCCCTGGGAAACAATCGCGCCATTATTCTTCGCAATCACGGCTTGCTCACGACAGGTACACGTGTCGACGAAGCCGTCGGAACTTTTGTGATGATGGAGCGTGTCGCGGAAGCCCACATGAAGGCTCGCGACGCAAAGCCGATCTCCGCTGAAGCCGCCCGCTATGCGAAAAAGGACCTCATTCGCTTCGGTGCGGGACGTCCGGGTTTCTGGTCGCTCGTATCGCGACATATTGGTGAGCCGTCGGCCGTCGTTGGATAGCGTCGCGTCCCGAGCAGCATGAAGCCCTGACGCGTGGCATTCGTCGCCAGCGAACACGACTAGCGAAACCACCGCGCGCTAGGCTCTCCCGCCAATCCAAGCGCCATCACCAAAGTGTGATGCCGGGAGACAGCATGATGTGCGGGATTCGAATCGATGGCTAGACATGGCCGAGCACTGGCTGCGAGCATTTTGCTCATAGCGTTAGCGACATACGCCCAGAACGCATTCGCCCAAGACATGAGTGAACTAGGCCCTGCCCCCCGAACCGACAACGGCAGGTTCGATAACTGGGCAGGTAAACTTCCACATGGAAAACCTTCGACACGTCTGAGGTTCCTTTGGGAGCACGCGCTGGGGCGCTACGCCAAACGCACGGGCGCCCCTGAGCGCATCGCGAACGACGGAAAGTTCCTACGAGAAAACGCAAAGCAAGGCACACCCACCGTTACCTGGGTCGGCCACGCAACCGTGCTCGTGCAAATGGATCACGTGACATTTCTCACGGATCCCACCTGGTCTGACACCGCGAGCCCCGTTTCTTTCGCCGGACCGAAACGCTTCGTCGCACCGGGCATTGCGATCGAGGACTTGCCGGCGATCGACTTCGTCGTGGTTTCCCACAACCACTACGACCATCTCGACTTGCCCACCCTTGTGACGCTCGCCGAACGCAGTCCCGATACCCGCTTCTTCGTTCCCCTCGAAAACGAGCGACTCCTCAAGAACCACGGCATCGAGAACGTGACGGCGCTGGACTGGGGACAGTACGCAGAGGTTGGCGACGTACGAGTTTACTGCCTGCCCGCACAACACTGGAGCAAGCGCAGCCTCTCAGATGACCTCAAAAGCCTTTGGTCGTCATGGGCGGTCGTGGGCCCTGAGCGACGCTTCTACTTTGCGGGAGACACGGGCTACTTCGAAGGCTTCGCAAAAATCGCAAAGGCACTGGGCCCCTTCGACCTTGCAGCGCTTCCGGTGGGAGCATACGAACCAGCGGACATGATGAAGCATTCGCACATGAACCCAGAGGAAGCCGTGCAGGCCGCGGTCGACCTCAACACAGAGGTCACACTCGCGGTGCATTACGGGACCTTCGACCTGGCGAACGAACCGCTCGACGACCCACCAAAACGCTTTCTCAAAGCAGCGAACACCCAACTCCCCGAGGGTTCGGCTTGGGTGTTTCGCGTCGGAGAGACGCGACCGTTTTAGGTTCGTGCCCTAGGAGTCTGCGCGGTGATGGGCACCAACGTAATCTCCACACGACGGTTCTGAAGACGCCCTTCAGGCGTTGCGTTGTCCGCGATGGGCTGGCGCTCACCGAACTTCAACACGATAAATCGATCCGCTTCAATCGCCTGCCCTATGAGGAATTCGGCCACTGTCTCTGCGCGACGTCCCGACAACTGGAGGTTGTACTCGTCTTCGCCCGTGCTGTCCGTGTGACCCGCAACTTCAACCAGGGTCTGCTTGTATTCGGCAAGAACCCGTGCCACAGAACTCAGCACTTCGTCGAAACTCGGGTTCAGGGAGTCGCTGTCCGTTCCAAAGGTCACGTTGCCGGGCATGTTGAGCATGATTTCGTCGCCTTCGCGCGTCACGCTGACGCCGGAATTCTGCAGTCGTTCCCGGAGCGTCGCTTCCTGGCTATCCATATAGATGCCGACCGAACCGCCACCGAGTGCGCCGATGCCCGCGCCAATGAGCGCGCGCTTCTTGCGTTCGCGACCGTTGTCGCCGGTGGCCGCACCGATGCCTGCTCCGATGCCCGCGCCGAAGAGCGCGCCAAGGGCGCCCTTGCTGATCTTTCGCTCGCCGGTGTACGGGTCGGTGACACAACCCGACAGCGCCAACAGAATCGCTGCACTCGTAAGGGATGCTGCAAGTTTCTTGAAGGAAAGATTTTGCATGGCGGTGATCTCCTGTTGATTCGATCGAAATTGTGACATTTGCCTTGCGCCGCTTCGCGCGATTCCCCGGGACCCGAGGCAAACAATCCACGCAGTTCGTAGCACGCCCGTCACGAATTTGAAGTGGCTAGGGGAGAGCCTAATTCCCGATCCGATTCCTGTCTAAGAACCACGACATCTCTTGTGCCAGCTGCCCCCAGCTCGACCGCTTCGGTGTGGATGGCGAGGCCACGCCACCGGGTCACCAGGGGCAGCGCGGCGGACGAAACTCTCCCACGTCCTTCAACGCCGCCCTCCACATCGCTCAGTTCTGGGACGGCCGCGAACCCGACGTCGAAGCCCAGGCCAAAGGCTCGGTTCGAAGTCACCGGGAATGAAAGCGACCGGCAGGTCTTCAAGGTCCTTTCGCTGCGAAACGTGGAAAAAACGGGGCCGTACTTCCATGACGATTCGATCGCGACGATCGATGAAGCCGAGCGTTTGATGGCACGCCATCAACTCGGCAAAGCGCTCAACGATGCGGAAGTTGCGGACATCGTGGCGTTCCTCACCAGCCTGACGGGCAGCGTCGATCCGAGCCTTCTCGCTCCGCCGTCACTCCCAAAGAGCGGACCCAATACACCAAAGCCCGACCCACGCTGATCGACAGAGTCCTATTGGCGCGGCATCGGCAAAGTAAAAGCGAACGCTGAGCCAACATTCAGCCGGCTCGTGACCTGGATCTTTCCACCTTGTGCGTTCACCAGGTGCTTCACGATCGACAGCCCTAGTCCTGTACTCCCGAGCACACGCGAGCGCGCGGCGTCGACGCGATAGAAGCGCTCGAAGATTCGTTCGAGATCGTCTTCGGGGATCCCGATCCCGGTATCCGCAACGACCACCTCGAGCATGGCCCCCTTGGGCTCGATCGTGATGTCGACCCGCGATCCTGGGTTGGAATACCGCGCTGCATTGCCGACGAGGTTCATGAGGATCTGTTCGAGCGCCCCAAGATCTGCGACGCAGGTCGCTTTCCCCTTCACTTCTAGTTTCACCGTGAGCTCTGCTTCATCGAACCGCGGCTCAAAATCAAGTATGACCGTTTCGGCGATCCGGGCCGCATCGACTTCTCCCAACTCGAGCTGAGAGCTTCCACTTTCGATGCGCGAAAGGATCAGGAGGTCATCAACGATATCCGACATGCGCTTCACGTTGCGAACAATGACGTCGAGATACTTCGCCTGATCTTCTGGGCTCGAATCTCCTTGGGCAAGCGTGTCGGCGAACCCCCCGATCGATGTCAAAGGCGTGCGGAGTTCGTGGGATGCATTCGCGATGAAGTCGCGTCGCACATCGTCGACCCGGCGCAATTCGGTGACGTCGTGGAAAACAACCACAGTCCCCGACCGAGGCTCGGTGTCGGGAAAACGCGAAGCATGCATGAGCAACATACGGGTCTTCTCCGCATAGATTTCAACTTCGCGCACGACGACTTCGTTCCTTGAAGCCGCGTCTTGAATCGCAGCATCGACTTCGGCAGAGCGAATGACTTCGGGCACTGCGCGGCCCTCGTATTCGGTCCACACCGAGAGCATTTCACGACCGCGCGGGTTGATGAGAATCAATTTCCGGTCACGGTCGATCACCAACACGCCTTCCACCATGCTCGCAAGCACCGCTTCAAGTTGCGCCTTGCCTCTGAGCGCATCTTCCATGGTGTTTCGCATTTGCCGGGACATGTGGTTAATAGACGCAGCAATATCTCCGCGCTCGTCTCGGGTGTCCCAGCGCAAGCGTCGATCGAGCTGACCGGAGGCGACGTCAGACACCACCTCTCTCAGTTCTCGAATGGGACGCAGACTAAAAGCCGAAAGGACCGCGGACAGACCCAACGCACCCAACAACCCCAATAGCCCAGCGATGATTAGCTCTCGTCGCAGTTGCGCGGAAGCCGCGTCGATTTGATCAAGGTTGAGGGCGAGCCGAACGATTCCTTTCGCTTTGGTGACGTCTGCGGCGATGCCTCGATTGCTTTCGTCACCTCGCACGTGTACCGCGTAGTAGAAAAGTTTGCGTTGGAGGGTGTCACTGTGGCGAATGCTGATCCCGACACCGCGGGCGACCGCGGCAATGATCTCGGGACGATCGGCATGATTCGACAGCGCCGCGACTCCCGATTCGGGCACTTCGGAATCCGCAAGGACTCGACCGGCCGGTGCAATGAAGCTGACGCGCGCGCCGCTCGATGCAGCGCTTCTGTCTGCGATGGCCTGTAACGCCAGGGAGTTCGCTTCATCGAAGGGGGTTGTCTCGACGAGTTGTACCACCAATCGCGTCTGACGTTCGAGACTAGTCTGGATGCTATCGAGCGCACGCTCGCGCAGGCCGCGTTCGGCGAGCACCCCGGTCGCACCGACGACCAAGGCGACCAGCAACGCCAACGCGCCCATGATTTTGAGTTGCATTCTCGACATGCACGAACCTTCGCCCTCGTGATGGCTTCAGTCGACGAACCGGTAGCCGACCCCGCGAACGGTATCGATGTAGTCGCCCGCTGTGCCGAGTTTCTCTCGCAGGCGTTTCATATGTGTGTCTACAGTGCGCAGAGTAACCATGATGTCGCTGCCCCAACATTCGTCGAGCAGCTGCTCTCGAGACTGCACCCGTCCACGACGTCCCATTAGCGATGCAAGCAAGTTGAATTCTTTCGGGGTGAGTTCGACTTCTACGGCTTCCACCGTACAGCGATGCCGGTCCAGGTCGAGAACCAGCACGCCGGCTTCGAGTATCTGCTTCTCTGACCCATGGCTCCCATCGCTTCTGCGAAGTACGGCCTTTACCCTCAAACCGAGCTCTCGAGGACTAAACGGTTTGGTCACGTAGTCGTCGGCTCCGAGCTCAAACCCGACCACGCGGTCGGCCTCTTCGGAGCGAGCCGTCAACATCACCACGGGAAGGTCGGCGGTTTCGGCCTGACTCCGCAAGAGTCCACAGACTTGGGTGCCGGACATGTCGGGAAGCATCAGGTCGAGCACAACGAGATCGGGAATGCGCCGCGCAATTTTTTCTAGCGCCTCCGACCCGGTCTCGGCAGTTTCCATGGTAAAGCCCTCGCGATCGAGACTAAGACGCACGAGTTCGAGAACGTCGGGTTCGTCGTCGACGACTAGGATCCGTTTGCTCACCGGTTGATCTTCTCCGCGTGTTTCAGGTTCAAGGACTTGGCGAACAAGGCCACGTCTCCCACGATTTTGGTTGCGAGGTCATTGTCCCAGTTTAGGGTCAAGCGGCCTCCGACGATCTGCTCATCGTACGCGCACCCGAACGGCATTCCTTTGGGTTTTCCATGCAGACGGATAGCTACCTTTTGTGACAAGACGGTGACAGCCGTGACATCGCTCGACACATCCCCCTCGACAGCGGAAATTCTAGCTTGGTCGCGTGAATCTCACAGGGAGGGCAACGTGCGCACACGCAAACCGGCTACATCTGGGGTGCTTTGGCGCATTGGTGTCCAAGCCCAAGCTACTATTCACATCCGCAACGGAGGCAGGTTGGTGGATCGCAGAATTCTTCTCATTGGCGCCGGACATAGCCACATCGAAGTCATTCGGCGCTGGTCGGAAGAGAAGATTCCCGGCGTCTCCCTCACAGTGGTCGACCCCAGTGCAACACCCGTCTACTCGGGAATGGTGCCTGGATATATCGCGGGGCAATATCAACAACGCGATCTAGAGATCGATCTCTCAGGCCTGTGCTCCAGATCTGGCGCGAACTTCATCCGCGACGCCGTCGTTGCGACGGACTCCGCCAAGAGCAGTGTTCGGTGCGCCGACGGCGATGAGATCGACTACGACGTCGCGTCGATTGACATCGGTTCCGCTGTCGCGGACACGGATCTTCCAGGAGTCATCGAACACGCGCTTCCGAGCCGGCCCATCGGCGCGTTTTTGCGACACATCGATGCACTCGCGAACGCGGGCACGGCGACTGCCGACCGCCCCCTCCTCGTCGTAGGAGCCGGTGCGGGTGGCGTCGAAGTCGCCCTCTGCCTCGATGCGCGCCTTCGCGCATCGAATCGCGACCTCTCTCCCAGTCGCGTTCAGATCGTGACTGCAAACCGAAGTCTCCTCGAAGGGGGAACACCGTCGGCACAACGCGCGATTGAACGACAGGCACGAGCGCGCGGAATCATCGTGCACCGTGGCCGCAAGGTTCAGACCGTATACGCAGACCGGGTCGCATTCGAAGACGGCGAAGCGATCCCGTGTGCGGGCGTGGCTTGGGTGACCGGGCCCGCCGCGATCCCTGTAACCGCAGGGTTTGACCTCCCCAAGGACGACCGGGGCTTCATCCAAGTCGACAAAACGTTCCGCGTGCGTGGCGTCCCCAACCTTTTCGCAGTAGGCGACTGCGCGAGCCTTCAGGGCATGAAGAAGGCAGGTGTCTACGCGGTGCGCGCTGGAACCGTCATCGACGCGAACCTCCGAGCCTTCGTCGAAGGGACCCAGCTTCGCGCCTACACACCCCAGAGCGACTTTCTGTCGCTGCTCAACTTGGGAAACGGCGAGGCGGTCGGGACCAAGTGGGGTGTCAGTTGGCGCGGGAAGTCGATGATGCGACTCAAAGACCGCATCGATCGCGCCTTCATGGATAAGTACCGATAAAACGACACGAAGAGCACCGCGGCTTACGGGTCTGCCTCCACCTACAACAACTACAACTACAACGTCCGCAAACCTGAGCTGGGATCGTAGACCGCCAGCCGTCGCCCCGTCTCGGCGGCGACGATTTCCACAACAAGCCCCTTGCCATGACACTGGGACATCCAGCTAGCGAAGCCCGCCTTCGAACCCAGGCTGGCACGATCCCACTGCGACTGGTCAACGCGGAAGCCCCCGTCGGCCGTTCGGCCCACGACCATGTCGACATTCTTCCAGTTCGCGTCGTCGCAGAAGGCTTCCGTCTGCGAGGGCGGTGGTGTGTTTTCGTCGGGCGGCATGATCTTCCGGTCGAGCATCGGTGGCGCCTCGAACATCATGGGCTCCGTACTTGCCATCATGTCGTCACTCACACGCGAAGCAGCCGATGCCGGTGAAGTTGCCGAGGACGTAGCCCCTATGGAGTCAGGTGTTGGTGTGTTGTTGTACTGGATATCAGGCTTTACATCAGGTTGGACGTAAAGGGCGACCAAGACGACGAGCAAAACGCTCCCGGCGATCATTGGCACTCGATACTTCGAGGCGAACTTAGACATGGCTCGCAACCCTTCGTGACCGGTTGGTGATCCACGCGACGCTGACCGCCAGCATGGAAAGAACCAAGGCGAGGAGCCAAGTCCCTTCTAATGCCGGAACAGCGCCCGGGAACGAACTCGCGTTGTTGGGGTTCGTGCCGAACATAACTTCGTCCCCATCGTCGTAGCCGTCGCCGTCGGTGTCGGCCAAGAGCGGGTCACTCCCGGTGTCGAATGCAGAGACGAAGTTGCCCGTGTTGGTCTCGTGGATGTCCAACGCCGAATCGTTGTCGTCGTCCTGGTCGCATTCGTCGCCCAGACCGTCCAGCTCGTTGTCTTCCTGCCCGTCGTTGGGGACGCCAACGCAGTTGTCATTGCCGTCAAGGTGGAGGTCTCGGTCTGCGTTGATCCCCATGCGGGTACCGGAGCCCGGCGGAACGCAGGTATATGTGATCGGACCTTCGGTTGGCGCCAGGGAACGCAGGGCGAGGGGGCCAATCGAGCCGCCAACATCATCTTGAAAAACCGCGCCGTCATAAAACCAGCCTCTCGGCACACCTCCAATGGTTCCCTTTGCGATCAAGTCACACTCGTTGATGCCGGTGCCCATGATCAGTGAGTCAAAGGATGTATCGGCGCGAGTCGTCAAGAGGTTGATGCGCGGTCCGGCAACCGCTGCGTTCGTGGCATCAAGAGTGACCTGTTGCCCGACGACCGGCGCAAGGTCGGTATCAAACGCGTGCATAAAGTCTTCCATGTCCGAACGTTGTTGGTTCGTGAGCGTGTCGAAACCCGAATTAAAGTTGAACAGCGTCGGAACGAACCCCGAATGGCTAAAGCCATAACCACGGATTTGATCGCCGGCATTGAAGCCCACAATCCCGAACGAGATTCCAAACATCCCGACCTTCGTATACATGTTTCGCAGGTGTGGCACCTTCACGTTCTGCGTGCTGCCCTCCGGGTTCTGTCCGCCGTCGGTTCCGAAAAAGCCGTCGACCGGAGACTGGCGATGACAGAGTTCACACGTGAACGTGTCGTTGATCGCCGGGCCGGGGTCGATGTCCACATCATCAAAGACGGTATTGAAGGCGAGTTGCCCCGCGGCTTCGCTCGTACTCAGGCCGTTATTGAGGGCACGGATGGGGTTCGGCGGCAGCATCAGTTGCATCGCAAAGTCAGCAAACGTCTGCATGTCTGTCTGATTCAGGGCGTTGTTCGCGCCGATCAACCCTTCAAAGGCCACGGAGAAATTCTTGAACGCTCGCTCTTCGTCACAAGCGGCACCCGTCGCTTCGACGCACGAATCAACACCCAAGACCCCGGTTGCGCGATCTCCTCGCCAATGAAGCGCGCCGTGTGTCCCCATCCCGCGAAGGGTCTGGGTCGTCATCGGGCCCTTCATCGGATGAAAGTCGTCCGCGCCGGTCGGGATTAGAAACGGGGCCGGCGGCGCCATGGGGGCCGGCTGAAGGTTGACTGTCACGACGTCATCAGGGTTACCGAGATCCCAAGCGAGATTATCGTTGTCGCCAAAGATGTGGCAGCTCGAACAAGATGCTTCGCCATTGCCCGACGTGAGATCGGCGTCGTAAAGAAACGGTCGGCCCAGCGAAGCGCTTGACGGCTCGGGGTTGCTCATCGGGACGATTTGCAACGTGTCATGGGTCGCGAGATCGACCACCGACATTTCGTTCTCAAAGCGCTCGAGAATGTAAAGACGATTGCGCGTTTCATCGAGCGCCATGCCGGCGGGCCCGCCGCCAACCGGAATGTAGTTGGCGCTGTCAGTTGTTGGATCAAAGGCGTTAGATTCGATCTCCGCGACATCAAATACGCCGATCTTGCCCGAACCATATGCAGCGACGTACAGCGTGCCCGTGCTCGAGATCACCATCTGTAGCGGCGTTGCGAGGCTGTGTGGTTTTGCAGCCGGGTCAAGGTTTTCTTGAAGCAGTGAATAGTTGAGATGCTTGTTCAAGTGTCGCGGCTCGACGGTGTTCGCCGGAAGGTCGGTCAGCACCGAAATTCTGGACTCTGAGACATGACCTTGAACTGTGCTCCCGCCATGAACCCCCGGTCCTTCGAAGCGCACTTCGTTCTGCATCTCGGTATTGGAAACCAAGATCTTCCCCGACACAGGGTTCACCACCATATTGAACAAGATGGTGCCCGCATGGTCGAACATCTCGACGTTGGCCGGCGTGTCGTCGAGGGTATTCGCGTTAAATCCGAAGACGTCGTGGTCGGGTAGCTCGAAGGGGATCGCGAGGTCCCAGTCCCGGCCCAGCGCGTCGTTCCATTCTCCCGTCGTGTTGTCCTTGCGGACGATCAAGCCGGTCTCGGGCGCGGGACCGCCAGCGGCGTTGTCGTTCGGGCCGGGCAACCCGCCAGGCATCAAAAAGCCTGGGTTGCCGCCAAAGCCAGGCGCGTTGCAGGGGACTGCCGCGGTGAACCCGTCGCAAACCGTTCGCTCGGGAATCACTGTCGTCTGATTACCCGAATGAAAAGCGGCGACGTAAACCGTGTCGCCGGTGGGACTCACAGCGAGCGCGCGAGGCGTGTCGGAGAAAAACGAAAGAATGCGTAGCGGAGTCCCGCCGAACGTCGTGCCGAGACTTGTCGAGTCAAAAACCCAGACATCTGCTCGGGGGATACTTGTGATGGTGAGCTGCGGATCACCCGCACCGACGACCGCAGAAATAGAAGGGTCCGTACGCTGCTGACCGCGGTGCGCCGTACTGATGAATGCTCGGGTTCCGCCCGTACCGGCGAACACGATGTCGCGAGGTTCGTCACCGACGAGCAGGGTGCGCACGACGTTGGGTGTCGCGGCGTCGGGGTCCACGATGCTGATGCTGTCCGACATGTGGTTCACAACCCAAACCATGCCGTCTGGGGCGATTGCGACCGAGCATGGCTCGAGCCCGACCTGAACCGAAGCGCGAGCGACGAGCCCGGTGCCGGTCACGTCGAAAATTTCGAGGCGATTGTCAGGAATATTGACAGAGTAAAGCGTCGCGCCGTCACCGCTGAGTGCAACCGGGCGAACTGGACCCGTTTCGAAAAGCACATAGTCCATCGCGCGCGCCGGACCGCTGGACCCGAAAATTGCCGCGACTAGAAACAGATTGAAGCCACAAGGCAGAAGCCTGCGAGGCCGTTGGGTTTGCGACGGAAAGAATCGCGAAAATTTGAGCATCTCGGGCGCGTCCCCTGCTTGTACATGAGAATCGGTCGTCACTTTCTTCAACCAATACGATTCAGAAAAGTTTCGCATATTGGTAAAATTTCTCGAAGCACAATCGTCGAATTCGTGTGGGACACATTTTGAACGCACGCCGCGACAGACTTGAGCACCCGCTCAGGCGCGCCTTAACCCACCGGGAGCGCTCGGCGTCCGAAATTGGCGCTGCTTGACAGCAAAAGGGGCAGCGATAACAACGACGATCCGTCGCCGTGATTTCGGCTCCTGGTAGGATGTAATCGCGCCTCAGCTCAACGACTCCCACGCAAAAGGAAGGGCCATGTTTATCGCGATGAATCGATTTCGAATCGCGCTCGGACGCGAAGCAGACTTCGAAGAAGTTTGGCGCAGTCGCGAGTCGCACCTCGACGAGATGCCAGGTTTCCGCGAGTTCCACTTGCTGCGCGGTCCGGTCGACGACGAGGCAGCGCTCTACGCGTCCCATACCGTCTGGGATGATCGCGCCTCCTTCGAAGCCTGGACGAAGTCCGAAAACTTTCGTGCGGCTCACGCCGGTGCACGCGCACCTTCGGGCATTTACCTTGGTCATCCGCAGTTCGAGGGTTTCGAAGCGGTTCTCTAGATCTTGGAGGGACCCGGGCCAGACAGGGGACCGGCGCGTTCACTCGACCCTACGTCGTATTCGTTCGGCACTCAAGCAACTCTGACTCATCAGGCATATGGATGAACGGCACCTGCGATCGCCTCGCGTCGACACGGATATGATCGCGCCCCTGGGTCGCGTTTTGAGGCTTGATCGAACGCCGAGATGGCGTATCTAGTATTCCTGATGCGACCGCCACAGCAACGGTAACTTTCGATCCGATCTCCGATCGCACCTCCGATACAAAGGAGAGACTTGGACGCTGCAAATTCAAAAGTCCTCGAGCCCGAGGAGCAGCGAATTATCGACGAGGAAGAAGCCCTTCTCTCTACGGCTCGCGCGGCCATCCGCAGCGCGGGTGGTGGAGACCGGGCGCAACGCACCGATTCGCAGATTTCTTCGCTCCGCGGTGCCGTGGGCCGCGCGATGTCCGACGACATGGCGTCGATCGCCGCCGAAGCACAGCGTGTGCGCGAGACCGCCCGCGTCCGGGGAGGTAGCCACCTACCCGACCCGCAGCTTCCGTACTTCGCCCACATGCAGCTCGAATCGAACGGCCGAGTGCGCGACATCATGCTCGGCCAAACGACCCTGATCGACTCAAAGCACAAGGTCAACGTGGTTGATTGGCGCGAGGCTCCGATCGCCCAAATTTTCTTTCACTACGCCGAGGGCGAGGACTACGAACAAGAAACACCGGACCGCACGATCGAGGGCATCTTGACCAAGCGCCGCATCTTGGCGTTCGACCACGGCGAGCTGGTGCAGATTCAGACCGCCGATCAAACCCTTCACCGCAACCGTGCCGGCGACTGGTCCCGGGACGACGACACCGTGCGCCCCGCGCTGGCGGGAGGTGAAGGCGGACGACTCGCCAAGCGCATCATCGGCACCGGCCAGAGTGGTGAAAAGATGCCGGTCATTTCATCGCTCCTCGACGAACGGCAATACGAAGCCCTGACCCACGACCCCGAGCAACCCCTGCTGATTCTTGGCGGTGCCGGTTGTGGCAAGACCACGGTCGCCCTGCACCGTCTCGCGCATCTCGCCTATGGCGAGCCGGAGACGTATTCCGCAAAGCGGCTTCTCGTCATCGTTCCCGAAGAAGGTCTGGTGCGACTGACCCGAGCGCTCCTCGCAGAACTGGCGATGGAAGGGGTCAGTGTCACCACGGTGGACGACTGGTTCGCGGCACAGGGCGCAGCCCTATTCCCCGAGCTGCCGACCAAGCTTGCGCTCACCACACTCCCACAAGTGATGCGGCTGAAACGGCACCCGGCTTTTTGTGCGCTGCTTCCGTCCATCGCACTCGAAATGGGGCGCGTGTGTGCGGTTGCGATCGATCGATCCTTGAAAGCCGAAAATACTTTCGAGACCCTGTACGCAAACAGCGACGCTGCCTTCCCGCTAAGTCGACTTAAAACTGCACTCAAGCAAGTCGAGGTGACAAAATCGCTCCCCGATCTCGATGAAGTTCGCAGGGTGGTGGGACACGAAACAAAAATGTTCCTCAACGCATCGAAGGATCGCGAAAAGTTGTTCGGAGATCGGGACTTGCTCGAAAAAGTGGTCCAAGATGCAGCCGGCGAACTCCCTCAAGGCGCCATCGACAAAACGATTCTGCGCTACCGGTTGCAAGACTCGCCAACCTCCGAAGAAGAGTTCGCCGACGTCGACGTGATGCTCAAGACGGCAACCGATGGGCGCTCCCTTGACGACGGCACGCCGATGGAAGATGCCGGTTCGATCGACGTCGAAGACTTTGCGCTCTTGATTGAACTTTTCCGCGCAAAGACCGGACATGCTGTTGCGAAGGGACGCAAGCGCGCAAGCTACGCACACATGCTCCTCGATGAAGCGCAGGAACTGTCTCGGGTCGAACTCATGGTTCTCGGGCAGACGGTCACGACAGTTGGAAGCGTGACCGTTGCAGGTGACGCGGCACAGCAAATTAGCGCCGGGAATGAGTTCTTGGGTTGGGACTCGGTGATGGACTCACTCGGGCATGGCCGCGCTGCCCCGGTCACGCTTACGACCAGTTACCGGTGCACGGAGCCAATCGTCAAGTTCGCCCACCAAGTTCTTGGCCCCCTCGCCCCGGCAGACCTACCCAGCATGGCCAAGGCCGGCTCCGAAGTTTCGTTGTCCCGCGTACCGAGCGAAATGCACACCGCGCTTTTGCTCGGCGACGCGCTCAACGACTTGATCGACCGCGAGCCCAAAGCCCAAGTCGCCATCATCACGCGAGAAGACCGCACCGCGCGCAGGCTTTACGGCGCGCTTCACAATCAGCTGCCGGTGCGGTTCGTCGAAGGCGGGCAGTTCAGCTTCAAGCCCGGGATCGATATCACCACGGTTCAACAGGTGAAGGGTCTCGAATTCGACTACGTCGTGATCCCCGACGCTTCAGACGAGGTCTACCCAGACGACCCCGCGTCGCGCCGCATGCTCCATGTGGCCGCCACCCGGGCAATTCATCAGCTCTGGGTGGTCACCGAGGGGCGCTGGTCTCAGGTAGTCCCCAACGACTTAATCGACACACCGCGCTAGGTTTTTTGGATGCCCTACATCGAAGACAGACTCGTCCATGACGCCGACGCCCACATCATGGAAACCCCCAACTGGCTACGCGACTACGCGGACCCCGCCATTCGCGAAAAGATCGTGGGCCCCGGTTACACGAACGAGTTGCGTCAGATCGGCGACAACGAAACCCAACTCGCAAACCTCGATCGCGCCTTCGTGAAAATCACCGAGACACACGCATCGGCTGCGTACCAGGCTGACGAAGCCGCAGAAATCATGAACCGCAAAAACTTCGCGGCCACGGGTTCGTTCATCGCGGAAGATCGGCCGCGCACCCTCGACATGATCGGCGTCGCGAGCCAACTCGTCTTCAACACCTTCCACAACCGGAAGCTGCGCGATTGGGAGCACAGCGGCGACCTCGACCTCGCCTACGGAACCGCGCGCGCCCACAACCGGGGCATGCTCGAATTTTGCTCGGTGGACCCGCGCTTGCTCGCCACCTGCTACGTCCCCCTCGCCGACTTCGAGCGCACTAAGGCCATGGCCCTTGAATCTCTAGAGGCGGGCGCGGCTGCGCTGCTAATTCCCTCGGGTTGCCCAAACGGACACTCCCCGAGCCACACGAGTTTCGATCCGCTCTGGGCCATCGCACAAGAAGCCGGCGTCCCCGTCGTCTTTCATGTGGGCGGGACCGGCGACCTGATCGATTCGAACTACTTCGTGAATGGACTCCCGATCCCGAAAGACTTCCACGGCGGCGACGAGAACTTCCGCTCCGTTGACTACATGGGCATCCCCGGCCCGCCGATGCAGACACTCGCAACGATGATCTTCGACGGTGTGCTCGAACGCTTCCCCGAACTGCGCATCGGCGTGATTGAACAGGGAGCGATCTGGCTTCCCAGTTGGATGAAGCAGATGGAAAGCGCCTACGACGCGTTTTTTCGTCACGAGGATCGACTGCAGAAGCTGTCGTTGCGCCCAAGCGAATACGTACAACGTCAAATTCGAGCGACCCCCTACCCGACCGAAGATGTCGGTTGGATCATCGAAAACACCGGCCCGGACGTTTGCTTGTTTTCTACAGACTACCCACACGTCGAAGGGGGACGTCGCCCCTACGAACGCTTCGAGCGAAGCCTTGGCGACGCATCTTCTGAAGTACGAAACCGCTTCTACGCGGACAACTTTGTGGACCTGATGGGACAAGGCCTTCCGGCGGAATTACCGCGCTAGCGCGGCGTTGCCGCCGCGAAGCGCTCGGCTTGTTCGAGCACACGCAATAAGTTTTCGCCGAGCACCTTGCGCACCGTATCGGGCGAATGACCGCGAGCGAGCAATTGCTCGGTGAGCGCGGGCAATTTATTGATCTCATCCATCCCCACCGGCAAGCTGGGCACGCCGTCCCAGTCACCGCCGATCCCCACATGGTCGGGGCCGGCAACCTTGATGGCATGGTCGAAGTGGTCGAGCAGCACATCGAGGGATGTCTGTGGCACGGGGTAGTTCGCGAAATGCTTTCGGTAGGCGTCCCGTCGCTTTGCGGGGTCGGCCTCGGCGCGCATCTTGCCGAGCACGGCTGCGTGTTCTTTGAAGTACTCGGTGGCTTTTGCGCGCGCGACCTCATCGATATAGACGGGATAGAAGTTGATCATGACCACGCCGCCGTTTTCGGCCAGCGCGCGAAGCATGTCGTCAGTCATGTTGCGGGGATGGTCCGCGATGGCGCGCACCGAAGAGTGCGACGCGATGACGGGCGCGCGGGTCACCTCCAGGGTGTCGAAGAAGGTCTTGTCGGACACGTGGGAGATGTCGACCAACATCCCCATTCGGTTCATCTCGACAACGATCTCGCGGCCAAAGTCAGTAAGCCCGTCGTGCACGGGCTCCGGGGTTTCGCCGGTGCCCGACGAGTCCGCGAACGTCGTATGGAATGAATGGGTAAGCGTCATATACCGCACCCCAAGGCGATAGAAATTGCGCAATGCGGGCAAACTCTCTTCGATGATGTGGCCACCTTCAATGCCCATCAGACTGACGAACTTGCCGTCGGCGACCGCAGCGCGAATCTCCGCAACGCTGTGCGCAACGACGACGTCATGGGGATGCCGCGCCGCCATGTCGTAAACCGCATCGATTCGTTCAAGTGCTTCTCGAATCGCCGCCCCGGGTGTCTCCCGCTTCCCCATATAGATCGACCA
>LWDU01037602.1_pt1 | contig 112204 bp, 90 predicted proteins | sample 727161 | NCBI WGS metagenome assembly LWDU01 (sample SAMN04566230, study PRJNA314399) | hydrothermal vent metagenome | isolation source: deep sea hydrothermal plume seawater | place: Mexico: Gulf of California, Guaymas Basin | collected 2004-07-11
AGGAACGGTTGGCCAAAGGCGCGGGGCAGAATGTCATCGAGGAAAGCGGTCCAGGCCAGCAACCAGATCAGCCAACCCGCGACTCCGATCACGCCCCGTCGCAATCCGCAGCCGGCAGGCCAGCGGCGCACCCGGCGCAGAAACCAGAATCCAGCTATCAAGAGTCCTGCACCGATGCCGAGTTTCAACAGGTCGCGGGCAAAGTAGAACTCTTCCTGCTGGAGCCACTTGCGCGTGCTTTGCCAAAGGAAAAAATGCCAGCGAGAAAGATCCGCCGCGATTGCCATCAGGCACAGTCCCACCCCCAATCCCCGCGCTGTTGGAGCTGCCCCCTCTGACCTCTTGATCATGGCCAGGAGCACCAAGAGCCACCCAGAGACACAGACCAGACGGAGTTCGAACACCCTCCGATTGTCCCTTCCAAGCCCCGGGAGAACAAGCCCGCAGCCCAATCCCTCGCCTTCTTCAGCCAAGCTGTTATCCTGCGACCTAAAGTCCCCAAGCGGCACCTCCCATGACCAGCACCAGCGCCAGCTCCTACCTCGACCCCGCCAGTCTCCAGCCCGGACCCCAGCATGCTCCGCGCGGTGCCACCAGGTCCTGCAAGACTTGGGCTGCGGAAGCGGCCATGCGCATGCTGCTCAACAATCTCGATGCGGAAGTAGCCGAGGCTCCCGAGGACCTGGTGGTCTACGGTGGCACCGGCAAGGCGGTCCGGGACATGGACTCCCTGCGTTCCATTGTCGCCACCTTGCAGCGACTTGAGGCAGACGAGACCCTGCTGGTGCAATCGGGCAAACCCGTGGGCGTCTTTCGCACCCACACCCGTGCCCCGCGGGTCCTGATCGCCAACTCCAATCTGGTGGGGAAATGGGCCAACTGGGAACACTTCCGCGAGCTCGAAAAGAAAGGCCTGATGATGTACGGCCAGATGACCGCCGGTTCCTGGATCTACATCGGCACCCAGGGAATTCTGCAGGGCACCTACGAGACCTTTGCCGCCTCGGGCGAGCGCCACTTTGGGGGCACTCTGGCGGGTCGCCTGGTGGTCACCGCCGGTCTCGGCGGAATGGGAGGCGCCCAGCCCCTGGCCGCCACCATGAACGGTGGCACTTGCCTTGTGGCCGAGGTGGACGAGGCGCGCATCGACTTCCGTTTGCGCACTCGCTATGTGGACGAGAAGATCACGGACATCGACGCCGCCATCGACCGGGCTCTGGAGTTGCAGGGCAAGTCCGAGGCCATCTCCATCGGCGTTCTTTGCGCCGCCACGGACCTGCTCCAGCGTCTGATCGATCGCAACATCACCCCCGACATCCTGACCGACCAGACCAGCGCCCATGATCCCTTGGCCGGTTATGTGCCGGACGGCATGACCCTCGATGCAGCTCTGGCCCTGCGTGAATCCGACCCGGACCAATACCAGGCTGAGTCCTTCCGCACCATGGTGCGCCACTGCGAGCAGATGATCCTGATCCAGTCCCGCGGCGCGGACACCTTTGACTACGGCAACAACCTGCGCGGTCACGCTCAGCAGGCGGGCCTCAAGAACGCCTTCGACTTCGAAGGTTTCGTCCCCAAGTACATTCGCCCACTCTTCTGCGAAGGCAAAGGCCCCTTCCGTTGGGCGGCCCTCTCAGGAGACCCCGCCGACATCGCCGTGACCGACCAGATCATCTTGGATCTCTTCCCCGAAGACAAAGCCCTTGTCCGCTGGATCAAGCTTGCTGGCGAGCGCGTTGCCTTCCAGGGTCTCCCCGCCCGCATCTGCTGGCTGGGCTACAACCAGCGCGACAAGGCAGGATTGGCCTTCAATCAGGCCGTGCGCGATGGACGCATCAAAGCGCCTGTGGTCATCGGTCGCGACCACTTGGACTGCGGCTCCGTCGCTTCCCCCAACCGAGAAACCGAAGGCATGCTGGACGGCACGGACGCTGTGGCGGACTGGCCCCTGCTCAATTGCATGCTCAATGTGGCCAGCGGCGCCTCCTGGGTCTCCTTCCACCACGGCGGTGGAGTCGGCATCGGCTACTCCCTGCACGCCGGCCAGGTCACCGTCGCCGATGGCACCAGTGAGGCCGACGAAGCCCTCAAAGCCGTCTTGACCAACGACCCCGGCACCGGCGTCATGCGCCATGCCGACGCGGGCTACCCCGCAGCGATCCAATGCGCCAAGGAGCGTGGTCTGGATCTGCCGATGGGGTGAGGGGTCTAGTTCCCCTTGCCCCCCAACCACTCAAGCGAGTTCAGCAGGAAGACATGGTGCCCCTCCGTCTTCTCCGGGTGGGGGCTGAAGGCCATGGCGCGACCCTTGCCGAAGGTGGAGCGGATGATGGCGGGGGTGCCGGGCATGATGCCGGAGGGCGCGCCGTTTTGGGTGACTTCGCCGCGGTAGATCAGAAGCGGTTCGAAGTCTTCGAGGTGGGGTTTTTGGGCAGGGAGGAAGATGGGGCCGTTGGCGTATCGGATTTCGAAGTGGAGGGACTGGGCGGCGGTGCTGTGGGGGCTGAGGGATTTCTTGCCGAGGGGCGTCCACTCGACGGGGATTGAACCGGTGCCGCGGCGCCAGTGTTCGCGGTCGATGACCTTGGCGTCCAGCAGGCCCAGGGACCAGTCGTAGTTGCATGCGGCCAGGTAGGCTCCGGCGCAAACTCCCAGGTAGCCGCCACCCTGGCGCACGAATTGGATTTCGGCGGCGCGGCCGGATTCGCCCAGGGCCTTGGCTTGGGCACTGCCGGAACCGCCCGGGTGCACGATGACTTGGAATTGGTCCAGGGCTCCTGCACGGATGTCGTGGCTACCGATGGGACGCACGACGCAGGTACCGTCGGCAGCGATGATCGAGCGCATGTGGCGGGCGGAGTTCTTGCCCGTGCCGCTGCCATCAAAGACCGCCACGCGAAGAGAATGCTTGGGGGCATTGGGCCCGATGAGGGTGTTCGCGGGGGAGGGGCCCAGGCCCAGGTCCTGGAGCAGAGTGAAGACCGCCAGGCGGTGCTGGCGCACCCGATAGGAAAGCACATGCAGCTTGGTGGTGGTCTCGATGATTATCGAGGGGATGCCCTTGGCTTCAAAAGCCGCCCGGGCCAAACTGCCAGCCACTTGGGTTTGGATGCGATCAAAGCGTTGGCCCGGCTTATCAATGGTGGCGTCCACCGTGGCGATGATTTTCTTGGCCAGGGCCCGCGCTCGGTTGTGGTTGGAGTGGATGACGGAGGAGCCCACACTCTTGGAATTGGAGCGGTGGAAATCAAAACCCTCATGCAGGTCGATCACCCAGTCGGGTTCGTAGGTGGTGACGAGCGACCAGATGTCCGTGGCGAGTCCCGCGCGGACTTCGTCCTGTAAGGGGAAGGCACGGTTCAAATCTCCCGCCTCACCCTTGAGGCCGGGGGTGCGGCGTTGATTTGCGTTGAGGGCCAGCACATTGGCCCGCGGCACGATGATCAGCGTGCCGGCTTTGATATCCCAGGTGGTGATCTGCTCTGCGGCGGCGGCGCCAGAGGGCTCGTTGCCGTGCATGCCACCGACGATCAGAACGCAGGGCCCCTCAGCGCGCGACCTGAGAATTCGATAGGGGGTCTGGGCAGGTGTGCCCTTGGCCAGAAAGTGCTCCTCGCTGCGGACTCCCTGGGCTTGGATGCTGGGGGCGAGGGCCAGCAGGGCCAGGCTGGCCAGGATCAGTCGTCGGGTGGGGGCAGAGAAGCTCATGACCTCGAGTCTAGAGGCTTGGCATTGACAGGGGTGCCTCTCCTAGCAACTCTCCGCGTTCTCCGCACCGTACTGCGCACGGTAGGCGGCGATGCGGGTGCGGTCATCGGCACTCAGGCGTTCCCCCAGGTGCTCCAGGATTTCATCCAAGGTCACGATGGCGTGGGTCGGCATGGAAAACTCGTCGGCCAGTTCTGCCAGGGCCGTGCGCGGGGTGCTGCCGCGTTCCTGGCGATTGACCGAGACGATCAGCCCGGCCAGGGAAATATCGGCGGCCGCGCGCAAGAGGGGCACGGTCTCGCGGATCGAAGTGCCGGCGGTAGTCACATCTTCAACAATCAACACCCGCTCGCCCGCTTGCAACTTGTGACCCACCAGGGTGCCGCCCTCGCCGTGGTCTTTGGCCTCTTTGCGATTGAAGCAAAAAGCTACCTCGCGCCCTCGTTCAGCAAAAGCCATGGAGACCGCAGCCACCAGGGGTATACCTTTGTAGGCCGGCCCAAAAAGCACATCGAAACCTTCCGGAAAAGCCGTTTCGATTGCGTCAGCGTAGGCCCGGCCCAGGTCTTGCAGCTGGCTGCCCGTGCGGTAGAGGCCCGTGTTCACAAAGTAGGGGGTCTTGCGACCGCTCTTGGTTGTGAAGTCGCCAAAGGTCAGGACCTCGGCCTTGAGCATGAAGTCGATGAAGGCGCGTTGAAAGTCTTGCATGGGCGCGGGCATCTTAGCGCCTGGGCAGGGCCTGAATCCTGTGTCCCTGAAGCGGGTCCCTTGCACCTGCTTCAGGTTGACCTCATGCTGTCCCGATGGAGATCAGCCTGAGAGAAGTGACCAAGGACAGCCTGCGTTCAATCCTGGGGTTGAAGGTGGCGGAGAATCAGCGTGGTTTTGTTGCGGACAACGCCACTTCGATTGCTCAAGCGCACTATTCAACAGAGGCCTGGTATCGGGGCATCTATGTGGCAGACCAGCCGGTGGGCTTTGCGATGCTCTCCCTCAAGCCACTTGAGAAGGAGTTCTTTCTCTGGCGGTTCATGATCGCTGAGAAGGAGCAGGGCAAGGGCTATGGCGCGGCCGCCTTGAAGCTGATCATCGCTGAGATACGCACGAAACCAGAGGCCAGCGAACTTCTGCTCAGCGTGGTGGAAGCTGAGGGAGGGCCGCGGGCGTTCTACGAGGGACTGGGTTTTGTTTCCACCGGCCGCCATGAGGACGGGGAGTTGATCATGGCCCTGGAACTCTGAAACCGATCACGGCGCGTCAGGCACAAGACCAACGGTCTTGCGGGGTCACTGGAACAGGATCTGCACCGCGCCCGAGAAATTCGAGCTGGGGCCAGGGTTTTGGTCGCGGTACCAGAGCTGGAAGATCCAGCTGTCTGTTGGATTGAAACTGGCCAGGGGCGGGGGCGAGGTCAGGTCCGGTTGGAACTGGATGCTGCCGCTGGGGCCGGAGTTCAGGACGAACTGGTTGAAGCGGGCGATGGGGTGCCCCAGGCACAAGAGGCCCTGCCCCACTGGGACGCTGGAGCCGGTCTGGGAGCAGAGGAAGTAGCCGAATTGGTTCTGCGGCAGGCCGTCGACCTGGAATACGAGGTTGTTGGCGCTCAGGTAGCAACCGGGGGTGGCGCTCAGGATCGCTCCTGAGCCAGCGCTGTTGGGCAGGGGAGTGCAAATGGTCTGTGGGACACAGACACATTCGTCAGGGATGCCATCACCGTTGGCATCGGCTGCTGTCCCCGCAGCGATTTCACAGGCGTCGGCCTTGCCGTTGTCATTACAGTCGACCAGAAGCGTTGGCGTCACGCGCAGGATGCGCGCTCCCATGCTGGCGGGGCCGCTGCCACCGGTGTCCAGATAGAGTTCGGTGAAGTAGAGACCATCAGGGCCAGCCTCCAATCCAACTGCGGTGGCCCGACCCGTGCCGGTGTATTCGATGAAGGGAATCGGTCCTGCGGTCAGGTCGCCGTTGACATCAATGATCCATTCTGTGATGCGCTTGCCCAGGGCCTGGGTGCCAGCTGCGTAGGTTGGCCCGGATTCAGTGACAAATCCGCGCTGCATCTTGTGGCTTGGGAACTGGCTTCCACCAAAGACCTCGGGTTGGAGGAAAACCAGATTGACCGGACCCACTGATGGAGACCAGTTGTGCAGGGCGTTGACCGTCATGGAAGTATTCGAACCGTTCCATCCCATGTTGTCGCCTGGGTGCACGGCGGCGAAGCGATCGACAGAGGGACCGTTTTCTACGGTGTAGTGGGTGTTGTCCAGGTGCCGGTAGTCCCCGCCAAAGGGATTGCGCACCCCATAGACCCAGATGTAGTCAATCGCTGAGATGCCGTTGCCTGCGTTGAAGAAGGGGTTCCCCGGGTGAGGGCTGCCGTTTGTCAGGATGCGCAGAATCTTGCCACGGAAGGAGTTCAGGTTGAGTGCTGCTCCCGAATTGAATCCGTCTCCGTTGTGCACCAGCAGGGAACCATCAGGCATGAACTCCAGGTGACTGACTTGATGGCTTTGGCCCTGGGATTCCCCGACCATGTCCAAGATGATCTGGCTGCTGGCAGCGGTAAAACCCCCATCCAGACTGGTGAAGACCACGACCTTGGGATAGTGCGCGGGGCCCGAGGCATAGAGCATCGAGGCATAGACATCCCCTGTCAGCGGGTCCACCGCTATTCCAGTAACCCCCTGCTCACCATCGCCGGGAAAGGAACCAGTGGGGGTGTAGTTCAAGAGGTTGTCTGCGTAGGTGTGCTTGGTTCCGTCCCGGGTGACCATGCGAATGCGACCGTAGAGCTCGGTTACATACAAGAATGGATCGCCCGGGTCCGGACCAGGGTTCGGCACAAAAGCGATGTTGACCGGAAGGTCAAGATCCTCTGCGAACACATCCACCGAATAGCCATCTTGCATCACGGTCCAGGGCACATCGAAGCCTCGGGCCAGGACCACGAACGACGGCGTCGTGTTGTTGGTGGTGGAATGCCAGGTGGTTCCACCCCAAGCGGCCCAGAGAGTCAGATCGTTGCCGGGGGCCAGTTGCACCGCGGGCAAGAGCAAGCGTGCGCCGTGGCAATCTTGATCGTGGAAGAACAGGTCGGTTTCGGGCAGCGTGAGACCCGCGGGCCCTGCGGTAATCGTGATGCGCACGGGTTCGTGGTGGGTCAGAAAGACCCCGTGGCCATAGACGGGTGCGCCAGCCACGCCGGGCGTCAAGGACAGCATCAACTCATCATGGGGCGACTCAAGCAGAATCCCATGGCCAGAGCCTCCCCCGGGGAACAGCGCTGGATTGCCCGTGGCCGCATCGGTCCAGGCTATCGGCGCCTGGTCCACCACATCTTCGATCTGCATGGGAAAGCGCGTGGACCAGTCATCGGTCTGGAACGAGCGACCGCCCCAGGGACTCCACTGGCTGGCCGGATCACCAGAGGAGTCCTTGTGCCTTGCGCGCAGAAAGAACACCGTGTTTTCATCGAGTTCGCTGCGTCCCAGGTGCGAGCCCTCAAAGACTCCGTCAGCCAGATGCATGTGGGCGGCGGTGGGCCAAGGGCGGCAAGCCGCGCGCCAAACCCGCTCGGTGGGTGAGAGACGCCAGATCTCGTAGTCCGAGCAGGCGTGGGTGTCGCCTGCATCGGCATCAGAAAAGGGCGCGGTCTCCATGTGCACATCAAAGGGGTTGACGGCCTGTCCGTTTTGAGCGGGCTCGGTGATGGTCGGAGTTGCGGGGGGATGGTTGCCCGACGGTGCTTGGGCCTGCTCGTCAAAGTTCCATTCCAGGATTTCGTGGATGCCGGACTGGCTTGAGGATGCGGCGCTGAACCCAACGCTGGCCATGGGCAGGGGAGCGTTGTTCAGGTTGCTGAGATCCACCGCCACGCTCAAGCTGGGAGAGTTCATGTCGTCCACGAAAACCGACAGGGATCCCGTGGCATAGGTGATGCGAATCAGATGCTCTTGGCCGTCGGCAAAGTCCGGGACCCAGGAGGTGTTGCCCAGGTTGCCGCCCACTCCACCCGAGTTCAGGGCCAGATGGGGGATCTGTCCATCGGAGGTCAGAGAACTTCCGCAGAACACATCGAGCTGGGTGTCGAATTCGATGGCGATGCAGCCGTTCAGCCCATCAAAGCCCATGCCGCAACCACCGAAGCCCAGAGCGCCTGGCCCCTGGCCTTGCAATACAAAGGCAAAGCCGGAGCCCAGCCCTGAACCCAATTGCACCCTGAAGGAGGTGGTCCATGGTTGGCTCACATCTTGAAGCGTTGTGGCCCAGGCCGCGCCCGTGGTGCCAGTACCAGATGCATTCAATCGCAGGCGACCCGCTACGGTGCTGGCGGAGCCAACAAGAGAGAGGCCACTTGAACTATTGAAGTCACCAAAGGTCAGGTCGGCCCTGGCCTCGGGGGCCAGGGACAACAGCGCCAGGCTGGGAGCAACCGCAGCAAGAAACGCCGGCCGTGAAATGTGCTTGAGGGGAAAGCTCATGGGCTCCCCCATGATAGGGGTTGGAGTTCAATGGGGGGGAAACCCTGCTGGCGAGGCGACTACGCGATAAAGGGCAGATCTTGGGCCCTTTGAGCGCAGGGGGGATGCCCACTCGAACACCAGGTCGCCCACGCTGTCGTATTCCAATACGCGCCCCTCTTCGGAGAGTGTCAGCAGCAGGCGTCCACCATCCAGTTGCTGCACAAAGCCGCGCGTGCGGGTGAAGAAGGGTGCCTCGCCCCCGTCCTCTTCCCGCAGCACCGCGCCGCTCTCAGTTTCCACAATCAAGGCACGGGATCGTCCCCGGTGCCACCCGTTGTCAAATATTGAGAGCTGGCCTGCGTGGTTCAATCGAGCTCCGTGGGGCCGATCGAGGGACGGGCTCTCCAGGTGCCAGAGGACGCGCTTGGAGGTTGGATTGATGATCAAGACCAGATCCGCGTTGCGCAGACAAAGCAGCAGATTCCCCGCTGCAAAGCGCTTGTCTCGCTGGCCCAGGTCTGACTCTGGCAGGGTCTGGATCGAGTTCAGGTGGAAGCGATCGTAGATCGCTTCGGGTTCGTTGGTTGTTTCCTTGTCGAGGGGTGAAGGTTGTCCCAGAGCGATGAGCTCCGCGCGCAAGTCGAACAAGTCCAGCACCTGCGTGACCTGCCCATCGGAACTGACGCGTTCGATTGCATCAAAGCGCACCCTACGGCCCAGGTAATCGATCACGCGATGGGTCGCGGTGAGGAAACTCCCGTCGTTGTCGGGGCTCAGCTCGTGGTGGGCGGCCAGCTCGACCTGCCACTGAACCTCTCCTGTGGCTGCAAGGCGCGTCAGGCCTTCATCCGTGGAGAGAGCCAGGATACCGCCGTCTTCCAATGGGGCGAAGAGTTCCACCCTGCTGCGCCCCGGAATCACACGGCTCCAGACGATTTCGCCCCTTCGATCAATGGCCAGGCAGCGCTGAACTCCGTCGGTGGTCAAGAGGATTTCGGAACCAGCCCCGGGTGCGCGCAGGCTTACTCCGGGCAGATGGTCTCCCGTGGCCGCGTCGCCATAACCCAGGGCCAGGAGAGAGGAGGGGATGCCGACCGCTTCGGGGGGGGCGGCTGGCGTGGAAACCTCTCCACAGGTCGTCAGCCCCCAGATCCACAGCAGTCCGAGCAAGCGACTCCAGCGGCTCACTCAAAAACCCAATCGCCAGCCAAAGCGCAAGGTAAAGTCCGCGCCTAGACCCGGCCCGTCCAGGTCCTCATAGACAGGAAAGCCTGCCGCGATTTCCAGGCGGTTGGATCCGACTCCGTGTCCGGGGGTCAAGTCCACCGCAAGGCCTGCAAAAAGATCGATGCGATCGCCTCCCACCCGGCCATTGTCCTCCATGGGGTTTTGAAAGGGGTCCAGTCCTTCCGCCTCACCGCGTACGTCGCTGAAGCCCAACGCCTGGGCACGCAAGCTCATGACCCAGTTGGTCCAGAAACCCCGGGCGATCCAGGCATCCACCATCAGGGAACGCTCACGAGCCCAACCCTGATCGTTCTTGTTGAGGGGCAGGGTTCCAAGGGCTCCCAGCCCCAGGGTCCAGATCCCGCCATCCAGAATCCAGCTGGCCTGGGCCGTCCCCTGCCAGGCGCCGCCGCCCAGTTGCAGACCGTAGGGCAGGAGCACATCCGCTTGTCCCGCCCAGGGCCCCGAGTGATTGTGTTCGCCGGTGGGAGCGAAGAATCCCAAGCCTGCAGTCAAACGGGAGCTCTCCGTTTCCAGCACTCGCATTTCGCTGCCCAGGTGAACGTCCCCGAGGCCCTCGTTGGTGCTGGTGCCACTGTTGGTTCCATCGCTCCAGGTCACCTCGCGATGTTCCAGGGGCAGACTGGCCGCGAGGGTGATGCGATCGTTGAGCCCATAGCGCGCTTCCAGATCCCAGCGGTTCATGCGCGCGTCCTCTACGGTGGTTGCCCAGGTGCTCAGGATCGTGGATGCACCCACTTGCTGGGTGCCATCGCGTAGACCCATGTAGGTCTGTTCATTGAAATCCAGCTTCCAGGCCAACTCGCCCCGGGCCATGATCATTCCTTCCCCGAGGGCTCCAGCGGGTGACAGTGAGTGGGGTTTTCTTCTCTCCAATCCGAAGGGGGTGGCGTCGATGACCGTGAGCGGTGTGTCGGTTTGGGCTACTGCATCTTGGGGCAGCAGCGCAAGCAAGAGGAGAAGAGACATGGCTTGAGCTTAGCAGTCCGAATCTGGGCATACAATCGGGGGCCGGGAAGGAGAGTTCCTTCCCGGCCCCCGAGTGGGAAGCTGCTGGGGCTGCAGCCCCAACCCCTCAGATGTCGTCGTGAGAGTGGTCTGAAGTGGGAGTGGGGAGAGGCCTCTGACTTGACTCGACCTCGTCCGGAGGCATTGCGTAGTCGATGACTGGATAAGAGCCAATAGTGCTGGCCGACTCCCGTGCAGTTAAGTATGCAAGGGGCAGGACCATCATCAGCCCTGAGCGATCAATGAAGCCCGCCAAGCCTGTCAGGTTGACCATCATCGAGGCATCACTTGCCGCTCTGGCGACAAGGTCGTCACCCTCATAGGTGCTCACCTTGGCATCTTGCGCAAGCACCGGGTAGGGGTCGAGCAGCATGCCCGGATCCGGGGAGCCACCCGTACGCAGCCCGTTGGCGGCGGCGGACATCAAGAGGTTCATCCAGGTGTATCCATCAGCAAGTAGAGCAGGGGCGTCGAAGAACTCGACCACCATGGCACTGTCTGAAGCGTTCAGGGCCTGGGCCTGTTCCACGAAGCGCGGGTTGTCCCGCAGACCTGGGGTACCAGAACGAATCTGCCAGACCGCTGCGCGCGTGGCCTGGGGTGAGAGACCAAACACCAACCACTTGTCCATGAGAGCGTACGTGGGCTCCACGGGAATCGGCATGCCGGGGAAGGTCATGGTGTTGAGTTCGACACCGTCAGCGTTGACAGTACTGCGTTGGATGGTCAAGCCGTGCATCTGAGCGTCCTGCCACATTGGCGACATCAATTCGCAGATCTGATCAATGAAGTCATGCATGCCCTGGGCGTTGGTGATTTCCACAATCGCAACGGCCGAGGCCATGGTGCCGCCTCCGGTGCTGTCGGACATGTAGAAGCCCATGGTCTCCCCCAGGTGGGGGAAGAAATCTGCGCGCAGATCGAGGCCCGTCATCTGGGCTAGCAGGGCGAGGGGGTCATCGATGCCTGTGTCTCCTTCGCGGCTTGCTGCCTGCTCCAGTATCGGCGCGACCATGTTGAGGCCCATGTCGACGCTCGCCTCAAGGTTGACTTTCATCAGCACCGCCAATTGGGCATCCGCGGGAATCAGGCCCAGGTCTTGTGCGCTGATGCCGGAGGAGGGCATGGCATTCGCCTCGCGGGCCATGCGTGCTGCGCCCCCTTGAATCAGGGTGGTGTAGGACCGTTCGGCGTCATGACCACCGGCCATGGAGAAGTTGAGCGAACCCAGGCTTGAGCTGAACATTGAGAACATCTCGGCCTCGTCACTCCCCACGGGAGCCATGCTTCCGATCATTTCGTAGAGCTTGCCCAGCTGCATGGACATCTGCCAGTCGGGGCTGATGTCATAGGGCAATGATGGGGCTGCGATGGTCGCTGGCAGGGGGCTGTCGGTGCCCGCCGTGACTACGAACTCGTTGCCGATGGTGCCGATGCCTACCAGCATCGGGATCGGAATCTCCAGGGAATAGAGTCCCGAGGCCATCTGCTCGCCCAAGGGTGCGCCGCTGCCGCGCAACATGCTCATCAGGTATTCATTGCGGGCGCCAGCTTCCTCTGCGTTCGTGGCGTCGAAACTGAAAGATGCCTGGATGGGGATAGGGCCATCCGGGGATCCGGTGGCGATGCGCAGGGTCTTGCCCGCGGTGATCAGATCGGCGATCATGGCAATCAGGCCAGGGGGCACCTGCTCTCCGTTCTCGGCGGCGAGGGCCTCGATGCGGGCGGGCAGCAACTCAAGAATGCGTAGCAAACCCGCATCCTTGGGGTGGCTGAGCATGGACTGGATGGGTTTCGCGCTGAATGAAAAGAGTTCGTCCTGGGGGGGGACGACAAGGGGCTGGGGGGTGGTCAGCAGAGGCAGGGCCAAGAGGCCAGAAATCAAAACCATGTCAACAAAGGGCTAGGGGGGCTGTCAGCCGTTGGTCTGCAGGATCTAAATTGTAGATCGGGAGCAGCGGGCTGACACGATACGCGAACCTGTAGATCATATTGCTGCGATTTGGGGGTCAATTGTCCTTTCTTTTGGGGGCCTCGGAGCAGGATCATTCCCAGGTGTCTGGAATCCAATCCAGGCGGGGGAGCGCCTGGCTTCCCAGGCGCTGGGGCTGGGCGATCAGGCGCTTGATGACAGTCCGGCGTGCCTTGAGTGCTTGTGGGATGAAGGACTCTTTGGCGACCGGCCGGTCCTGCGCTGCGCGCTGGTCCAGGTACTCTGTCAGCCAGCGTTGCGCTTGCTCCCCGCCCACCAGATCCACCAGGTCGGAGAGCAGACAGCCCACATCCCAACTGGCCCCGCGCAGGTCGAACCCCGGCCCCCCTCGCCAACAGTCCAGCAGGAGCAGTTTGCGCGCCTGGGTCCCGCGCCACATGAGGTTGCGCAGGAACAGGTCCCGGTGGGTGAAGCCCAGGGCATGCATGCGCGCCACTTCTCGGGCGAGCTCCGTCAGGGCCGCCTGTTCTTGCTCCGAGTCGAGTTCGTCCCAGACCTCGAGCAAGGGTCGCGCGTCCTGTTGTTCCTGGGTTACGAGCCACTGGCCCCTGGGCAGGCCTCCTCGAAAGAGGACCAGCCCAACCAGGGGCTTGGGCACAACGAACAGGTGCCGGGCAAGCCAGGCAAGGTTCTTTGCTTCACGCAGACGTGGTAGACCCAGTCCCAGGCGGAAGCGCAGACCATGGCGCAGGGCGGTCTTGCCTTTGAGGGCGCTGCCCTTCAGCCAGGCGGGTTCGGGGAAGAGCGCGGCGGGACCCTGGATTTCCACAGTCAGGTCCAAGAGGGTCAGGGTATCGAGGGCGGCGCGGGTCAGAGCTTCGCCCCGCTTGTCACCTTCGCTGCAGATTCGCCAGCGCCGGCCGTCCGCGTTGAGCCAGTGGTCACTCAGCATGGGGGCCGGTCCTCGTTGCGTGGTTGTTTCTTGAACAGCGTCCAGGTTTGGGGCGAGATGAAGCGCAGGCTTGAGCGTGACCAGCAGCGTTCCAGCCCCGCAGCCAGACCCAATTCGATCAGTGCACGGCGCCTCAATCCCACTCGGTGGTCGTGACCCCTGCGCCAACCCATTCTGCGGCGAAGCACGTGCCAGGAGGCCGCATCCCAATGGGAGACCGCCACCCAATCCGCAGAGACCCGCGCGAGTTCCCTCAGCAGCGCAGCTTGATCGGCTGGTTCCGCCAGGTGGTGCAAGAGGCGGCAGCAGGTCACCAGGGGGAAGCTGTGGTCCTTGAAGGGCAAGGCAAAGGCAGATCCCTGCAGGCGGGCACCAGTCTCAACTTGCTTGAGCATGGACGCGGAAAGATCCAGGCAAATGGAGTCCCTATTGAGTCCACGCAGAACTGTCTGCAGGCGTCCCGTTCCGCAGGGTGCGTCGAGTAATGGACCTGGTCCGAGCGTTGCTTTGGTCAGAAGGCTTGTGAGCAGGCGGCCGTCTCGCTGCTTCGCTCGCGGGTTGCGCCAACGGTCTGTCGAGTAGTTGACTCCCGAATTGGGACCAACCCAGCGACGCTCAATGGACATGCGCTGGTTGTGTGCATCAGGTTGGATCATCTCGCTCGCTTACTTGTGAGATTATTGGACAATGCCAAGGAATGGGGCATAGTTGTAGGTGAGCGACATGGAGCGATTCATACCTGTATGAGCGAACAGGGTGTTGAGTTCCGAATCCTCTTTTGAGGATCCAGGTACTTCCGCGTGCTGGCAGGCAAGAACGGAACGAGCGACACCTGGAACACTAGCCCCCGGTCTTTGATCGGGGGCTTTTTCTTGGAGGTTACGTGCCCTGCCCGCATCCAGAGGTGCGCCGGTTCCATGCTGCCTGAAAGCCATGGCCGAAATCCTAGCAGTCGGTCGGGAGCAAGCCCGGGGAGAATCTGGCTGGCTGTTTCCAGGGGAGATCAGTCCGGTTTCAGGACCGAGCCTGGGGTCTGCTTCATTGAACTCAGGGTCGGCCGTTTCGAGCGGGACTCCCGCTTTGCCCCCTGATGGGCTCTTTTTCGGCCGAGTCGACCCACAGGGAATCCTCCTTTCAAGCGGCTCCGCCCGAGTGCTGCGAACTCTTGCGGCCCGGGGGCGCTAGAATCAGTGGCGCATGGATTGGATGGACGTACAGGCGGCCCAGGATGGGGCCGCAGCGGGGGTGAGCGCAGAGGATCTGCTCGCGGGTCTGAATGAACCCCAGAACTCGGCGGTCATCCATGGGGAGGGACCGCTCCTGATCCTGGCGGGGCCGGGGTCGGGCAAGACGCGGGTGATGACCCATCGCATCGTCTGGCTGGTGACTCAGGCGGGGGTGCGTCCTGAAGAGATCCTTGCGATCACTTTCACCAATAAAGCCGCTGCGGAAATGCGTGAGCGCGTGGATCGATTGCTGCCGAACCTGACGGGGGCATGGATCAGCACCTTTCACTCCATGTGCGCACGCATTCTGCGCCGGGACATTGATCAACTCGCGCCATTCACCCGGGATTTTTCGATCTACGACACCTCGGATCGCAACCAGCTGATCAAGAAGATCATCAAGGACCTGGGCTATGACCCCAAGCGCTTTCGACCGGCGTTGGTGGGGGGCTGGATATCCAATGAGAAGAACCGGGTGGCGGATCAGGATCAGCCCCTGGTGATTGACGATGGCTCTGGCATGGATGATGAGGTCTTCAGCAAGGTGCGTGACGCCTATGCTCAAAGGATGGCGGATCAGAATGCCCTCGACTTCGATGATCTGTTGCTCAAGACCTTGGAGTTGTTCGATCGGCATCCCGGCGTGCGGGATTCCTATGCCACTCGCTTTCGATTCGTGTTGGTGGACGAATACCAGGACACGAATCGGGTGCAGTACCTGTTGACCTCCCATCTGGCTAGTGGCCATGGGAATCTGGCGGTTTGCGGAGATCCCGACCAGTCTATTTATGGTTGGCGCGGGGCAGACATTCGCAACATTCTTGACTTCGAAAAGGACTTCGGCGAGCCCTTGGTGGTGCGTCTGGAACAGAACTACCGTTCGACCAAAACGATACTGGGGGCAGCGTCGGCTCTGATCTCCAACAACAAGCAGCGCAAGGTCAAGGAGCTTTGGACGGAGGGTGAAGAGGGTGAGCGGCTGGTCATCTTGGAGTGCGGCGATGAGAACGAGGAGGCACGGGAGATCGCTGCCCAGATTCGAGGTGTTGTTGGTCGCGGCGGGTCCTTTCGGGATTGCGCGATTTTCTATCGCATGAACTTTATGCAGCGTGCTTTGGAGAGTGCGTTGCGTCTCGCTGGCGTGCCCTATCAGGTGGTGGGTGGCTTGGAGTTCTACCAGCGCCGGGAGATTCGCGACCTGGTGGCCTACTTGCGGTTGCTGGTCAACCCCAAGGACGATCAGGCCTTCCTGCGGGTGGTCAACGCACCCCTGCGCGGGGTGGGGCAGACCACAGCAGGGCGATTGATTCAGTGGAGCGTGGATCGGCGACTTTGTTTGCGCGATGCCCTGCGTTCAGAAGAGGCGGTTGCCTTGGTGCGCGGTCGCGCCAAGAAGGGACTGGCGGAGTTCGCGGGAATGCTGGAAGCCCTCGATCCCATGCGGGATGGTCCTGCGGGCGAGGCTCTGGCGGCCGTGCTGGAAGGCATTGGTCGTGAGCGTTGGATCGCTGAGATGGACGATGGAGATACGCTCGTGGATCGCGACTCCAATGTTGAGGAGCTTCTGGCCCACGCCCAGGAGTACGATCGCTTGCACCCGGATGGGAAGTTGCCGGGTTTCTTGCAGGATGTAGCGCTGGTGAGCGACACTGATGTCTATGACGGTACGGAGGACGCGGTCAAGTTGATGACCTTGCACTCGGCCAAGGGGCTAGAGTTCCCCCAGGTGTTCATCGCCGGGTGTGAAGAGGAGCTGATTCCTCATGGCCGCGCCTTGGAAGAGGATCCGGTGAACGGCATCGAGGAAGAGCGGCGCTTGTTCTATGTGGGCTTGACCAGGGCCATGAAGCGCCTCTTCTTGACCCATGCAGTGACCCGTTTCTTTTTCGGTGACACGCGCTGGGCTCGTCCTTCGCCCTTCTTGGAGGAGATCCCTGCTGAATTTGTTGAGGGCCTGGAGCGAGATGATCCGGAGTCGGTTCTGGGAGCATACGAACCAGAAGACGATGGTGCTGCGGCTCTGGCAGTGGGCCAGCTGGTGGAGCACGAACACTTTGGTCGCGGCCGTATCGAGAGCCTGTCTGGCAGTGGGGTCAATGCCCGTGCCGAGGTCCGTTTTGATCAGCATGGCAGCAAACAGCTCCTGCTTTCCTATGCCCATCTGGTGGCGGTCTGATGGTGCCCAAAGAAGACCTTTTCGTCCGTTTGGATCAGTTGCTGGAAGAGGCGGCTCAGGCGGGGAAACTCCCTCGGGCGCAGGCCCACGCTGCGGCCTATAGGGTCGAATCTGAAGTATCTGATGATGCCAGTGGGTGGGGTGTGCTTTGTAAACGCCAACCCTTGAAGCATGGCATGGTGGGAGAAAGCCCCCAGATCGCGCGCGTACATCTATTGCTTGATCGACTGGCGCCAACGGATGTGACCGTGTTGGTGCTTGGAGACACAGGCACGGGTAAGGAGTTGATCGCCAAGGCCTTGCACGTAGGTTCGTCCCGCAAATCCAAGCGCTTGCTTGCGGAGAATTGCGCTGCGGTTCCGGCAGAGTTGCTCGAGAGCGAGCTGTTCGGGCACACTCGCGGTTCCTTCACAGGCGCAGTGGGTGATCGGGACGGCCACTTTGTTGCTGCCGATGGGGGGACCATGTTCCTGGACGAGATTGGAGAGATGCCTCTGGCCATGCAGGCAAAACTCCTGCGTGTGTTGCAGGAAGGGGAGGTGCGACCAGTGGGTTCCAACAAGACCGTACAAGTCAATGTGCGCGTCGTGGCAGCCACCAACAAGAACTTGGAAGAGTCCTGTGCAGCTGGGGACTTTCGCGAAGACCTCTATTGGCGACTGGCGGTAGTGACCATGAAGTTGCCGCCTCTTCGCGAACGGGAGGGGGATGTGCGGCGCCTGGCTTTGCACCTGCTGGCTTGTGAGGGCGAGAGCGTGGGTACATCCGTGCGTATCAGCGAGGAGGCCATTGCCCTTCTCGAATCCCAGCCCTGGCCCGGGAATGTGCGGCAGCTTGATAACGAACTGCGGCGGGCGGTTGCCCTCTGTGAGCTGACGCAGTGCGAGTCGAACCGAGCCGAACGCCGAATCGGAATCGAAAACCTCTCCTCAGACCTCTTGTCGAGCTGAATCGCCTGGGAATGGGCTTTCGGAGCGATGATTCGGTTGCCTTGGCTTAAGGGTGGGTATTCTCTGTCATTGGTAAGGTGGCGTAAGGAATCAATGAAGCGTGCATGTCTGATAATGTTGTTCGTGTCCTGCGGTGGCGGCGTGGAACCCGGCGCTGTTGAGCAGCAGATCCTCTATGGTCGGCTGGAATCAGCTGAGGAGTTGCTCGGGCGTATGGACTCTGACCATCCGAGTCGTAGGGGGCTGCAGGCTCAGATCGATGTGGTTTGGGCCGAGAGGGAAAGGGCCAAAATTGAGTGTGCCACGCTGCGAGCCGGGCGTGATGGCCGCAGTTTGGAGAGTCTGTTGGTGAGCCTCGATGACCTGGTCCAGAGCTTCACTGATGGGCAGGCTCGGGAAACCGTGCTGCGGGAGAAATCAGTCACGATGGATTGGGATGCCGACCGCCGTTCGCGTAAGTCACACTTGATCGCGCGAATTCCGAGCGGTGATCCTGCTCCGGACGAAGAGCAGGAGCCCGTAGTTCTGCCGCGTATTCAGGGTCTGGTCAAGAGCATCATGCTCGATGTGGAGGCTGCCTCACGCTCGGGTGAGTACGCTCGTGCCCTGGCATTGGTGGATCAGTTGATCGGCGACCTGCCCGCACAGGTGTCCATGTTGGGGGTCGAGCTGCTGGAGCATCGCGAGAGTATTCGCAGTGCGGCCGATCAGGGCGCGCGGCGTTTGATCGCGGGGGCCGAGAGCGCTCAGCAGTTGCGCGGGGACCGGGCGGCCTGGGATCTTGTGGCTGAGGAGTATCTGCGTTTTCCTGAGAGCGCCCTAGATGGCGAGTTTTCCCGTCGAGTCGAGCAATGGCGTCTGGCGGTGAGCAGTCTTCCCAATAGAGAAGGTGACAAATCCGAAGTGGCAGTCGCGGACTCTGGTGGGGACACCTCTCTGGAGCCCCTTGTTACACCGCCGGCTGCAGAGGTTGCTCCTACTGTTCCAAAGATCGGAGATGCGCCGGGTGTGGTTGCGCGCCCCTACCCGCTTACCTCCAGCGAACTCCTGGCCGATCCTGCCGAGCAGGCCCTGATGGGAGAAAAAGCCCGCGTGGCGGGAGATCTACCCCGTGCAATTGCGCTTCTGCAAGTCGCTTCGCGCTTGACCCAGGATCCTGAATCCGCCCGCTATCGTCGCCGGGAGATGGAGTGCCGCTGGCTGGCTGCTCTGTCCCAGGTCTGGTCTCTGGACCATGCCGAAGGGGGCACCACCCGGGGGATCGCTCTTCAGCTGAAGGCCCTCGGTCATCAAGGGACCGCCAAGGCTCTACTGGAGCTGGGGGACAATCCTCCCGCTTGTCTGGGAACCATGGTGGCATGCCTGGCCGATGGTGCGCCCAAGTTCAACGAATTGGGATTGACCATTCTCTGGGAGCAGCGGGCCGGGGGGTTGCTGACCAGTGAACACACGGATTTGTTGGTGGCCCAAGGACGGGGAGAAGAAGTGCCCGATGGTGGCTATTCCCTGGTGGCGGGCTCCTTCGTCGCCACCGTTGAGCATCAAGAGCAACTGATCGGAGCCAAGCTGAAGTCGGAGCTGCGCAAGCTCACCACCCGCCAGGGGGCGGCGCGGGAAGAGGCCTGGGAGGTGCTTGCTGTCTTGGCCGATCAGTACCGGCTGGCTGAGATCCGCCTGGAGGAGACCCTGAATGATTTCCTCGTCCGGCACACCAAGCGAATCCTGAAGCGCGGGGAGTTCAAGGGTTTGCAGCGCCTTGCTGTGCGCCGCCGGAACCTGGAGGTGGCAAGGGAATTCGCTCTGGAGTTGATCTTCGACGAGCAGGAGTATTTCTATCCGATCCCCGACAATCGGCGCGGGGAATACAATCTGGTCCAGCGCCGGGTCGATGAGCTTGTGGCCGACGTGCGCACGATCTGGGAGCAGCCATTCTCGGTTTCTTTGGGTGCAGCCTTCCACGAGGAACTGGGCGATCTGCAGTGGGTGCTGGGCAAGCTCCAGCGCTCAAGTTTCCCCAAGGACCTGCCCTCCTGGTTGTTCTTGATTCAACCGGAGGTCACGGATCTCAGCCTGGCGAACTTTGCTCCGAACAGGGCCGTACAGACCGAGATCCGCATCAGTGGCCTGGTGCGGGCCTACAACGAGAGTCTGTGGGCAGCAAAGGAGGAGGTGTGTCGATCCCAGGAGTCGGAACAGGTGCGCGTGACCAATCGTTACAGGCGCCTCCTTGGTCGTGTCTCGTTGGCTTGGGATGCGCGGCTTCAGGCGGCGACGGTTGTGCATGGGGAGTACATGAGTCGTACGGGGATCTTCAGTCACTTCGAGGAGGGCGTTCCCGGTAGGCGCACCCCTTTTGAACGAATGACCGAGCAGGGCTATACCCAGGGTCTTGGGGAGAATATTCATGGAGGTGCGGGGGATCCCCTGGGAGCGCATTTCGGCTGGACTCACTCCTCGGGGCACCACCGAGCATTGCTTTCCCGCCAGGCCACCGAGATGGCGACCTCCGTGGTGGGTCGCTATTGGACCCAGAACTTTGGTACCGGCCGAGATTCTCGGCGCAGCATGGACTGAGGCCGGGTCTTGTGTGGGACCGGAATCTCCGCTGCCCCAAAGCACAACCCACCCGGATTGCCAGCGGGTACACTGCCCCGCATGGCACGAGTCAATCCCCGGACGCCCCGATCCTCCCAAAGTAAAGCTGACCGCCCGAGGGTCCAACGCACCCGTCAAAGAGCGGTCAAGAAAAGCCTGCCCACCTGGGTAATTCTGCTGGGCTTTGCTCTGGTGGTTGCGGTTGGCATTCAGGCGTTTGTCAATTACGAGGATTCTGTGAATCAGGAGAGCTTTGATGAATCTACGGTTCACGAGCAGATAACCGAGGCGCTCAAGCACGGGAACGTAAAGAAGGCCGAGGAAGGATTCGAGAAGATCGAGCGCAATGATCATAGGTTGACCGCTGAGTGGCGCAAGACCTTCGCCGCCCTCAGGGTCCGATCCGAAGCCATGTCCGAGACCAGCGTCCAGTTGGTGGACAACATGGCTGGCACCAAGTTTCTACAGAAGAGCCTGCGCAACTACGAGTCGGGTTACCTGGCCAAGGAACCCGTGCGCGCCCGGGCGCGGATTTTCGTGCAGCGTGCTCAGCACTTCCTCGACACCTGGCCCGACCATTCTGACGCAGGAGAAGTGCGCAACAAACTCAGCCGCTGGAGGGCTGTGGCGGATTTGTCGAGCCCTGCCAACCTTGAAGATGTTCTCTGGGAGACCAAGACCCTGACCTGGGCCTTTCCCAGGGACTACGCCAAGGCAATGCCCATGCTGGAGTCCTTCCGCGCTGGGGCTAGCGGGGCGGATCTGACCATTCTTGAAGGAGTGGTCAAGACCCACATTTCAGAGCGCGAAGAGTACTTTCAGGATCGTTTCGAACAGGCCGCCTACTTGTGGGACAAGGGCGACCCTTCCAAGGCAATCGAGTACCTCGTGCAGTTGATCTCCAAGATCGGTGACCCCACCATGTCCGATCGTGCGGCCCGGGCCTTGGTCGCCTTTCACGGCCAGCGCTCCAAAGACGGCCAGACAATTCTGAACATCGTTGGCACCTTGAAGGGCTACAAGAACTCCCGTCGTCGAGATTTTGACCGCTTGGCCAAGAACTCCACTTGCCGGGCATTCTTCAGCGAACACGGCTTGCTCTAGCAGCTCAGATATCCCGCGCGCGTTTTTCTCTGCGGAAAGCAGGGTTGGGGATCGCGTCGAACGAGCCGGGTTTGGTCCACCAGCGACGTTGGTGCCAGGCCCATTGTTCAGGGTTGGCTTTGATCCAGGATTCATAGACTTGGTTCATGCGTTGCAAAAGGTCGGTGGTGGCGGCCTTGGGGTCCAGGTCCGTGCGTGACCATAGGGGTGGGTCCACGTGGACCTGGTACCGGTCGCTCTGTGCATCAAACACGCAGCGCACCGGGAGCAGAGGAGCGTTGGCCGCGCGGGCGATGGCTGCAGGGGCGGTCATGGTCAGAGCGGGATGGCCCAGAAAGGACACAAACTCACCGTCCAATTGGCGTGCCTCAAGATCAGAGAGCAGGCCCAGGATGCGACCGGAGCGCAGCACGCGAAGGGTCTCCCGGGCGCTGGCATCCTGGGGCAGGGTCTCGACACCGTGTTGGGCGCGCATTTTGGCCAGCCAGTCTTGATCGCCTCGGGCGCGTCCTACCACGACCCCTCGTACTCCCCGGCGCACCAGATAAATCGCCAGTATTTCCCAGTTGCCCATGTGTCCACCCAAGATGATCGTTCCGGGAGTGGCGGCCAGAGTCTCGCTGAGGCGTTCGAAACCCGGGCCCTCCTGCACGATTTCATCGACCCATTCACCAGCGTCTTGTCTCGAGAGCCGCACCCCGTCGGCGATTTGGCGTGCTGTGTGGGCACGGATGGCGGCGGGCAGAGCGCGTAGTTGTGCTTGATCGAGGTCCAGGCTACCTGCTGCGAGTTTCAGATTTGAGTGCACCCGTCGGGCAGCCGAGGTGCCTTTGGCCAAGCGCAGCGAGTGCTGGATCGAGCCTCGCATCAGACCATGAGGCAGCACCCGCGCCGGGATCAGGAAGGACTTCAAGAGGCCTCTACGCAGGGCTCTGGTGCGCCTAGAGGTCGCCAATCAAGGACTCCTTCAACACTTGTTGTTCCTGGGGACCACATGCTTGAGCCAGGCACCAGGCTGAGCTGAACTCCCTGCGCTGGTCTGGAGTCCAGCTCGGGCTGAATCCTTCGATGCTGAAGCGCCAGGGGTTCACCTGCTCGGCGCGAGAGAGGTCAAGCAGCTGGATATCTCCCGCGAGGATTGCTCCTTCCTGGGTGAGCCACCACTGCGAGATATTGCTGGCTCCCGGGCCGAGACCTCGGTCGGCAATGCTGCCCAGAATGTGCCCCCAGGCCCCGGGAGAGCCTTCTTCGGTCGTCTTCATTCTGCGCGCGCCGGTCGGGATCTGGCTCACCACCCGTACGCTTCGGGAGCCAACCCAAAGGAGTACAGGTCGCTCGGCGGGAAGGCCGTGCTCGGCCAGATGTCCGAGGGAGTTCCAGCAGTCAAGGGCTTGGTCCAGAGACGTGGGGGGCGTGCGGATCCAGTCTCCGGGATTGCGATCAAGGGCGAGCCATCCCGCTTCCCGTCGGGTGGCAGCGGAACTTTCCCTCTGCCAGCGGCCGATGCGCTTGCGTCCATTCTTGCGCCGCAGGGTCCGTGCGCTGGTTTCGATAGCTGGCAGATCGAGGTTCCCTACCAGATACGCCAGCTGCCCCTTGTTGCAGCACCGCCGTAAACGAGCCATGACCGAAGCGCGCCAGCGGGCGCTCGTGGTCTCGCGGCAGGTCTGGCAGAGGTGCACGAGGAGCTCACGCAGTTCGCGCTCACCATATGGTGCATCGCTGCGCACTCCGCGCATGTCCACCAGCCAGAGCTTGTTTTGTTCGTCGAGCACCACATTTCCTGGGTGCAGATCGCCGTGCCGTATTTTGAGGACAAGTAGCTGGTGCAGAAACTTCGCCAGGGCAGCGGCAAGTTTGAATCGGGCTCCTTTCTGAGCAAAGACCTGCTCCAAGTTGCGTGCCCCCGGGATCTCTTCCATCACCAATTCCCAATGCTTCCTCTGGAGTCGGACCTCCAAGGGTTTGGGGGCGGCGAGCCCCAACTCCCGTAAATGTACAAGGGCCTGGAACTCCTGTTGGGCGCGCCGCTGATCACGCAGGCGACCGAGGAACTCAGGGGCGTGGTAGCGCTTGATCACTCTGCCCGGTCCTGGGATTGCCTGGGCAGGCACCATGAGCAGGACGGTGCGCCTGGGGCCTTGTTTGAGGATTTGCTCCATGTTCAGGGGCGTTCGATGCCCGGGTGGTGCATCATCGCATGAATCGTCGGGGTTAGGGCAATTGGGTCCGCGCACCAGCGGTATAGAATCCGCTCCTTGAAGTTGCAGCTCTACATTTTGCGCCAGTTGCTCCAGGCCCTGGCCTTTGGTGTGGTGGCCATCGTTGTGCTGGCGGTGCCCGGAGTCGCGGTCAATGCGGTCCACAAGTTGCCCGCGGCGGATGCCGGGCTTCTGATGGCTTATCTGCCCACGGTGCTGCAGACTCTGGCGCCCTATGTATTGCCCCTCTGTTTTCTCCTGGCGGTGGTGGCGACCTATGGGCGGTTAGCGGCGGATCGAGAATGGACTGCGATTCAGATGGCGGGGTTTCACCCCGTCAAGCTGCTCCTGCCGGGGTTCGTCTTGGCCCTGGTTCTCTCTGGCGTGACCTGGTGGCTCTTCGCCGAGCGAGTGCCTCATACCAAAGCCAACCAGAGGGCCTTGATTGCTCGCGGCCTGGAGCGGACTCTCTCGAATCTGCCCCCGGGGCGCACCACAGTGGAGTTCCATGGTTTCTTCTTGCGCGGGGCCTGGCGCGATCCCCGCGATCCGAATTTTTGGCATGAAGTCTATCTTCGCCGGGCGAATGAGAGCAGCGAAGAGCGCATTGATGTGTTTGCTGAACGGGCTCACATTCGTACTGAGAAGGGTGCTCTGGTGGTAGACCTGGAGGGGGTGCGTGCCTTGGCTCCTGGTGCAGGGCTGCGTACGGAGCAGGCCCATGTGCGTTATTCGATTCCATTGGAGCAACTGATGGACCCGCCAAGAATCGGGGATCGGCCGCGACCCCGTTACCGCACAGTGTCCCAGATCCGCAAGGACTTGTTGGTGGAGCGGGATGTCGAGAAGCGCCGTGGTATGAGTTTTGAGATCCATAAGCGCGGCAGCCGCTCGGTGGTCTATTTCCTGTTCTTGTTGCTGGGTGCACCTACCGGATTGATTCTGCGCCGCGGGAACCAGCTGGCAGCTCTTGCGGTGGCTTCGGGCTATGGCATCGGGTACTACGCTCTCTCAATGAGCTTGGGATCGGAGTTGGCAGGGCATACAAGTCTGCCCGTGATGCTCGTGGCCTGGGGTCCAACTTGCCTGGGGGTCATGGCATCCCTGCCCCTCTTGTATCGGGGGTTGCGTCGATGAGAATCCGTTATTTTTCTCACCTGCGCTTCCTGGGGAGGCTGGATCGCTATGTGGTGGCCCACTTTGTCGGCTCCTATGGCACCGCTCTCTTCTTGGTTGTTGGGCTCTATCTGGTACTCGACATGGCCAACAATGCTGGTCAGTTTCTTTCCTCTGAGGATGGGCAAGGGCCGACCTCGCGAGGGGTGATCCTGCGTTACTACCTGATGCAGGTCCCTTTCTTGTTCTTGCAGGTTGCCCCCTTCGTGACCCTCCTGGCGGGTTTGTTCACGGTCAATCGTCTATTGAAGAAGAACGAAGTGACCGCCGTTCTTGCGGCTGGTGTGAGTGTCCGCAGACTACTGTTGCCGATCTTCCTGTTGGGTTGTGTGCTTTCCATGGGCATGTTTGTGTTGCGAGAGACCTTGGTGGAGACCTTGGCCGATCAGCGCGATCGTTTGCATTGGAAATTGACGGAGGGCGATCAGCCCCGGGTCTACTCCGATGTGGTGGTGCACGACTTGTTGGGTAGTCTGGTTTTCTTGGAGCGCTTCTGGCCAGGCGAGAGCGAAGACAGCGCGCCTGAGGCCGAAGGGGTGGTGGCGATCGTGGCCGAAGCGGATGACTATGTGCGGATCGACGCGGAGAGCGCCTCCTGGAACGGCGAGGGTTGGGACCTGGTAGCTGGGCAGCGACAGGTGCTGGGCAATACTGCAGCCACGGAAGATGTGAGCACACTCAGTGACTTTGACATGGATCCTGGGCTGGCCTTGACCTATCGCCGCGCCCGGGCCGAGCCTTTGGAATTGTCCTTCGCCGAAGTGGAGCGCTTGATTCGGCGGGAGCCCGATGACACTGCCTTTCGTACCCTCTGGCACTACCACCTGACCTTCCCTCTGGCGAATCTGATCCTGCTTCTGGTGGGTCTGCCCCTGCTCTTCCACTATGAGCGTGGTCAGGGCTCCGAGCGTCTGATGGTGGGGGGCATCTTGTGCGTCTTCTATTTTGCTGCGGACTTCGTCTTCCGCAATCTGGGAATCAATGGGGGCCTTTCACCCCTCTTGGCCGCCTGGACCCCGGTGCTGGCTTTCGGGAGTCTGGGGCTGGCGCTCTTCGAGGGCCTGCGCTCCTGACTGGGCTTCGGTGCCCGCTTTTAGAGCCTGCTGGGGCCGAGATTCAAGATTGCTGCTTGCTGTTGGCCCTCGTCAGGGCTTCCATGGGGTTCCGGGAAGATCCCCCAGGTCCATTCGTCTCCCACTCACCATGAAGGCCACTCTCCTGTTGCTCGCCATTCTTGTTGGCTGTCAAGCTCCCATAGCCCCCGTTGAAACCCACTCCGTCGGGTGGCTAGTTGATCATGGGCTCTACGGCGAGGCGCTGCGCACCGCTTCTGCTGATCTGGAGGCCGACCCGGGTAGCGCCGAGGCCAGTTCACAGCACCGCAGAGCGACGATTGCCTGGTATCTCAGTCAGGCGCGCAGCATGACTTTTGCAGGTGACGATGAAGATGCTCTTGAGGTGGTGCAACTGGCGCTTGAACTGGAACCAGACAACCATGTGGCCAAGAGTTGGGAGCTCAAAGCCCTGCGCAAGCTAGGTACCTCTTATCTGAATGTGGCACAGGAGTTGCACTCGGCCGATAAGTTGAGAGAGGCGCGTGAGGCCTATGTCAAGTCGCTTGGTTATCGCGCAGATTTGATAGAGGCCGAGGCGGGTTTGACTCAGGTGCAACGACAGATCGCCTGGCGCGATCTGCTTGGCGAGGATTACTACGACAAGGGTGTGCGGGCTATCAGTAACTGGCAACTGGACTTGGCACAGAGCCGGTTTCGTGCATCTGGCAAGTACCGCCCGAATGACCCGCGTCCCACACAGCGGGTTACTGAAGTGGAACGGGAGATTGCCAATCGCCATACGCGTATCGCCCTGCAATTGGAAGAGGCGGGACACCATGCCGCCGCGCGCAACGATTTTCGCGTGGCTCTCTTGTTGGACCCTGGAAAAGAAGCCGCTCAAGAGGGCCTTGCTCGGGCGCGAATCGAAGCCAAGGCCGACGAGTTCCTCCTGAAAGGGAAGATGGCCATCCTGCGAGCCGATTTCAGCGAAGCTCGGAAGATCCTGCTTGAAGGCCAAGAAATCAGCGTGGCGCGCCCCGGAATGTTTGATGAAGCGCTTGCGGATATCAAGGTGGCGCAGATCAAGGTGGCCTACCAAAAGGCAATCGACCTGGAGCATGACTTCCGTTATGAGGCGGCGATTGCCAAGTACAGCCAGATCCTGGCAGTTGAGGATTACTACGAAGACTGTCGCGCTCGCATGGCTACCCTTGAGGACTATGTGCGCGATGCAGCAGCGCTCTATGAGCAGGTCATGGCGGCCGATGAGGGGCCCGAGGCCTTGCAGTTGCTGCGTCAGATCGAGCTTTTCTGGCCCGAGTACAAGGATATCCGTAAGCGCATTCAGGTGCTTGAGGATGCGTCCGCTGACTCTGACGCCTGACGTTTGGATTCCGAGCGTGCCAGCCACCAGACTACGAGGCCTGCCAGGCTGATTTCGATGAACGGGTGGATGGACGCGTCAGATGGTTCGCCGGTGCCCATGATGAATATCAGGTAGGCGTAGGGCAGCCAGGCTCCGATGGCCACAGCCATGGCTCCCTGGGCCAAACCTTCCGGCGTTGTGCCTTCATGTTCAGGCAACTCGTCTCCGACAGATGTGGCTTCTGCATCGATTTGATCGAGGGCGCTAGCGGCCTTGTCCACGATCAACTGGGTTCTGCGCAGGGCGCGGTACTCTACGGGCAGGGCCCACAAGTTGAGCAACAAGGCCAGACAGGCGGCTATCCAGTGGGTTGCGGCCGGAAGTCCCAGCACGGGCGCACCAAAGGCAAGGACCGCTGCGCCCGCGATGGAGAGGCAGCCAAAGATTGCCGCGGGGTAGGCGCTTGCGCCGGAAAAGAACAGGTTGAGTTCATCGAGGAAGTCTTGGGACAGGTCCCGGCACCGGACGGCCTCCCGCAGGATGCGACCAGTGACCACCATGAACAGGATCAGCAGGGTATGGGCGCCCACGGTCAAGATGGCCGCGGGCAGGGCGACCTTGAAGTGCAGGCTCAACGAACTATTGAAACCAAGGGCAGCGGAGACAAGCAAGGCCAGCATGGAGGCAATGCTGCCGGACAAGAAATAGGTGGACATTCTCATGGGTTCATACTCAAGGGCAGAGCACTGACTTGAGCAGCGTTCGGGCGAGTTGTTCGCCCCTCAGGTCCGAGATATTACCGCTTGGGGAGCGGTGCGCGGTGTGGATCGTGTCAGGGGATGAGACCAAAGGCCAGGGGCCGGTGGCACAGGCGTCGGTGGGTCCCACCCACAGATCCACCCCTAAGTTAACGGCTGCTGCCAGGTGTGCCGGGCCGGAATCTCCCACGGCCAGCCGCAGGCCTTCGTCCCTCGCGGCCGCAAAGAAGGCTGCGTAATGCTGCAGCCCTCGTTTGTTAATCCAATGCTGGACCCCGTCCACGGCGGCGAGCCGTTGGGCGAGTTTTTCTCCACTGCTTGTCTCAGCAGGGCCACTGATCAGCAGCACATCTTCGCCCGCTTGCGTGAGTGTGCGGATCATCTGTTCTAGGTTATCCAAGGGCAGGCTGCGGGGATCTCCCTGGCGTCCTGGATGGATCAGCCGCCGGGGCCGGCCCCGATCCGGCAGGCGCTTGTTCAATGATGCGGCGCCCTCTGCCCGAACCTGCGTGGTGAGAGGCAGGTGATGGGGTGAGGCGTTGCACCCTGGGGCGATATGTTGCACCAGTTGATGAACCCGCTGGATGCAGTGCTTGCCTCTGGCTTGCACCGCTTGTTCGGTCAGAACCCAGGATGCCAGGGGCTCTTGCCAGTCCCGCTTGTGGAAGCCTAGTCGCCGGTTGGCTCCGGAGAGGCGCGTGACCCAGGCGCTCTTCCAATTGCCCTGGGCGTCCATGGTCCAGTCGGGCTGCCAGCGGTGGAGTTCTCTGCGCAGGCGGATCCAGGCAGCAAGGCCGCCCCTCCGGTCAAACAGGAAGACCGGGCCCATGTCCGGCAGGGGCCTCACTAGATCCGCAAAGGCCGGCTGAATGGCCCAGCCCAGCTCTGCATCGGGGTATGTCCGTCGCAGGGCGTGGTAGAGGGGCAGCGCATGGCACACATCCCCCAGGTGCGACAGGCGCACAATCAGGATGCGGCGGGGAGGGGAACTGGAGGCCATTGGGTTCGTCCCGAGGATTCAGGAGGGTCAGAGGATAAGCTGGGCTGGCCCCACTGGACCTTGAGTCCTCGGGCGATTGTCCTCAACCTGACCTCCTCCGTGTTTCGTCGCATCTCCACCAAGTGGACTCTGGCCGTGCTGGTCGCGGTCGCCGTGCCATTCATCGGCTTTTCCACCTGGGTGGACCGTGAGGTCTCCCAGCGCCTGGCTGACGATTCAGTACGTTTTCACCTGCTGTCCACCGCCACGGACCTTGCGGATCAGCTCGACACGGAGATTCGCGAGCGCTGGCAGGACCTTGAGTATCTTGCGGGAATTCCTTTGGTCAGTTGGTATGCGGCTGGGGATGCGGAAGATCGCGGTAGTTGGGAGGCCACTGTGCAGGACCTTTTCGACCGCTTGGTGCGTCTTTCCGGTGCTCACAGCATCGTCACTGCCGTCGATTGCGATGGAGAGATCTTGATCGCCAATCGGTTCGGGTTACATGGCGCTCCGAACGACTCTATTTCCCTTGGCGGGGGTGTTTCAGATCAGCCCTGGTTCGAAGAGCTGATGAGCGAAGGGCGGGCAGCGCTTGGTTTTGGAACACTGCAAGATCTGCTTGGCGTGGAATCAGATGGGCGCCCCTATGTGGGTCTGGCTGTGCGTCTGGAGCCTTCCGGTGAAGATCTGCCTGCTGGAGCAGTGATAGGCTTGATGCATACCGATCGCTTGCAGGGTTGGGTTGAGGACTTTGGTGTGCGTCGCCTGGGCAGTGATGGTGGCCAGACTACGGAGGACTTGTACACTTCTTCTTATGCATGGATTTGGGGATCCGATGCGGACACTATCGTGGCCCACCCTACGCGTCGTCTCGTGGGGCAAATGGTCAGCGAGTTGGAAGCGGGTTCGTTGATTCCCCTGGTGGAAGCTGCCCGCCGCGGGCCCTGGGGCATGTATCCGGACTATGTCTTTCGCGGAGTGCAGAAGAAGGCAGCTTTCAAGCATCTGACATCTGTCGACGATGGTGGCTTGGGTTGGGTGGTTGGCGTTGGCGTGGACTATGGAGACATCTACGCGCCAGTGGCCGCGGTTTCGCAGACCCTGTTGCTGGCGACTCTGGTAGGCCTTTTCCTTGCGGCCGTACTCTCTTTCATGGTGGCTCGGCGCACCCTGCAGCCGATACTGGAGTTGGAGCGTCACACCAGGCGCATTGCAGGGGGGGAACTGGAAGCTCGTTTGGAGTCCAAACGGCAGGATGAATTGGGGGATCTGGCACGCTCCTTTGACCGCATGACTGAGGACCTGTCACGCAGCCGCTCGCGGCTGGTGCGCGCGGAAAAAGACGCTGCCTGGCGCGAAATGGCTCGCCAAGTGGCCCACGAGATCAAGAATCCCCTGACTCCGATTTCCCTTTCGATCAGCTTGCTGCGACGGGCTCGAGCTGAGGGCAGTCCCGAAGCGGACTCGATTCAGGAGCGCACCATGGACATAATCGAGCGTCAGGTCGAGGCCATGCGTGAGATCGCCAGCGACTTTCACGCCTTTGCTGGGCACCACATCGAGCCTGAGCCAGTGGAAGTTGGCGACCTCTTGGATGAGGTCCTGGAATTGACCCATGCCTGGGCCAGAGAACTTGATGTGGAAGTGGTTCGAGAGGGAGAAGGTGGCTGCGTGTTGGCGGACGGGGGTGAGTTGAGGCGAGCTTTGCTCAACTTGGTTTCCAATGCACTTGAAGCAATGGATGGGATGGATGAGCGCAAGCGTCTGATCGCGCGCGTCGGCGTCGTGGGGGAGCGCGTGGAAATCCTGTTGAGTGACACGGGCCCAGGTCTGGACACGGAGCAAGAGGCACATCTCTTTGATCCTTACTTCACCACGCGCTCAAGCGGTACGGGTCTGGGGTTGGCGATTGTGCGGCGAATTGTGGGAGATCTAGGGGGTACAGTGACTCTCACCAACGGGCCCGAAGGCAAGGGCGCCGTAGCGCGCGTCGAGATGCCTTGGCACCGGCGCTGAGACCGTGTGCTCTTCACCCCATGCGGGGCAGGGTTCAACGGATCAGGATCCAAGCAACGGAGTGCCGGCCGCTTTTTCCTTGCGCAATTGCTCGCCAGAGAAACCCCAGGTGCCGGTCAGCACGGTCTTGCGCAATCCGACGATGTCGAGCAGCCAGTCCCACCAGCCAAGGTAGGGGGTAGTTCTCACGCTGGTGACATCCAGGTTGGAGAGTCCCGCGTCAAAAACATTGTCCCGTGCGATCTGGATCGACTCCTTGGGGAAGTCCCAGGCGAAGATCGTGAAAGCCCAGGCTTCGGAGTAGAAGGTGCCGGAGGTTTCGGTATCGCGCTCAAAGGAAATCGTGGCGCAGGCAGAGAGCATTCCAGCCAGGACAAGACTGGGGAGCAGGCGCTGGAGACGGGGACCCCTCGGAAGCGATTGACTGACCATGACAGGCACTCTATCGTCCTGGAAGGTCTGAAACCGCAGCGCTGTGTTGAAGATCTCCCCATCCTTGGGGCAATCTGTGTCCCGGAAAGGGGATCGATGGGGTTGGGGCCCTTCAGAAGTCCCCCCATGGCCTCGGCTCTTGAGTTCACAGGCGCATCGAAGAATCAACCACATGTCCTCCGCCTCCCTCGACCCAGCTGTTCACAGGCGTCATCTGGCCCAGATGGATCGCCGTCTGGGGTCGTCTAGCGCTCCGACGCGTCTTTTCTTTGCCCCCGGACGGGTCAATCTGTTCGGTGCGCACTTGGATTATAACGGAGGTCCGGTGATGCCCACGGCGATTCACCGGGGCACCTTGATTGGCGCGCGAGCGCGGGCGGATGGGAGGGTTCGCATGGCCTCGACCCTGGGCGGCGAGACCCTCGATGCAGACTTGGATACTCTGCCCCAAGTCGCAAGCGGTGCCTGGTTCGACTATCCCTTGGGTGTCTTGATCCAGTTGCTCGGCAAGCGCCCTCAGACCATGGCAGGTCTCGACCTGTTCTTTGGGGGGGACCTGCCCATTGGGGCGGGCTTGTCTTCCTCCGCTTCGATTTGCGTGGGCACGGCCCTGGCCCTTGATCTTTGCTGGGGACTCGGTGTGGGTTGTGAGGGTTGGGTCAACGCGGCCCTGCAAGGCGAGCGGGGTTTTGTGGGCGTTCAGTGCGGCATCATGGATCCCTACGCGGTGGGCTACGCCAAGCCTGGGCACCTCTTGTGGTTGGATTGCAAGGACGGCAGCTTCAGCTACTTGCCCCTGGATCCGAAGGTGGTCTCCATCGTGGTGATGGACTCTGGCGTCAAGCGTGAGTTGGCCGCGGGCGCTTTCAATCAGCGTGTGCAGGAGTGCAAGGCCGCCGCGGAGTTTCTGCTTCCTTTGACCTCTGGCGCGGATTGCCTGCGGGATGTGAAGGCAGATGTGTTGGCCGAGCATGGGTCAAAGATGGACCCGGTCTTGCAGCGGCGCACCCGGCATGTGATCAATGAAGTGCAGCGCACCTTTCAGGCCCGGGATTTCCTGGCCCAGGGGGACATCGTTGCAGCGGGTGACCTGATGGTGCAATCCCACGAATCCCTGCGGCGTGACTTTGAAGTCTCAGTGCCGGAACTCGATCTTCTGGTGGATGCGGTCGCGGCGGGGGAGGAGAGTTTCGGTGGAAGGCTGACTGGGGCCGGCTTTGGAGGCTGCGTGGTGGCCCTGGTCCGGAGGGGCCAAGAAGAAGCCCTGCGCGAGCGGGCGCAGGGCTGGTTCGTTGAGCGTTTCGGCCGTGATCCAGGTTTTGCGGTTTTCCTGGGGGACGAAGGCCCCCGGGAATTGAGCCTATCCTAGTTCTCTTCCCCTTGCAGGACAGGCGTCCCGTGCTGGATCGAGCGGGCCGCTTCGAGCAGCACCGCTCCGGGTCCGGTGCTGACCACCGCAGCGCTGAAGGGACTCTCCAGAAGATCCACCGCAGCGGCCGGTCGGCCACCGAAGTGGTAGTTTCCGGCCAGGAGCAGGCGCGCGTCTTCGTCCAGGAAGTGGTCGCTCAGGTAGCGCTCGAGGGTTGCCAGTTGCTGGTCGAACTGAATCGGGTCCCCATAGAAGGTGTGCTTGTCCACCACGTGAAGGGCCAGGCTCGGGTCCAGCTCAAGAGCCACGCGCAATTCCGCGGCGGCCCAACGATAGTCACCTATCGCCATGAGTGCATCGGAGAGCACAAGGTGCAGGATGCCGATCTTCGGGGCAAATTCCACCGCCCGTGAGTAGTGACTGGCCGCATCGCTGAAGCGTCCTGCGCGAAAGGCCTCGTCCCCAAGGGTCAGGTAGTGGTGAGCGACCCGATTGAGTTCCTCTTGCCTGACCTGGTCTTCTTGTCCTGAGGGAGTTCCTGCCGCCGCTGGTACCACTACCTCGCCCAGGGGGATGGCCTCTTGCGCCACAGCTTGCGGTGCCTGCTCCACATAGATCACTTCTGGCTCGGCCTCGATCACCACCGTGGTCGTTTGCGGGTAGTAGCCATAGGGCACCGTGGGTCCGTACCAGGAGTAGTTGGAGGGCCACCAACCCCAGTAGGAGTGTCCGCCACCCCACCACCAACTGTGCCACCAAAGAGAGGAGCAGTAAATGGGGCAAGAAAGCCAACCCCAGGAGTTCCAGCCCCAGGAGGAGTAGCAACCCCAGAATATGCTGTGGGAGCCATAGCCATAGCCGTCGTGCCAGCCATCGTGGTAGCCATCGCCATATCCGTCGTCGTACTCGCCGCCAGAGCCTGCTCCCGATCCGGAACTGCCCGTGGCGCCTCCGTCGGAGTCGAGGCCCGGGCGCACCGCGGCCTGGACCCCATTGGGGTCATGCCCGGCGGAGAGGGTACCGCCTCCAAGGGCGTTGTTCTTGGCGTCAAGAGCTGCCTGACGACGACGGTTGTTGGTTACCTGTTGATACTGTTCCCGTGCCTTTGTTACTCGGGTCAAGCGCTGCTGCAGACGACCCTCTGCCACCCGCTGTTTGCGTTGGATACTACCTTGACGTGCTTGAGTGGTGCGCGTGTTGCGGATCTGCTTGCCTTGACGCGCGGCTTGCACCCGTTGGGCCAGGGTGGATTCGCGGGTAGGCTCGGTGTTTGCTGCTTTGGTCTGGGCCGTACGGTAACGGCCTAACAGTGAAGCGCGATCGGAGGAAGGCGTACTGCTGGTTCTTGAGGTTGTGGAGGGTGCTTGTCCGCTGAGACTCCAGCGGCTACGTACGGAGGCCGAGGGACCTGAGCCCACCGGTGTGGAGCGCGGGCGCCAGGAGGGCGCACCTGTCGCAGTGGGGCTGGAATTGGAGCCCGAGTAGGATTGCGGGAAGCGCACTCGGCGCGCCGGGGAGGTCACCGGTTCGCGGGGAGCGGGGGTACTGATTTCAGGCGTCGAACGGGAACTCGTGGGACGCCAGGTCGAACTGCTGCTGCCGCGCGGAGCGCTGGCGCTGCTGGACCTGCTGGTGGCGGGAGTCGTGCTGCGCGTGGGAGCCGGGCTCGTGCGGCTCGGGGGCCTTGAGGTCGAGCGTGTGGTCGGCTGGGTTGTCACCCGAGGCGAGGTGCTGCGGGTGTAAGTCGGGCGTGAGCTTCTGGAGCTGGAGCTGCTCGAGCGTGAGCTGCTTGTACGCGAGGGTGTGGAGCGGGAACTGCTCGAGCGCGAGGGTGTGGAGCGGGAACTGCTCGAGCGCGAGGGTGTGGAGCGGGAACTGCTCGACCGGGAGGGTGTGGAGCGGGAACTGCTTGAGCGGGAGGGGCTGGAGCGCTGGGAGCGGCTGGAACTCTGGGTGCGGCTGCCTTGGGAACTGCTGCGGCTGCGCTGGGCGAAGGCCTCAGCGGAGGGAAGGGCCAGCAGGAGGATCAGGGTGGTGGTGATCAGGCGGGGGGTACTCATGGGAGCTAGGGTGGGGTTCAGGGTTCGGCCTCTTCCCAGCAAGGAGGGTGCCAGCCCCTGAGGACCCTCAGAAGGCGCTTGGGGAGGGTCCCTGACCTACCTGGAAGACACCAGCGGGGTGTTCTCCCAAGGGGACGCAATGGGGGGCGAGGAGAGAGTCATGGGGCCACCTCCACACGTAACTCCCGGGTTCCGTCGGGGGCCTCCCAGAGCACGATGCGGGAGGGGGTGCCCCCCTCGCGGGCTTCGGCCACCAGGGCTCTGAGGTGGGTTGCATCCGGGGGGCCGATTTGGGGAAGGCGTCGAATCAGGCCCGATCTGGGGGGCGTCACTTTCCAGGATCCACCCGCTGCGGCCTGACCCGGTTGGGCAATCAAGAGCACAGACACCAGCCGTCCCCCTTCGTCGATCACGCGTCCAAGACCTGCGAGCAGCTCGCCCCCTTCTTTCCCAAGCTCACGCCTCGCCTGTTCCCGCCAGATACCCGAGACTCTGGGGTCGAGCACTTCATTCTTCACCATGTGCTCCCATTCAAGGCCGGCCGGGGATGCGAATCGGCGGCTCTTCTGTCCGACACGGGGCGGAGCCTTGGGCCGCTGGTCGTGGGGCATGAAGTAGCTGTCGAGAAATCTCAGGTCGCGGTCCACGCGCAGGATCTTCTCATGCCAGATTTTCTTGCCGTTGACGATCATGTGGAAGGACGCGGGACGGGGCTTGCCATCGACTTCCTTCCATTTCAGATCGGTCAGGGTCTCATAGGCGCTGCCGTCAGGGTGGCGTGCCTCCAAGAGGATCGGGTAGTCCTGCTCATTGAGGTGTGCTAGCAGGGAACCGAGTTTGCCCAGGGATGCTTCACGCTGTTTGCCTTCCCCAGTCCACTCGAATTGGTGAGGCCAGGCCAGAAGTGCCCGGCGAAGCGCAAACATCAAGCGCATGTCTTGGGCTTTGTTGTCTGTGGCCGCGTAGCTGGTGGCGGTGCCAAAGGGGATCGACCAGAGTCTTGAGCCATAACGGTAGATCAATGTTCGACGGTCTTCCCCCGGATCTTTCGCACGCAACATCCAGCGACCGCGCTGTGGATAGGCCAGATCCACAGCCAGCGTGTGGGGTCGATCTGGTGCACTGGTGAAGACCAACTGTGAGCGCATGGACAGGGTCCAAGCGCCCCGCTGGCGGCGCATGGGGGGGGGATCCGCCGGCAGCTCGACTGGGGGCTCCTGGGGGCCGACATCGAGTGGCCCCGCGACCAGCAAGGCGCCTGTCCAGATCAGTGCGTTGAGTCCCAGGAAGAGTCGCATAAGGACCCAGGATAGGCGATTGGGACGGCCTTCGGGCGGTGTCAGCTCTGGGGCAGGCGGTTGGCCCACTTGATCCAGGCTTCGTCCTCGTCGCCGTAGTTGCTCTTGGACAGCAGTTGTAGATCTCGCAGCAGGTTGCTGCGGCGGGGGCCTTCTTTGTTTTCAAGCAGGGCCGCCGTCAAGATGCGCGCGGCGCGGCCTTTTGAATGGGGATCAGCCAGGCCGAGCTTGGTGATCGCGCGGCTTGCGGCGCGCAGCACCAGCAGGCGTTCGCTGCGCAGCATCAGGCCCATGTCCCCCATGGATTGGTTGTCCCCCAGGCGAGCCAGGATCAAGATGCAGTGCACTTGTACGGATGGTTCCGTGTCAAACAAGCCGTGGCGGGCCGGTTCCAAGGCAAGGGTTCCGTCTGCTCCAGCCTTGACCAATTCGGAAATCGCCCATGAAGCACTGCCTCGTTCGTTTGCCTCTTGTGCTTTCAGCATGGTGATCAGCCCGCCTAGCGGTGTGTCTGACATGCGCAAGAGGCCTAAAGCGAAAGCCGCGTTTGCGCGTACGGTGGTCTGGCTGTCTTCCAATGCGGCCAGTAGTGGAGCCTCGGCTCGTTTGGAGCGACTGAAACCAAGGGCCATGGCCGAAACCTGTCGATTGCGGGTTGGGCCGGTTTCCAGCTCTTCCAGGAAGAGACGCAAGTCCTTGGCCGCGCGGTGGGAGATCTTCTCATCCAGCACTCGGAACTTCTGCTGGTCTGCGCCCTTGCGAGCTCCCAGGAGAAGGTTGTTCCAGGCGGTGACCATGCCGTCCATCTCGGACAGGATGTAGCCCTTGCTCTTGATCCGTTTCTCGTGAGGGTCGCTGACCTTCCAATCTTCCACATTCTCCCACTTGTCCTTGGGGATCACGGATTCGGTATCAGGGGAGGCGCCTTTCTTGCCAGTTGAGGCACAAGCGACGGTTAGAAGCAGGCAGAGGTAGGGAAGGGGGCGCATGTGGGGGTCGAGACGATTGGTGAGCCGGGATCTTTCCCTGGATCTCATTGAATGTCAGCCTACCTCTTCGGTCGGCCTGCTGGGGTGCCTCATGGTGCTTGGGGACCTGGAGAGCTATCTTGAGGCCGATGCCATTGCAACTCTTTGACGCCATGGCCCGCGAGGGCTTTGAAGAACTCCTCGCCCTACACGACGCGAAATCGGGCATGCGGGCACTGCTTGCAATTCACGACAGCTCTCGGGGCCCCGCCTTTGGGGGTATCCGTCGTTGGTCCTATGCGGTGAATTCCACAGCCTTGATGGACGCCCTGCGTCTGGCGCGGGCAATGACCCGCAAGTGTGTGTTGCTCGATTTGCCTTGCGGGGGCGGCAAGGTGGTCATGCTTGATCAGGAGGGACTGGATCTGAAGCAGGCCTACAGAGCAATCGGGCGGGCGGTGGAGCGCCTCAATGGACGCTACTACACGGGGCCCGATGTGAATACCGGGCCGCAGGAACTTGGCTGGGTGAGTGCTGAGACCACCTACTGTACCGATCCCGGTCCGGCGGGACCCGGTGAGTTGGCCAGCTGCACTGCCGAGGGAGTTTTTCAGGGCATGGAGGCGGCGCTCCTCAATCTGGACGGAGAACTGGACTGGCCCCGGCGCAGGGTATTGATCCAGGGCTTGGGGGCCGTGGGGCAGGGCCTCGCCCAGCGGCTGCTGGAACGCGGCGCCAAGGTGTTGGCCACGGAAATTGATCCTGAGCGGGTGAGCACCGTGCGCGCCACTCTTGACGTGGAAATGGTCGAACCCGGGGCCGAGATGGAAGTGGTCTGCGATGTTTTTGCTCCCTGTGCAATGGGCGGGATCTTGCACGACTTGTCCGTGGAACGATTGCATTGCAAGGTAGTGGCGGGTGGTGCCAACAACCCTCTTTCGCGCACGGAACATGGGGAGCGATTGCACGAACGGGGCATCCTCTTCGTGCCGGACTTTGTGATCAACGCTGGCGCTTTGGTGCGCGGTTCGGTCTTTCACCTCGAGGGCCGTCGTGAGCCAGTAGAAGAGGTGGGAGCTCGTGTGCGCCGTAGCGTGGAGCGCGTACTTGGAGTGGCAGTGGAGAGTGACACCTCGCCCATGGCCGCGGCTCTGCGTTTGGCTGACGGCGAGGAATCCTAGGGCTACGGGGCGTTCCAGGCCCCCGCAACCTGCCGTAGGGGAGTGCCCTTGAGCAGGGTGGCGGTAGCTCCCGTATCTCCCACCTGGAACTGCGTGCCAGGCTCCTGATGGCGCTTCTTGATGTAGCCTAGTGCTACCGCCTGATCGAGGTGAAAGGAGTAGGCCCAGGTAGTGATCAGGCCCAGGTCGCGGGTCTCTCCATCCACGTCGCGGGTCAGTCGCGCACCAAGGGGCAGAGGATCATCCCTGTCGAGGGCCAGACAAAAGAGCTGCTTGTTGAGGCCCCCGTAGGTGTCGATCTTGGCCACAACTTCCTGGCCGATGTAGCAACCCTTTTCCAGGTTGAACTCGTTGTCAAGGCGCGCTTCGGATGGATAGATTTCATCGCTGATGTCCAAGCCCCAGCGGGGGCGCAATGCTTCTACGCGGAGAGAGTCCTCGGCCACCCGGCCGAGGGGTGTTGCGCCTGCGGCTTGAGGCAACCCTGTTTCCCTGCATCCAAGCGCAGACCCCGGTCACCTGCCACCTCTGCGGAACTGATGCGCAGAGGTAAACCCTGCCAGTCACGGGTATCCATGTTGCTTGTCACGGGCCCGACGGTTTTTTCGGCGATCTCCTTCGCCCTTGGGCCACCTAGCAAGAGAGCTGCGCACTCTGTGCCCAAGTCCTGCAACTCAACATCTTCTCCGAAGAGATACATGTCCAGGGTAGTGAGCAAGGATTCGGTCACACCCATAGGGGTCTCAAGGCGGTAACCGTCCGGTTCGCGAAAGAGGTCGAAACGGGCCTGGATCTTGCCCTTGGGAGTCAGCAGCAGATTTGGATTGCCTTCTCGGATCTGCAGCGGCAATACCTCATTGGCCAGCAGGCGATGCAGGAAAGCCGGGGCGTCCGGCCCTCGGACCGCAAGCGCCCCGCAGGTGCTGGCGTCGATCAAAGAGCAGGATTGCGTCCCGGCGGCGTACTCTTCGGGAACGGCCCCAAAGGTTAGAACTTGAGCATTGGCCTGCGTCCCCGTGACGCGCGCTCCTTGGGCACGGTGGTGGTCGAGGAGGGGGGACTGTTGCACGGGTATTGGAGAGGCCTGCGGAGAAAGTCCGTGCGAAGAGCCTTCTGGGTCACGGGCTCTTGGCTTGGGACTGGTGGAGGGGCTGATGATAGTGCCTTGTGGTCCGAATTCGCCGTGGCGGATTGTCGCATGAGCCATGGCAGTCCTGTCATGGGGCTCTTGACACCACGACCCCACGCATTGGATCCTGCACCTTGCTACGAGCCCGTACGGGTTCGAAAGATCCCCTTCCATTCCCGATCCTCGGGTCTGGAAAACCCGAATCCCCACCCCCCATGGCAACTCAGCGATTGATGTGCCTGCGCCCTTTGGCCCAGCGCAACCCTATCGTCCTAGCGGGCATGCTTGTGGGCGTTTTCGCCTCTTGCGACTACGGCCCCGGACACGCGGACCTGGAATTTGGTCTCTCCGAGAGCACGATGGCCTCTTTGGATGAAGTGGGCCTTGCGAGTTCAAGCCCCCAGGTCAGCGGCACCCTGACTACCCTTTTTGGTACGCCTCAGGACCCTCACTTCTTGATCACTACCGAGATGCTCGATGGGGATGAGAACCCGAACCTCTCCGGGGATTATGAAGTCTCCGAAGAGCAATGGGAGATCATCGTGACGGACAACCGGTCCCGGCGCTTTCTGCGGCAATTGGACTTGATCAAGGCCGGTAGGTACGGGGTCGTGCCCGAGCCTCTCTATGCGGGGGACCTGTGGGCTATCTGGATCAGCGACTTCGCACCCCTGCATACTGGCGAGCCGGCAGAAGTCGGTGGCACTGCTGTCAAGGTCGATCCCGCCTCGGCTTTTGATGAGAACCTCTGGGTTCCGGGCCTGCCTGAAGACGGGGCCACCTGGGCTGAAGCGGCCGAGTTGCTCTTCACCAACTGGTACCCCTCCTTACGCGAGTCCGCTGAGATGTACCGTGTCCAGTGTTTGCATTGTCATGGCGTGGAAGGGGGTGGCGACGGCCCCACCGCAGAATTCCTTGAGCCGCGTCCCAGGGACTATCGCTTGGGCAAGTTCAAGTGGATTGCCGTGGATAACGGCAAGCGGCCGCGGCGTCAGGACCTGGTCAACATTCTGATGCAGGGCTCCTACACAACAGCCATGCCCTCCTTTGCCCGCTTCAGCTCGGGTCAGTTGCACGGTTTGGTGGACTATGTGCGTCTCTTGGCCATGCGTGGAGAGACCGAGGCGCGGCTCGTGTTGGAGATGTCAGATTCGGATTCCGGCGACTTGCCCTTGGGCACGATTGAAAGCACCTATACCGATGTCTGGACCAACTGGCGCGACGCGGATGAGAACTATGTGGCCGCCGAGGTGATCGTGCCCCGCTGGGACCAGATGAGTGTTGGTGAACAGATGACCCGCGGCGAGCATGGACGCGAGTTGTTCATGGGCACCCTGGCCAACTGCTTCTCATGCCACGGCGTGGACGGGCGCGGTGCGGATGCGCCGACCCTGCCGATTTCCCTGGCCGAGGTGGTGGATGCGGACGAGCATGAGATCGATCCCGAATATGAGGCCCGCGGGGGCTATCGTTGGGTCGAGTACAAGGATGCGGCTGGTCACATCATGAAGGATGAGGATGGGCACGTCCTGCGAGATCTATATCGCATCAAGCCAGACGATTGGGGCAACCCCTCCATGCCGCGCAACTTCACGCGCAGCGTCTTCCGTGGTGGGTCGCGACCGATCGATCTCTATCGCCGGGTCAAGTACGGCATAAACGGCACGATCATGCCTGCCGCGGTGGAAGAGATCAGCGATGAAGACATCTGGGACTTGGTGATCTATGTCCGAATGCTGGCTAACTCCCATGACCTGGCGAGGGTCTACGAACACAAGCAGGCTGCCCTTGCGGATCGCCATGCCATCGAACACGGGCATTCTGATTCGGATGACTCCAGCGGCGGTCACTCTGATGATGGCGACCAGCACAACGACAACAACCATAACGAGGCCTCCGGTCACTAGGAGGATCAATCATGATTATGCGTATCACTATAACCCTGTTGATGGTTGCTCTCCTCGTCCTGGGGATTGTCTCCTGGGCGGACTATGAGTTCTGGCTGATGGCCCCATCACCATCCCACTACACCTGGTGGTGGCCGGAGGAGATGAGCACCCTTGGTCAGCGTGCGGACAATCTGTTCTGGCTGATCCTGGTGATGGTCACGGTGATGTTTGTGATCACCATGGGCGCCCTGATCCTGGCTATTTGGAAGTTCTCGGCCAAGCGCGAGGACAAGGCGGTCTTCATCCACGGCTCTCACAAGCTCGAGTTGCTCTGGACCGCCATCCCCGCAGCCATGCTGTTGGTGATCGCCTTCAGCCAGATGAGCACATTTGCTGCCATGCAGTTTGACAGCTCCATGCAGGACGAGGACGGGCATGATCTGCCGGTGCTTTGCGAAATCTGGGGCAGTCAGTTCGATTGGCGCTTCCGCTATCCGGGCAAGGACGGCCGCTTCGGCACCAACGATGACTTCGAGAGCGCCTACGAGCTGGTCATGCCCATGCGTGACACGGAAAAGGACCAAGACAAGAAGATGGTCGTCTTCCTATTGCGCTCGCGGGACGTGCTGCACTCGTTCTTCGTGCCACATCTGCGCTTCAAGCGTGACGCGGTGCCTGGCATGACCCAACGCATCTGGATGGCGGTTGACGACGAGCAGATGGCCGAGATCATGGGCGGTCGCGAGGACAAGACCTTCGACATCATCTGCGCCGAGTTGTGCGGATGGGGTCATTACAAGATGAGCGGCAGGGTGCGTGTTCTCCCTGACGCGGAATACGAGGCGTGGGTGGAAGAAATGACTGCCCTTCAATTCGGAAACTCTTGAAAACGAACTGAACCCGAAACGAATCATGTCTGATACTCACGCATCCAACGCCCGCCCGGGAATGGGCGAAGCCGGAACCACGCGCACGAGCCACGAGCACCACGAGCTTGGCTTCATCCGCAAGTACATTTTCTCTACCGACCACAAAGTCATCGGCATCCAGTTCATGTTGCTGGGGCTTGTGTTCTTCGTGCTCGGCGGCTTGTTCGCCATGGCGATCCGGTACCAGTTGGCCTGGCCCTGGGAGAGCATGCCTGTAATCGGTGACCTGTTGTTCCCCAACACCGGGCAGGCGATCACTCCAGAGTTCTACACCATGCTGTTCACCATGCACGGCACGATCATGATCTTCTTCGTGATCATCCCGCTGTTGACCGGCGCCTTTGGCAATTTCCTGATCCCCCTGATGATCGGTGCCCCGGACATGGCCTTCCCCAAGCTGAACATGTTCGGCTTCTGGGCAATGATTCCGGCGATCTTCTGTGTGCTGATGTCCTTCCACCAGCCTGGTGGAGGACCCGCTGCTGGTTGGACCGCCTACCCGACCCTCTCGACCATCGAGAGCGCGGCTCCCGGGTCGGTATCGGCTCAGACCTGGTGGCTTCTGGCGCTGACTTGGGTTGGTGTGAGTTCCATGATGGGTGCGGTCAACTATGTGACCACCATCGTCAAGATGCGGGCGCCCGGCATGACCATGTTCCGCATGCCATTGACCGTCTGGGCCCTGTGGATCGCAGCCTTGTTGCAGCTTTTCGCCTTGCCGGTCCTGACTGCCGCAAGTCTGATGCAGGTCTCAGACCGGGTTTTGCACTCTGGCTTCTTCACACCGACGAATCTGGTGATCAACCAGCTCAACCCCGAGGGAGCTGGTGCCGCCGCGGGTGGCCAGCCGCTTCTTTGGCAGCACCTCTTCTGGTTCTACAGCCACCCTGCTGTTTACATCATGGTTGTTCCGGCCATGGGCTTGGCGTCTGACATCCTCAGCGTACACGCCCGCAAGCCGATCTTTGGCTACAAGCCCATGGTCTATTCCATGAGTTCGATTGCGGGCCTGGGGTTCATTGTCTGGGGACACCACATGTTTGCCTCGGGCATGAATCCTGCGCTAGGCATGACTTTCATGGTTGCCACCATGATGATCGCCTTGCCGAGCGCGATCAAGGTCTTCAATTGGCTGGGCACCCTGTGGGGCGCACGAATTCAGTTGACCACCCCGATGCTCTTCATTTTGGGGTTCATTGCCATGTTCATCATCGGTGGTCTGTCGGGTATCTGGATGGCTGCTACCCCGGTTGACATCTATATTCACGACACCTACATCATCGTGGCCCACTTCCACTATGTGGTTTTCGCTGGCTCAGTGTTCGCGATCTTCGCGGCGATCTATCACTGGTTCCCCAAGATGTTTGGTCGGGTGATGAACGAAACCTTGGGCAAGATCCACTTTGTGGGCAGTTTCATCTTCACCAACGGTGTCTTCTACATGATGCACCAGCTCGGGATGGCCGGTTTGATGCGTCGTACGGCGGACCCCTACGATTATGAAACCTACGCTCATCTGCAGCCCCTGAATGTGTTCATCACGATCAGTGCGTTTTGTCTCTTTGTCTGGCAGATCTTCTTTGTGTGGAACTTCTTCCATTCCATGTTCTGGGGCAAACGTGTCGGCCGAAATCCTTGGAACGCTTGCAGCTTGGAGTGGGAAGCGCCCTCGCCTCCGGGGCATGGCAATTTTGACCACGCCCTGCGTGTGCACCGTGGTCCCTACGAATACGCCAGCCCGGATGTGGAAGAGGACTTCTTTGCCCAGACCCGGGAAGTTGAGAGCAAGTAATCAAGCGCCGTGATTGACTCCATCCGCACTGCCCCACTTGCGCGCACATTAGCGCGCCTGCTGGTTCTGACCACCCTGCTGCTCCTTGGAGTTGGTGGGTTGGTGACGACCTATCGGGTGGGGATGGCGGTGCCGGATTGGCCCACCACCTTCGGTCAGACCATGTTCTCCTATCCCCTGGGTGAGATGCTCGAGGATCTGGGGCGAACCCTTGAGCATAGCCATCGCTTGCTTGGAAGCGTGGTGGGCCTCTTGTCCATTGTTCTGCTGCTAGCCGTTGCCTTGCCCGCCGGGCGGCACGCGATGACCGCTTGCTGCGTTGGAATTGGCTTGGAGGTAGTCGCGGTGGGGCAGCTCTACACCCAAAGTGGCAGCATCAATGCCGGTGAGGCAGTGGATTGGGCGGCGCCTGCGGGGCCCTTTGCGGGAGCGGTTCTTGTGCTGTTGGCCGGGCTCATGTTCGGTACCCACAAGGGTCAGCGTGCTCTTGCGCTTCTGACCCATCTGGCGATCATCGGCCAGGGTATTCTGGGCGGCACTCGCGTGCTGGAGAACAACGTGGAGCTGGCTTTCCTGCACGGCTCCCTGGCCCAGCTGGTGTTCTTGATCGCTGCCTTGACTGCCACCCTGTTGGGTAGTGTCCGCCTGGTGACCCGTTCGGGGAACGCGGAGCTCCAGCGGGGACCATTTCTGTTGTCTGTTCTAACCCTGCTGGCGGTGTTGGGCCAGGCGGTTTTGGGTGCCTGGACACGCCATACGGGCGGGCACGTGTCTGCTGGAATGCACGCGGTCTTTGCGCTCTTTGTGCTGGGTCTGGTGCTGCTGCTCTCCGTTCGCCTTGGTGCTCTTGAGCGCCTGACCCAGTCCGCCGTGCTGGGTAACTTGCGTCGCGGCCTGTTGCAGCTGGTGGCTGTCCAGGTCGTACTGGGGGTTGCGACCCTGGTCGTGATATTGGTTCTGGCGGGCGGATTCAACGGTCATGTGACCGTGGCAGAGGGGATTCTGGCTTCGGCTCATGTGATGGTGGGGGCTTTGCTCCTGGCCGCTGTGGGTCGTGTGGCGGTGATTTCAATGGGCGTGCGTTTCCAGTTGGGTCCAGTATCCCAAGCGGAACCGAAGGCCGCGGCAGTTGCCGTGGATTCCAATCAATCACTCCAGGCAGGAGGGATGGCATGAAGCGCTCGACCCAGGTCCTGGTTCAAGCACGGGCCACCCAGAACCCCTGGCTGGTCCTGCTGCGCCCGCGCATCGCCCTTATGGTCATGATCATGGCGCTGCTCGGTGCGGCCGTGGTGCCCGGATTCTCCTGGGGCCCGGCGATCGAAGCAACGCTCTTGATCACCCTGGTCACTGGCAGTGCAAGCATCCTGAATCAGGTACTGGAGCGGGACACTGACGCGCTCATGGAGCGCACCCGCATGCGCCCTTTGGTGACCGGAGAAGTGAGCGTGGGTGCCGCTCTGATCTATGCGGTTGTGTTGGGCGCAGTGGGCGTGACGGGACTCGCCGTGCGCTTCAACCTGCTCTCAGCTCTGCTCTCCATGGCGACCCTGGTGAGCTACGTGGCGATCTACACCCCCGTGAAGAGGGTCAGCACTACCAACACGGTGGTTGGTGCAATCTCTGGCGCGGCGCCGCCCCTCTTGGGCTATGCGGCTCTGGCTGGGAACGTTGGTCCTTGGGCCTGGTGCATGTTCGCTGTCATCTTCGCCTGGCAGTTCCCGCACTTTTTTGCCATCGCTTGGATCTACCGCGAGGATTATCGCCGCGCGGGTCTTCGCATGGTGCCCACGATCAGCAACGCGAAGGGTCTGGCGGGTCGCCATGGCACGCTTTACGCCCTCGCCCTGGTGCCAGTTGCCTTGCTGCCGATTTCCTCGGGCCTGGCGGGCTGGACCTACGGTATTGGAGTCACGTTCCTGTCCCTGCTTTATCTAGGTGCCTCTATTCGCTTCGCTCTTCATGAGGATCATCGGCGCGCGCGCTCCCTTGTCCTGGTTTCCCTTTTGTACTTGCCCCTTTGGGCAGTGCTCATTTTGATCGACCCCTTCCTGACTGGATCCGTTCGATGACCACAGCAATTACAAGTTATGATCCCGCAGTGGATGCTCCAGAGCACCACCATCCCGTCTATGACTACGACTCAGGTCCTCCCGTGGATCGCGGCAAGTTCGCGATCTGGGTGTTCCTGGGCACCGAGATCATGTTCTTCACCGGCCTGATCGGCACCTATATCGTGCTGCGCGCGGGATCCCCCGAATGGCCCAACCCGGCCCACCGACTTGCCGTGGGCATCACCGCGTTCAACACCTTTGTGCTGATCTGCTCTTCGGCCACGGTTGTGGCCGGCCTGTTTGCAGTGCAAAAGGATGATATGGCTGGGCTACGAAAGTGGTGGGGTCTGTCGATTCTATTGGGAGCGGGCTTTGTGGGCATTCAGGTCTATGAATACGTTCACCTGATTCAGCACAACATGACCCCCAACCAGGATCTTTTCTGGTCGACCTTTTATCTGATGACGGGTCTGCACGGGCTCCACGTGATAGTTGGCGTGATCTGGCTGGCAGTGGTCTATGTCAAGGCCCTGCGCGGTGGGTTCTCATCCAAGAACTGGGTTGGCTTGGAACTCGCCGGCCTTTACTGGCACTTTGTTGACCTGGTCTGGGTGCTCCTCTTTACCCTCATTTACCTCATGTGATCGGAGGAATCTCAAATGTCTGAACACCCCCCGCAATTCAGTGTCAAGAAACTGTGGATCCTTCTGCTTGTCCTAACCGCAGCAGAGGTTGGCTACGGCGAAATCGGCAACCGTCATTTCTACGATCAAAAGCTGCTGCTCTGGGGCGGCTTGCTGACCTTTGCATACTTCAAGGGCTACTACATCTTCCAGTACTTCATGCACATGAAGTACGAGGGAGCGATCGTCAAGGGCAATGTCTGGTTCACCGTCCCACTGGTGGTCTACTTGATGATCATGATTTGGCCGGATACGGCTTCCAACGACAAGCTGAACTACGAGATCGCTCATCAGCTCGATCCAATGACCGGTGAAATAGCTACGATCATCGAAGGCTCACGCAACCTCGTGAACGAGGAATTCCGTTATCTCTATGACGACTATGCTGTGACTCATCCGGGTGCTGAGATCCATGGAGAGGGCGGGCACTAGCAACTCACGAGCAGCAGGCCTGGCCCTTCTGTGCTGCGTTGCCTTCCCCGTCGAGGGGGCACTTGCTTTGCCAGGTGCAATTGGGGCCGAAGGGCGTCCGGTCCAGGGGGTCGCGTCTCCGTCCGTGGATTCCGCGGTACGCTTCACCAGTGTGCCGGAGTTCTCGTTCATCGAGCGATCCGGTCAGGTGCTGTGTTTGGACGATTTGTTGGGTGCGCCCTGGATCGCTATCCCGTTTTATGCGCGCTGCATGGGACCCTGTCCGTCCATGACAGGGGACTTGCGGGCCCAGGTCTATCCTCTGTTGGTGGATTCCAATGTGCGCATGGTCTCGTTCTCGGTGGATCCCGACTACGACACGCCGGAGGTCCTGGGAGAATGGGCCGCGCGCTTCAAGGTCGAGGACGAGCGTTGGTTGTTCTTGACCGGTGATTCCTCAGAGATGGGGAACTTTGTGCGCCAAGGCCTCAAAGTTGCTCTTGCCCGCAGTGATGATCCTGCCCTGGAACCGGGGCTGGCGATCACCCATGCCACGCGCTTGCCGGTGATTGATCCGGAGGGGCGGATCGCTGGTTGGTATGAGTGTGCAGGCGATGGTCTTTCCCGGGAAGAGCTGGTGGGGAACATGGTTCTGATGGCGGAGCGCGCCCTGGCTCTGGATGAATCGTTCGGGGCCAAGAGCTCTGCCTCGATCCTGCCCGTGGTCAATGCCAGTCTGAACGGCATCGCGGGGATCCTGCTGGTGGCGGGACTGATTGCGATCAAGTCCGGACGCAAGCAGCGCCATGCGGCTCTCATGAAGTCGGCCTTCCTGGTCAGCGCCGCATTTCTCGTCAGCTATGTCTACTACCACACCTCGGTCCTGCCCTTACAGGGAGGCCCTACGGTGTTCCATGGCGAGGGAGCCGCCAAGGCGGCTTATTTGGTGTTGTTGGGGACCCACGTGCTGCTGGCGGCTGTCAATCTGCCCATGGTCCTGCGCACCCTCCTGCTGGCCCAGCGCGAGGATTGGGCCCGTCACCGTTGGTGGGCGCGTCGAACCTACCCGATCTGGCTCTATGTGAGCGTGACCGGTGTGCTGGTTTATTTTGTTCTGTATCATTGGAACCCGACACCATGAGGATCCTGCAATACACCCTGATTCCTGTGACCCTGATGCTGGCCCTGGCGCCGGCGGGCTTCACTTGAGACTCTTGTAAAGAGGCATTAGCCAGCGAGGGCGGGTCCCTCAGCGCAGGATTTACCTACAGCATTTATTTCATGCTGGGTGTTGTATTGATTCTGATCCCTGCCCTGTACGCAGGACTCTTGTGGAATACCTACCGGGGCCAGCGTGCGCGCAAGAAAGAGGGCAAGGACTTCACGCCCTCAAGCGGTGCCTTGCGTTGGGTGGACGAGGAACCGCTGGAATCGAGTGATTCCACGGGTAGTGATTCCAAAGAGTGAACCATGGCTGCGTACCTTCTGCGCAGGGTGGTGAAGACATCTTTCGGACCATTCGAGCTGATCGGAAACGATCAGGGTCTGGTCTGGGTTTCCCTGCCGGGGCTTGGCGCCACCAGTGGCCGGGATGTACATCTCGCTCGTTGGTATGCGGGGGTTGAACTCAAGGACGTCCCCCGCTCACACGGGGATGTGGTGCGTGCCCTGAAGGCTTGGGTGCGGGGCGACTTTGAGCCTTTCGAGTTGCGGTTGGCACCAATGGGGACTCCCTTTCAGCTTGAAGTCTGGCACGCTCTCAGGCGCGTCAACGCGGGCAGGACCTTGACCTATGGAGAACTGGCCGCAAGGGTGCGGCGGCCCGGTGCAGCCCGGGCAGTGGGCACGGCCATGAGGAAGAACCCTCTGCCATTGTTTGTGCCTTGCCATCGTGTGCTGGCGGGCAGCGGTCTGGGAGGATTCTCCGGTGGCGTGTGTGGAGCTCTTGATCTCAAGCGTCGAATGCTGGAGCACGAAGGGGCCTGGCCCTTGCTTACGCGGCCTTGAGAGAGAGGTAGCGGAAGCCATCAGAAAGAGTTGACACCTGCGGTTGATCTCTGCGTCTAGGCAGATGTGACCAGGCACCTTCATCGCCGAACTGTGATTCGCCTTGGCGCAGCGCTGGGGGGGCTGGGGTCTTCACTCCTGGGCCTTGGTCACCGCCATGCAACGCCACTGGTGGGTTGGCCTGAGTCGGGGCCCTCGCGGGTGGTGTTGGCGGATCGAGCTCAGGGTGTGCTGGTCATGCTCGATAGGAGTTTGATTCCCAAGCGGATTTGGCTCGTGCCACCGCCGACCCACCTGGCCCTTGTGGAGCAGGGTCTTGCCTGGGTGGTTCGCTCTAACGGGCGTGAGGAAGAAGGTAGCGCCACCCTGATGCATGTGGCCATCAGCTCCAGGGATGTGTCAGAGTCGTGGAGTCTCTCAGAGGCTCCTCTGGACCTCTGTGCAGACGAGGCGGGCCGGGGGTGGGTCCTGGGAGGTGAAGCCGGGAAGTACAGCCTTGGGTGCTTTGAGCCGGGCAGGTCGGAGCCCAAAGTTCATGCGGTTCCTGCGAATGCGGGTGCATGTTGGTTGAGGGGGAAGAGGCTGCTCTTCCTGCGCGGAGAAGATCTTTGCTGGGTGGAGCTGGCGAAGCTCGGGAATGGTGGGCCGATTCTTGAAGAGGGGTTCATCTCCGTCGGGGGGATGCAGATCTTCGATCTCGCGGTTCATCGCGATGGGCTTCTTCTGTTGGGAGATGATCTTCGGACGGAGGGACGCATCCGGCGTGTGGTGAAGCGCAGGAACTGGGGTGATGAGCCACTCAGTGTGCAACAGGTGGGGGACAAGGCCGAGCGGGTTCTCCTGCGCGGGGCGGGAGCCCAGCTACTGACCGCCAGCGAGGCCTGGGTGGTTCATGCCCGCAGTCGGCAGATCGAGTTGCTGCCAGTTCCAGGCGAGCGCGGGCACTTGATTGCCACCGGAGGGTCCGGGGGCATCATGGCACTGGGCGATCTGGAGGGCCGGCTGCTCCTGGCCACGCCCACTTGCTTGCGTCTCTTTGATCGGGCCGGACGCCTTCTGGCCAGCCAAGGGGGCTTTGACCAGTTGGTGGCACTGGGAGTTCTCTAGGGGCTGGTCAGGAACTCTTGACCTGACGCTCCAACATGGAGATGAATGCCATGGCCGAGTTGCTTATGTCAGAGCGATCGTTGTCCATGCAGGTCTGGGCGAAGGAGACGACCTTCTTCTTGAACTTGAAGAACTCCTTGGCGACCGGGTCACTGCCCCGCTCCTTGGCTTCCTTGCGGGCCTTGAGGGCTTCGATCTGGGTTTCGTAGTCCGAGATGATCTGCTCGTCGCTGCGTCGGTTGTAGGAGCGCTTTGTAGGAATGGAATTAGTCATGGTTGCTTGTTGGGCTTTGTACGAAACAAACAGTGGTGGATGGGTGCTTGCGGAACGCAGTTCAGGATTGAAGTCCTTGGGTGGATTCTGATAGCACTCCTCGTTCTTCTTGGGGCTTTGGCTTCGCCATTACTCAAGGATCAGGGGATCCGTGGTAGGGCAAGGCTTTGGCCCTGTCGCTGGTGCGGTTTCCTGGCACCGGTTGTTTCGGGTTCGCTTTCTTAGGACCAACGCGATTGCGCGTAAATTGTCCCTCGGAGGTTGCCCATTGGGATTGCTCCAAGGTAAACGCGCCTTTGGGCATGCGGTATGCCGCCCGGATCGTTGGTTGCCTCGATGTCAAGCATACCTCTAGGGGGTTGGCTTGTCACCCCCAATAGAGAATCATCTTGTAAGGAATGCGGCAATCCGATCCCCCGAGATGCCTCCTGAAGGGGTATCCTCTCCCTCTTCGCCGGACTCCGGTGAACCTTGCATAAGCCTACCCCCGCATAAAGAGAGTGATACAACATGCATGAAGATGTTGAATGCGTCCTTCTGGACGAAGAGGCCATTCGGGCCGGAATTGACCGCGTAGCAGAAGAAGTGACCAAGGCCTATGAAGGCAAGGACTTCACCGTGGTTTCGATTCTCAAAGGGTCCTGCATTTTTGCCTCGGATCTGATCCGGCGCATTCCGATTCCCCTGGAGCTGGCCTTTGTCAGTGCCTCCAGTTATGGATCCGGGACTGAGTCCGGCAAATTGAAGGTCAATTTTCTACCCGCCGGAAACGAAATCGAAGGGCGTAACATTCTTCTGGTGGACGACATTCTTGACACGGGCCGCACCATGCGAACCCTCAAGGATGAGTTCCTTGCTCTTGGTGCCAGCACGGTCAAGTCTTGCGCCTTCTTGGATAAGCCTTCCCGGCGTGCAGTGGAGTTCGATGCGGACTTCTGTGCCTTCGAGGTGGAGGATCTGTTTGTGGTGGGCTACGGCCTCGACTTTGCAGGGCGTTATCGCAATCTGCCCTACGTGGGGGCCTTGCGTCCCGAGGCTCAAGCGCGGGTCGCTCGCAGTGCAGAAGAATCGCTCACTGCCCAAGCGGCACGCTCCTGACCGGAGGTTCCGTGGAACATCTGACCATCCCCGAGGACCGGGTTGGGCTTGAGCTCGATGAGTTCCTTTGTCTGATCTACCCCTTCGCCAACAAGGGCTTCTTGCGTACCCAGGTTCGTGAGGCCGCTGTACTTGTGGACGGAGCACCCGCCAAACCCGGCCACCATCTGCGTGAAGGCGAGGTGGTTTCGGTCTGTTTTACGGAAGCAGATCTGCCTCGCAGGCCAGTTGCTCCCGGCGAAGCCGTGGAGATTCTCCATGAGGATGCCTCCGTGCTAGTGGCCAACAAGCCTGCTGGCCTGGCTGTTGAGCCCGAGCGTTGGCACAGGGATGCGGGTTGTCTTAGCGGGGCTCTGTTGCAGGATGCGGTGGAGCGCAGTGACTTGGAAGGGGACACCATGCTCAGATTTCGCCCCCGGCTGGTCCACCGCATCGACAAGGACACCTCCGGCGCTTTGCTGGTGGCGAAGAATCTTGAAGCCGAACGCGCCCTGCGGGCGGCCTTTGATTCTGGTGGCATCCGAAAGGAATACCTGGCCCTTGTGGAGGGTGAGAGTCCTCTCACCGATGGGGAATGGGACGAGATCAATGCCGCCATTGGGCCCGATCCGCGTAAGTTGGGACGCATGCTGGTGGACGAACAGGAGGGTAAATCCTCTTGTACACGCATCAAAGTTGAGCAGCGCTTTGAGGGCTACACTCTCATGCGTTGCCAACCCGTTACAGGGCGCACGCACCAGATTCGCGTGCACCTTTCCTGGGCTGGTTTTCCTCTGATGGTGGATACCTTGTATGGTCGTCGGGGGGAGCTGTTGCTCTCCGAGATCAAACGCAACTACCGGCCCAAGCGTGGGGTCAGTGAGCGACCGTTGATGGATCGCTTGACTCTGCACGCGCACTCGATTGCTTGGATAGATCCTTTGGATGGCGAGACTCCGTGCCGCGCGGAAGCTCCCCTGCCCCCCGACTTTTCGCGGCTGCTGAAACAACTGTCCCGTGTACGGCCACCAAGGGAATGGCGATCATGAAGCTGAAATCAAGACCTCAAGACTTTCGCGTCACGGAAATGCTCTGTGAAGACATCATTCAACCCGCCGGTCCCCAGCGGGTCTACCGGGTACACAAGCGCAAGATCACTTCTTTTGAGGCTGCTGCCGACCTGGCTCGGTTGGTGGGCGTGACCCCGGCTGACGTTTCCATGGCGGGTCTGAAGGATCGCCAGGGCGTTACGATTCAGCACATGAGTGTGTCCCGCGGAAAGGAGGTGCACCTTCGTCAGCCTGATCTCAAGATCGAGACTGTGGGTTACTGTGAAGAGCCTCTGAGCCCCGCTGCCTCTGTTGGCAACAGTTTCAGCATCATTGTGCGCGAACTCACTCCCAGGCAGGTGACTCGCATGCGCGAGAACATTCCCTCGGTGCGTGAGCATGGTTACCCCAACTACTTCGACGAGCAGCGCTTTGGTAATCTGCGTCATCGCCAGGGCTGGATCATGCTCGATTTGATTCGTGGGGATCAGGAGGATGCCCTCAAGCGCCTCTTGGCTTCCCTTTCGCCTTTTGATTCCCCTGCGGCCAGAGACGCCAAGGCGGCGATCTGGCGTAGCTGGGGCAACTGGGGTGCCTGTCGCGATCACGCCGGTCGCTACGGCAAGCACCACTCGGTTTTTGAGCATCTGCGGCGCAATGACGGGGATTGGTCCGGTGCCTTTCATCGGATCGCGACTCGCGAGCGCTTGATTCACCTCTACGCCTTTCAATCGCACCTTTGGAATCTGGCGCTGGAGTCCTGGTTCGAGCAGAACCTCAACCCCCGTGAGCGTTTTGCTGTGCTGTCCCGGGAGAGCCGTCTGATTTTTCCGCGCCAGGAAGTCAAGTTTCCCGAGGCGTGGAACGGAACTTTCCCTCTGCCTGGCCCGCGTCTTGCGGAGGTGCAGGATTCTGATCAGCTACGGCATTTGCGTCTGGCTTTGGCGCATCACAAGCTCAGTCCCGATGACATGATCGTCGAGGGCGTGCCAGGCTTTGCTCTCAAGCATGAGGAGCGGCCATTGATGATCCTGCCCCAGAACCTCAGGGCACGTTCCGCTGCGAGCGGTGGCGAGGAGCCAGAGGATCAGGCCGTGGAACTTAGCTTCGAATTGCCGAGGGGTGCCTACGCCACCATGCTGGTGCGCTGCTTGGTCGGTCCTGTGGCCGGTCATCATGAGTACGGACCCCAACGCTTGATTCGTGGTCGCGGACCTCAGAGGTTTGAGCAGGCTCACGGTCGCTTCGGCTCCCGACGCGCTGGTGCTGGTGGGAGAGATGGGGGAACCGGGCCCGGGCCCTATGAAGCAGCTGGCCGAGGTGCTCGGTACCCGGACAGGGCTGATCGCCTTGATCGTGGTTCTCGTTCCGGTGGAGATGGCTATCAAGGGGGGGGGCATCGTTCTGGCGGCGGTGACCGTCGAACCCGGGGCAGTGGCTTTGAAGGTGCCGGGCATGGCTCAGGTGGAGGCGGTCATCAACGCGGTGGCCATCGATCCGATGGAGACGGTCATCAACGCGGTGGTCATCGATCCGATGGGGACGGTTATCAGCGCGGTGGTCATCGATCCGATGGGGGCGGTCATCAACGCGGTGGTCATCGATCCGATGGAGACGGTTATCAGCGCGGTGGTCATCGATCCGATGGAGGCGGTTATCAGGGCGGTGGCCATCGATCCGATGGAGGCGGTTATCAGCGCGGTGGCCATCGATCCGATGGAGGCGGTTATCAGGGCGGTGGCCATCGATCCGATGGAGACGGTTATCAGCGCGGTGGCCATCGATCCGATGGAGGCGGTTATCAGGGCGGTGGCCATCGATCCGATGGAGACGGTTCTCAAGGTCGTGGAGGCCAGCGTTCTGGAGGCGGCGGTTATCAGGGCGGTGGCGGAGGTCATCGGCTCGGCAATCATCAGCAGGACAGCGCTTCACGAGGTCAAACCCAGCGGGACGGTGGCACTGGGTCCCGACCTTCGGACATGCGGTCCTTCCCCCGAAACCGTGGCCGAGACGAACGCGAGGGGGGCCAGAAGGGCCCTGATCCCCGCAAGAGGCCCAAGCAAGATGGCCGTTCCGATTGGGCGGAGGGACATGATTCCGAGGCCGACTGGGGGAGGGAGCCTTAGGCTCCCTGAGAAACCAGGGTCATCCCCGAAGGACGGTGGTGGCGATCGGGAGCCCTGATCGCGCAAACTGGCGCGAGCAAGAGACCACTCCATGAATACACCATTCAAGATCGGCGTGCTGGGCGGTTCGGGCCTTTATGAGTTCGAGGGCTTCAAGAACGCCCAAGAGGTTCTCCTCTCCACACCTTTTGGTGATCCCAGCGACGCCTATGTGACCGGCGAACTCGACGGTACGCCCCTGGTTTTTCTGCCCCGACACGGCCGTGGCCACCGTTTGACTCCCTCGGAGATCAACTATCCCGCGAACCTCTGGGGCATGAAGGCGCTTGGAGTGACGCACATCGTTTCGGTTTCCGCAGTAGGTTCCATGAAAGAGGAAATCGTGCCTGGCCACTTTGTGGTCATCGATCAATTTGTTGATCGCACCCGCCATCGGGTAGACACTTTCTTCGGTAATGGCTGCGTGGCCCATGTGCAGTTCGCTGACCCTGTCTGTCCGCTGGTGCGCAAGGCATTGCTCGAGGCTGCAGATAACGCGGGGGTCACGGTTCACGACGGTGGCACCTATCTCTGCATGGAGGGGCCCCAGTTCTCAACTCGTGCCGAGTCAAAACTCTATCGGTCCTGGGGCATTGATGTGATCGGCATGACCAACCTGACCGAGGCAAAGCTCGCCCGGGAAGCAGAAATGTGCTACGCCACCGTGGCCATGTCTACTGACTATGACTGCTGGCATGAGGGCCATGACGATGTGACCGTGGATGCAATCCTGGAGATAATGGCCAAGAATGTTGCTGGTGTGGGTTCCCTGCTGCGTGCGGTGGTTGAGCCCCTCAAGCGGGTGGCGGCTACAGGCGGCTGTTCCTGTAGTACGGCCCTCGACGGTGCGATCTTGACCCACTCCGATGTGCTCACGGACGCAACTCGCGCGCGCCTTGGGTTGCTTCTTGAGCGCTCGACCCAATCATCTCCAAGCTAGGCAGACCATGCGCCAGGAGCAGCATGATCCTGCTCTGCTTGCTTCTTTGCGCCTGCGATGCCACCCCTGACCTGCCTCCGGGTTGGGACCTTGGCGGCAATGCCCGGGCCTATCACATGGGCCCCTATGTGGCGGCGGGTCCTGAATCCGCCCGGCGTTTCTGCGAACCTCTCTTCGCAGCCCTTCCTGACGGAGTCTGGCCAGTACCGACCGATCGCTTGGATCAATTGGCCGAGCGCTTGGGCAAAGTCTTTGGCCAGGATCCGCGCACGACCCTGGTTCGGCGTGAAGTTGGAGGGAATGAACTGCTGGTTGCGGTGATCATCGGCGCCGAAATGCCCCAGCAGGTCGTTGCCCTGGTCGTGGATCTGGACGCTGCCACAGGCTTCGAGGATGGGGCTTGGATGGTGGCGGGTGCTTTGGCACTGGTGCGCGCTATTGACGGTGAAGGTCAGGCCCGGGAAGTGCCGCGCAGCGGTCTGGGCCCCGATATTCCTGGCGACCGCTTGCAGGCCGCTCACCCTCGGCGCAGCGTGGCCTTCGTGTTTGGAACCGAGCCACTTGAAGGTATGCTCGGGGCCGAGGGGGATGCACCCATCAGTGTGATCCTGGCAGAGGGCCTCCGTGGAGATGCAGACCCAGAACGCTCGGTGGTCTTGATGGAGCGTTCTCCGGATCCCGCAGTACGCGCGCCACTCTTTCCCGATCCTCCAGGGGAGTGGGGGGTGCAGACGAGTCCAGGAAATATCAGCGGCCTTGCTTTGGTGGGGCGCATGTCGCTGGTGGACAGCGGCACGGTCTCACGGCCCTGGTCCTCCAGCGAACATCCTTATACCAGAGAGAGCCCTTTGGCGTCTCTGGTAGCTGCGGGTGTGCCGGGTATTCGTATCTATCGCCCCAACAGAGGCGAGGGTCGGGCGCTTGAAGACTACTTCGAAGTGGAACGTATGCTGACCGCGGTCATTGCCACCGCAGCTGCTGTGGCCGATGCTCGGCCCAAGGATTTGCGGCGTTTGCAGCGCTCTCTCAGTTTGGAGCGCCGCCTACGCATGGCTGCCGCCCTCGATCAGGCCCAGGACGAGCCTCTGGCCGATGAATGGGAGCAGTGGCTGGGTGCGGCTTCCCATTGGTGTCGTCGCTTGTGCCTGGGGCTGGCTCTCGACGGTAGCCAGGACTAGCGTCCGGGTTCGGCAACGGGTACAAGAGGGCATGTCTCAAGCAAATCTGCCCAAGGGCCAACCGAATCGACGCTCTCTCTTGCTGGCCGTCGGAGCCCTGGCCAGTGGTCCCGCTGCTGCTCTGAACAGTGCCAAAGGTCCCGCGATTCACGGGCCCCGCAAGCGTCCTGTGATGGTGGGCAGCGCCAACGCACTTCGTGGCATGAAGACCCAGTACCCCCGGTTGCTCAAGGGACTTGAGCCCCTGGATGCGGCGATTGAGGTGGTCAAGGTGGTAGAAGCAGATCCGAATGATATGAGTGTGGGCCTTGGGGGCATGCCCGATGAGGAAGGCACGGTGACCCTTGATGCGGCTGTGATGCACGGCCCGACTCATAACTCGGGGGCGGTGGGTGCGCTTGAGAACACAGTCCACGCGGTGGAGGTTGCGCGTCTGGTGATGGAGCGCACGGACCATTGCATGCTCGTGGCTCAGGGGGCGACTCGCTTTGCCAAGCAGCACGGACATCCCCAGGTTGAGCTCTTGACACCGAAGGCCCGGAAAGTTTGGCTGGCTTGGAAGGAGAACATGAGTGGCAAGGACGATCGACTGACGCCGAAGAAGTCCCAGAAATCCGGCAAGTTGTACGAGTACATGGGTGAGCAGTGGACCCTCGAACAACTGATCAGCGATCAACGCATCACCGGCACTATCCACTGTTCCAGCTTGTCACTTAAGGGTGAACTCGCCTGCTGCACCACCACCTCGGGCCTTTCTTTCAAGATCCCCGGACGGGTGGGGGATTCGCCAATCATCGGCGCAGGCCTCTACTGTGATCAGGAGGTGGGCAGTGCCGGGGGCACTGGTCGCGGAGAATCCGCAATCCTCTCTTGCGCAAGTTTCCTTTGCGTCGAGCTATTGCGTTCTGGCATGTCGCCCGAGGAGGCTGGTCTGACCGTTCTGCGTCGGGTCACCGCCCAGGCCCAGCGGGCTTCTGCCTGGCAATCGGAAATCGTGCGTGCAGATGGCTTGCCTGCATTCAACTTGCAGCTCTATCTGCTGGGTTTAGACGGCAAGCACGCTGGTGTTTCCCTGTTTGGCACCAGTGCCTATTCGGTGGCCGACGAAGAGGGTGTGCGGCACGTGCCGCTGGTCGCCCTGCATGCCAAGTAGGCGCGATCGGTCGATCTAGCGTACGTCCCCGAGAGCCGCGCGCAACTCCGCCCGGTCCAGGAATCCGTCGCCGTTTGCGTCCAGTGCGTGAAGAATCGGGTGGATGCGAATATTGGTGCGCAGGGGACGCTGCAGCGCCTCCAGATCTGCCAGGCTGATACCGCCATCGCCATTCAGGTCCAGGCGACGGAAGGGAGTGATCGGCCCGACGATGCGTGGGGGATGAGTGCCCATGTAGACCTCAGATCCGGCCAAGGCTCCGAACAACTCATCTACGCCGGCGACCGACGCTAACGGCATGTTGTCCAAGTCTTCCGGGTTGGCGGCGGCCAGAAGCAAGGTTATGGCCTCCAACTCATCTCGGTTGAGTTGCATGTCTCCGGTGATGTCATGGTCCTCCATGACTTCAATGACCGTCAGGTCGTAGCGTCCGTAGGATTCAAGCAGAGCCGTAAGTTCATCAGTGTCGATCCTGTCGTTCGCATCTCCATCGAAGGCCAGTCGCAATTGAGTAGCCGCCCGGGGGGGAGCAGCAATGCGCTTGGTCTTGACCGCCGGGGGCCTGAATCCTCCGGAGCTGATGATGCGGTAGCGATAGTAGTCGGTGAACTCGTTCAACTTGATGCGCCCATCGTTGTCCTCGTCGAAGGCTCGAAATTGGGGGCGATCAAAGGTCAGGGCCGCTTTCGTCTCGCGGAAACGCAGCCAGCCATTGGCGTCAGTATCACAGACCGAAAACCACTGGAGAATCTGGTTGTCGTCTGCCAGGTCGGTTGAGACGATCAGTTCATCTCTTTGTATCGTGCCCGGACCAGAGCGGGTAGGAATTACGCCGCCCCGGGGCAGCTTGCCGCGATTGATGAAGGGCTGCAGGTCCTTCATGGCACTCTTGTCCGCTGGCCCTCGCTTGCGTACGACGCGCTTGCGGGCGCCCCTGGAGTTATCCCCACCGAGGCGATCCGAGCTGGGGGCAAACCGGCCGCCCCCCTGCCCACGTTGTTGGCCGCCACGTTGCTGTTGGCCGCCACGACCTTGGAAAGCGGCTTCCGTTGGCGCTGCCAGGGCAACGGCCAGGAGCAGGCAGAGAGGGGTGATCAGATGGGAAGGTCGCATGAGGGCTCAGAGCATTGGTTCGGCACATACCGTGCACGAGCGCACCAGAGTACTGATAATCTCAATTTGAGGCTTTTGAACCCCCCAGGAGGCGCTTCAGTTGAGGGGTTTGATTTCTCCGGACCTCAGCTTGGCCCAGTAGTCGTTGAAGGCGCTCTTGACCTTGCCGGACAGGAGCACCAGTCCCAGGACGTTGGGGAAGGCCATGCCCAGGATCATCAGGTCGCCGAAGTCGAGTACTTCCTTGGCGGTGATCACCGATCCCAGGAAGACGAAGGCTAGGAACATGACCTTGTAGCATGTGGAAGACTTGTCCCCAAACAGCCACACGAAGCAGCGCTCCCCGTAGTAGGACCAAGAGATCATGGTCGAGAAGGCGAACAGTACCACAGCGATGCTGAGCACATAGGGGAACCAGCTGATATGTTGCCCGAATGCTTTACTGGTCAAGCCAGCCCCATTGCCGTCCGCAAGGTAGGGAGCAAACACGCCATCGTTGACGGCGGGGTCATAGGCACCAGAGATGACAATCACCAGGGCCGTCATGGTGCAAACGATAATCGTGTCGATGAAGGGTTCGAGCAGGGCCACAATCCCCTCGCGCACCGCATAGGGTGTTCGCGCTGCAGAGTGGGCGATGGCTGCTGAACCAACACCAGCTTCGTTCGAGAAGGCGGCGCGCTTGAAACCTTGGATCAATACGCCAACCAGGCCGCCAAAGCCAGCCATGGGGGTGAAGGCCCCGGCCCAGATCTTGCCGAAGGCATCCGGCACGATCGATGCGTTGCTGACGATGATCCAAAGAGCTGCCAACACATAGATGCCGCACATGGCGGGAACGATCCTCTCCGCGACCTGAGCGATGCGTTGCAGACCGCCCATAATGACCACGCCAACGAGTACGGTCATGATCAAACCGTAGACCCAGCCGTGATCCGCAATGAATGGCACGGTTTCCGCGAGGGCAGCCATGGACTGGTTGACTTGGAAGGAGTTGCCTCCGGCGAAGGAACCGCCAACGCATAGAACTGCGAAAAGCACGGCTAGAACCTTTCCAAGGCCTCCCAGGCCCATTTCCTTCAAACCGTTTGAGAGGTAGTACATGGCACCACCCATCACGCTCCCGTCGGGCCTGACTTGACGATACATCTGCCCCAGAGTGCATTCGGTGAACTTGCTGGCCATGCCAAGGAATCCTGCAAAGATCATCCAGACCGTTGCTCCGGGACCTCCGAGGCTGATGGCTATTGCCACGCCAGCGATGTTGCCGAGGCCTACCGTTGCGCTCAATGCAGCAGTCAGAGCCTGGAAGTGGCTGACCTCGCCTTCGTCACTGGGGTCTGAGTAGTCTCCTCTGGTGACGCGAATCGCGTGCTTGAAGGCGCGCACTTGAACCAGGCCCATTCGAAAGGTGAAGAAGATCGCGCCGAGCACCAGCCAGAGTACGGCCAGGGGCACACCGCTCCGCTTGATTGTCAGTTTGGGCTCATCCTCAGAGCCAATCTTGGGCAGGTCGAGCACCAGGGATGCGTTGCCCAGGGGTACCCCTTCGGCTTCTGCGTCCTTGAGGAATCCGTCGATCCTGGTGAACAGGGCTGCATCGGTTGCCAGATCGGCTTCCTCAATGGTCTCCTCATGAGACTTTTCAAAGAGGGGGTAGAAGAAGATGGCGGCGACGCCCTTGTTGACTATGCCCATGACATCATCGATGTCGTCTTGCCAGGTGTGCTCGGTCTTCTCTTTGCCAGGTGTCTTGACTGCCACCGCGTCCACCCGGTCGTTGAGGTGTGCTTTCAGGGTGTCCTCGAGGGCGGTCGCCTGTTCCTTGCGGACCTCTTCGGAGGTGGGAGGCGCTTCGCTTCCGTCCTGGACAGGCTCCTCACAGCCTGGAGCGGCCCATAGGGCAGAGGTCAGAAGGAGGGGCGTGAAGAGGGTCAAGGACCTCAAAAGAGGTCTGCAATGGGGATCAGGGCTGCGCATGGGAGCAAGATCCTGCCAAAGGGACGCGCCACTGGGCAAGCGTCCTGGGTCCTTCTGCCCCATCGGTTTTTGTCTTACACTCCTGATTCCCTGTCGAATTGGTGGCAGCGGCCCCTAAGACCCCTCCCTTTGCCATGCTGATCTGCCTGACCGCCTTGTTCGTCCTGACACAGGACGCGCCCGTCCCTGCACTCGATCTCGCCGCCCTTGGCGAATCCATCGAGGTGGATGTGGCCAAGATCACCGGCCGCAGCTTCAAGCGTTCGGTCAAGATCAAGACCACCACCGCGAAGCAGTTCACCGACTATGTGATCGAGAAACTCGCCCATGACGGGGGCACTCAGCGAATGGCCCAGGACGAGAAAATCGCCAAGATGCTGGGCATGATCCCGCGTGATCTGGACCTCAAGGCTTTGACCCTGGAGGTATTGGCAGAGCAGGTTGGGGGTTTTTATGATCCGCCAACGGAATCGTTTCATGTTGTGGAGGGTCTGTCCGAGGACTTGACCCGGGTAGTGATGGCTCACGAATTCACTCACGCCTTGGACGATCAGTACCGGGACCTGGACAAGCTCGACAAGGACTGTCAGTACCAGACCGATGCCCAGTTGGCGTTGCATGCTCTAGCGGAGGGCAGCGCCATGGAGGTCATGGAACGTTGGATGATGCTCAACATTCGAAGTCTCGACATGGTCGCCGTGGCCGAGTCCCAGGCTTCGTTTTCCACTGATACCCTAGCAGCGGCCCCGCCCTACCTTTGGAAGCCTCTGCTGGGTAGCTATATGGCAGGTCAGACTTTCTTGCGAAAGGTCGAGGTTCGTACCCTGATGACGCGGCCTGCGGAGATCTCGGGTCTTGACCTCGCATGGGCCAAGCCTCCGGTCTCAACCGAACAGATTCTGCATCCTGCCAAGTACTGGGATGCAGAGATGATTGACCTGCCCACGCCCCTCCTGACGGACACTTCTCGGCTTCCCCAAGGCTGGAGCATGGAGCGCAGGGATGTGCTCGGGGAGTTGATGTTGGCGATCATGACCACGCCAATCGATCAGCGCGAAGGAGTCGAGACGAATCCTCTCAAGTTGCTGGCCATCCGTTACACAAATCCGGCGGCCACGGGCTGGGACGGGGACGAGGTGTTGTTGCTCAAGGGCCCCGAGGGCGCGGCCGCGACGGTCCTGTTCACTTGGTGGGATGACGAGAAGGAAGCCGCGGAGTTTGCTGAATCGTGCGAGCCCATTCTTGCGAGGATCGGATCTGACGGGGCATTTGGAGAGGGCCAGGAGTTGTCCCTCACGTTGTCCGTTTTGGGTCAGGGAGTTGTTCTTGGCGTTGTCTCAGCACCCAAGGAAATAGAAGGCTTGGACTGCCCCGCCTTGGGGAAGATGGCCTTCGAGGGCGTCAAGACCGTGCGCTGAGGTAGTCGGCTGGAGCGTTCATTGGTGACTTTCTGCACGCAAGCAATAGAACCTTGCAGTACCGCTTTGGTGAAGCGGGTGACCAGAGCCTACCTGGCTCCAAGAGCTCCTTGTGGAGGGAGCATTCATTATTGAGCCAACGGCTCTGACAATTGACCGGAGCGTTTTGGTCAGCTGTTGGTAGTCACGCCCTTGTCTTTCGTTTTGGACTTCGATGAGCGGAGGAGCGTCTCGATTTCCGTCAGCAGCATTCTCGTCGCAGCATTGATCTCCTCAAGAGGCTGGGAGTTACGGATCGCAGTTTCCACATCAGCAGCGGCCTGAGAGACTCTTGGCAGTCCGTAGCTCCCGGCTGATCCATGCAGCTTATGGGCACACAGCTCAAGCCCTGGAAGGTCCTCGCGAGACAGGAGTTCATCTAGCTCTTTGGCTACTCCAGCCAGGCTCAGCTTGTAGGCTTTGATCAGCTGGATGAGGGGGTCGGGCGTTGACGGCTGTGAATCCTCTTCCTGCAGCCCATGAGGTTGATCTCTCAGTTGGTTGAGCTCGTACTTGATGCTACTAAGGAATTGCTCCCTTTCAATTGGCTTTCCAATGTAGCCGCTGCAGCCCGCCTCAATGCAGCGCTCAGCGTCTCCACTCATGGTGTGGGCGGTGAGGGCGATTATCGGCATGGTTGCCCCCATAATTCGCAGCTTCTTGGTGGCGGCGTAACCGTCCATTCTGGGCATCCGCATGTCCATCAGGATGATGTCAAAGGGGCGTTCGGCCTCGCGGTACATTTGCACGCTTTCCAATCCATCCTTTGCAAGAGTCACCTCCGCACCGGCAGCCTTCAGAAACAACTCGTAGATTCGGCGGTTGTCTTGATTGTCGTCCGCCACAAGGACTGAGATGCTCTCGAGGCTGGTGCTAGAAATCTCTTGAACATGGGCTGGCTCGATTGCGTCTTCCGGTTGCAAATCGACAACCAGATTGAGGGGGTGGTGAAAGGTGAAGTTGCTGCCAACACCGAGTGTGGTTTCGACAGTGATATTGCCTCCAAGGATGCGTGCCAGGCGCCGTGAGATATCAAGGCCCAGACCGCTACCACCGAGTTCAGAGTCGCGGTTGGCGTTGGCTTGCGTAAACGGCTGGAAAAGGAGCGGGAGGCAATCTTCGGAGATGCCGACGCCGGTGTCCTGGACCGAAATATCCAACATGGGATCACCATCCAGGGAATCGTCGCCCAGGCTCAGGGCTATCGTGACCTCGCCGACTTCGGTGAACTTGATAGCATTGCTCACGAGGTTGAGAAGGATCTGCTTGAGGCGAACCCTGTCCGTCACGATCCTCTCGGGTAGGGGTCCATTGCATTTGATTGAAAGTGAAATGTCCTTCTTGCCTGCCCGTGGGGCCATGAGAGCCTGGACATCGTCTACTAGAGCGTAGAGGGGCTGGCTGCGCTGCTGGACTACCATTTCGTTTGCCTCAATTTTCGACAGGTCTAGGATGTCGTTGATCAGAAACAGCAGATGTTCGGCATTGTGGTTCAGTCGTCCAAGGTACGTCCGAGTTTCAGTTGTGAGATTCGGGATATCACTTTCCAGAATCTCAAGATAGCCGAGCAGGGCCGTCAACGGAGTTCGGATTTCGTGGCTCATGCTGGCCAAGAATTGGGTCTTGGCGTGGTTGGCCTCAACAGCGCCTTGTTTGGCATGCAGGAGTTCTTTGTTGGCCGTCTTGAGGTCCTCTTGATGGACCGTCATTTGCTCGTGATGCGCGGTCTGCAGCTTGTAGGCGGCCTTGAGTTCGTCGGAGTTTTTCCGCAGGTGTCCCTCGATTCTCTGACGGTTTACGATTTCATTCTCCAGGTCTGCCGTTCTCTCTTTGACACGGTCTTCCAACTGCTGCTGGGATTGCAGGAGCGTCTCTTCACGTTGGTGGACCTTGGCACGCATTCCAGCGAATGCTTGCGACAGTTCCCGGAGTTCCCGAAGGAACTGCTTCTTGGGGACTTCAGGTTGAATATCAGTTTCGGAAATGAGTGACGCAACATGCCGTAGCTTCTCCAAGGGCTTCGAAAATATCCGCCTGCTGGCAAGAATCGCTATCCACAAGCTCACGAAATTGACCAGGACGAGGGCCAGAATCAGTTCCCCAATGATGTCCTCGTATCCGCTGGCCATCGAATCGCCAGAGATCCGGAAATGGACACCGAATCCGTACAAGGGTGAGAAGCCGGTCTTCCAAGGGCTGTCTACTTCCGGCCCGAAGCTTCCGAGGAGAGCGTCTTCCAGGAAGATCTCTGCTTGCGCGTTCTCCATTAGCGTGGAGGGCATCCCTCCCGAGTGCAAGAGCCCAACCGGGAGGTCTACCGCGAGAAACCCTTCAATTTCCTGGGAGTAGCGCACGGGCACGATGATGCGGCAAAAGCGTTCCTCTTCCGAATCGAAGATCTCGATCCTCTCGGGGACCTCCCCTGACATCATCGATTGGACCCACTTGTCTTCAATGTGGGAGACCTCAAGGACGCTGTCCGTTGAGTGGATCACTTTGCCCTCGAAGTCGAAGAGCAGCATGTTGTGCTTGTGCCCCAGGACCGTGATCGATCCCATCATGTCATATAGGTCGGCGAGTCTCGCCTCGGGCTGCATCACACTGTGGGAGATCAGGGGCAGTTTGGCGAGGTCCTTGAGAATCACGACATGGTTGTCGATGAAAGAATCAAGACTGTGACCGATCGCCTTCATGGTACGCGACTCGATCTGTTCCACGCTGCGCAGGCGAACGCGTTCACCGCCCAACACTATCAGCACGATAGTGATCCCTGCTGCGACCATGCACTTGCCCGTGAGGAAGAAGCCAAGAGCCCATGATGTGGACAACCCTTGACGGCCCGATGCCGGGCTTCCACGATTTTCTTTTCTGGCTTCAGACATGGTCGCGGGCTAGTCGTGGATGAGGATGATCTCGCCTTGTTCCCCGTAGCGGGCCATTACCAGGTCTTCGATACCAAGGGCCTCGTGGGCATCAGGGTGACCCTCTTTAGGAGCACTAAACGGTTGCTGGTACGTCTTGATCAGCCCGCGGATGGGTTTGTCTAGATTCTCGAGCGCAAGTCTCAGGCGTAGCCGGTCCTCGCGTATCTCACCGGAGAACTCGATCTCATCCGCTGCAGCGAGCAGGATTGTGGTCAGGTCGTATGCGTGGATGAACCCAGCCGGGGCTTTGATGTCATAGACACCCTTGATCTGTCCAGGATAAAGTCCCATGGCGTGCGCGAGCACCTGCTTGCCTTTCTCGTCGTTGGGCTGGTCAAGGAATGAGTACCGGGTCTGGATGAACTCAAGGGAGAAGCCTTTGGTCGCTCGGAGTTCCGCCCCGATCACCTTGCTGAAGTCACCGCCGGTTATTCCCCAGTGGCTGTAGATTGGGAGGCGCCACTGCGGTTCGATAGTCGTCATCGCATGCGCGAAGGTCTTTCCTTCAGGGGCGTTGCCCACAAAGAAGATCGCATCCGCGCCCGATCTCGCAATATTGCGCAGGATGATCTTTGCTGCCTCCTCAGTTATGCTCCAATTGAACCAGGTCGCTGTAGTCGTCTTGACGCCCAGTTCTTTCAGAGCCGCCGTCATTGTTTTCTTGTTGGAATTTCCCCAGCCTGTCTTCTCAAGCAGAAGTGCTGGAGCACGGTGGCCGCGCTGAGTGATTGCGTGGTTGGCGACAACATGGCCCGCTTTCGTGTCGTCAACCGAGAGACGAAAGATCCAGTTCTGTTCGGTCCGATAGCGCGTGATTGGACCCGCCGCCGCCCAGGGAACGAGCATGAGGATCTCCTCTTTGTGGATCATCTCCATGTTGGCGAGCACGGGCGGGGAGTGCAGACCGCAAAAGACGGCCAGCCCTCGCTCGTCCTCAAGATATTCCCTCAGGTGCTTTGCGCTGCGGCGACTGTTGCCCCTGTGATCGCGGACTACGAGTTCGACCGGATGGCCTCCGAGCCGATACTTTGCCTGTGAAAGAGCGGTGCGGATTCCCCTCTCGATCGATTCACCCGACTCGGGCACCCCTGTGCGATCAGCGTCGAGGTAGATCCTGATCTTCCTGGTCTCTTGTTCCTCTTCAGGGACGTGAGTGCTCGACAGGAGCAGCATGCTGGCCCAGAGAATTGTTGCGGCGGTGAACATGCCGGGATTCTAGGGGTATGCCTCCTGGAGTTACAGTCTTATACTTAGGAATAATGAAGAATATGCTTCAGCTGGCAATATATCTAGGTAATTACCCCATGTCTGGTGAGCGCCAGAGGGTTTGAGTCTTCTCCATCACAGTCCTAGCGGGAGCGCCGTGCCATGGTCGTACTTTCCTCCTTGGGTGGTCACACCAGTGTCCGCCCCAGCACTCTGTGGGGCATGCCTTCACAGGAGAACTGGGGAACATGAGGCTCTGGCGAGTCTCTCTAACGCTCGTGCCCCGCGCCGGGCCCCGTGATCGACTTCGGATCCTGGATCAAACAACTCCTCCTCCGAGGAAGCAGCGGATCGCACCAACTCCGATCAGGCAGACTCCCAAGATCAGGGCGGCCAGATGAACCCCCTTGTCGGTTTCTGGGGTGTCCTTGCTGGCTGTGCCGACCAGGCCCAGGATCGCGCACATGCCCGAGCATGGAATTCCAACCCAGTTGATCCAACCCAGACAAGGGAACAAACCGCCGATTGTGATAGTGCAGGAAAGGACAATGAAGATGATTGTGACTGTACGCATGCTGGTGGGTCTACTTTTTGAAGATGAGCATTCTCAACGCAAGTGGGACCTGGACAGCCCCTGCGACTGCAGTGAGAAAGAAGGGCCAGAAGGCAAGATTGAGCTTGCTGGCGATTGTGAACTCGCCGCGTAGAGCGAAGGCAAATCCCCGTGACAGTCCACAGAGTGGGCAACCGGGGCACTTTTCGGTGACCAGGCCGGTCCAGGAGAGGTGTTCTCCGGCGGCAATCTGGGTGGGATCAAACCAGGCGGCGCAAATCAGAAGGCCTAGTGCGAGCAGTCCCATGACCAGACGGACAACGGTTAGGTCCCGTGGTCTATCCCGGGCAATTGAGGGTCTCCGAGGAGATGCTGAAGTCTTGCTTCCTAGTGCCATGGTGAGTTCTGAATGACTAGACGAAAGCACCCTACCGGCTGGCCGACGGGGGGGGCGACTCCGAATCCGGCGGATGGACGCGGGGAGTTGCGCCTTTCTTGGTCATCAGGCCGGGGAGCAGCCCCAGAACGTGATCAATGTTCTTCGCTGAATACTCGTGGGGCAAGGAGCTCACCCCGATGGAGCACAGAGAGTGGCCTGGTCTCGGCTTGGGGAGTTTGGATTGGTGCCGCGCCTGGTGCTGGTACCGGCCAACCGGTTCTCCTTCGCTTCACCCAAAGGCCCGCCCCGCCACTCTCTTGGGCCCCGGGATGCCGCCGCCGAGTTCTCCCAGGAAGAGAAAGGTCCCTTCAATGCGTAGACCTGGGCGTGGGGTGGGGAGACCTTCTGCTTCCACCTGCCAGGGGCTGATAAGCAGAGCGAGGGGGCGCTCTGGCGCATCACACAAACAGACTTGCACGGTCTCGCCGCTGATTTGGTTCTTCAGGTTGCGGACTTCTTTGATGCGCAAGGAGAGATGTGCGCATCCGCCGGGATTGTCGAGGCCGCCGAGAGGTTCAATTCGTGCGCCGTTGGGGCGTTCGAGGAGAGTTCTTGGCGCGAGTTCCTGGTTCGGGCCGATGTTCTCCAAGTCCACAGCGAAGCCGGCCACATGTAGGGCCAGGGTGTGGCCGGGGGGGAGGGGTTTCGGCAGCCGTGCGGCATCCGAAATCCAGACACTCAGCAAGTATGTACCGTATTCATCCGCCGAGAGACCGGGTATTGGAGGTGCGGCCCAGCCATGCAGCAGGGCCTCGAAGCGCGAATCCTCTGGGGATGCGAGTTCTTGTGTCGAGATTCTGAGGAGTGTGTCCACCCGATAGTGTGGGAGCAGGGTCCAGCTTCCGTTGGCGTGCCGTTCGCCTCGTAACTCCAGCCCTTGACCCAGGCGCAGGCGTCGCTGGTTAGTGCTGTTCCCTCGCCAGGGGGTCGGCTCGCCCTGTTCTTCCAGCAGGTTCTGCAGGCTCAACGGGTCGCTCTTGGGCCCAAAGCCGATGCACTCGATCAGAAAATCCATACTTCATGGATGCTAACGAGGGACGGGGCCCACCGACGGCGTATGGCTTGGCTTAGCATGGGGTCATGTCGACGCACGCATCCAGGGCCGCCGTACCCGGTCTTATTCTGGCGACGCTTCCTCTCTGTGTGCTTGCCCTTTGTGCTTGCAGGGTGCCCGTGTCCACAGCCCCAGCGGTTCAGCCGACAGTAGTGCTTCTTGAGGGGCGGCGTGCGGCAGCGCCCCTCGTACCCCTCAGGGGTGAGTGGGATGTGGAGCACTATGGGCTGGAGTTGACGCTTCTGCCCGGGCAGCGGGCCATGGAAGGTGTTGCGCGTATTCGTGCGATCAGCCAGGCCTCGGGCAATCGCAGTTTGGTGCTCGATCTGGCGGTACTTCAAGTGTCGGGGGTCAGTGATGCAGCGGGCCGCGAGCTGGATTGGCGTCATGGGGGAGACAAGTTGACCATTGACCTGGGCAGGGACTTCTTTCCCGGCGAGGTTGCCGAAGTGGTGGTTGCCTATGGGGGCGTTCCCCAGCGGGGACTCTGGTACGCTCCGGACGATCCCGCCACACATTGTTTTACCCAGGGCGAATGCGAAGACGCCCGGCGTTGGTTCCCTTGCGTGGACCATCCCTCCGAGAGGGCAACCAGTGAATTGATCGTTCACATGCCCGCGTCTTGGACTTCCATGGCGGGGGGTATGCTGCTCGAACGCAGGTTGGAGGGATCCATAGCCACCGAGCACTGGGCCCATCACATGCCCCACCCCGCTTACTTGGAAACCCTTGTGGCGGGCGAGCTGGTCAGCGTCTCCGACCGGGGCCCGGTGCCTGTGACCTATGTGGGTACGCCTGCCATGGCCAAGTACCTGAAACCCAGTCTGGGTTCCACAGGCCAGGTGCTTGAATTCCTGGCAGAACTCACATGTCGGCCCTACCCCTATTCCAAGTACGCAACCTGTGCGGTGGATGGTTTTCCTTTCGGTGGCATGGAGAACACCAGTGCGACTACGATCACCAGCGCGTCTCTCTGCGATGTGCGAGGGCGCATGGACGGCGGCGCGGAATCGCTGGTAGTGCATGAAGCTGCGCACCAGTGGTTCGGGAATCTCTTGACCTGTGCGGACTGGTCGGAGATCTGGTTGAACGAGGGCTTTGCCACCTACTGCACTCTGCTTTGGTATGAGAAAACCCGTGGGCAGGGGGAATTCCTGCGTCACATCAGAGACATGCAGGTTGCGGCCATCGGGGCAGATGAGAGAACCCATCGGCCCATTGTGCATGGTCTTTGCATCGACCCCCTGGATCTCTTCTTTACTGGCCATGTGTACCAGGGTGGCGCCAGTCGTTTGCATCACCTGCGCTTTGTCTTGGGGGACGAGGCTTTTTTTGCGGGATTGCGGGCCTATGTGGGGGGCCATGAGAATTCGGGCGTGACCTCCATCGATTTGCAGCGCAGTCTTGAAGCTGCTTCGGGTTTGGACTTGACCCAGCACTTTGAACAGTGGTTGCTCTCCCCCGGATTGCCCAAGTTCAGCCTGAGTTGGTCGCGGCGTTCGGAAGAGGGGCCGACCCGGGTGACCATCGAGCAAATCCATAGCCTGCGTCCGGGTACTCCCACGGTTTTTGTGACCCCGGCTGAGATCGAGTGGCGTACAAGCACCGGGATCCAACGCAAGCGCGTGATGCTCAACCAGCGCAAGCAGACGCTTGAACTTGCCACCAATGGGGAGCTGCTCTGGGTGCGGTTTGATCCTCTGCATTGGATTCCTGGGGAACGCATCGAGGCCCATGAGTTGGCGACCCAGATCATGCTGGTATATGAGGCTCCGGACTCCATGGGTCGAATGGAGGCCCTGGCCTCACTTGGAGAACAGTGGCCAGGATTGCCCGAAGGTGCCCGAAGGCAAGCTCTCTCCGCTGCGGCTCGGCGCCTGGCGGCGGACCCCGTGGAGGCCGTGCGCGTGGAAGCGGCGCGTTTTCTGGGACAGACTCAGAGTGCTGGAGCGCGGGATCTCCTCAGCGCCTTGGCAGTGGACGATGACTCTGTTCTCTTGCGCCGGGCCGTGTTGCAGGCCTTGGTGAATTTCACCCCTTCCACCAGCTTGTTTGAGCTGGCCCAAGCTGCTTTTGTTTCTGCGCCCTCATGGGATTGCGCGGGCGCGGCAGTCATGTTGGGGGTCAAAGCTGATCCCGTACGGGGTCTGCGTTGGGTCGAAGAGTTGATCAAGGCCCCAGGGGTGATGCAGGTGGATGATTCTGCGGGGCGCCTGGCAGTGCATGTGGTTGCTGCTCTGGAAACTCTTGGTTCGAAGCAAGCTCTGCCGATCGTGCGTTCCTGGGCTCTGGCTCCGTTGGCCCCTGCTGGCCCCCGGGCCGCTGCGATTGCTTTGCTCGGGGACTGGGGCCGCGAGGCTCCGGGCTTGGTGGAGGATTTGGTGGGCCTCTTGGGGCACTCCGATCCGCGCTTGTCGCGGGCGGCGGTAATTGCTCTGCGGCGCATTGGCAACCAGCAGGCCCGGGATGCTCTGAGGGAGTTCTATCCCCATTCGGCGGCACCTGTCGAGCGACGAGCAATCGAGGCACTTTTTCCCCTGTGATGAAATCGGACTCCGGATCCACAAGCCCCGTTTCTTCTAAAGGAGCGGTTCTCGGGGCGAACCTGGACAGCCAGGCCCGCCAGGCCCTCTGTCGGGAGTTGAGGTTGGCGTTGTTGTCGGAATTCGGTGCTCGGGCAATTTGCGATCACCTGGGGAGGTTGGTTGAAGACAGTGCTCTTGGTGATTCTCTTGAGCGAGTCAATCGCGAAGGCAGCGAGGTCGTGCAGGAGGTCCAGAGCATGCTACGCAGCCTGGGCGCAAGACCGCGCATGACGAGTTTTCGTCGCCGTGTCCTCGCCCGCGCACTGGCCATGGTTGCCCGCATGAGCGGTCCGCGACTCGTAGTGCGAATCGCTCAGCAGGCCTGTGAAACAGTGGCCCGTTGGTATTTGCAATACGCTTTCTTTCTGGCACAGCATGGAGAAGTGGAACTGGCTCGCCGTTGTGAGGGTTTGGCGGAGATCAAACAGCGCCATGCCAATTCTCTGGGGGCTTGGACCAAACATGGATAAGCCCATTCCCCCTGATTTGGCGTAGGCTAGGTTCATGCCTTGGATCAAGACCATTGCCCCGGACGAAGCCAGCGGGCGCTTAGCAAAGACATATTCAGCTTCAATCGAACGCGTGGGCAAGGTGTTTGGGATCGTGCGTTCCATGAGCCTCGACCCGCGTGTACTGGACTCGTCTATGGGGCTCTACCGCAACATCGTCAAGGAAGGGAACGCTCTCTCTCGACGCCAGCGCGAGATGCTGGCCACGGTAGTCAGCAAAGCCAACGATTGTCATTACTGAATGCTCTCCCATGCGGACGATCTCCGGGTTGAGATCGAAAATGAGGGGGGCGACCCCAAGACCGCCGAGCGGGTGCTGGAAGAGTGGCGCGGGGCGAATCTTGACGCGGTGGACACCGCCCTCTGCATCTATGCAGAAAAACTGACCCATTCTCCAGCTGCTATGACCGCCGCAGATATACAGGGCCTGCGGGATCAGGGCTTGTCTGACGAGGCCGTTCACAGTGCGATCCAAACCATCTCTTATTTCAATTACATCAACCGAGTTGCAGACGCGGTGCATGTGGAGTTGGAGCCCGAGATGCCGCCCTATGAGGACGGGGGGCGCTGAGCCGAGATTCTTGAATTGAGGCGCGCGGCCTGCGCGCTGGCAACAGGCTTTGGCAGCAGCACGTCCTTGCTGTGCGACAAGGACCCGGTTGGGATTTGGCAGACCTGGACCAGGCTACGGATTGGGGGCTAATCGTGCTGCGCAAGGATGATCCTGGAGCGGGGCCAGCTGATCGGCGTTCGGCGGGGAAAGATTGTCTATGCAATGTGTTGATCCCCTTTGGTGTTGGGCGGGCCCCGTTAGTCTGGACTTGCGTAAGATCTCCGCAGGGTGGATATTCGGATCTGATTCTGCGAGACCCGAAAGGGTATCTTCTGGGATCGGTACTTTCTGCGGGATGCGGATTGTTCCCTCATGCCTTGAGCCCCTCAGCAAACAGCAAACCGCTTGGCCTTTATGGGCTGACCCGTGGCTACCGCGGCCCGTACCTGGCTTCGGTGGGGGCTATGGCTGTAGGGATTGGGTTGCTTTTTGTCGTTCCCGTTGTGATTCGCAGCATGATCGACGGGTTTGTTCCTCTGGAGGGCGAGGATGGGGGGCGGTATTCCTTCGTCACTCCCGAGTGGGTGCGCTCGGTGGCCGATGCCCTTGGTGTTGGTACGGGGGTGGTGGCGAGCTTGATGGTTGCCGGAGCGCTGATCATTGTGGTGACGGCCATGGCGGGGTTGTTTCAGTATCTCAAGGGCCACTTGGCGGCACGGGCTTCGGAGGCCATTGTGCGCAGTATGCGCAACACCCTGCACTCCCATCTAGCCGCTCTGCCCGCCACCTACTTCGATACGGCCGAGACCGGGGATCTGGTCCAGCGTTGCACAAGCGATGTGGAGACCGTGAGGGTGTTTCTGGCGGCTCAGGTTGTGGAGATCGGCCGCTCTATTCTGCTTGTGGTCTGCGTGACTCCGGTGCTGTTCGCATTGTCCGCTCCCCTGGCTTGGGTGACTCTGGCTCTCTTGCCCTTACTGGTGATCTACTCGGCGTTTTTCTTTGGCAGATTGACCCAGTATTTCAAGGAGGTTGACGAAGCGGAGGCGCGCCTGACCACGGTCTTGCAGGAGAACTTGACGGGGATTCGGGTGGTGCGGTCTTTTGGACGGCGTGAGTTCGAGGAGCAGAAGTTCAACGCGGCAAACCACGAGCACCGGGACAAGACCAATTTGCTAATGCAGCTCTTGGCCCGCTTTTGGGGTTTTTCTGATCTGGTGTGCATGAGCCAGGGGGGACTTGTGCTGTTCTTTGGCGCCTGGTGGACCCTGCGGGGAGAAATCACCCTGGGCACCATGGTTGCCTTCACCATGTATTCGGCGTATGTGATTTGGCCAGTGCGTCAGATGGGTCGCACCCTAGTTGATGCTGGTAAGGCGAGGGTTTCCCTGCGACGGTTGGGGGAGGTGTTGGCCGTGCATCATGAGGATGCCACCGATAGGGTCCTTGAGAATGCACCTTCGAAATTGTCGGGGTCGATTCGCATAAAGGATTTGAGCTTCTCATACGGACGCGAAAATAAAATGGAACGGGGTGGTTCAAGGGAAGGGGACGATCAACAGGAAGCTCGTCAAGTCCTGCAGTCGGTCAGTTTTGAGCTGCAGGCGGGTCAGACCCTGGCGCTCTTGGGTCCGCCTGGTTCGGGCAAGAGCACCCTGATCCGGTTGCTGTTGCGCTTGTATGACTACGATGGAGATGGCGGCTCGGGTTCTATTGAATTGGATGGGCACCAGCTTTCGGGGCTGTCCCGGGACTTCATTCGCAAGCAGATCGCTGTTGTGATGCAGGACCCGTTTCTCTACGCACGAACTATCGATGAGAACCTGCTCTTCGGTCGCCCCACCGCGAGCAGCGAGGACATTCAGGCCGCTACGAGTGCTGCGGCGATTCATGATTCCATCGAGGGTTTCAGTGAGGGCTATGGGACTATGCTTGGCGAGCGGGGTGTGACTCTCTCAGGCGGGCAAAAGCAACGCTTGGCGATTGCCCGGGTGCTGCTCAAGCAAGCTCCGATCTTGATTCTCGATGATGCCCTTTCAGCGGTGGACCATGAGACTGAGGGCTTGATCATGAGAGCTCTTCGGCAACGGCATGGCCAGCACACTACGATCATCATTGCCCACCGCTTGTCTTGCGTGACTCAGGCAGATCTGATTCTGGTCTTCGATCAGGGCCGCGTAGTGGAGCGGGGAGCGCATGAGGAATTGCTGGCTCAGGGAGGCGCGTATTCGCGTTTGTGGAAGATCCAGAGTGCATTTACACGTCAGATCGATTCCCATGGCAATGGGCCGGACCTGGCTGGTGAATCCAAGACCAATGAGGTTCGTCCATGAGCGCCGAGCAGGTCAAGGTGCCAGATGGAGAGGATATGGGTCAGGCCTCGGGTCTCGATCTTGCTCTTTGGGGCGAGCTGTTCAGCTATGCCCTGCGCTACAAGCGGCAATTGGCGGGCCTCGCTTTCTTTGCATTGACAACGGGTTTTTGTGACGTCTGTTTCCCTCTCGTGTCTCGGGCATTGATCGATGAAATGATTCAGCTGACGGAATCGGGCGGTGGTCTGCCCGAAGGCAGCCATTGGTTGATGCCCTATCTTTGGGCCTATGCCGCATTGATCGTGGGCCTGAGCGGCAGCGTGTTCTTTTTCATCCGCTACGCTGGCTTCTTGAAGGCCCACATGGCAGCGGACATTCGCGAAGCGGGGTTCGGCAAGTTGCAGTTGTTGGAGTTTGCCTACTTCGACAAGAGGGCCATTGGTTGGTTGATGGCACGCATGACCAGTGACTGTGAACGCCTTGCGCGGATCTTGGCCTGGGGCGCGTTGGACGTACTCTGGGCATCGACCTTCCTAGTGGGCATCGCCTGCGTCATGCTGTACCTCAGTTGGAAGTTGGCTCTCTTGGTCCTGTTGGCAGCGCCGCTGTTGGCGCTTACCAGTCGATTCTTTCAAAAGCGCATGCTCGCTGCCTCGCGCTCGATTCGCAAGATCAACTCTACGATCACCGCCGATTTCAACGAGTCGATCCAGGGGGTTCTGACCACCAAGTCGTTCGTGCGCGAGCAGGACAACCTGGCGAGCTTCGAGAAAAAAACCGACGCCATGTTCGAGTCCAGCGTGCGCAACGCGGTGTTGGCCGCTGCCTACCTGCCCGTCATCCTGTCCATTGGTAGCTTGACTACCGCGGCGGCTTTGATCCTGGGCGGTTATCAGGTCGTGGGCGGCGTGATCAGCCTGGGTACTCTGGTGGCGTTCTTGAGCTACACCCGCATGTTGTTTGAACCCCTTCAGCAACTGGCACATATTTTCAGCGAGATGCAGATGGCTCAAGCTTCTGGAGAGCGCATCATCGAAATGATCGCTACAGAGCCGGCGATCTGTGATTCAGAATTGGTGAAGAAGAAGATCGCCGATCAGGCCCAGGACCCTGTGCCAGGTCGGGCTATCGATGGGGATCCGGATCAGATGGGCAGAATTGTCTTCCAGGATGTGGAGTTTGCCTATCTTCCTGGCGAGATGGTACTTGAGGGCATCAACTTGACCGTGCCCGAGGGGGAAACCGTGGCTTTGGTGGGTTCCACCGGCGGAGGCAAGTCGACCCTGGTAAGTCTGCTTTGTCGTTTCTACGAGCCCACCGGCGGCGTGATCTCCATTGATGGATGCGATCTGCGTGAGCGCAGTCTGGATTGGTTGCAGTCACATCTTGGGATTGTCTTGCAGGATCCGCATCTGTTCAGCGGAAGCGTGCTGGAGAACATTCGCTATGGTCAATTGCACGCCACAGATGAAGAGGTGCACAGGGCCGCGCGCACGGTGGGTGCTGAGGAGACGCTTCTTCGTCTGCCTGGGGGCTACGGCTTCAACGTGGGGGCCGGGGGGAGCTTGCTCTCTGCTGGTGAGCGCCAACTAGTTTCTTTTGCCAGGGCGATCTTGGCTGAGCCACGGATTCTGATCATGGATGAGGCGACCTCAAGCATCGACATGGAGACCGAACTGCAGATTCAAAAGGGCCTTGAGCGCGTACTCGAAGGTCGCACAAGTTTTGTGATCGCTCACCGCTTGTCCACCATCGAAGGTGCAGACCGCATCTTGGTGATTGAAGGGGGGCGCATCGTGGAAGAGGGAAGCCACTTGGAGTTGATGGCCGCCAGGGGGCGTTATCACGAATTACACGCGCGTCAGGGGATCGGCGAGGTGGGTGTTCACATCGAGGATTGGACCTGAGGCGTCGACGTTACTCTTCGCTGAGTACTACAAGCCCGCCCACCAGGAGTTCCGTGTGCTCGGTTTCCGTGCCTGAAGGCCACCGCACATGAGCATCGATCGGACCCTTACAGGCGCCTAGGCCGAAGACTAGTTCTCCCGGACCACCCGTGAGATAGCCTTCGCCCGCTCGCAGGCTGCGGCGGTATCGGCCATTGGCTGTGGAGAGGGTCACTTCGGCACCGATTCCCTGGGTATTTGCGCCTTTGCCCTTCAGGCGGATGCGAATCGAAGTGTGTCCCTTGGCGCGCTTCGAGTCATTGCGCAGAAGACGGACAGCTCCGTTGTTGGTTGTCACGAGCAGATCTTCGTCACCATCCTGGTCATAGTCACAGGCAATTGCGCCGCGGGAGGCGGCGGGCAGGGCTTTCTTCTCCATTTGCGTGTCGCTCATTTCCACAAAGGTGCCGTCCGTTTGAGCCACATACAGGTGGTCGGCCTGCCCCACGCAGATTCCTGTAGAGGAATAGTCCGGGCTGGTGTAACCGTTGGCCACGAAGAGGTCGAGGTCCCCGTCGAGTTCCAAGTCGAACAGTACTGGTCCCCAGGAAGTGACCCCGATGCTTGATCGGGCCAGTCCCTTCGCAATCGCTGCGTCGCGGAAACGGGGCCGCCGTGTGCGCCCACTGAAGCGTCGTTCTCGCAGGTTGAGATAGAGGGCGTTGGACTCCAGCTCCCAGTTGGTCAGTAGCAGGTCCTCATCCCCATCGCGCTCCAGGTCTCCGATGGCGAGGCCCATTCCCCCGCGGGGATCGTCGAGGCCGGCCTCCAGTGTCACCTCCCGAAAGCCACCCTTGCCGTTGTTTTCGTAGAGCACATTGGGAGTCACATCATTGGCCACATAAAGGTCCTGGTCACCGTCCCTATCAAAGTCCCACCAGATCGCCTGCATCCTCCTTGCCTACTCGTTGCGTCTTCGGGTCATGTACTCCTAGTTTCTCTGCCACATCACTGAAAGCCAGTACTCCCCCTGCGAGGTCATTGCGGAGCAGTTGATTGGGCTGGCCACGAAACAGGTAGGGCAGCATTGGTAGTGGATCCTCCCGGCGCATGCTCGCGCCTTCAGAATCTGGCGGCAGCTGGCCAGGGTCATATTCCAAGTAGCGCGTGATGTATAGGTCCAGATCTCCGTCTCCGTCGTAGTCTGCGGCGCAGACAGACGCGCTCCAAAGATCGGAGGGGGGCAGGAGGTCTGAGGCATCCTTGAAAGTGCCGTCTCCCTTGCCGAGGAAGAACCGGTCGCGCCCCTGGCAGGCCAGATACAGGTCGAGTTTGCCGTCCCCGTTTGCATCGAAGGCCAGGGCGCCCATGCTGGCGTCGCCGCCCCCGAGACCTGCATCGAAAGAGATGTCTTCGAAGGTGCCGTCCCCTTGGTTCTTGAACAAGCGATGGAGCAGGGGGTCCTGTTCTGGTCGGCCAGCACCTTGCGGCAGAAACAGATCCAGCCAGCCATCCCCGTCAAAGTCACCCCAAGCCGCTCCCGGTCCCATGGTTGGTCGAATGTCCAGTTGCAGATCGGGTCCCTCCAGGTGCACCACTTGAAGTCCTGCTTCGGAGGCAACATCGCGCAAGGCGGGGCTGGGTGAGGTGCTGGTCCCGTGAGGGTCTGCGGGAAATCCCATGGGAGCTTCCAGAATCTCAAGTAGCAGGGTCATCGTCAGCTCCTGATTGGGTTCTTCAGGCAGCGGAACATGCAGAGCATCCGTCTTGAAGGAGACTTCCTGCCAGGCAGCAAGGTGTCCCACTTCTTGCGCCTGCTCGCAGAAATAAATCTGATCGATGGGGCCGCTGGTCTTGATTTCGAAGGCTTGCAACCCAGACCAGGGCACTACCAATGCACCCCGGGGAGCGGCTGGCATCTGTAGCTCCTGATCGTCGAGGTGCAGCGACTCCTGCATCTTGGAACCCGAGAGGATCACTAGCCAGAGGGTCACACCGCTGGCGCAGGGGGGCGCCGTGACCCGTAGCGTTCCGCTGGCGCAGTGCCCGTCCTGGCGGGCCAGCAGGGAGCTGGCCTGGGGCTCGATGCTGCGTGCCAGGAGCGGCGGCCCCGTCTGGAACCAGCCCTGCTCGGTGGCCAGCACCTGCTGGTCGGTTGGATGTTCGATCACCAGGGCTCGGGCCGTGCCCGCTGAGGTCCCATTTACGGTTCGGACCTGAAAACAGGCCTCTGGCCTATCCTCAGGGCCGAAACCGGTACTCTGGATCTCACCTCGGGGTACGATTTCCGAGCGGCTTGTGAGGGGCAGGGTCAGGCGCCGTCCGGCCAGCAGTGGACCCAGATCCCGGCCGTCTGAGAGTCCACGGGCAGGCCTTGCAATCCCGGTTGCTTGAACGTCCTTGCCGCCGCAGGCCGCGAGCGTGCATGCAAAGAGCGCCCAGGCCGAGAGTTGCGGGAGTTTTTCTTTCCAGGGCCTGTGTTCCAGTAGTCGCATGGGATCAACCTACGGTCTTTCTTGTTCTGTTGCAGGCAGAGTCTCTCCCAAAAGCAGTCGCCCCACATGTGCGCTGCCCCTGGTGGGGCGGCCAATGTGAGGCGACTGATGGAAGCTCCGGTGCTATGCGGTCGGTCCTTGCCCACTTGAGAGTGGACCGCCGCAGAGATCAGGAGAGCTTCAGATCTCGAATCTCTTCGATAGAAAAGTCCGTAGAGATTTTTTGATCGGGGTCGATCACCCGTCCTGTGCCATGCAAGTAGTTGAATGCCAGGCAGCCCGTAGCAACACGGCCGTCACGAAAGTGGATTGTTATTTTGTCTGCGGTCCTGGCAGCGTTGAGCTGGTCATACATGAGGTGGTGGGAGGGTTGTGGAGTCTTCTGAGTAATGGTCATAGGTGCGGAATGTCCGTTGTCCCGGCTTCCTGGCCGGGTTGTCCTGGGCGAGAAAGCGCAGGTCAGGGGAAGACGATGGTGGAAGGGGAGGTTGGATGCGGCCCCTGCTCAGGAACGCATTAACTGCGGCACAAGTTGGTCCAATTCTGGCACGAGAAGACTGGACCAGGTTTCGAGATTTGCCCCGTCTCGAGCGAACTGCTTGAGTTCTTCGAGACTGACAAATTTGCCACTGAGCTGCTCGGTTTCGCGGACACGCACGGAGCCGTCCACGATCAGCAACATCACGATTCCGATGTGCACAGATCCAACCGGATTAGTGTCGTCGTTGATTAGCCCTACCGTCTTGAGTTTGAAATCCCCCTCGATCTCAAGCTCTTCCAGGGTTGCCTCGCGCAGGGCAGCCTTGGGGATGGGATTTCTTCGATTCCAATCAGGATGGAGCTCAAGCTCCTCGGAAGTAGGAAGATCCACTGGTTCAACGTGACCGCCGACTCCGATGGACAACTTGTTATGCAGGCGGGCTTCGCCGCCTTGCTTGCTGCGGGTTAGTAAGAAGACCTGGTCTTCTTTGATCACCAGGCAGTAGGGGATCGGTTGCTTGAGGGCAGGCGTCCTTTCGGCGTAAGCCCGTTCCACAAAGAAGCCCTCTCTCTCGAGGATGCCCATGAAGCTCTCCTCGCTGAAGTCTCCACCAAAGGCCACGAAACCGTGCGGGGTGGACTCCTGGAAGAGCTTCTCGCGGGGGACAACGTGGATGAATTCCATGGGGAGGCTTGGGGTCGTCGCATTGATTTGGGCCGACGGGCGTCGGCGGGGTTCAGTACGACTCGTTGGCAGAAAGGTATGTCCCCTGCGTGATTCTGTCAACATGCTGGGTTGGAGCGTTGTTCAAACGCTAGATGTTGTGGCTTGCCTGGGCAGCGAGGCATGGAAGTCGCCTTAGGAAGACGCTTTTCCCCCTGGTCCTTTCGGAAGTCTGGAGCAGACTGGCCAGAAGACCAGAACTGTGACGCGCAGGGCAGAATTCCAAGGCCCAGCTCTTGCTGGCGGAATTATCCAGAGGAATCCTGGTGGGGCTGTCTTGGTTGTTCCCAATGGCCGTGCATTTCCCAGGGCTTGCGAGGGGGAAAGTGGATGTGAGAGACCCCATAAGCCGGGTCCTGTCCTCCCCACGGGGGGGAGGGCGACCATTTCTCTGGGACCTGGGTCGCCCCAGGCCTCAAACGATCTACCCGGGAGGCTTGAATGGTGCAGGTCGTCACCGTTCCTCCCCTATTCGATCTTTCTCCGGGTGGGGTTTACCTTGCCACTCCCGTCACCAGGAGCGCGGTGCGCTCTTACCGCACCGTTTCACCCTTGCCGCTCGCTTGCGCGAGGTAGGCGGTTTGATTTCTGTGGCACTTTCCCTGGGCTCGCGCCCGGTTGGCGTTACCAACCACCCTGACCTGTGGAGCCCGGACTTTCCTCCCCCCGCCGATGCCCGAGGGCACCACGAGGAGCGGCCGCTCGGCCTCTCACATCCGCCCCCAGCATATGCGTCAGGGGGGGGACCCGAGTAGGCTGGGCTACTCGTCCTCAATTAGGGACCCCCTCGAGCCCCATGCGCGCCCCCCTGTTGATCCTCCTGCTCCCCTTGCTGGCGACACCTGCTGTCCCGCACCCCACAGGTGGCTTGAGGGCCAGCGAGCGGGTGGCTGTGCAACCAGGAGACGATCTGGAAGACGCTACCAAGGTCTTTCAGGTCAACGCCCGGGGGCGTGATCAGGACAAGCGCAGGGCCGGCCTGGAGGGCTTGGTGGCCATTGGTGGGCGCAAGGCCTGGGATGTGGTCATGCAAGAGATCCTGCACATGCACACCACTGCATCAGGTTTGCGGGAAGAGGTCGATCGTCTGACCCTGCTCAAGGAGAATGACGAGCGTGTTCTTGCCAGCCTGCGCCTGCGCGCAGAGCGCGATGACTCCCTGGAAGATGCAGTCAAGAACGCGGTCAAGTGGCTGGAGTCAACTTCTGTAGAACTCTCGCGTCAGGAACGCAAGTTGCGCCGGGCCGAGCCCTGGCTCAGCTTGTTGCATGAGAAGGGGACCGGCATGGTCCTTGGCCTGGGGACTTCCGATCGGCGCTCGATCGACAAGCAGTTGGGCAAGCTGATCGAGAAGAGCGAGGACTGGAATGAGCGCTTGGCTGGTATTGATCTCTTGGGCCGCATAGGAACTGCGGGTGCAGGCCTCGAGCTTCATGGGGTGATGGTCAATTTGATGAAAGAGCGTGGGCGTTTATTGCGCAAGTTGCCCCGTGCCGAAGAAGACGCCATCGAATTGGAAGGCCGCCTGCAGGATGAAGCCGCACGCAATGGCGGCCGCGTCGGGGCTGGCACCTCAGCTCAATACGAGCGGGCCAAGGTGGAAGGGGCTGTCATGCACGCACTGATGTTGCGCATGGCCGCCGCCGCCGATGCCTGTGTGCTGGCCAGCGCCAAGGCTATCGTTCGTGAAGATGAGACCGCTCGCAAACGATCCATCAAGGGCCTTGCGCGATCGCTCTCCAAGCTGAAAGACGGCGCGCGCCTGCGAACAATAGAGATCCTGACCCGCACGGACACCGATCTTGCTCGCAGCGAGGCCTTTGCCGTGCTGCAGGCTGAAAAGGAACCGGCTGCCATCGCACTCCTGATCCGTGGCATCGTGGAACTTGGTGGCCCTAAGGCACCTGGTTTTGTCGAGGGACTCTTGACCCGTTGGATTCACCACGAGACCTGGATCGTGCGCACTGCCGCTGCGGTGGCGATCAGTGACTTACGTCATGCACCCGGGGTGCCGGTCTTGATCGCGCGTTTGGCGGAAGCAGGTGGACGGGAACGCACAGACCTGGCCACAGCCCTAAGGCGCATGACCGGCCAAAAATTCCTGCCCAATACTGCGCTCTGGCAACGTTGGTGGAAGGATGTGGAGTCCACCTTTGAGCCCACCGCATCTGATGCAGAGGACCCCCTGATGGAAGAGGGCGATGGGGGCGGCGTGACTTTTTTCGGTATCCGCACGGAGAGTCAGAACGTGGCCTTCATCCTGGACCTCTCGGGCTCCATGAATTATTCGATAGTGGTGCGCGACAACCCCGGGGACAATCCCAATCAGCCTGCGGACATGCCCAAGAGTGGCGAGCGTTCGCGGCTGGAGGTCGCCTTGAGCGACCTGGCGCGCGCCATGGGGGGGCTGCGCGATGATGCGACCTTTGCGATCATCATGTACGCCAGTGATGTTCGTCTCTGGAAGGACGGCTTGCAGACAATGACACCAGCGCGGCGGTCTGAGATAGCACCTTTTCTCAAGGGCCTGACCGCGGTCGGGGGCACCAATATTTTTGGAGCCCTGCGTAAGGGCTTTGATGTGGCTGAGGTCAGCCTTGGAGACAAATGGTCCGACCCACCGATCGATACGATTTTCTTGCTGACTGACGGCAAGCCTTCGGTGGGTTTGGTCGTCAGTCCCGAGCCGATTCTGCGTTATGTGCGCGAGTGGAATCGGACTGCGGGAATTGTGATCCACACCATCGGGCTTTCCGGTGCACAGGACGCCTATCTCTTGCGTAGGCTGGCGGAAGAGAACGGCGGCACCTATGTGGCCCGCTGATTCGCTGCCTGAATTCCCCCTCCTCCCAATCCCCGGTAATCAATGTCTCAAGACGACTTCTTCTTGACCAACCTTGAACTGCGTGAGTCCAATGAGGAGGGCGAGGTGGCTGCTGGCCTTTCACATGACTCAATGAAAGGCATGGCGCTCTTGAGCGTGCTGGAACTCGCTGCCCGGGGAGTTCCACGGGGAGCGGTGACCATCATTCATGACGCGGGGGATGTGGGGGAACGCTACCGCAGCCTGGCTAGCGTCCTCGCCGGTGAGGGTTGGGCAGTGGCCCTGCCGGATTTACGTGGGCATGGGCGCTCGGAGGGAGAGCGCGGTCACTCGGCGGGTCTGCGTGAGGTGGAGCGTGACCTGGGAGAGATTCAGGATCATCTTGCCTACCGCATGCCGGACGCCCCCAAGGTCTTGGTGGGGGTTGGGCTCGGCGCTTTGTACGGGGCACACTTTGCCTTGAGCCGGCCTGGAACCTTGGCGGGGCTGGTGCTGGCGAATCCTCTGGCTTCGATTCCCTTCGCGCCTCCAGAACAACCCAAGGGCTTCTCCAAGTTCTTCAAGAAGGTGACGGGCGCCAGCATGGGGACCACAGGCTATACGGGTTCTCTCTTGAGCGGGGATGGGGAAGTTGCGGCTGAATGGGATGCGAATCCCCTGACCCATGATCGAATCAGCTTGCGCGCGATCGAAGAAGCTGGGCGTGCCTTGAACGAGTCCATGCCACGCCTCACCGAGTTGGATTGTCCGACCCTGGTGCTGCGCGGGAATGGGCTGGCTGGCAATGCCGAGTTTGCCACGAGCGAAGGCTTGGAAGTCATCGATCTTGATGGCCTGGGGCACCACCTGTTTCAGGGTAGCGATGCTAGTCGGGCCAATGACGCCTTGAGCAAGTGGCTCAATCGCGTGCTTCCGGCTCCAGAGTGACGGGTTCGCCCAGGAGCACCCACTCCTCAAGGATGACCATGGCCGCCCAGGCATCCGAGCGGTCGCGGATTTCGGCGCCCCGGTAGCCCGCATCGTGGAGCCGGACTTCGGCTTCCTTCGTGGAGAGGTGTTCGTTTCGCAGGATCACTTTGAGGTTCTTGAAGCGTGCTTGGAGCTTAGGCGCAAAAGCGCGGATCAAAACGGAACGTGCGCTGTCGGAGCCGTCCGCATTCAGCGGCAGGCCAATCAAGATGACTCCCAGTTGACGATCCACCGCCAGGGCGTCGATGGCCCTGAGCAGGGCCTCGCTTTCTCCAGGTCCATGCCAGGTCTCCAGCGGCTCGATGATCAAACGCAGTGGATCGCTGATGGCAAAGCCCGTGTGCTTGGAGCCGGGGTCAATGGCCAGGGCGCTGCCTGGGGGGAGCGCGCTCAAAGGAATTGGGGCCCCTGGGTTTCGAGCAGATCCACCAACTTGCGCACGTCCTGGCCGCGATCCCGGGGAGCCACCAGCACCGCATTGCCTGCGCGCACCACAACCAGATTCTCGACGCCCAGCAGGGAGATCAGGGTCTCGGGGGGCGTGTGCACTATGCAGTTGTGGGCATCGAGCGCTATCAGATCACCGCCCCCGTCCGCGTGGTTGCCCTGGGAGTCTGCGGGCACCACTTCGGTCAGGCTCTCCCAGGAACCAACATCGCTCCAGGAAAGGTCGGCCGGGAACACCAGCACCTGTTCGGCTTTTTCCAGGATTGCGGTGTCTATGCTGGCGGACTCCAGTGTTTCATAGACGGGCGTGAGGTCTGTCAATTTCGGAGCGTCCTTGAGCGCTTGATGCGTTCCGGGCGCGTATTGGGAAAGGGCGGCGCTGATGGCGCCGCTGCTCCAAACGAACATGCCACTGTTCCACAGGAATTGACCGGACTCGAGGTATTGCAAGGCGCGCTCGGCATCGGGCTTCTCCACGAAGCGCTGCACTGCATGGGCCTTTGTTTCGGTGGCGCCTTGGGTTGCGCTGCATACTTGTTCCTCGCCAACCTCGATCCAACCGAATCCCGTGGCAGGGTGGGTCGGGCGTATGCCCAGAGTGATCAGGGCTTCGGGTCGTTCCTGGGCCGTGCGCACCGCTGTGTCGAGTAGGTCTTGAAAGGCACCTTTCGGGGCGACGATGTGGTCCGCTGGCAAGACAATCTGCACGGCATCGGGATTCTTGCGCGTGATGTGGGCGTTGGCGAGGGCAATGGCGGGCAAGGTGTTCTTGCCACAGGGTTCCGCCAGGATTTGGTTCGTGGGAATTGATGGGCACACCTCGGCGGATGCTTGAGTGTGGGCTTCTCCAGTTACGATCCAGATTTGCTCGGGTGGGATCCAGCCACTGAGGCGCTCGCAAGTCGCGGCCAAGAGGGATTGCTCCTTCCCTATGGGCAAGAACTGCTTGGGTTGGGATCGACGGCTGGCGGGCCAGAATCGGGTTCCTCGGCCGCCGGCAAGGATGACCACTTGGATGTCAGGTTTGGGTGAGTCGTGCATGGGCTGGTGGCGTGGGCGGATGTTCTACCAGACCCGTGGAAGGGTCGAGAGTGGTGGAATTGGCAAGCGGCGTCCCTGGCGCTGGTGGCTGGTGAAGCGGCTCAGGAATCCCCGGGCCAGCACTATGGGCCGGCTCATGTCGCCTTCGATGGAAATTCGAATTAGCTCGTCCTGTAGCAAGTAGATGATCTTGTTCAAGATGCCAAACTTGTCGACTAGGCTATAGCGCACTTCCATCGAGTAGTTCAGATCTCCTTCAATGTCGAGGGTGCCTTCGCCCACGAGCGAGAGCAAATCACTCTTGAGCCGCATGCCGCTCATGCTGATCACACCGTCTTCAAGGTTGATCCAGGTTTCCATGTTGCTAAAGGTCGCCGTGCTGTCGAAGCCCAGGGTGGCGAAGAGCGCTTGAAAAACCGGGATAGCCCAGAGGCTCGAGTCGCTGAACTCGATGCGTCCGGTTCCGCGAACCCCCAGAAGGTCTCCCAGTTCTCCGCTCAGCCGCAGGTTTCCGTTCAGCTGTCCTTCGTTGGCGAATTCTGACTGAAACATGCCACGTGTCAGCTGGCCCACATCCACAGTCTGCAAAGCTGCCGACAGGCTGAAGGGGAAGGGGTCGGCAAGGTCCATGGAAAAGAAACTTGCCGTTCCCCCTTGTTTGAGTCCTTCGGTGGCCAGTTGTCCCCCTTCAAATCCTGCGTGAAAGTCCTCAATCACCAGCCGTGGCTCGATGAATGTGGCTTGGAAAGACGCGCCCTCAAGGTTGCGGCCCGCGAGGGATGCGTTCAAGTCCACCACCTTGACTCGCACCCGTATCCCACCTTCCTCGCTGATCAGGGTGACTTCTGATTGCCCCATGCGCTGAACTTCTATTGGCAGGCCGATGGCCATGCTTGCATCCCGAAGGGTGACGCTGCCATCGAAGCGCACCATTGGTGCCTTACCTTCTGTGATGATCAGCTCAAGGACTCCTGACTCGATCGAGAGCAGGCCCTGGGCATTGAGTTCCTCTATTAGCGCTGCAGCAGTCTCTTCACCCAAAAGCAGATTGAGTTGACGTTCGTGCAAGGGAACATCCCTGGCTTGGATGTTGGTTATCGCGTGTACTTCCGTGGTGTTTGGATCGAGCTTCAGGCCGGTCAGTACCGCTGTGATGCCGGCGACACTGATTTCCAGTTGAGGGCTGGTGATCAAGCCTTCGGGGGTGAGCACCATCCTCCCGCGTACGGGTCCCACGGGTTCAGGAAAAGCAGGGATGGTGATCAGAGGGCAGTCCAGCCAAAGAGCTGTGCTTGAGATCGGTTGCCCCGGCCTGAAGAGGATGTGGCCATCGGCGAAACCGTTGATCTTGCTGCCTTCGGGGATCAGAGAGGCGATCAGCTTGGCCAGTTCCGGGTCTTCTATGTCTATTCCGGCTGCGCGGATGTCTACCTGCCAATCGGATAATGGCTCAGGCTCGCATGCGAGGCTGAGCAGCGGGGCCGCATGGTCAGGGCTTGAGGCGCGCAGGGCCAGCTTCAAGTTCGTGGTTTCGAGGGGATCATCATCATTTTGCAGTTGCCCCACCAAGGCCGCCTGGCCGCTCAACTGCAGCGGGGCAATCTGGCCCCCTAGTACCTGTACGGTCAGTCCATCGCTGGGTGTCTTGAGCAGAGCTTCCAAAGTGAAGGGCAGGTCTTCCCGTTGTCGCCAGAGCTGAATGGCAGCCGTGCAGGCAGCACCGCCGAGGTGCTCTTCGAAGCCTGTGCTCAAGCGCGCGTCTGTGTCGCTGACCAGTGCCGCAATGTTTGGGGCGCTGAGGTCAATTCCATCCAGGTTCAGGCGCAGCCAGGATGCACGTCCGAGAAGTGGACCGAAGCTGGCGTGTCCTTCCAGGTTGGTTTGGGTTGCAAAGGGCTCGCTGGACCCTTGCAGGTTCAGGCGAACGACACTTGCCTGTTCCTTCAAGTTGAGGGGTGTGGCCTGCACCGAAACAGTCCCGCTGGCGTTCATCAGGGGCATATTTCCCGCCGCCCAACGAAATGAAGTGTTGTTGAAGTCGAGTTGAAGATCTGTGGAGAGTGCCTGGTAGGCCAGCACTTTCTGCAACACCAGCTCGAAGTCGATGGCTCCACCGTGGGGGTCAAACTCGGGCCGGATCTGGCCAACAGTCTTGACTCCCGAGAGCCCTTCGAGAGCGGCAAAGAGCTCTTCCTCCACTGTGAAGTGGTCCCCTGCAATGGAGATCAACATCTCGCTGGTAACGTCCTGGTCCAGCGACAACTTGTCCAGCCAACGGGCCCGAGTACGAAACATGCCCGCTACGCGGGCCGGGCCTGTGGGATGCTGTCCGCGCAGGCTGACCAGGGCGAGTTCATCCGCCATATGGCGATCGGGCGTGAAGCCATGCAGCACCAGCCCCGTTATATCGCTCACCCGGGCGGGGAACCCCAGATTGCGCTGACCATCCTGCTCTCGATTTGGGTCTCCGTAATAGGCTGCGCTGGTTTCCTCGTGGGGCTTGATTACGATCTGGCGTGGGATCAGGGTCTGGGGTCGTTCTGCGGTCCAGGCACCTGTGGGCACCGCCAGCCAGGCCAGGACCTGGCCCCCGCCCGAGGGTTGCAGCATGCCTTCCAAATCACTCACGGTTTGACTGCGTCCCAAGTGGGGCAGTATCTGGTCTTCCCAATCCACGCGTGGGACATGGAGCCAGAGCTCCAGGTCCTGGCCAGCAGGCGCAGCCGTGCCCGCTCTGGCTGCTACCTCAGCCTGCAAGCCGTGCAGGTCAAATTCCAGTTGGGTTTGCAGGCCCCAGGACAAGATGTCGCCGTCGTCGGTGAGTTGCAGGTCCGCGACTAGTGCCGCACGCAGGGTCAGGTTTGGGTCGACGTTGATGTCCGGATCCGGCAGACCGAGGTCGTTGGCTGGCAGGATTGCCTTCCCAGCTTGCAGGTTGAGCGTGCCCTGCAAGTCGAGAGGTTCGCCGTACTCAGCACGGGTCAGGTTCATCTGTACTCCAATGCTCCCGGCGGGCTGCCAAAGTTTCACTTGCTGTCGCAGTTCTTGGGGCAGCCAGGCTTGTTCCGCCAAGAGTTCCAGCAAGACTGCATCGCATGCGGTTCGGGCCCGGATGGCTCCCAGGTCATCTAGTGTGGAGTGAAACCAGAGGGGTGTGCGGGTTGTGGGAGTCCCTTCCAATTTGCCTTGGACAATCCACTCGCCTGCTTGTCGCTGGGCTCCCATGTCCAGGACTCCAAGATCGGTCCATCCTCCGGTTTCGGCGCGCACATGTAGGTCAAGCCCATCTACCTGCATGGGGGGGGTGTCGTTCAGGCCCATGGGTCTTCCCGCGCCGTCATCGATCAGGGAGAGTGCCTCTAGGAAGGGTCTGGTGAGCCACATGGCACCTGCTTCCGCCACGATCCCATCGATTCCGAGTCCACGGCCCGAATTCCAATCAATGAAGAGGCGCAGGCGTTCGATTTCCAATCGGCCGTCCTGGGCTTCCAGAGTGACCCCGTGCAGTACCAGTTCCCGCTTCAGGGGCGCAAATCCCACGGCACGTACTTGTACCTCCATCTCTGAACCCAACCTGCCTCGCAAGAGGTTTGCCAGGGCATTGGTGGTCACACTGGTGTCAATCAACAGTCCCCAGGCGGCGAGGCCCAACAAGACAAGCCAGCCTCCCAGGGCCATCAAGAGCCAGGCGACCCGGCGACCCGCACCGGATGAGCGGTCGCTGTGCTCAGGAGTCGAAGAGTTGGAGGCTGGGGACACTGGGTTCAGGATACGTCACCCGCGAGGGGCAATTCCGTCGAAGAAGTCCCGGCCGGGGTTTGCTGCGTCAGATTCACCAGCTTCCGAGTCGGCGCATTGCTGGACCCGGCCGTCTGGGCAGGCACCAGCAACTCGCCCCTTTCCCGGGGCAGCCGAACCACCCGCGGCCCGATGGAGCAAGAAATATCATAGGGAATGGTCCCTGCTCCCCGCGCCACCTGATCAAGCGTGATTTTCTCTTCCCTGTCTGTGCCGATCAAGGTCACCGCATCGCCCACCAGCACACCTTTGATTTCGGTCACATCCAAAGTCACATAGTCCATGGAGATGCGTCCTATGAAAGCAGCGCGCTGACCACGCAGCAGGGCTTCTCCACGACTGGCCAAGGCGAAGGGAATGCCGTCGGCATAGCCCATGGGGATGGTCGCCACGCGGGTCGGTCTACGGGCGATGAAGTCCGGGCCGTAGCCGACCGAAGCGCCTATGGGAACGTCCTTGAGCATTACCACCTGGCTGTGCAGGGAGAGCACCGGCTGCAAGTCCTGCTGGCCTGCTCCTTCGAGGGTTGCTGCCCCCAAGGCCGCGATCCCGACGCGTACGGTGTTTCCCACCAGATGGGGTGCAGTGAAGAGAGTTGCCGAGTTGAAGGCGTGCACCCAGCCCTGCCAGGGTCCGCGCCGGGTGACTTCTGCTTGGACTGCTTTCAGTCCTTTCATTTGTTCCACGGTTCTGGGCGACCATCCTGCAGGATCTATGACGTGAGTCATGAGCCCCACAAGGTTGATGTTTCGAGCTCCTTCCAGGGCATCCAGCATGGTCTTCGCCCGGTGGCAGGGTACGCCCAGGCGTCCCATGCCCGTATCCACGTTGAGGTGTACTTGGGCTTTGACACCCAAGCGTCCCGCTAGTTGTTCCAACTGCAGGCAGCGGTCGAGGGTGTGCAAGCCGATGTGGATCTTCATTCGCAAACAGGCGGCCAGTTCTGTTTCGATCACCGTCCCCAACACCAGAATGGGCAAGTCGATTCCCATGGCGCGCAATTGCAGGGCTTCCTCGGAGGTTCCGACCCCCAGGGCTCCGATCCCTGCGCGCAGTGCGTGGTGTGCAATCAAGTCGGCCCCATGGCCATAGGCGTCGGCTTTGACAACCAGCAGAATGCGTGTGCCCGGGCCTGCTCGTTGACGAATGATCGCGAGGTTGTGGGTCAGGGCGTCGAGATCGATCTCGGCCCATGCCCGATGGGGTTGCATGTCGCAGGGTTGCACACGGTCGAGGATAGTGCTGGGGAGCGCTCGTTCAAGGTTTCCCGAAATCCTCTGGGTCTCGGGGGGGCGTGACTCGTTCCGTGCAGTTGTGTGTATGCCTGTTCGGCTCTATTGACCCTTGGGAGGGCTCTCCGGGGGTCATGGGGGAGGGTCCGCCGATCTTCACGGGGGAGCGCTGGGGGCAGAGAGTGGTTTGCTCTGGCTGTTTGTCGATTGCTTTGTTCTAGACAGTTGACAAGTCGGTGATCGGTCGCCACCCTCTTCGGTGCGTTACGGAATCTTCAACCTCAAACCCAAAAGAATGGCTGCCGTTCAGGTAGCTAAGACCAACATGGCTCGGAAAAAGAAAAAGGCCACCAAGAAGGCCAAGCGTCGTGGCAAGAAGGCCCCCGCTGATCTGATCATCAGCAAGTCCCGCACCAAGAACTCCGTGGGCCTCCGGATCTCCGGCGATTTCTACGCTGCGCTGGACGTGGCAGTGCGCGACATGATCGCGTGCGCGGAAGCTCGCGCTGCGTCCAACAACAGGGGAACCCTGCGTCCCCACGATCTTTGATCGCTGGCTAAGGACCCATGAGCGAACGCTCATCGGGTACTTGTCTCGAGTCACAGCGCCCCTCCGTCGTTGACGGTGGGGCGCTTTTGTTGAGGGGTTTTTTCTGCGGTCGTTCTCAGCGAGCGCGCATTTTGGGCGTGAATGCTGCCAGATAGAGGGGTCGCAAATCTTCAGGGGCGGTTGGGCCATTCCGTTGCAAGTGCTTGAGGCCCAACTGCAGCAGGCTGGCAGCTTCGGGCTTGATGCCGCCTACTACTTCTGTTTCCTCGTCTCCTTCCAATCCAGCTGCGAGCAGGCCAGCAGCATCGGTCAAGAGTGGAATTCCCCGAGGCAAGGATTCAGCAGCTTCTTCGATAAGAATCCTGGTGGGGGGGCAGAGAACTTCGGGCAGTTCGTTCGCCTGACGGTAGTGGGAGTATTGCAGGGCTCCGCCTCGGGCGTCTTGCAAGACCATCACTTCCGAGTGTTGGGCAGCGGATTCCAGGTAGTTCCAGGCCATGGTTTCGTGGGAAGGCAGACCCACCAGTTGTGCTCCGTTGCCCCGTGCCAGGCCCAGGGCGGTGGCGGTCGCAACACGCAGGCCGGTAAAGCTGCCGGGACCAAGACCCAACACCAAGACCTCAAGTTGGCGAGGGTGGACGCCAGCCTGCTGGCAGAGTTGCGCGAGGCAGGGAACCATGTCGCTGGCGTGAGCACGCGAGCCAGTCAGGTCTTGGGTCAAGATCTGGCCCTCGACAATGAGCGCCAAGGAGGCTGCTCGGGTGGAGGATTCCAATGCGGCAGCAATCATTTCCCAGGGCCGATTTCGTGAATCAGGCAATCCGCCATGTTCTGGGCCAAGCGTTGGATGAGTTCCGCATCCGGTCCCTCAACCATCACGCGCGCCAGGGGTTCGGTGCCGGAATAGCGCAAGAGCACCCGCCCATGGCTGCCCAGGGCTTCTTCCGCCTCTGCGACCTTTGCCATGACACGCGGATTGCGGGAGAGGTCCGGCTTGGACCCCACCGTGACGTTGAGCAGCACCTGAGGCAGGCGTTGGTACGCGCTGGCGAGGCTCGAGAGGCTCTCGCCTGTTTGGGACAGTACTTCGAGTACCGCCAATGCTGTGGCCAGGCCATCACCGATGAATGCCGTGCGTTCCCCGAGTACCACGTGGCCGGACTGTTCACCACCCAGAGCCAGTCCTTCCCGGCGCATGGCTTCCACAACCGCACGGTCGCCAACAGTGGTTTCAATTACGCTGACCCCTACTTCCTCCAGGGCTATGTGAAGGGCACGGTTGCTCATCACCGTGGCGGCCAGCTTGTTCTGGGGCAGGCTGCCTTGCTTGGCGCCATGGCGGCCTAGAATGGTCAGGATTCCGTCGCCGTCCACAAGGGTTCCATGCTCGTCCACCAACATGCAACGGTCCCCGTCTCCGTCTAGGGCGATACCGAGCAGAGCGCCCTCGGCCTGTACAGTTCTCATCAGAGTTTCAGGATGAGTGGAGCCGCAGTCTTGATTGATGTTCTTTCCGTCTGGGTTGTGGGCCAAGGGGATCACCTGGGCGCCGACTTTGGTTAGCACCCGGGGTCCCACCTTGCTGCCCGCGCCGTTGGCACAGTCAAGCACGATCTTGGCCTGCTCAAGGTTGAGGCCCGCGCCCAATTCTTCGATCAGGTAACGCTCATAACTGCTCTCGAGCTCCAGTTCGGGAACCAAGAGCCTGTTGTCCTGAGCTGAGCTGGTCAATGGGTCTTCAGCGCGCAGGAGATCCTCGATGCGTCCCTGCTCTTCATCGCTGAGTTTGTCTCCATCGCGGCCAAAGATCTTGATGCCGTTGTCCTGGGAGGGATTGTGGGAAGCGCTTACCATGATGCCCAGAGCCGCGTTTTCCTTGCGTACAAGCCAGGCGAGACCCGGCGTGGGCAAGAGCCCCGCGCTGCGGGAACTGACTCCTGCCTGCCTCAAGCCTTCGGCCAAAGCTGCTTCAAGCCAGCGTCCGGACTCCCGGCCGTCATGGGCCAAGAGGGCCTGTGCGCCTTTGCTGCCCAGCACCATTCCGGCTGCGCGTCCCACCAATGCAGCACCCTGGGGGGTCAGCCAACCTTGGGTCGCCTGTCCTCGAATGCCGTCGGTGCCAAAGATCTCTTCGCTCGCCATGGGATCAGCCACCGTCCCCGGGGTCCTCATTGGTCTTGGGTTCGCTCTTGGGGCGTAGGGTCAGGCCGCCGGGTTCCACTACGATGTCCAGGAACGAGGTGCCCAGGGGTCGCAGTCGCTCGCTTGTTTCCGCAGGGACGCGAACAAGCCAAGCGTCTGGCATTGGCAGTTGGATCTTGACCGGGAACTCGGTGGCCTCGAGTTTGTGGTCGCTGACATTGACGAAGGCGTGGGCGCTCTCACGAATGGCCTCAAGCAACGCAAGGCGCAGGCCGCCGTCTTCCTCGTCAGAGCCGGTAAAGATCCCTCTTGCGCGCACCTCAATCCTTACTTTCTTGTTGGGGGCTTCCCAGAGGTCAGGTTCATCGGGCTTCGTAGGATCCAGTGAGACTACGGCCACATCCAGGAATACATGACCAACGGACTCCATCGCGGGGACGACTTCGATCAGCATGTTGGACTGGCCTAGCAGTTCGATACCATCATCTCGGGCGCGGGATGAAAGCTTGAGGGCAGCGTTCCAGCGCGGACGATCTGTCCACTCTTCGTTGCGTCGTTCGGGCAGCAGGATGGACTCGAACAGCAGTCGCTCCTTCAGAGGTTCTTCAGCTCCCAGGGGGGCGCGCACGAGGATCTCGCTCGGCAGGAAGCTCAAAGACGTGCTGTCCACGCTCCAACCGGTACCCAGTTGGGAGCTGTCCAATTCCACCATCTGGGGGGTCAGGATGACGCTGGTGGTGGTGTATTCCCGCAGCACCAGGCGTGGGGCGGCACCTTTCCAGGACACATCCAGTTCTTCGGGGTCAAAGGCTCGGGCCGCGCTCCAGCGCACCTCATCCGGGGAGAGGTCTCGCTCGCCTGTGCCACCGGGCTTGAGTTCTACTCGGCCCGCCAGGCTGCCGCGCAGGGAGCCCAGGAGCTCCCGCGGGGCGCGTACTACCACGCGCACGCTGGACTGACCGCTCGGTTGGCCGCTCCTTGTGAGAACCGAGGCGCTGATTTCTTCGGGCGTCAGCACCAGCAATTCGCCCAGGGCGGCCATGCGTCCTTCTCGGGCGGTCTGCACCTGCAGGTCAAGGGTGAACTCCAGGACCGAGCGTCCCGAGCGCCAGGCGCCTACATAGAGCCCCAGCCCGAGGGCCAGGGCCATGAGTTTCTCGGCGGGATTGGATTTTATCCAACCCCACACCATTGAGCCCCGCGAGCGCTCGGCTTTTTCGTTGTCGAGCGTGCTGCCCCCCAGGGAATTAAGCAGGACTCCTTCCAGGGCATCGCGTGGCACGCGATGCTCCATGCGCCCTTCCTTGCAAATCGAGATTGATCCGGTCTCTTCTGAGACAACCAGGATCACCGCATCGGTCTCTTCGCTCAAGCCCAGGGCGGCGCGGTGGCGCGTACCTACGGTCTTGCCCAGTTCGCGATTCTCGGTCAGGGGCAGAATGCAGGAGGCGGCCTCCACTCGGTTGCCGCGCACGATGATTGCACCGTCATGGAGCCGGTTGCCCGGATGAAAAATAGTCTCGATCAGGTGGCGCGTAACCTGGGCACCGATGGGCACCGAGCGTTCGACGAAAGACTCAAGCGGTGTGCGGCGCTCAAAGACGATCAGAGCGCCCACTCGATCCTTTGCCATGGAAATGGCGCTCAGGGACACCTCCTCCACACTGGCGGCTTGCACGTTGCGTAGGAAGCGACCGAGGAGTTCGTGCTCGCCCAGGCGTGAGATGCCTCGGCGCAATTCCGGGTGAAAGAGGATCACCAGCACGATTACGGCTACTTGGGCAATGGCGTCGAAGACCCGCAGAACTTCGTTCAGTTCGAGCATCTGTGACACCAGCCAGAGGGTCAGACCTCCGCCCAGCAGTCCGATGCCCAGTCCGCGTACGATGCCCGTGCCGCGTGTGGTGCGCAGGAAACCGAGCAACAAGTAGACGCCCGCGGACATCAACAACACCTGCAGGATGGCGTCGAAGGTGTCCAGTGCGGGGAGGGCGTCCATGGGTCAGGGGGCGTTAGGGCGTGACTTTGGGGGAGGAGAGGGCGTGGGCCACTCGGGCTGCTTCCACCATCATGCGAACGTCATGCACCCGGAACACCTCTGCACCACGATCTATGCACAAAGAGATTGCAGCGGCGGTCCCCCCCAGACGCTGGAAGGGCAGGCTGGCTAGCCTATCCGCGTCCTCGGCGGCTGCGTTCACCTGCTCGATGAAGGCCTTGCGTGAAGGACCCACCAGGAGTGGCGCCCCAAGGGAACGTAGCTCTCGAAGGCGGCCCATCAGGTCCAGGTTGTGCTCCAGCGTCTTGCCGAAGCCAATCCCGGGGTCCAGGATCAGTTTGTCGGGGGCGATTCCGGTGGTCAAACAAGCGGCGGCACGCTCACGGAGGTGTTCACAGACTTCCCCCAGACAATCCTGGTATGAGGGTGCGGTTTGCATGTTCAAGGAGTCCCCCTTGCGGTGCATGGCGACGAAGACCGCACTGCGTTCGGCTACCAGAGGCAGCATCTGGGGCTCTTGCAGGCCTGCGGAAATGTCGTTGACCCAGCTGGCTCCTGCGTCGAGGGCGGCCCGGGCAACGGCACTCTTGGTGCTGTCTATGCTCAGGGGAGTAGAGGTGCACGCCGCCAGTCCTTCGATTACGGGGATCACTCGCCGGAGTTCCTCGACTTCGTCGATCGGCGAGGCTCCCGGTCGCGAGGACTCGCCGCCGATGTCCAGCACATCAGCGCCATCGGCTACAAGTTGCAGCCCATGATTGATAGCGGCTATCGGGTCCAACCATTGGCCCCCGTCGCTGAAACTGTCCGGGGTGACGTTGACGATGCCCATGATCAGGGGCTTTGCCGTGGGCCGCAGCGTGGCGTTGGTGCAGGCGACGAGCAGCTTGCCCAGGGGGGCAGAGGCGCTGAGTTGGGTGAGAGAAGTGGGGGAGATGGATAACTCCCAGGCTGCGCTCCTCTCCTCCAGGCGTACGCCCTCGGTTTGTTCCAAGAGGTCCAGTTCGTCCTTGAGCAGGGCCTCGCCCCTGAGGGACCAACGGTGCAAAGTGATAGGGTTGCCTTGGTCGAGGCAACGCAGCGCAAGACGCGTGCCCACATCAGCGCAGAGCAGCCCGATCTCTGGGGCAGAGCCCAGGCCAGCGGCGAGGGAATCCGGGCTCTTTGGGGCTGTGGGCACGCTCAGGCGGGGGAGAGACCGGCCTCTCCCGAGAAACCGTCCGTTTCCTCGGTGTTCTCTTCCCGGGGCGGCTGGGCCGAAGATTCTTCAGCCTTCGTGGACTCCTCAAGATCCTCCGAGGGTTCTGGGCGCAGGGTCTCGGGGTCAGCGCCATCGATCAGGCGGAAGATCTCCTCCTTGTCGATGGTCTCGTACTTCATTAGCCCGGTGGTCAGACGCTTGAGGGCATCCGAGTGCTCAGTGATCAGTTGCCGCGCGGTCTCGTAAGCTTCGCGCAGGATGCGCTCTACCTCTTCGTCGATTTCCCGTGCGGTCTCCTCGGAGTGCAGCTTGCCGCTGAAGAGTTCGCTGCCCAGGAAGTCCGAGCCTTGGCGCTCTGAGTAATTGATCGGGCCGATCTTGTCGCTCATACCCAGTTCCGTGACCATTGCTCGGGCCAGATCAGTTGCCCGCCTGATGTCGTCGCTGGCGCCGGCGGAAATATCGCCGCAGAACACATCTTCCGCAATGCGTCCCCCGAACAACGTGGCCAGCTGTCCCAGCATGCGCTTGCGCTGCATGTGGTAGCTCTCCTTTTCAGGCAGCATCATGGTCGATCCCAAGGCGCGCCCTCGGGGCACGATGGTGACTTTGGCTGGAGGGTCCACATCTTCGATCTTCGCGGCCACGATCGTGTGACCCGCTTCATGATAAGCGGTGACTTCAAGGTCTTCTGGTTCGATATTGAGGCTGGTCTTGCGGCGGCCGTAGCGCACCTTGGCGGCGGCCTCTTCCAGGTGCTCCATCTCGATCTCGTCCTTCTGTTCGAGTACCGCCATGATCGCCGCTTCGTTGATGATCGCTGCGAGATCCGCACCTGAGTAGCCCGGCGTGGCTCTGGCGACGAGCTCTGAGTCGACATTCTTGGATTTGCGCACCTTGCGCAGGTGTACGTCCAGAATCTGCCGACGGCCGTCCAGGTCGGGCAGGTCTACTATGACCTCGCGGTCGAAACGACCAGGGCGCAGGAGGGCTGGATCGAGTACATCGGGTCGGTTGGTGGCGGCCACCAAAATGATGCCATCGTCTGTGCCAAAGCCATCCATCTCCACCAGGATCGCATTCAGAGTCTGTTCGCGTTCGTCATGGCCACCACCCATGCCGCTCCCTCGGCGGCGCCCCACGGCGTCGATTTCATCAAGGAAGATGATGCAGGGGGTGCTTTCCCTGGCTTGCTTGAAGAGGTCGCGTACTCGGCTGGCGCCCACGCCCACGAACATTTCAACGAAGTCTGAGCCGCTGATCGAATAGAAGGGCACCTCGGCTTCTCCGGCGATGGCTTTCGCCAACAGGGTCTTGCCGCATCCCGGAGGGCCGGTGAGCAGTACACCACGGGGAATGCGTCCACCGATTTGGGTGAAGCGTCCGGGATTGCGCAAGAACTCGACGATCTCACGCACCTCGTCCTTGGCTTCCTGGGCCCCGGCAACATCCTCGAAGGTAACTCCCGTGTGGTTTTCCTTGGTGTACCTCTGGGCGCGGCTGCGTCCGAAGTTCATCACTCCGCCGCTGCCCCCCTGCCCGCGCATTTGGCGCATGAAGATCATGACCACAAAGAAGATCAAGAGCCAGGGGCCCCAGAACATCATGATCGATCCGAGGGTTGTGTCCGGCTCGCCGTGGCTGGTCCCGCCCCCTTCGGACAGGTCAAAGGCCAGGTTGAATTCCGTGGAGCCTGCAGCAGTCAGCTTGGACTTGAGGTCTGCTAGATCCGAGCCTGGCTCAACACGCAGCCAGACCTTGCCGCCATTCTCGGGCAGTTGCTCGATCCAGGAGCGGTTCCTGACCTGGTCGAGGGCTCTCCAAGATGCTTGGGGCAGAGCCGTGCCTTCCAATAGAAACAGGTCGGTTTGCGTGGTCTCCCTGGACTCGACCTGCGTCTGGCCAGATTCGTCACGGGTTTCGGTGACGGTCGTCTCGACCCCGGTCAAGTGCCGATGTATTTCCGGGCTGATGTAATTCTGCTCAAGCGCCACGCGCAGGTCGGCAGCTTCAATTTGAAGTCGGCCGCGAGATGCTTTGGCTTGACGCAGTTGTTCTTCCAGGGGTGCGACTTCCGTGAAGGAGACTTCATAGCGCGTGCGGCCATCCACGTCGCTGGCCTGGATCAGGTGTTCTCCGTGGATCTCAAGGGCGGCAATCTTGCCGTTCCAGAGTTTCCACCAGAACTGGTCTTGGGTCACCGTTTCGGGGCTTGCCAGACGGGAGTTCCCGAAGGCGACCAGCACCACCACAAGTACCATGAGAAAGAGCAAGAAGGGCCCGAAGGGGCGCGGCTTCTTGGTTGCTTCCTGCTTGTCGTTTTCATCTGCCATGATCTGTTATCGGCCTATTGAGGCCCCGGCTCCAGGGTTCCCCTGTGGGAGTTACCCGATAAACGCCGCAAACAGTGTACGGCGTGGCCTGGGGCCCCTCCAGGGCTGGTTCAAGGGCTCTGTTGGGAGGCGCCCTGGGGCATCTTTCGGCGTTGCTCCAAGTCTACCAGCAGGTCGAGCAGCGCACTTTCCGCCAGGTTGGCCAAGGCCTGATCTTCGGCGGTGCTCCTGCCTCTTGCCTCCCCGGTGGTGTGACCCACGTCCTGGAGCAGGCTGACCGGTCCTGCCATCAGTTTCCCCTGGGAGTCGCGCAGGGAGGCCTCGATGGCCAGTCGCACACCCCTCTCCAGCAGCACGTTGTCTTCGCCGCGTACTCCACCGCGGGTGGCGTACTCCAGAATGCGTCCTTCCAGGGTCAGATCAGCCCGCGAAGGCGCGATCAGGCGCGCGTCCACCAGTCGCCGGGCGGCGCGGGTCAGTTCCAGGTGTAGGCGGCGTTCCAGGTCGGGCTCGCGGCCATCGTTGGCAAATATCTTGATCCCGAGGCTGGGTCTGCCCGGTCCCAGGGTGTGGCGCGCGCTGAAGCCACAGCTGGCCAGGGCCAGGCTGAGCAGCATAATTCTTGCGCTGGGTCCTCTCATGGTGCGCCTGTCTTGGTGGCCTGGGCCAGGAGGTCAAACGCCTCGGCAATCTGATTCTTGTTGCCTCCTTCGCGCGCTTCCTCCAAGGCCCGGCGCGCGTGGAATTCAAACCCCGCTGGATTCTCGACGGTCTCATAGAACCGTGCTATTGCCAGATCGGAATCGGTCAAGCGTTGCATGCAGTCGGCCAAATCGATACGCACTTCATCTGCCATGGCATGGGAGGCGTTGTCGTCAAGCCAACTGATCAACTCTTCTCGGGCGACCTTCATTTCTGTTCGGTCGTACTCGGGGTTGGAGAGTTGTGTCAGTCGCAGGTGTGGAATGCGGGCGCGGGCTGCGATTGCCTGATGGGATCCAGGGTATTCCAGCAAGAGATCACGATTGCGGCGGATCGCCTCTGCGAAGCTGCGTTCCTCTTCATAGATTGCCGCGAGCAGCGCATAGGCCTCTGCTCCATCCGCGTGCTCGGGATGGTTTTGGACGAAGTACTCCAGTATCGGGGTAGCAAGGGGGCGGTAGGACATGAACCAGAAGTAGGTCCCCTGGTCGGTGGCCAGCGATCGCCCCGCTTCAAAAAGAAGGCGCCCGGATTCGGCGCGCCTTGCATGCAGCGGGTAGCGGCCGTCGACCTTGACCAGGTACTTGTGGCAATCGACTCGTTCTCCCAGGTTCAGCATGGCCCGGGCAGCTGCCAGGGAAGCGCGCACTGCCAGATCCCGGGGCAACTCAAGCTCCGCCAGGGCTTCTAATTCGTCTGCTGCATTGCTGCCCCGCAATTCCTCCAGGCGCTTGGAGACCGCCTCGACCAGCAGAACTTGGATCGTGGCGCTTTGCTCCGTGGTGAGTCCAGGTGCTGCCTGGGCAGCAGCCAGGTGGGCCACCGCCGCGCTGGTTCCATCCCCAAGCAAGAGTTCATCCCGGGCGGCCTCGATTGCCTGGGGAACTTGCTCCGTGGCGTACGCAGTGGGAATGCCCTTGGGGCGGGGTAGGTGGTTGGCGCAGGAGGCGAGGATCGCCAGCAGGAACAGGCTGAAGCGCAGGGGAAGGCTCATCGGGGTGCCGTTGACGGGGCGAACTGACGGTGGGTACGGGGCAAGACGCCCAAATGGTAATCGAGGAATCGCGCGGCGATGGCATGTACCGCGGCGGCCAACTCCTGATCTCGGTGGACTTCTCCTCCGAGGGCTTGATGGAGTCCGGCCAAATCGCTGTGGGGCAGGGTACCGACTTTACGTCCAGCTTGCTTGGCCGCCAGGGCGCAGGCTTCACAGAGCCTGCCGCCCGCCGCCGCGGAGAAGGGTGCATGGGGGCCTCGCTCGTCCCTGGGCTTCAGGTAGGCCGGGGCTTTGCCGCCACATTCCGCGCAGCCTTCGGTGGCTGGGAAAAGACCCAGATCCTCAAGCAACTGGGCCTCAAAGCGGGCCAGCAGACCGTTCTCAAGGGACTCTCCTTCTGGTTGGTCAAGGGCACCGAGCAACTCTGAGAGGATCTTGTACAGCCGTGCCTCATTTTCTCCTGGGCGAGCTACCAGATCACAGAGTTCCAGGCCGCAGAGCGCAGATCTGTAGGCCCGCAGGTTCTTGGGGATGTTCGGCCGCCGCCGGAGCACTGTTCCCTTTTCAAGGGATCCGAGTCCATCGCCCGAGCGTGCGCGATAGGTCAGTTGCAGTTCGTCAAACAGATCCAGGGTCCAGGCAAAAGCGCTCTTGGCCCGATGTGCGCCCCGCGCCAGCAGGCGTACGGGTCCTTCGTGCTGGGTGAGCAGGCGTACTACCAGGGAGGTCTCTCCGTAGGGCACCCGTTGCAAAATCAGAGCGCGCTCCGTGTGACGGTTCATGCGGGGCGTTGGATCAGCACCCGCAGGACCCGCCGGTCGCTGGCCTTGAGGATATGGAAGGCGAGGTTGTTCTCCTCAAAGGACTCCCCTTCCTTGGGCAGATGCCCCAGGCGGGCGAGCACAAAGCCTGCCAGGGTCTCGAAGTCCTCTTCTTCTGGCAAGTCGATCTCAAGGGCCTCGTTGACTTCAGTCACATGCAACGCAGCGGGGACTTCGAAGCTACCTCCGTCCAGGGTCTGGATGCCTTCGATCTCTGCGTCTACTTCGGGGATCTCTCCCACCAGTTCGCGCAGGATGTCGGTAACGGTCAAGATCCCAGCCGTGCCCCCGTACTCGTCCACCACCACCGCCATTTTCTCCTTGCGGTGGCGGAGTTCTTTGAGCAACTCCGCCAGCAGTTTTGTTTCAGGTACCAGGAACGGAGGCTTGAGAAGATTACGCAGGTTGGTTTCCGCGCCGGTCTCTGCTTCTCGGGAGCGGGTCAGATCCAGGGCCGAAACCGTGCCAATGATGGTGTCGATTGTGTCCTCAAAAACTGGCAAGCGCGAGCAGCCGCTTTCCATTGCCAGTCGCAAGGCACCCACCACCCCGTCTTCCACATCCACTGCGGTGACCTCTGTGCGCGGGGTCATGACTTCCACTGCGTCGACTCCACGGAATTCAATCACGTTCTCGATCATCTCCCGTTCCTGTTCATCCAGGTCGCGGTTCGGCTCCGCTTCTTCCAATGCGCCGCGCAGGCCCGCTAGCAGGCGCCGGGTGGCGGGTTCTTCGTCGGGCAAACGTAGGACGCGCAGGACCGCTCTGCGCGCCGCATCCACCAGGGCGCGCAAGGGCATGACCGGAGTCTGCAGGATCGCGAAGGTGGGCAGCAGGCGCAAGAGGAGAGCATCGCCACCCGCGCGGGCCAGTGCGGTGGGCAGGACTTCGGAGGAGAGAATCATTCCCGCGGCAGAAATCAGTACCGCCAAGAGCATGGTCTCTTGGGTCAGGCCGGCCCAGTTGGCGAGGCTCTTGAAGACCAACAGAGTAAACAGGGCCTGGAAGATCTCCACCATGATCGCCGCACTCGATGCAAAGGCATCCACCCGGCCCAGCAAGGGTGCCAGGGTCTTGTGCCGGGACTCGTCTGCCACCCGTTGCAGGATGCGCTTTCCCACTGCCATGGAGAGGGAGGCCCGCACGATGGCGCACAGGATGGCCAGCAGCAGGCTGGTGGCAGCCAGGGCGGGTACGAGGAGTGAGGGGTCGTTCTCAAGCACCGGGGCCATGAGGTCCAGGGGCGGTCGGAGTGGGTCGGGCAAGGCTTATTGGGTAGGGAGGCCGCTGAGGCAGCGGCATGGTAGCCATTGGGAAGGTGTCGGGGCCATAGGGCGGCTGACAGGCTCTGCCTCAATAGGTGCAGCTTGGGGCTGACCGTGGCGAATGCGTAACATCGAGAGCTTCAGCTGGCAAGGGCAGGCTGCTCTAAGTCTTTGGGCATACTCAATTTATGGAACCGAGGGAGCAGTGTCAGGGCCTGGGCACGCGGTTCGCCTGAGAGCCGGCATGAGTCCAATAAGCAGCGTCCCGGCCGATTCCGGTTCCATCGGTAGCAATCCAGCAGCGCCCGCTCTTCACGATTCCATTGTCGCCGTCCAGCACTCCCTCGGGGGCTCTCTTGAGGCCGCTCTCAAGCGCCGAGGCTTCTCTTGTCTTGAGATCAGCGGACTGAGTTCCATCCAGGAAGACAAGCAGCAGCGTCGGCTGGAGACTGTATTGATGGAACTCTTCCGGGACGAGGGCTCGCAGGCCGCGTTCCGGGCTCTTCATGCGCAAGCTGCCCCTCAGTTGGCAACCTGGGTCCTGCACTGCATGCGGGGCCGTCCCCCCGTGGCTGATCCAGTTGAGGTGGCCCAGGATGCCTGGTGTGCCATCGTGCGCTACGCCTACACCTTCAAAGGTGGTAGTTCGCACCCCTTCCGGGCCTGGGCGCGCACAATTGCAGCCAATGCCCTGCGTGCTCGGGTGCGTTGGATTCGGCGTATGGAGACTTGCGATCACCGCACCCTTTGCAATTACACGGACAACAGCCTGGGTCCCCGCAGACGAGCTCAAGACGCTGAAGAGTCGGCCCTCCTGGCGCATGCCATGGTGGTCCTGCTTGCCCACCTGGGGGCGGCACTTGAGGGTCTCGCACCCAGGGATCGACGCATTCTTGAGCTGCTGGAGATTGGCAATTGCAGCCGGGATCTGGTGGCCCGGGAGATGGGGGTCGGACCCTCGGGGGTCAAGATGATTCTCTTCAGGGCTCGCAAGCGGCTGGCCCTGGCCGTGGGCGAGAGCCTTGGTTGCAAGGCATCCGTTCTCAGCCGACCCGCAAGGTCTGCCAGGGCCGCGGGCTGATTAGGTCTTAGGTCGGGGGCCCCTGGACTGGCACCATAGGATCGTGCAGAGACAAGCAATCGATCTGCTGGTCCACGGGGCCAGTGAACTGGCGACCCCCCTTGGACAGGGTGCGCGCTCTGGAACCGACATGGACGAGGTGCAGGTGCTGGATCAGGGTGCCGTGGCAGTGCATCAGGGTTACATCCTGGCCTGTGGATCTGAGGCAGATCTGCGAGCAGCCTTTGAGCCGACCGAGTGTTTCGATGCGGAGGGAGGCACCTTGCTGCCAGGTTTTGTGGATGCACATACCCATCCAGTATTTGCGGGCACCCGCGAGGCAGAATTCGAGCAGCGTCTGGCTGGGGCCCGTTACACAGAGATCGCGGCGGCGGGCGGCGGGATTCTCTCCACCGTCAAGGGCGTGCGCAGTGCTTCCCGCGAGGAACTCCTGGCTTTGCTGCTAACGCGGCTGGACCGTTTTCTGATGTTGGGTACAACCACGATCGAGGCCAAGTCCGGTTATGGATTGACCCCTGAAGATGAGATCAAGTCCCTGGAAGTCCTGCGCGATGCGGCGGATGTGCATGCTCTTGACATTGTGCCCACCTTTCTTGGTGCCCACGCGATTCCTGACGAGCACAAAGGTCAAAAAGCCCGCTATGTGGAGGTCGTTCTCCAAGAAATGCTGCCTCTGGTTGCCGAGTCCAATCTGGCCGAGTACTGCGATGTGTTTGTAGAGGAGCACACATTTGACTTGGAAGATGCGCGTAGGATTTCGCGCAAGGCACAGGAACTTGGCCTCGGTGTGCGACTGCATGTGGATCAGCTGAGTCCCCTGGGTGGAGCACAATTGGCGGCGGAACTGGGAGCCGCCAGTGCCGACCATTTGGAATGGGTCGATGGACAGGGCATGGCGGCCATGGCTGAGGCTGGTGTTGCGCCTGTGCTATGTCCCTTGGTGCCCTTGTTTCTGGGCGAAAGCAAGGAGGCCCCGGGCCGCGCCCTGATCGATGCGGGCTTGGCTCCGGTCCTCTCCACCGATTTCAATCCGGGGTCCTGCTACTTGCAGAGCCTGCCTGAGGTGGCCTCCTGGGGTGCTCTGCGCTACGGATTTCAAGCGGCCGAGGGCTTGACTGCAATTACCCTCAACGCCGCGGCTTCCTTGGGGCGCGGGGCGAGCCTGGGGTCCCTGGAAGCGGGCAAGCAGGCGGATATCTGCGTGACCGATCTGCCCTCCCACCGTCACCTGGCCTATGAATTAGGCCGTAGCCCCGTGCGCGCCGTGATCAAGGCTGGTCGGGTCGTGTTTCATCGCAATAGCCGGATTCTGTAGCGAGGGCCCGCATAGGGGCTACGGTCCCGGGCAGGGACTACAATGCAGGTCATGGTTGTACATACCCTGCGAGTCCTGCTGACTTCGTCGGCGCTGTTGTTGTTTTCGGCCTTGTTGCTTGGGGCGCAAGATCCCGAGGTCAAGCACAAGAAGTGCCGTTACTGCAACACTACCGGAATGGTGGCGTGTGAAGACAAGGTGCATGGTCGTGTGGACCTGAGCATGGAGGGAAACATGGTGTTGTGTACGCATGTTGGCGAGTGCGATACCTGCAACAGTCTTGGGCGTGTTGCTTGCGACAAGTGTCTGCGACCGGACGCCAGCAAACTCCTGGCCAGGATGCATGAGAAACATGCGGCGGCCCTCGCGCGGCATCAGGAACTGGAAACGGAAATGAAGCGCAAGTTGTCCGGAGGAGAGTCCGAACACTTCCGCTTGTTGTGGGACATCGAGTCCATGAAGATCGGTCGTAAGCGTCTCGATCAGCATGAGTTGCTGCACCTCTTTGCCGATCGCATGGAGCAGGTTCATGCCCGTTATCTGGAGGTCTTGCAGGTCAAGGAGCGGGAGATTCCCGACCGTTCAGCCATGGCGGTCTGGTGGTTGCCAAAGGACCATGACGACGCCGCGCGACGCTTTTGCGGAGGCAATGCGTCCATGGGTGTCAAGCGCATGGGGCCCAAGCCCTTCTTTAGCACATGTGGAATACGCTCCCACTTCCCCTCCGACGAGGACCTGCATCGCTACCTGGTACACAATGCGGCCCACCTGCTGTTGTCGAATCACACACCCTCAAGGTGGATGGGTCAGTACAAGGGTGGCGCGTGGTTTGATGAAGGGCTGGCTTCCTGGTTCGAAATCGACTTGGTGGAGCGGGCCCAGACCTGGTGTTTTCAGGAGCAGGGTACGGGTGGGGCTTGGGGCAAGGGTAAGTGGCGGATAGCCGTGCGCAAACTGGTGCAGCAGGAGCGGCAGCCTTCGGTGGCTACGGTCCTGGGGCGTGATGTGAATACCCTGGAGCAGGCAGAGCAGGCCATTGCTTTCTCTTTGATCGACTATCTGATTCAAATCGACGGATCAAAGCTGCCTGCACTGGCAACCCGGTTGAAGAACAAGTCACCCGCCCGCGAGGCGCTGATTGATATCTATGGCCTGAGCCCCTTGGCCCTCGAGTCGGTTTGGAAGGAATGGGTCCTTGATACCTATCCCACCCGTTGATCGCTTGCCTTGATTCCGGGGATCTTGGGCTGCTCGAATACGGCATGGGGAACCGTTTCCCCTGCAAGCTGCCGCTCCGAGGTGCTACTCTCTCCCGCAGCAAGCAGGACCACCATGGGCAAGATCATCCAACCGCGCACCCTCAAGGGATTCCGCGACCAACTTCCCGCCAGCATGATTCCTCGCGAGCGGTTGATCGATACAGCGCGTGAGGTCTACCGTTCCTTTGGCTTTGTGCCCATAGAAACGCCTGCCCTTGAATACACCGAGATTCTGCTGGGCAAGGGCGGCGCCGAGTCTGACAAGCAGATGTATCGCTTCGAGGATCCGGGTGGTCGTGATGTGTCCATGCGATTTGACTTGACCATCCCTCTGGCGCGCTTTGTGGCCCAGCACGTGGGTGCTCTGGGGACGCCTTTCAAGCGCTATCAGATCGGGTCCGTCTGGCGCGGGGAGAACACCCAGCGGGGCCGCTATCGGGAGTTCACTCAGTGCGATTTCGATACGATCGGAACCGAGAGCGTGCTGGCTGATGTGGAGACGATCTTGGTTATCCACGAGCTGTTCAGTCGTCTTGAAGTGGGGGGCTTCGTGATTCATGTCAACGAACGCCGCGTTCTGAGCGGGCTCTTTGAACGCCTTGGGCTGCTCGAAACCAGTCAACCCCTGCTGCGGGCCCTCGACAAACTTGACAAGATCGGTGCCGAGGCGGTGACCGACGAGATGATGCGCCAGGCTGACGTGTCCCAGGAACAGGCCGAGGAGATCATTCGTTGGGCGGGATTGGAGGGCAGCAATCAGGATGTTCTTGACGCCCTGCCGGAAATGGTCGCGGGGTCCGAAGAAGGAGAGGCTGGATTGAGACGCTTACAAGCTGTGATCGAGGGTGCCATGGCAGGAGGCGCCTCCAGCGATCAGCTGACGGTCAACTTGGGGATCGCCAGGGGACTTGACTACTACACGGGCATTGTCTTTGAGACCACCTTGGACGATCTGCCCGGTATTGGGAGCTGCTGCTCAGGCGGCCGCTATGATGACCTGGCTTCGCTCTACACCAAACAGCGTCTGCCCGGTGTGGGGGCTTCCTTGGGCCTGGACCGTCTGCTGGCGGCCCTTGAGGAGCTTGGGCGTACGGATCAGCGAGCAACCACCGCGGAGGTGTTCTTGGTGCTCTTCGGGGATCAGCGGGTTGCAGACCATATTCAACTGGCAGATCGTCTCAGGAGCGCCGGGCTCAATGTGGAACTCTACCCCGAACCCAGGAAACTTGGTGCCCAGTTCAAGTACGCGGATCGGCGCGGCCACTCCTTGGCCATTGTGGTAGGGGATGACGAATGGGAGCGCGGGGTCGCGCAACTCAAGCAGATGGGCAGCAAGCAGTCTCAAGAGGTCTCCCTTGAGAAACTCCCCGCCATCTGTCTCGAGCTGTTGGGGCGCTAGGACACCTGGTGACCCCTAGAAGGTCACTCCAACGACATCGGAGAAGTTGGATGTGGGTCCATCCCGATACCAGAGTTGGAAGTACCAAGACTGACCTGGGCTAATGAAGCCGCCCGGGGGACTGGGGAGTTGAGTAGGAACATCAAATCCAGACCCTGTTGAGGATGTATTCGCCTGGTTGATCAGTACGCCTTGAGGGTTGAATTGCCCCAAGCTGTTGCGCTTCCAGTTGTTGATTGCAGCAATTGAGTTGTAGCGGCCGATGGGGCTGCTCAAGCAAAGCAGACCATCCGAAACCGTGGAGCCCGAGCCCAACAGAATGCCGCTGACCAGGAAGTAGCCGAACTCATCAGGGGGTCCGTTGACTGCTTCCAGGTGGTACAACTCCGGACCAGAGAACGAGGAGGCTGCCAGGGAGCAGGGCAGTCCTGAAGAGTTGGGCGCTGCAGGAGTGCAGTCCAGGGTTGTGTCCCCGTCGAGTCCACCCAGCAACAGTGTATAGCTCAAACAGGTCGTACCCGGGGGTGGCATGACGCGCAGCTTCAACTGGACTGGATTGCTCGAGGGATTGGACCAAATCAGTTCGGCGCTGTTTGGGGAAATCACCTGTCCGCAAGCCAGGGACCCCGAGCAGTTGCCCACGGTCTGACTGGGGCAGGTGGAAGGTGTGTAGATTGCCAATTCCAGGGGCAGGGGGAATGAGTCGGTCACGGTTTGGATGGCTGCCGTCTGGCCTGCGGGAACGGTCAGGTCAAAGTAGTCCGGCTCAGTGGGTCCCACCGCGAGGTTGGCGTAGGTGCCGCTGCTCACCTGGGCGGCCGTCCAACAGTCTTGGTTGGGCGCGAAGGCATCGTTGGTCAGCACTGCACAGGGGTCGTCATCTACAACCAGCATGCCAGGACCTCCGGATCCGGGGGTCTTTGACCCCACTTGGATCAGATATTGGAAACCCAGCGGAACCACGGGCATGTGCACCTGCGATAGCAGGCCCGGGCCATCGTCATCGTCTGACCCCACACAGATAAGGTTACCGCAGTCGGTGAACTGGTAGATTCGCAGCATGGTATCAGCGCTGGGGTCCGAAGACTGAGTGCCGATCCAGAAGGAGCCGCTATAGGTTGGAACCCACATGAAGAACACATCGTCTTCGATGGTGAACGTGTCGCACAGGGGGCGATTCGTTGCATTGATTCCGCTGGTGTTGGCGCAGCTGTTGTCGTACGGCAACACACCCTTGCCCCAGAACCAGTGAGCCGTATCGCAGTTGTCGTTGGGAGCTGTCATGCAGCGTACAGTCATTTGGCCAACGATGTCGGTGGCAAAGTCCTTGGCGCCCACCTGCACCAGGATCTGATCTCCCGCTTGAAGCATTCCGAAGGTGATCTGGCTCTGCAGGCCGCAGCCATCATCATTGAAGCGATGACAGTAGGCCTGGCACCCTGCGCCCGAATAGACTGCCATGATAGTGTCACCGTTCGTGCCGCAGGTCTCGAATACATAGCCTCCGGTCTTGGGCGCAGTCCATTGGTAGAACACGTCACGCCACATGTTCATTCCGCAACCCATGAATCCGCTGGGCGTAGCATTGGTGTTGTCCAGAGCCCAGGAGCCAACACCGTTGATGTGGATTGGGTCCCAACACGCATCCTGTGCGCTTGCGATGCCTAGCGAGGCATGGCCAACCAGCCCCAGAAGGGCCAGGCCGAGAATCGATCTGGGTGACATAACAGTGGTCAAGGCGGTGACCACATGTAAGGATCCCAGATCTTGGCCGTATCGGCGCTGTCAACTAGGGCTTGACTCAGAGTAGGACACCTTCTTCCCAGGCTCCGACGGGTGGAATGCACGGTCTGCATCAACTTGATTCTGCGCGCGTGCTGGGACACTCATTTTGATCCTCTCACCAGTCAAGGCGTAAATGCTCTCCCAGAGCAAGCTGAGAGGGCACATCGTGCAGGATCGCTGTGGGGTCGGCTTCCCTGCCCTTAGAAGTCGACTGAGATCGCGTTGGAGAAGTTTGAGTCCATGCCGTCCCGGTACCAGAGCTGGAAGTGCCAGCTGGCCCCGGCGTTGATGACCCCACCTGGGGGGCTCGGCAGGACCGCCGGCACGTCAAAACCAGATCCTACGGACGAGTTGCCGGCCAGGGCCTGGAAGATCCCGGAGACACTGAAACGACCGATCGAGTTTAGCGTACCACCGGCAGCAGGGCTGTAGCGACCAATGGGGGCGCCCAGGCAGAGTTGACCAGAACTGATCGATACGCCCGGGTCCATGGGCGTGGCGGACACCAGGAAGTAGCCGAACTGATCAGCGGGACCGTCACTGGCTTCCAGGTGGAAGACTCCGGGGCCTGAGAAGCTTGAACTCGCCAGGGTCGCGTAGGATCCGCTGGTGTTGATCGAGGCGGGATCGCAGAAGAGACTGGGGCCACCTGCATCGGCGCCGGTCAGAACCAGTTCATACTCCACGCAATCCCCGGTGCTACTTGGCCAGAGACTGACTCGCAGGGTACAGTCCACGTCCACGCCCGTTGTGTTGATCCAGGTCAAGGACTCTGGCGCTACACTGGCCCAGCCGCAGGCCAGAGCTGGCGCGCAGGTGGGATCCACAGCCGGGTCGTCCATGCATGTGCCGGAGTCGAACAGGAACAGGTCGATATCTCCGTCCGATATGCTGTGGTTGCAGAGCACATCCAGGGTGCCCCCTGCGGGTACGGTCAGGCTGTAGATGTCCAGGTCAGTGCGGAAGACTGTCAGGCCGGGATAGATTCCATCGATGATTGGATGTGCAGTTGCACAGGTGTCATTGTCTTCAAAAGCATCCGGGCCCAGGCTGGCGCAGGGGTCCGTCCAGGGAGCGATGTTGAGGGTTCCTGAGCCGAGCAGTCCATTCCAGCCACCGAGCTGCACCAGAATCTCGTCGCCGGCAAGTATGCCTTGCAGTACAACCTCGCTTGCTCCATTGCCACAGGCGCCGTCGTCATTGTGTCCTCCACAGATGGCTCCGCAGCCCGAACCCACGTGCAGCGAGAGTTTTGTGTCGTAGAGTGAGCCGCAGGTGTCGAATTGGAAGTCTCCTGAACTGGTGGCGGTCCATTGGAAGAACACATCTGGGCCCATGTCCTGGGCGCTCAAGCCACAGGCGGCAGAACTGGCCCCATTGAAACCGCTGGTAGATGCTGTGGTCGTGTCAAAGCCCCAGCCTCCGCTGCCGCTGATGGCTGTGGCGCTGGAGCACAAATCGTTGCCAGGTGCGGCTGGCGGAACGCTGATATTCAAGAACCCGTCACCGGCTGGGCTGACGTCGTTCCAACTGCCTACCTGAAGCAGGTACTGGTCGCCTCCAGACAGGCCGTAGAGCAGGATCTTCGAGGAGTAGACCGGATCGACCCCTCCATCATCATCGGAGGCCACGCAGGTCGCGGAGCAATCTGCGCCCGCATGGATCGACAGTTTGGTGTCCGTGTTGATTGGTGAGAATTCCGTGTCGAACTGAAAATTGCCACCTCCAGTGGGAACGGTCCAGGTAAAGAAGAGGTCTTTGCGGATTGTGTCAATTCCGGTGGTCCCGGCGTTGACCGGGCTGAAGCAACCTACGGGGTTGCCCCCGTCGAAACCGCTAGTGGTGGCGGCACTGTTGTCCCAGTTGAAAGTACCCAAGCCACTGATGACCTGGGGCGTGGAACAGTCATCGTTCGTCGGCGGCACCATATGTGTGATGTTGAGCAGGGCGTCGCCCACCGAGCTCGTATCGTTCCAACTGCCTACTTGAATCAGGTACTGATCACCGTTGGTCAAGCCTGTAAGTTGAATCAGGGAGGAGAAAGCGGGAACGCTACCACCGTCATCGTCAGAGGCTACACAGGTCGCAGCACAGTCAGAGCCCAGATGGATTGACATCTTGGTATCGTCGATGCCAATAGAGTTCTCCGTATCGAAGGTGTAGTTGCCGCTGGTGGGAACTGTCCAGGCGAAGAATACATCCTGTCGGATTGCGTCCGAGCCAGTGGAGCCGGCGTTGGTGGGACTGAAGCAGGTTGTTGGATCTCCGCCGTCAAAACCAGAGGTCGTGTTGAGGGTGTTGTCCCAGTTGAAGGTGCCAGTTCCCGAGATGACAATCGGTACGCTGCAGTCGTCCCCTGCTTGTGCCGTGGCGGAGGATATCAGCATTGGGCTGGCCGAAAGCAAGAGAGCAATTTGGAGAAGGGGCTTCATGGGACGGTGCAGGTTAGTGTTTCTGTCTGGTGTTGGGTGTCGCTGAGTGTGCTCAGCTTGCATAGCAGCAGGTTTGCGCCCCTCAGGGTTGGCCCTCAAGCATCCAACACTCAGGGCAGAGGTGCGAATCCTTGCCTCAGAAGGGGATCCCCTCGTCCCTGTTCAATACATGACGGGCGCCCCCCTCCAATCCAGGGGAGACGCCCGCTCCAGGAAATCGCAGGTTCTCGGGGATACTCCCCGAGGCCATTGATCAGAAGGTCACCGAGATGCCGTC
>LWDU01000008.1_pt1 | contig 112112 bp, 99 predicted proteins | sample 727161 | NCBI WGS metagenome assembly LWDU01 (sample SAMN04566230, study PRJNA314399) | hydrothermal vent metagenome | isolation source: deep sea hydrothermal plume seawater | place: Mexico: Gulf of California, Guaymas Basin | collected 2004-07-11
GCCCAATTACTTCACTATTATATTTATCTGAACTTGTGCCGTGAATACGAATTGCTTTACATCGATCTGCTAAATCGTCATTGTTAGTAAAAATAGCTCCTCCATCTCCATAACAACCTAATGGTTTTGCTGGATAAAATGAGGTAGAAGCAACGTCTCCAAATGTACCTACTTTTCGATTACCAATTGATCCGCCAAAGCTTTGCGCAGCATCTTCAATGACTTTTAAATCATATTTGTTTGCTATGTCTGCAATAACACGATAACGCGCGGGAACTCCAAATAAATCAACCGGGATAATTGCCTTAGGCGTTAATTGTCCATCTTTTATAGTATTTTTAATCGCACTTTCTAATTTTTCACAATCAATATTGAATGTGGATTCATAAACATCAACAAAAACAGGGGTTGCGCCTAACAAAGAAATCACTTCAGCGGTAGCAACATACGTAAATGGAGTAGTAAATACCGCATCTCCAGGTCCTACACCCCACGCCATTAAAGGGATTAACAATGCATCCGTACCTGATGAACAAGAAATCGCATGTTTTACGCCACAATAATCTGCTAATTTCTCCTCTAATTCATAGACTTCAGGCCCCATGATATAAGCCCCATGATCTAAAATAGCATCTAAGCGAGCTTGTAAAGGCTTACGAATACGTTTTTGTTGAGTTTTTAAGTCTAAAAATTCCATTTGATTAACATAAAATTAATACAATTATCACTGGAAAGATAAAAATAATAATTATATGATATTTATAATAAAATTTGATTAAAAATGTATGAATTTTATTGAGATAACAATTAGTAGTTGCTGTTCTAACGTAAATGGCCCAAATTTACGCAGAGTACATAGCTTGTACTCTTAAGTTAATATATTAATATATGAAGATAACCGAGAAAAAGGAGTTAACTATGAATCGAACGATTCTTGGTGCGCTATTTGGAATTGTAATGATTTCTAGCGCTCTCTTTGGTCAAGGCACCGTGTCTGGAACTGTTACAGATGCAGACGGAGATGCCTTACCAGGAGCAAATGTTGTAGTTGAAGGAACTGCATTGGGTGCAGCTGCTACGCTTAGCGGATCTTACTCAGTAAGCGTTCCTAATGGTACATACACAATAACTGCGAGTGTAGTGGGTTATACATCAGAAAGTACAACTGTAAAGGTTTCAGATTCTAACGCGTCTGCAAGCTTTTCTTTAGCATCATCTTCCGTCGCGTTAGGCGGAGTTGACGTACTAGCTGATCGTGTAGACAATACCTCCGCAATCCCTTATGATGACTATACCAAAGCTGAAATTGATTTCAGATTAGGTGGTCGTGGATTGCCAAAAGCATTATCAACCCTACCAAACGTTTACGTTGAAAATGGTGGTGGTTGGGACGATGAAAATGTATATGTTCGTGGTTTTGACGATCGTTATACATCTTATCTGATTAATGGTATCCCTATGAATGACATGGAAAATGGTAATTTATACTTCTCTAACTGGAGTGTATTAGCTGATGTTGCATCAGTAGTACAAGTTCAAAGAGGAGCAGGATCTGTTAATTTAGCAACACCTAGTTTAGGTGGTGTGGTAAACTTTATGAGTATGCCAGCATCTTCTGAGCCAAGTGTTGTATTTAAACAACAAGCAGGACAACATTCTTACTCAAAAACTGGTATTACTATTAACACCGGTCTATTGATGGATGGTAAACTTGCGATACTGGCATCAGCGTCTAAAAGAACTGCTGACAAACTATTCGCAAGAGGTACCTACTCAGAAGCATATTCGTATTATTTCAATGCGTCTTATGCCTTTGATGCAGATAATCGTCTTGAATTTGTTGCACTTGGATCACCTCAGATTCATGGACACAATTTTTGGAACAACCGTGTTTCAAACTACAGTCATGAACTAGCCCGCGATATGGGTGTTGCAGAGGAAGATTTAAGAACTGAATACGGAATGGATTATAACCCTAGAGCAGATTATCTAGATACGCCTTTTACAGGTCAAAAAGCTACTGCTAGTTGGTTACCATTTGACGGCTGGAACAATCGTTCAGCTGACATGTATTCAAGTACATTAATTAATGAAAGAGAAAACTACTTTCACAAACCAATTGTACAATTAAACTCATACAACAAGCTAAATGACACAATGACTTTAGCTAGTTCACTTTACTACTCAGGTGGTGAAGGTGGTGGTTCCGGTTCTGCTGGTTCAATCATGTGGGGTAGTGATGGTCACAGAGACTATGACGGTACAATTTTAAGAAACCAAACTGATAATTATGTCGATGGCTATGGCTATCAATCAGCAGGTATCCTAAGAGGAAGTAGAAATAATCAATCCACTGTTGGTGTAGTTTCTAAATTAGACATGGAAGTAAGTGACACGATGTCACTGACTTTTGGTGTAGATATTAGAAGCGCAAAAGTTGAGCACTATCGTGAAGTATACAACCTATTAGGTGGTGACTTCTACTATAACTCATCTAACCCAAATTGGTCAGAAGACGCACGTCACAGAACTCTTGGTGACAAGTTATTCTATGACTACACTAATACTGTAGACTGGCTAGGTGGTTATGGTCAAGTAAATTATGATGATGGTAATGGTACTAATGGTTTCGCTATGTTTGGAGCAACTTCAGCTAGCTATACTAACCAAGATCATTTCACACTTGACAACAATAAAATCGAAGCAGATGCTGAGATGGGATATCAAATGAAAGTTGGTGGAAGTCGTGCATTAAGCGACACATGGCAATTATTCGGTAATGTAAGTTACTCTGCAATGACACCTTCTCTTGATAAACTAATTAATGATTACAACAACACAGTCAATTCAGGCTTTGAAAATGAAAAAGCTACATGGTTTGATGTGGGTGCTAGATTTAAATCAGCTAACGGCCAATGGGCTGGTAGTATGAATTATTACTATGCATTATGGTCTGATAGAAATCAAAGTGGTACTTCGGAATCACTTGATGGGACTGAATCATTCTTTAGTATTACTGGATTAAATGAAAAGCATTCTGGGGTAGAATACTCTATTGCTTGGCAACCAATTCCAGTATTGAGATTTGATATTAGAGGTCATGAAAGTGATTGGAGATTTACTGACGACTTAAATTATTCTTATAATGAAGTCGAAGGTGATCCATCTAGTGAAGAAACATTAAGTCTTTATGTTAAAGACATAATGATTTCTGGCGCACCACAATCACAAAATGTTCTGATAGTAACTGGTTTCTTCAACAGATTAAAAGTATCTGCTGAAGTTGAATCATTCTCTAAACAGTACCCAAGATGGGGTTATGATGGAGCTATTCAAGACTTAGGCTTCTTATTAGGTGAAGGAAATACCTTTGCTGATGATGCCTATGTTACTGGCAACACAACCCTAGTAAACTTAGTTAGCAGCTATACAACCGAACTATTAGGCAAAGATATTACTTTAAGTGCATCTGTGTTTAATGCATTGGATGAATTATATGTTGGTGACTTTGTTGATGCGTATGATGGTTCTGGGGACGTTGCGAATTTAAGAGTTCGTGTCGGTCAACCAAAATCATATAACGTTGGAATTACAATTAATTATTAATCTCATTTTATTATAGATTAGTATTAAATAAAAAACCCTTCAATTTTTTGGAGGGTTTTTTATTGTAGTTTTTTTTGGAGAGCACTCAATTCTGTAAGGAGCGCTTTATCTGGTATAGAATCTTCTTCTTCTAGTCTGCGAATTTGATCTCTAAGTACTGCAATATCTTTTTTGATAGGCTCACGTTCTAAGGTAGCAATACAATCATTTAAAATAGTAGTTTCATATTCCTTATCAGGCACTTCTATAGCTAAAGACGCAATTAAATTACGTTCCTCTGATGATCCTCCTATTAATTCAAGAATCTGACCTGGATTATATTCTTTGTCGCTATTATCAATTAGAACTTTCAAAATATTATGAAGCAATTTATTCGTAAAGAGTGCTATAGGCATCTTCGTGGCAAACTTTGGAGAGTGTAGCGCTAATTTGATGAGCTCTAATTGTGCTTTATCGGCAGATGAGTTGTAATGAGTAGCTGCTGTAGTGCTTGCATCTTTATCATTTGAGGCATTATATCTTTTTTGTTTAAGCGAACTAAAACGATCAAATATCTCAGCCTCTACTACCCCTAATGCATTGGATAGTTTGCGAATCAAATCATTTCGGATCATTACATCTGGTACTAATTGTATTTCACTAATACATTCATTTAAAAATTTTGATTGGTCTGCAGCACCTTGGCTTAAAATATCTTTATGTGTAATAATAAAACTAATGGGATGTGCTGCTGTTTTAATCAGTGTTCTGAAATCTTCTTTTGTAGTACTATCTTTTTTGAAAAAATCATCTGGATCATCACCATTTCCTAAATACAACACTCTTGTTTCAATACCATTCTGTAATAAAACATAGCTCGTACGAATAGCAGCATTAATACCTGCATTATCTGAATCATAACACAAAATTACTCTATTAGTATATTTCTTTAATGCAGTTGCATGCTTACTCGAGAATGCCGTTCCTGATGTAGCAAGAACATTATCAAATCCTTGTTCCACTAGACGTAAAAAATCAGTTTGTCCTTCTACTAGAATAGCAAAATTTTGTTTACGAATATTTGGTAGCGTTTGATAAGACCCATAAAAAATCTTACTTTTTTCGAATAATAATGTTTCAGGTGAGTTTAAATACTTAACATCTTCTTTTTCTGATAAACTTCTACCGCTAAACCCAATAATTTTACCTGATAGGCTAAAGAAAGGAAACATAATACGATTACGAAAACGATCAATAAGCGGCCCTTTTTTTGATTCTGAAAATAAACCAGATTTCTTTAAAATATCATTATCAAACTTTCCTTTTACCTCTTTTAAAAGACTATCCCAACTATCTGGAGCAAATCCAACTCTAAATTTATTAATAATATTGGTGTCAAAATCTCTATCTGTTAAATATGTTTTTGCTTTATTCCCAGATTTAGCTTGTACATTATTTTCAAAATAGATGCATGCTAGTTCATGTATTTCATATAATTGATCATATAAATTATTCTGCTCTTTATCCCCTAACTCTATAATTTCAATACTATATTTCTCAGCCAAAGAACGTACCGCTTCTGGAAAACTAATTTTTTCATATTCGATTAAGAATTGTACCACATTCCCTCCTTGACCTGAACCAAAGTCATACCACATATTTTTATCAGGCGCTACACTGAAGGAAGGTTTAGTTTCTGATCTAAAAGGACTTAAACCAAAGTAATTTTGACCTCTTTTCTTTAAGTCCACGTATTGAGAAATGGCATCTAGTATATCTACTTCTTCTAAAACGCGATTAATAGTTTCTTGTGCTATTCTTCTCATATAGGCATCGAACTTGACATTGATTGACTAATATAATCTTTGAAAGGGTCCAGTAAAACAAGAATTTGTGATTCGCTATAAAGAATGTTATATATGTTACTAGATATAAAAGTATCAAAAAACCAAATACATACGGTCAATAACACAATTGTTTTTAAACCTCCAAAGAAAAATCCAGAAACTTTATCTGCTAAAATAAAAGAGGTTGATCCGCGAAATAGAAATAATAACACGCTAGTAATAAACCTGGAAATTATAATAGAGCAAAAGAATATAAACACTGCAGAAATAAAGAATATCCATCTGGTACTGATATCCAAAAATGATGATAAAAATACTGTTAAATCAAAATAGAAAGAAAGAGCAAAGAATAATCCTATGCCAATGTCTATAAATTCAAATATAGCATCTAAAAGTCCTTTTTTAATACCTAAGATAGCATTAAACCCTATTAACAAACAAAAAAGAATATCTATAATCATATTAAGATAATAATTCTTTTAAAAGATTTTGTGCCACCCCTCCATCAATTTTACCGGCACCTTCTTTCATCACCTGAGGCATTACCTTCCCAAAATCTGCCATACTAGCTGCCCCAGTTTTTTCAATGACAGATACTACAATCAATTTGATTTCATCTTCTGTCATCATGGAAGGTAAATAAGCCTCTACAATATTAAGCTCTAAAGTTTCTTGCTCTACAAGATCATTTCTTCCGCCCTGATTGTATAGCTTAATAGATTCTTTATGTTGCTTAGCAGTGGTTTGCAAAACTTTCATTACCTCGCTGTCTTCTAGTGGCTTACCCGTTGCAATAGACTTATTTCTACATTTAGAAATTAAAATACGTAAAACGCCTAGCTTTGCTTTGTCTTGACTTTTTAAGGCTTCTTTTAAATCATTTTCGATTTGATATAACATAAATTTATTTTCCCTCATTAATAGTTTTCATCGCCAATAACAACTGATCTTGATTGGATTCAAAGCCAACAAATCGTCTGCCTCTTTTTTTTGCTACTGATCCGACACTGCCACTTCCCATAAATGGGTCTAATATCCAATTCAACTTGAAACTACTTGCCTTTACAATCCTATGAATAATTTCATCGTAGTCTAAATGAAACCATAAATTATTTTTAATCTCTTCTGGATGTGGACTATTAATATTTTTCCCATCTACAATATAATTTTGATTAAAAATATAATCATTGGTCTTAGTAGCAAACCAAATATCAGATATTGTATTTTTCCATTGAGATACACTTTCTTGTTCAGATGTGCTTTCTGTAGTGATTCTAGATTGAATGCTAAATTTTTGATCTAATATTGAATGATACATTGAAGAAGATTTCCAAGGACAGATAATATAAATTGATCCCTTTGTTGTTAACACTCTTTTAGATTCTTCTAACCATCTATCGACCCAATCCATATAATTTGTAAATGTAGGGCTTTTACCAGATAAGCTATTATTTTTTGGTTGCAGTGTAGGCTCTGTGACAATCAAATCAATAGATTCATCAGGAATATTTGCTAAACCATCAATAGGGTCTGATAAAAATAGCCCCTCATGAAGTTTGTTTGTAAACATCATATCTTCATTTGTCTTTATAGCAGGCAAATAGCGATTCAAATCTTTTACGGTAAGTATTTTATTCTGCATGATAGTTATAATTTAGTCTTATAAAGTTAATTTAAAAATTGTAAGTTTATTATCTTGACACATTCATATAAAATCAAAATTGCCTTGAGCGCTTTACCAAAAAATGATTGGTGGGGCTCTGGTATTGTTGCATACAAAGATAACGATATGATGATAGATGGTGCTATGCCCAATCAACCTGTACTAGAACATGAATACCGAAAACTAGTATCACTTATAGAACGTTTAGGCTTAGAAACCGTCATAGTCCCATTCTCAAACATTCTAGAACAAGAAGGAAAATTTGATTTTATTTTTATGAGAGATCATTTTTTATGTAATAGAAATAAAAAAATTGTAATGTGTAATATGCGACTTAAAGAACGTCTAGATGAAGGAAAGTTTGTAATTGAAACAATGAAAGAATTGGGCTATACCATCAGCTACTTACCAACACAAGACTGTTTGGCAGAGGGCGGGGAATTTTTTTATCTCTCAAAGGAAAATATTTTATTATCAGGTTTATGTCGTAATAACCTTAAAGGCGCCGAATCAATGGCAGAACTAATGGGTGTAGAGCAATTACATATCATTGAATCGAATGGATATCATCTTGATACGGCAATTTGCCCTATATTTAATGCCGAGTATGATTGTATAGGGATGAATTGTGCTAGAGAAGTATTCGATACTAAGAATTATAATACCTTAAAAGAATTATGTAAAAAATATGGCTGGGAATTATTAGATATTGAAAATCAAGATAGAAAAAAATCTTTAGAAGCGAGGTCGGCTATGAATTGCTTAGCCTTACCGGGGTTGTTGGTAGGTACAAGTCCGATTCAAAATAAGAAGGTTATAGATTTTACTAATCAAAATGATATTCATATGCATATATCAAATGTATCTCAATTTAATTTAAGTGGTGGTTCAGTACATTGTTTAACAAATGAACTGTTATAAATAGTTACGCTGAAAAATCGTTATCTAATGATGCCCATAAATATAGAGTAGCAATACTTTTATAGGGATGCCATTTCTTTGAAATTAACTCTATCTCATTCATACTATCTACATTGTATAAACGCTTAACACTATTGATTACTGCAAGATCTCCTTTAGGAAAAATATTTAAATCATGTTTTGAAAAAATTAAAAACATATCAATCGTCCAAGGTCCAATCCCTTTTAATTCAATTAATAAAGATCTAATCTTATTACTATCATTGATAGAATATAAACTGTTAATCATTTCTAGATTCTCTTTATGAAATAAATTTTCTATATAAGACTTCTTTTGATGGGATAGTCCTATTTTTTTCCAATCTTTCTCTTCCCACTTAAATAAACTATCAGATTTTTGGAAACTATAGAATTCTAAAAATCTATTATATATCGTATTGCCAGCTTTAGTGGATATCTGCTGAAAAATGATATACTTAACTAGGTCATTTAAAAAATTATCTGATTGTTTTAGGGTTGGAATAGGATGACTAGCAATTAACTGTTTTAAGATTGCATCATTGTTTGATAAAATATCCAAATAGTCTGATTTAATAGGCATGTAATTTATTTATCTTTAAAAAATTCCCAGATCAATTCTGACGCATCTATATCATAACCGCCTGCTTTTGTAAACCATGTGTGACCTGCGTTTTCAATACTATATAGAATTACTTCTCGGCTTCCATCGCAGTTATAAGAAGTAAGTTGTGTAGAATAGACTCCGTCTCCATTGAAATCTGGAACAGTAACTTCAGACTGATTTTGGCAATTATTATAGTTTGCCCAGAATGAATGTGCATTTCTTACATTCATGCTCCAAAAATTTCCATTATAAGGTACTACTATATCAGATGTTCCATGAAGGTGAATGATACTTTTTTGATTTGGAGGTACGCAATTATAATATCCTGCCATTGAACCTGTAACAGACCCAATACTATTAATTTCATCTAATTCACATGCAAGTCTATAGCTCATAAATCCGCCTAAAGACATTCCAGTTGAGAAAATTTTATCGTTGGCGATATTATAGTTTGCTTTAAAATACTTTATCAAGGCAGCAAATAACCCTACATCATCTACTTCATCAAATGTAGATACTACATCGACATTCCAACCAGTGGTACCCGCGATATCGGTTACTCCTTGTACATAAACCACTATAAAATTTTCTTCATCTGCAATATTATCAAAGCCAGAATAATTTCGTATAATAGGTGCTTGGCTTGTATACCCATGTAATACAAATACCAATGGAAGTGGACCGTTATTTGAATCATAGTTTGGCGGAGTATGAACAATAAACTGTCGAGTGTAATTACCAAATATTGTCCAAAAAGACGCTGTATCATCATCGTAATTAGAAATCAATTCTACGGTAAGATCTGGAATAGTATTATCTCCACCATTCCCTCCATTATTACCATTCCCATTGCCACTATTTGGATCTACTGCTCCACTAGATGATATTACCTTAGAACCCGCATTAGACCCACATCCAATGATTAACAAGAGGAATAAAATTTTAGCTAGTCTTTGCATTTTCTTTTATTTCTTTAACTAAAAATGTAATTGAAGATTTTAGTTGATCTAAAGAACCATTATTCTCAAGAATATAATCTGCATAGTCTTTCTTTTTGTCATCAGCCCATTGTAAGTCCATGCGTTCTTTAATCGATTTTTTTGATAGGTTTCCTCTAGATAATGCCCGCTCAATACGTGTAGCTTTTGAGCTAGTTAATAATATAAGATATGCTCCAGACTCATAGTAATATTCATAAGAACCGCTCTCAATAATAAGCGCAGCATCAACAATAAACATCGGATACTTCTTTTCATGACCAATCTTTTCAATTCTTTTTAAAAGTTCTACATTTACAGCCGGATGAAGAATTGCATTGATTTTTTTCTGATTCTCTTCATTTTTAAATACTATCTTGCTCATAGATAGTGAGTCGGTGCTTTCTAGGCCAGGAAAAGTTTGGAGAATCTCTTTTGATATTTTCTTATTAAGCAAAAGAAGCTTTGCTTCTTTATCCGCATCAAAAATATATGCATTGTAATCTTCTTTGAAAATATTGGATACTGTGCTTTTGCCAGAAGCTATCCCTCCAGTTATCCCAACAACAATCATTATTGAATTTGTTCTAGAATATGTTGTGTTACTTGATTGATAGATCCATCTCCATTAATCTGAATAATTTCATTTTTATAAAAATCAGTTAATGGGGCTGTCAATTTTGTATATACTTGTTGGCGATTAATAATTACTTCTTCTGTATCATCTTTACGACCAGAATTTTGAGCTCTCTTAATTAATCTTTTTATTAATATTGTTTCTTCTACATGAATATTTAATACATGGTCTATTTTTGAATTAAGTTTTTCAAAAATTCTATTTAATCCTTTCGCTTGTAGAATTGTTCTTGGAAAACCGTCTAAAATAACACCTACATTTTTCAGTTCTGTTAATGTGCTTTCCATCATAGATAGCATTATATTGTCTGGTACTAAATTGCCAGCATCCATATAAGACTGTGCTTCTAGTCCAGTGATAGTTTTCTTTTGTATCTCACTTCTTAAAATATCGCCGGTTGATAAATGTACAAGATTATATTTTTCTGCAAGTATTTTAGCCTGCGTTCCTTTTCCTGCCCCTGGTGGGCCCATTATTAAAAGCTTTCTCATCTACTGCATTGCTTTTGGTGGTTCAAAAATTGCCTGCATAATTATTCCAACCTCCGTAGGATTCTTTCTATATTTTTCTTGAACCAATGCAAGTGTATTACTCTTTTTATTTGTGGAAGATTGCTCTTTACTATCTAAACGTGATACTATTTTTTTTAAATGCTGATCGTTAGTCTGAAAATTTCCTAAATGGCGATCATCAATCGCGCTTAAATCATGCTTGCTATCAAAATGATCTACAAATGTATTTTCTGTGCTGTGATCTTTTTTATTAGGTAATACGTTTTGGGTATTTTTTACTGGAGTAGAAACAGATTCTTCAAATGCTTTATTCAAAAAATCTAGGATATTTATTTTTTGATTGTTAGGTATTTGAGGATTTTCTACTTCCTTTTTAGGGGGAGTTTGTGGCGGCATAAGTCGTTCGGCCTTTTTCTTATTACTTCTATATGCCGACCAAAGATAAAAACCTAATATCGCTCCCCAATACAGTAATTCTTCCAAATTTAATCCTCTGAATTGTCTTTTGATTCTTCTCCTGTACCAGCAATAGATTGTCTCATGCTAGTATCAGAAGCAATATTATCAAGTTTATAGTAATCCAACACTCCTAAATTACCTTCTCTAAATGCGTGAGCCATAGCTTTAGGTACTTCAGCCTCTGCTTCTACCACTTTAGCTTTCATCTCTTGCTCAAGCGCTACTGCCATTGCTCTTCTAGTCTCTGCTTTTGCTTGCGCTACTCTTAAATCTGCTTCTGCTTGATCGGCTTGTAATTGAGCACCAATATTTTTACCTACATCAATATCAGCAATATCAATTGAAAGTATTTCAAATGCTGTACCATGATTTAAGCCTTTCTCTAGCACATTTTTAGAGATTGAATCTGGATTTTCTAATACTGCCTCATAAGATTCTTTAGAACCAATTGCACTTACAATACCTTCTCCAACTCTTGCAATGATAGTCTCTTCAGTTGCCCCTCCAACTAGATTGGGAATATCAGTTCTAACAGTAACTCTTGCTCTTGCTCTTACTTCAATACCATCCTTTGAAACAGCGGATAATTTTCCATCTACTGGAGCATCAATGACTTTTGGGTATACGCTGGTTTGTACTGCAGATAAAACATCACGTCCTGCTAGGTCAATTGCAGTTGCAATTTCAAAAGTTAATTCAATTCCTGCTTTTGATGCAGCAATTAATGCGTCAACAACCTTGTCTACATCTCCACCGGCCATGTAATGAACTTCTAAATCATCGCTTTTTAAAGGAATCCCTGCTTTACGAGATGCAATTAATCCATTTACAATAACACTTGGGGGGACTCTTCTGAATCGCATTCCAATCAAATTAAAAATAGTGACGTGGCCACGTCCAATACTAAATATGGATTGTAACCATAATCCTACTGGTACAACCCATAACAATAATAAAATACATACTACTAACGGTAAGGCAACATAAAGTCCCATTACTCCTCCTTTTTTTTATCTAAAAATCTTATCTAATTTATTCATAAACTCTCATATAGTCCTACATCTTCCCTCTTTTTTTATAATTCTTTTTTAGGGTGCTTGTGTTGGAGTCTGTAGTAATAAATTTTTCTAAAAATTTTGATTTTAATAATAAGTTAACTACCATAATTAAAGCTATAATTCCTCCAATAATCCCCCATGAAAATCCATCCATTGCTTGCGAATAGATTTCATCGCTTACAGGCACTTCAGGGATTAATAATAGATATAGCCCATAAAATAAAATACCAACCCCTGCTATACCAAAAAATCCAAACCCAGGAATTGCTACAAATTCTATTGCTAATAACAATAGACCGCTCATAATGATTAACAAATCCATTGAAGAAGCTAATTGTGTCAAATATCCCGCTCCTAATGCCAATGTTAAACATACAATACCGATTGTGCCTCCAATACCCCATCCAGCACTATATAATTCAGAAATAATCCCAATAGTACCAAAAGTGGTCAATAATGAAGATATAGTAGGGTCTGTAAGAAAACGAACTAAATCTTCAGACCAATTTTCATTCAAAATAACAATATTGTAATTCTCTATACCAAGATTAGATAAGATTTCTTCTATTGATTCACCTTTCCCATCAGCAATATTATATTTTAATGCTAACTCCGTAGTGAGTGTAATAAGTTTCCCTTCTTTTCTTCCTTCTATGTCATCAACCTCCAACGAATCTCCATTGATCACTAAAAACTCAAAACTTAACTCTTCATCAACCATGCCTCGAGCAATATTGGAATTTTTTCCTGTTTTTTCTGCGGTTGCAGCCATTTCTTCTCGCATATAGCTTTGAGATTTTTCTGATTGCTTTGATCCTGTCATGTCTACCACACTAGTGGCACCAATCGTTGCACCCTCAGTCATATAAATCTTATCACAAGACAAAGAAATTAAAGCTCCAGCTGAAATAGCTCTACGATTAATAAAGGCTATAGTTGTAATATCTGTGGCTGATATCGCATCTTTAATTTGGGTAGCAGCATCAACGCGACCTCCAAAAGTATCAATATCAAAAATAATTAATTCACTGTTATCAGATTCTGCGATGTCTATAGCGCGCTTTACAAAACTTGGGATACCTAAGTCAATCGTATCTTGTATAGGAACTATATAAATATTTTTCTTAGTTTCTTCCGCTATACTGCTCCCGAAAGTGAGCAATAAAATAAATAGCCAGATGTGTTTAAATTTTGTTTTCATTGCTAATACAAAGATTTACATTTACTAAATGTATATATTTTTGAAAATGATTTCATTCTGCCTGAGAACTGTTCCAACATTCTTAAATAAATTTACTTATAAATGTTTTTATAATCTACTATTCCATTTACTAAAAATGAGACGGAATGTTGTAATGCAGAACTTAGAAAAAGCATTCCCTGGTAAAGAGAAAAGTTGGTATAATCGTATTGCTGCACAATGCTATAAGTTTTATGTAGAAGATTTTTTAGAATTTCTTTCTTTTCCAAGATATTTTAATCATGAAAAAATAAAATTCAATAATATTCAAATACTAGATGATGCATTAAAAGAAAATAAAGGAGTCATTTTTGTTGGTGGACACTTTGGATCCTTCGAGAAGTTATTTTACACCCTAGCACATAAAGGGTATGTTCTATGTGGTGTAGCATATAAACAAAAAGATAATGTTGCTGATAAATTTTTTAAAACAATCAGAGAAAAATATATGCAAAGACAGCTTTATAAGGGTGGTTCAAGTACAGATTTGAAGGCGGCATTAAACAATAATGAAATGCTCATTTTATTAAGCGACCAAGATGCTAGAAAAAAAGGAAAAATGGTTGATTTTTTTGGCATTCCTTCCTCTACCCCAGCAGGAGCAGCAATATTACATAAAAGAATGGGTTCACCTATTATTTTCTTCTCTATTACCAAAATTAATAATCAATATCATGTGAACTTCAAAAAGATAAATGCTTCTACTGGATTAAATATCGACCAAATTGTACAAGAATATACATTGGCATTAGAAAACACGATTAAAAGAAACCCAGAACAATATTTTTGGTTTCATAAACGATGGAAAACATCTCATAACTAAAATGAAAAGGATATCAATAGACCACCCAGATGCTATTAATGTAGCATTATTAGCATTACAACAAAATCAAGTGATTGTATATCCGACAGATACAATCTATGGTATTGGTACAGATATAGATAATGATTCTGGTATACAAAAAATCAATTACCTTAAAAAACGTGAAGCTCCAATGAGCATTATTGCTCATAGTTTTGATAGTATTGCTAGTAAATTGATTATATCTAATCCATTACAAAACCAAATGAATGCGATTATTGATAATGGGAATACTTGTATTATAAAATATAAACCAAGAAGCTTTAACAACTTAATCGCTAAAGATAATAAAATTGGATTTCGTATACCAAATTATCCCTTTTTAATAACCCTACTATCAGAGTGGGGGAAACCTATAACAACCACTAGCATTAATACTGCCGGCCAACAACCTCTTAATGATCCAGATAAAATAGAGGCAGAGTTTGGCGATAAAATAGACTTAATGCTAGACGGTGGGATTATTAAGAATAAATCTGCTTCTAAAATTTATATGTTTGATAAAGATAATATTTCTCAAATTCGATAAATAATGAAAAAAGTTATTATACTTCTTTTTATGTCATTTTTATTAGGACAAGAACCCATAGAAAAAGAACAGTCATTTGTCCCTGGAGAACAATATAAATATAATCTATTTGTTGATTTGATAAAGATTGGGCCAAACTTAATCAAATTAGGTTCAGCTACTCTTAGCACAAAAAAAATAGAGACTATTAATGGTCGGGAAGCCTATCATTTAAACTTTTCAGTTAAAACTTCTAAAGTAGGTGATGCTCTATATAAAATAAGAGACACAATAGACGTATGGGTTGATACTGAATCACTACAATTAATTAAACAGGTTAAAAAATTGCGTGAAAAAAATGTAAGGCGTCAATCCACCACTATAATTACAGGGAGTACAGCAATTACTGATGGGAAGGAATATAGTATACCAGAGAATGTGTTTGATCCATATGCATTAATCATGATTTTAAAAAATGAAGATATTGCAGAGAAAAAATCAAAAAAATTTACTATCCTAGATGATGGGAAAGTTAAACAGATTGAGATTCAAAATATTGGAATAAAAACCATACGTACGCCTGCTGGTAAATTTGATGCTTATACATATAAACCTCTACATAATGGTAAATCTGTATTAAAAAATAAAGGGGATATGCAAATATCATATGGCATTATTAATAATAGAACTGTACCTGTTAAGATATCATTGAAACTGAGTAAGGGAGTGATTGTTTTAAAGTTAAAAAAATCTAGCAATATCATTAATGAGTAGAAATGCCATTAATGATAATAAAATAAACATCCCAACTGACTGGATTCGCATTCTTGCTTTGACTGATAGCTTTCTTCCCATCAGTACTTCAATTAAAATCACTGCAATATGTCCACCATCAAGGCCTGGTATTGGCAAAATATTAATGAATGCTAAATTGACACTAATTAAAGCCATCAAAAATAAAAACTGACTTAACCCAGCTTGCGCTGCATCTCCAGCCATTTGCCCAATCATAATAACACTACCAACTTCATCTCTAGATACGTTCCCTTGGAAAATCATTTTTAAAGAAGAACTCATTAAGACCATTGACCACACTGTACGATTGTATCCATATTGAAGAGACTCAACAAGATTGAGCTCTTGAGCTTTCATATCTTTCGCTACACCAATTAATCCAATAGTTTGATCTACTCTACCTGCTTTAAAATTAACGCCAGAAGATAATGTGATATTCTGTTGATAGGGCTCACCATCTCTTATAACGGTAATAGACACTTCTTGATTAGGATTTTTTTCTACTATACTCACCGCAGCTTCCCAATTTTTAACCTCAATATTATTAATTGAAATAATTTCATCGCCAATGACCAAATTAGCATTCTCTGCTGGGCCACCAGGAACCACAAAATCTATTATAGCATCCTGATCATCGGGGGTTGTATCTCCCTCTATCCCACCAATAACAGAAAAAACAAAAAAAGTTAGGATAATATTCATAATCACACCTGCACTTAATACCCAAATCTTTTGTAAGGCATTTTTTGATTCTAATTCGTCGTCTTCCCCAACAAATTCAGTGTCCATATTTTCATCTAACATGCCTTTTATTTTGACATACCCACCTAATGGCAATGCTCCAATGACAAAAACTGTATTAATATTTTTTGGTTTAAACTTGTATATAGTAGGAGGCATCCCAATTGAAAATTGCTCAACCGTTACACCTATGCTTCGTGCAGCTAAATAGTGACCAAGCTCATGCACAAAAACAATAACACTAATAAGGATAATAAATGCGATTATATAGATCATAGAATTAGCCCAAATATAGTTTTATTTGCTGATTTAATGTAAGTAAATCTTCCAGAGATGGGCTTAAATCATCTTCAAATTCATTTATCGTTTTTTCAAGTAACCCGGCTATGTCCGTAAAAAGAATTCTTTCATTTAAAAATTGATTAACGACATAGTCATTTGCCATGCTCATAATGGGGATTCTATTACCTCCCTTATCAATTAATTCTGTTAACAGTTCTAATACTGGGTATCTTGCATAGTCTGGTTTTAAAAAAGTAAATTGACCAATATCTGCAAAATTTAAACTACCGTAATCGCTATTAATTCTTCTAGGAAAAGACATAGCATATTGTATAGGAATTTTCATATCTGGTATACCAAGATGTGCTTTATAAGAATCATCTACAAACTGGACCATAGAATGTATAATTGATTCGGGATGAATAACAATTTCTATGTCTTTTATGCCGACATCAAATAACCACATTGTTTCTACCAATTCTAATCCTTTATTCATCATAGTAGCTGAATCAATGGAAATCTTCTTCCCCATATCCCAATTAGGGTGCTTTAACGCTTCTTCCGGTTTAATAGAGCTAAATGTATCTAAATCTCTTTTTAAAAATGGTCCTCCGCTACCGGTTAAGATAATTTTTTTTAGAGTATTCTTTTCTTCTCCATAAAGACATTGAAAGATAGCAGAATGCTCACTATCTACGGGGATTAAATTTGCTGAATTCTCTTTCACTTTTGGCATAATGAGGTGCCCGCCCAAGACCAAAGACTCCTTGTTGCTAAGTGCTAATTCAACGTTATTATTAACCGTATTCAGTGTTGGAACTAAACCATCTGTTCCCACGATAGAATTAATAACAAGATCAACATCTTGATATTGTGATACTATATTGGAGGAATTTTCTCCTATAATTAACTCAATATTATGTTTTTTACAAAAATCTTTTAGTGGATGATGGAATTTTAATGTATTGATGGCAATTTTTTGAGGCATAAACTGTTGCACTTGTTCAAACAATAAATCTGCATTATGATTACAGGATAAACACTCAACTTTAAACTGGTCTTTATTTTGATTAATTACTGATAACGTTTGAGTACCAACAGAGCCCGTTGAACCAAATATAGAAATTCTTTTCATTAAAAATTTATTAAATAATTCCTCTATCACTTTTTTCAATAAAATCAATAATCCCATTAACGTGAGCATTATCTTGAAATTCTTCTTTTATTTTTTTAAGTGAAATAGATGGATTTAATTCAGATCTAAAATAATAACGGTATGCTTTTTTAATAACCGTTCTATCTTCTTTGCTAAACCCTCTTCTAGATAAGCCTAGAGCATTAATTCCTGCATATCTCAAAGGATGCTTCCCTGCTAATATATATGGAGGTACGTCTTGAACAATTTTTGAATTTGCTGCTAACATTACATGTTTGCCTATTTTACAAAATTGATGGACGGTGCTTGCGCCACCCAAAATAGACCAGTCATCAACTTCAACATGTCCGCCTAGAGCAACTAAATTAACTAAAATCACATTATTACCAATAATACAATCATGCGCGACATGAACACCTGTCATAATTAACACATCATCTCCAATCACGGTTGCTCCTGTAGCACTTGTACCACGATTTAACGTTACAAATTCTCTAATGACAGTGCGCTTTCCAACTATTAGCTTAGTTTTTTCACCACCAAATTTTTTATCTTGTGGCACTACTCCAATACTACTGTTATGAAAAATATTACATTCATCATCAATTTCTGTATATTGACCAATAGTATTAAAATTACCTATGGTTACATTGTCGCCAATAACAACGTCCTGTTCAATAACATTGTAAGCGCCTATTGTTACATTGTTACCAATCTTAGCTGAATCTGCTATAATATTTGTTGGGTGTATATTATTCATTCTCTACTTTTTATCTACTATTGTGGCAAAAAATTCTGCTGAAGCTACCTTTTTTTCTTTTACAAAGCATGTAGCAACAAATTTAAAAGAACCTAATTTGTGCTGTAATAATTTTGCTTCAATACATAACTGATCTCCAGGGATAACATTATTATATATTTTATAATTTAATACTTTTGACATAAATACTAGCTTTTTAGAAGGGTCTTCCATGAAATCTACCATAATTAAACATGCTGACTGTGCAATAGATTCTAGAATTAATACACCTGGCATGATAGGCTTTGTAGGGAAATGTCCTTGAAAATAAGGTTCATTTATAGAAACATTCTTAAGGGTTGTAATGCTTTCTTTTTTTTCATTTTCTATAATACGATCTACCATTAAAAATGGATAACGATGCGGCATTACATCTAATATGTAATTAATATCTTTCATTTAAAATTGATCCTTAAATTCTTTTCGTAATAATTTTGCAAATTCAACATTTCCTTTATGCCCACTTTTAATTGCGGTCACGTGACCTAAGATTGGTTTACCTAGCAGTGCAAGATCGCCTACCAAATCTAATGTTTTATGTCTTACGGGTTCATTCTTAAATCGTAAAATTTGTGATTTATATAAACCTCTAGTCCCTTCATAAAATTTAATTCCAAATCTTTTTCTAAAAAACTTTACTTGTTTATCGTTGATATCTGTGTCTACAATAATGACCGCATTACCTAAATTACCACCCCTAATCAGGCCTTGCTTTTCTAAGCCTGATATTTCACTTAATAAGCAAAATGTACGTGCTGGTGCAATCTGTGTTTCATAATTAGTATACATGTTTTGTACAGAACTATATTGTACATCTAGCCCCTCTAAATCATACTGAATAGCAAACGTGGTTTTAAATCCGTCATATGGCACAGCAAACACCTCTACATCTTTTTCTTCATCGGCATAAAAAACAGGTTTAGTAATTTTTAAAAAATCAACCTCTGCGTCTTGTTCAATAATTTGAGCTTCATTTAAAGCAGCAACAAAGTCTTTTGAGCTACCATCCATCACTGGAGGTTCTTTACTATTAAGTTCCATTAGAAGGTTGTTAATACCCATTCCTGCACATGCAGACATAACATGTTCTGTAGTATGGACTCTTATTTCATTTTCTTCAATAGTAGTACCTCTAGTTAAGTCTACCACATTATCTATATCAGGTGTAATAATCTGATCATCCCGATCATTTCTCATAAATTTTATACCAAAGTTTTCTTCAGCTGGATGAAAAGTAATAGTGCTCTCTACTCCCGTGTGTAACCCAATGCCCGTACAGGATACTGGATATTTAACTGTTTTTTGTTTTTGTATCATTTTTTTTTAATCTTTTTTCTAATAATTCTAATCTTGTAAATACTGCATCTCTTTTTTGCTTCTCTTTAATAGGGCGAGCAGGATTTCCTGCATACATTTGTCCCCCATCTAAGGATTTTAGTACACAAGAGCGTGCAGCGATAACAGACTCACTCCCCAATATAACATGGGGACCAATATCAGTTTTACCGGCAATCATAGAATAAGCTCCAATTACTGTACTTCCTCCAACAAATACTCCTCCAGCCAATAAACACCCTTCTTGAATGTTTACATTATGTCCAATATGGACTTGATTATCTAGCTTGCAATAATCTCCAATAATAGTATTCTTTACTGACCCTCTATCAATAGTACACGTCGCACCTAATTCTACAAAATTACCTATAACAACGCTTTTAATATGGGGTATTTTGTGATGTACTTTATCAATAGTAGTAAATCCAAAACCATCACTACCAACAATAGAACCGCTATGAATTAATGTGTTTTTTCCTATAATAACATCATCATAAATAACAACATTATCTTTTATACTAGAATCAGCTCCAATAGTCACTCCTGAATTGATTTTTACTCCTGAACCAATAGTTACATTATTTCCAATAGTTACATTTTCTCCAATTACAGAAAAGGCAGAAATTCCTATATTTTTACCTAAAGAAGCTGATTTAGAAATAACTGTATTAGTATTAATTGTATGATTTGTAGAGAGTTTCTTAGAAAATAATTCTAATATTTTAATCATCGCTAAATATGGATTGTCAACAACAATTCCAGAACACTGTTGTAAATCTTCTTTGCTTGTAACAATAAAAGCTGATGCATTGGAAGATATAACTTTCTTCTTATACTTTGGAAGAAAGGCGAATGATATTGCTCCAGCAACAGCCTCTTCAATATCGTCAACGCTAGTAATAATAATGGAACTATCGCCGACTATTACACCCTTTACCTCTGAGGCAATTTGTTTAAGTGTCAACAAGAGAAATCTCTATATTATTCTTTCGATTTTCTTAATTCGTAAAGAACATCATCTGTTAAATCATGTGTTGGCTTAGTATAAAGAGATGCCTGAGAACCATCCATAATAATATCATAACCTTTTGATATTGCTACTGCATCAACTGCTGCTTTAAACTTTTGAACTAATTCATACTCTAGCTGAGCTTGCTTTTTAGTAAGTTCTCCATTTGGACCAACTTTTGCCTGCTGATAACCTTGCATTGAATTATCCATATCTCTAATATCTTGCTCTTTTGCCTTTTTTAACTCTTCTGACATCATCAAGCTTTGTTGTTCATATTCTTTAACCATGCTATCAAGCTCGGTTGCCATTGCTTGATATTCTTTTTGAATAACCTGTAGATCAAGCTGTAATTGCTGTTCTACTTCATTGAACTCTTCAAAATCAAGTCTAATTTTTTCTGAAAAAACTACACCAATTTTTTCTTGAGCAAATGATACCCCAACTAATAATAATAAAATCACTATTTTTTTATACACTTTATTCTCTCCTTTAATACGTTTGTCCAAATGTGATAGTATACTCCCAGCCTTGTGGATTACCATCACCATTAATATCGTCAAATCCATATCCCATATCAAACCCTAATTTACCAATACCTGGCATAAAAAACCTAACACCAACACCAGCAGATTTTTTCATAGAAAGGGGGCCATTTCTCTCTATATAAAACGGCTCAGACATTTTTGAGCTGTTCCATACATTACCCATTTCTCCAAAAGCCATTACATATATTACAGGATTTTCTGATAATGGAAATCTTAATTCTGTAGTTATTTTCCCCATTGAATTTCCTCCAACAGCTTGACCAGAAGCTGTTTGTGGTCCAATAGAATTATCTGGATATCCTCTTAAAGCATTACCGTAAGGAATTCCATTACCTCCCATAATAAATCTTTCATCAAAAGGAACAAAACTTTTGACGTCGTCATCTACGTCTAATGTCTTAATAACGCCTAATTTAAAAGAATTATATAATACGACTTTAGAGAAGGTAGGTGTAAACCAATTTAAATCTAATATATGTTTTTGGAAGTTTTCATTTCCTCCTAAAAATCCACCTGAATAAGTGTTCTCAAGGTGGAATCGAGAACCAGAAGTGGGAAATTCTGCCCTATTCCTACTATCTCTAGAAAACATTTGAGAAAAACTAATTCCTCGAGTTGTGTCTAAACCGCCAATATATTGATCGATATCGGCTTGTGTTCCCTGATATTGTTTTTCCATTAATTTTACAGACCACATAACTCTAAAGAAATCATCTGGCCATTCTAGTCTTCTTCCAAAACTAGCAACTGCTCCTGCTACTGTAAAATCTAGTGGGAAATAATAATTGGTAGATGAACCTCTATAAGAATAAAATATTGATGCTCCAACCAAATATGGGCTATCGTTAATCATAGGATCCTGGAAACTAATATTTAATGATCTATATTTTGAAGGCTCTTGATTAGAGTAAAGAGAAAAATTAGTTCCTGTACTTAAGCCAACATTAAATTTTTGCCCTCTTCCCATAAAATTATCAAACTCAACTCCTGCTCCGCCTGTAATACCATACTCACCAGTAAAACCAAGGTTTGCATTAATTCTTTGAGTAGACTTTTTCTCTTGAACTACAAAATCTAAATCTACCTTATCTTCTGATATGGGGTTAACATCTGGTATTACATTATCAAAATAATTTAAAATCCAAATATCTCGCTGACTACGCATTAACTTAGATTTATTAAAAACATCTCCAGGAAATAGCTTTAATTCACGTCTAATAACATTTTCTCTAGTTTTATGATTGCCAGAAACAAAGATATTTTCGATGTATACCTTACTCCCCTCATTAAAAACAAAATTAATATCTAAAGAATCGGGACCAGACGGTATGATTTCTGGGTTAACACTACTAAAGATATACCCTTTATCTTGGTATACGCTCATCATATCTTCATAGACTGATTTAGTAAAATCTTTTTCTGAATAAGCATCCCCTTTTTCAATTTTTAACAATTGTTTAAGGGTAGATTCATCTGCAATTTCGTTACCTTCAAATGTAATATTACGATAATGATATTGCTCCCCCTCTTCTAAAGATAATACCAATGTCAAAGAAAAATTTTCCCTATCTACCATGAGGGTATCGCTTACTACTTGGAAGTCTCTATAGCCTTCATTTTGATAAAACAGAGCTAGTGCTTTTTTATCTTCATCAAATGTTTTTTCGTTAAGGCTTTTTACCCAAAAAGCCCACCACTTTCTTTCTTTTGTATCTTTTAATTCTTTTTTCAACTTACGTGCTGAAAAATTATCGTTTCCTGTAAATTGAATATTCTTTAGTCTATACTTTTCATTTTCTTTCACCTGAAAAATAACATCTCTAGCATACGCAGCACGTACTAAGGTGTCTTGTGGTACTTCTATTGTGGAACTTACTTCTACATCAAAATATCCGTCCTCTTGATAAATTTCTGTAATCTTTTTAGCAGCAGCATCTAATGAATTGGGACGAATTCTCTTCCCTATTTTTAAATCAATTTTTTCTGTGAATCTAGACTCTCTAACAGATACGCCTTCAAATAAAATATTGTTTAAAGTAGGGCTTTCTTCTACTTGAATTGTGATTTCCACTCCATATTCAGAATCATTGTTAAGAACAATATTAACATCATCAAATAAACCTAAATCCCACAATCGTGTTAAAGCAGTTGATATATCAGATCTTTGAATTTGAGTTCCATCACGTAAACCCGCAGAATACTTAATCATCTTATCAGATGTGGTGGTATTCCCTTCAACATTGACACGATAAAGAGTTACTTCTTGCCCGTATAAAATATTAACAAAAAATAGTAGCATTATTGTTATATATATATTTTTCATATTTAATCAGTTAATTTACCAAAAGTTCTATTTCTGTTCTCAAAATCCTTTAACGCTTGTATTAAATCTTCTTCTTTAAAAGCTGGCCAATTTTTTTTACTTACATACAGCTCTGCATAAGCAGATTGCCATAATAAAAAATTACTTAATCTATATTCTCCTGCCGTTCTAATAATTAAATCCGGATCAGGGATTTCAGGGCAATATAAGTGATTTTTTACAATCTCTTCATCTATTATTTCACTTTTTTTACTTGCTCCAATTTTCTTAATTGCATCTATAATTTCTTGTCTACCACCATAACTTAGCGCAAGAGAGAGAACTAGACCTGTATTGTGCTTTGTTCTTTCTATAGTATTAGCAATGATGTTTTGTACGCTCTTTGGTAAATCCTCTACTCTTCCAACGACATTAAACACTATATTGTTCCTCTCTAATTCCTGAATTTCATTTTTTAACATTGAGCTTAATAAAACCATTAAACTATCTATTTCTATTTGTGGACGATTCCAATTCTCCGTTGAAAATGTATAAAGAGTAAGATATTTAATTTTTAAATTGGAACATGCTTCAATAATTTTTTTAGCAGATTTAGCGCCTTCTTTATGTCCAGAAAGGCGATCTAATTTCCGCTCTTTAGCCCATCTACCATTACCATCCATAATAATCGCAAGGTGATTAAGATTAGGTGATTTGAGTATCATGTAGAGGCTATTTGTTGTGCTAATTTTAAGAATATTTTTGATACAGGTGATTTTTTGTCATAAAAAACAATTGGTTCACCACTATCAATTGACTCCATTAATTCATGGGAATAAGGCACTTCTGCTAATAGCGGTATGCCAAGCCTAGTACTTTCTGTTTGACCTCCGCCCCTCTTAAATAGATCAAATTTTAAATTAAATTTACCATTGTCATTTGTTGCTACTTTTTCTCCATTAATAACAATATCTGCATTTTTACTACCAGGAACTTCTCCTGAAATTTCCATGTAAGACATATTCTCTACAACGCCCAACAGCTCAGTCTCTACTTTCTTAAACATATCAGCGCCTTTTCTTACATCTGTTAAAGCAATGTCGTTGGGTGTGGTCACAATAATTGCACCATCCAATGGAATCTTTTGAGATAAAGTAAGCTGAACATCACCTGTACCTGGAGGTAAATCAAGAATCAAATAATCTAAATCACCCCATTTTACATCTCTAAAAAATTGTTCAGTCATTTTAGCTACTAATGGACCTCTCCAAACTACTGGTGCTTGATTACCGCTAATAAAGCCAAAGCTCATGAGTTTTAAGTTATGTTTTTCTAAAGGAATAATTTTCTGATTTTCATCAACTTCTGGATTCGCTTGGATTCCCATAGTCAGAGGCAAAGATGGTCCATAAATATCTAAATCTAATAATCCAGTTTTGTGTCCACTGCTTGTTAAGGCGGCAGCTAAATTAAGTGCAATAGTAGATTTTCCGACACCGCCTTTTCCGCTAGCTACTGCAATAATTTTTGTAATATTTCCTTCAACATTTTGATGCTTATTAGAAGTATCTACTTCTGTCTTTTGAGGTGGACGGTCTAGTATCTTGATTGTTACTTCAAAATCATCAGCAACAATAGTTTCTTTAATAATCTTGATAAGTTCTGATTTTTTCTCCTCGTTCTGAGAAGAAATAGATAACATAATAGTAATAGTTTTATGATCAATCAGAATGTCTTTGACCATCCCGAATGATACAATATCCCTATTAAAGCCAGGATAATTCACTGACTTTAGTTGATGTAATATTTGATTTTTATTTATCATAAAATAAAGGCAGTTAAAAATAGAAAAGACTACTATAAAATGTTATATAAATCTATGATGGTGGGTCTTGTCCAAAAAACTTATAATTACTCGCAATGGATGGTTCATATTCTTCCGGTGTTTCATCTTCATCATAAATAGCATCGACTGGACACTCAGGCTCGCAAGCTCCGCAATCAATACATTCTTCCGGGTTAATGAAAAGTTGTTTTGATGTAGCATCAAAATCAGCAGCTTTTGCCTCCTCACCTGATCCCTCTGGATCATCTGGACCATGTATGCAGTCTACGGGGCACACTTCAATGCAAGCTGTATCACAAGTACCGATACACGGATCTGTGATTATATATGTCATATTATTTAATTTTCTTTGTTATTAGAATCTATAATTATACGTAGTTTCATGTTCAAAATCAACCTATGCACAAACAAAAAAGATTAAATATATTTCTATGGACCGTCCCTTTAGTTAATTCTATTGGACGGTCTATTTATGATGTTGCATTTATATGGCTCATATTAGATATGACCAATTCTGAAAAAATTACAGGATTTGTAGCGATGACTACGTACTTGCCTGCTATTCTTTGTGGCTTATTTATTGGAGCAATTGTAGATCTTTTTCCTAAAACTAAAATGATTTCTCTCGCTACCATCATGCAAGGATTAGTTCTATTGTGTATACCTTTATTATTTTTTTATAACATTGCATCTGTATGGCTCCTTATGTTGTTAGCTTTTTTTCATAACGGATTTGCATTGCCTATGGTCCCAGCGTTTAATGCTTATTTACCAACACAGATTAAAAAAGAAAATCTGTTAAAAGCTAATTCTATTGTAAATATTTCTTGGCAAACTGCTGTACTAATTGGACCAATTATAGCAGCGCAATTACTCACCATTTATCCGGTAGAAAATTTATTCTATTTTTGTGTGTTTTTCTATTTTTGCGCAGCTGCGCTAACTACTGTGGCTCCAAAAGATATTATAGAAAAAGAACCAATTAATACTAAAAAAATAATTCAAAAAACTAAAGAAGGGTTACAATACCTAAAAGATAGAGCCACGTTCCGCTTTATTATTATCTTAACATTACTAAGCAATTTATTTGTAATGGGTCCTGCAATAATAGGAGTTCCTATATTGGTAAAACTGCACTTAGGTGGTAGCGCATCTGATTTTGCTTTAGTGGAAGCATTTATTGGATTGGGAATGTTATTAGGCACTACCATGGTATACGGAATCGGCAATCGAGTCACGCATGGCTTGCTATTTTTATTAGGCTTATTTATTGATGGTGCTAGCTTTTGTTTATACTATTTTGTAGAAAATATAGACCAACTTAATTTCTTATCAGTCATACATGGGATTGGGGTACCCTTCTTAATTATTTCTCGTGTATCAATTATGCAAAAACATATCCCAGAAAAACTTTTGGGAAGAATTTTTGCTATTATTTCTATCTCTATTGTTAGCATGGCAGCAGTATCTAGTGGAATAATTGGGGTGATGGCAGACTTTTTTGATATTAAAACAATCTTCTTAATTTTCGGAATACTGGCGGGTGCCACTGGGATTGCTGGATTAATGCATCCAAAAATTAAATATTTAAATTAAGGCTTTATAAGTTTCGAAATTTTGTCTCTTATAAGATCTCTTAACTGCTCAACCGATAAATTTGCATAATCAGCAGCAGCAATTGGATTACCGAATACTAGTGTTAGTCTACCGGGATTAATTGTCCAACTAGTTCTTTTATTTGCTCGATAAGCACCAATTAAACCAATAGGAACAATGGTGGCATTAGTGGCTTTAGCAAAATGAAATCCTCCTTTTTTAAATTCTCCCATTTCTCCCGTAATAGTACGTTGTCCTTCCGGAGAAAGTAGCATTGAAGTTTTGTCAACTAATAGTATTTTTTCTGCCGCTTTTAGTGTTTCTTTTGCTTTATCGGTATTGTCATGTGCAATAGAATATGCACCATATCGCTTAGCCATAAACCCAAATAATGGAATTTTAAATATTCCCTCCCATCCAACAGCATTAGCATAGTATGGGATAGCTCCTCCCAACATTAACATATCAAACATTGACTCATGGTTAAACATAAACAAATATGGTCCATTTTTTTTAGGTGGAACTTTACCTTTAACAGTAAAATATTGTAGCCCACTAATCATAGTCAGCCTGGCTCCTAATGGGACTAGGGGATAATAGGTATATTTGGGATGAACTATATAACTCAATACAATTACTGAAAGCATCAGCACCGCAAAAAGAGGAAAAAATATTAAGATAATAAAACAGGACAGGATCTTATTAAATACATTAATCATAATTATATGTCTTTATTTAAGAGTTCTAACATTTTATAGTTTGCTTTCGGCAAAGCAAACTTATCTAACCCCTTCATAGTAGTCCATATATAATTTTCTTTAATTTTAAGAGAACTAATATCATCAACTGTATTAGAAAATAATGATATGACAACTTTAAAATGACTGTATTGATGTTTGACCTCTCCAATATATTCTACATTCTTAATTGATAAATTAGTTTCTTCTTTAATTTCTCGTATTACAGCATTTTCTGTTAATTCTCCAGATTCAATCTTGCCCCCTGGGAATTCCCACAGTCCTGCAAGCATCTTATTTTCTGGGCGCTGCATTAGGAGTAATTTATTTTTATAAATAACAACACAAACGGCTACTTGAATTTCTGGAATAGGTTTATTTTTTTTTACTTCTGGATACTGTAGTGGGCTATCTGTTAAGGCAGCTTTACAATGAACGGTAATAGGGCAAGAATCGCAATTCACTGCTTTTGCTTGACAAAAATTGCTTCCTAAGTCCATTAAGGCCTGATTAAAATCTCCTGGTTTTGATTTATCTTGTATAGTTTCAAGAAATTTCTTTACTCTATTATGATTAAACTTTGATTTCTTTTTTAGCCCCAACAATCTAAAACCAATGCGCTCTAAATTAGTATCTACCCCTACTTCAGTTTGATTATACGCAATAGCTAAAATCATTTTTGCGGTATACTCACCAATTCCTGGAAGTTTAATTAGCTCATTAAACGTATCTGGAAAATCTTTGTCTAAGACTTTTGATGTTAAGTGTATATTTTTACATCGAGAATAATAGCCTAATCCTTCCCAATGTTTTAATACGTCATCATAGTCGGCGTGTGCTAATGTTTGAATATTTGGAAAACTATTCATCCATTTTTTATAATAAGGAATAACAGTAGCTACTTGGGTTTGTTGTAACATGATTTCTGAAATCCAGATTTTATATGGGTCTTTAGTGCGCCTCCAAGGGAGATTTCTCTTATTTTCTGAATACCAAGAAAGCAGTTGTGTTGAGAGCACGGACTACATCTCTCTTATCATTAACTACAAGTAGTTTCAATCAGTATCGCGCAAGCTTGATATGGGTCCATGTTAGCAGATGGTCGTCGATCTTCAAGATACCCATACCCATCATTAGCAGTTTGCATTGGTATTCTAATAGATGCACCACGATCGCTTATAGCATAACGAAATTGGCTCATACTACATGTTTCGTGTCTACCTGTTAGTCTCTGTTCATTATGAGCGCCATACACGGCAATATGCTCATCATGTTTCTTGCCAAGTTTCTCACAAGCATCTTCAATAACCTTCATACCGCCTTTTTTGCGCATTGATTGTGTGCTAAAATTGATGTGTGCTCCTGCCCCGTTCCAGTCGCCCTTCACGGGTTTTGGATGTAATGTTGCGCTTACCCCGTAATCTTCAGATATCCTATAAAGCAACCATCGTGATACCCACATTTGGTCTGCCACTTCTAGCGGCCCAAGTGGTCCAATTTGATACTCCCATTGACCGGGCATTACTTCGGCATTAATACCAGATACTTCTAGTCTAGCTTCAAGGCATGCATCCAAATGATCTTCAACAATTTCACGCCCAAATACCTCATCGGCACCTACTCCACAATAAAAAGGCCCTTGTGGTGCTGGATAACCGCCTTCAGGCCAACCAAGTGGGTTGCGACCCTCAAAAAATGTATATTCTTGCTCTATCCCAAGCCAGACATTTTCTTTTGCAAATTTTTCTGCTACTTTTCTTAAATGTGCTCTAGTATTTGAAACATGTATTGACCCGTCTGCGTTCATTACTTCGCACATGACAAGAATATTGTCTTCGCCACGAATCGGATCTTTGCATAGCCATACTGGCTTTAATAGACAGTCACTACAATTACCTTCTGCTTGATTGGTACTAGAACCATCAAAGCTCCAATCTGGTAATTCTGATATTGATGATATTTTTTTGTTTAATATTTTTGTTTTTGAACGAAGTTTTTGGGTTGGGTCGTGCCCGTCCATCCAAATATATTCTGCCATAACTTTCATTTTTGTCGCCTTTTTAATCGTTTTGTATCAAAGGAATCCCTATTAAATTAAGGAAATGAAAAACAAAAAAGCAAGCTTAAATGATATTCTAAAAAGAATAGTTAAAATTGAGGCACGACTTGAAGAAATTTCTCCTATTTCTAAAAGAAAGTTACCATCAAAAAAAGAACAGATTGCACAAATCAACGCAGAAATTGAAATATGGTCTCAAAAATTTCCTACCATTGATATAGAATTTGAATTAGCTAAAATGCTAGACTGGCTCAAAGCAACAAATAAAAGAAAAAAAGATTATAGGGCATTTTTTCGTAACTGGTTAAGAAAAAGTACCAATACCGTAGGGAATGAACCTGTTCCGCCACAATCATATACTTATAGCTGCGCTAGTAATAAAGCAGGCTGTAAAGATGAAGTATCTAACTTTAAAGATATGTCATTTTATTGCGAGGAATGCAATAACATAAAAACAATTATTAAAGTGACAAGAAATTAATCTTCTTTTTCAATAGTAAGCTTAAAACTACCTGAAATATCATTACTAAATTTTACGCGAACTTCATGCTCTCCTAGAGTTTTAATTGGTGAAGATAAATCAATATATTTTTTATCAAACACAATATCCTTTTCTAGTAGAAGTTTTTCAATATCTAATTTTGTAATTGAACCAAAAAGTTTTTCACCATCTTCTGATTTCATTTTTACTGTAATGTTCAAATCAGAAACCTTATCTAATAAATCTACCAATACATCTTTTTGTCTTTCAATTTTACGATCTTCTTGGTTACGTTTTTCTTCTACATGTTTTAATTGAGATTTAGAAAAAGTAATTGCTAATTTTTGTGGAATAAGAAAATTTCTTCCAAAACCAGGCTTTACATCTACTATATCGCCTTCATTCCCAACATTATCTACATCTTGTGTAAGTATTAATTTCATTGTTTAGTCCCTATCAATAGCTGCAAATGGAAGCAACGCAATATTTCTTGCTCTCTTAATTGCCGTTACTAGTTTTCTGTGCATCTTACTACTGGTACCAGTTACTCTTCGTGGAGTAATTTTACCTTGGTCATTAATAAACCTATTTAAAAGTTTAGTATCTTTATAATCAATTTTATGAATGTTATTTCTTTTAAAATAACAAGATTTTTTTCTGCTAGATAACATTTAATTCTCCTCCGCTTTTTTATCTTCTACTTCATTAGGAATATCTTCCACTGGAGCGACAGGCTTCCCATCAAGTTTAATAATCATATACTTTAAGACTTCTGCATGCAAATTAAGAAACATCTTGAAGTCATTCACAAAATCTGAATTTTTAAACTCTGTATTGAGTAAAATGTAATTTCCATATTTATGCTTATTCACAGGATATGCTAACTGTTTTTTTTCCCAAAAATTATGGTCAACTACTGCATGTTTTTTAGATTCAATATGACTGCTTACTTCACCAATAATTTCAGATATCTTATCTTTGCTATGGTTTGGGTTTACAACATATAATATTTCATAATAATTCATATAATTTCTCCGTTAACCGATAAGGGGTGCGATCACTAATGATACAACCGATATCAGCTTAATTAAAATATTTAAAGATGGTCCTGCAGTATCCTTAAATGGATCTCCTACAGTATCACCTACCACAGCAGCTTTATGTGCTGTGCTTCCTTTTCCGCCATGTGCACCAGATTCAATGTACTTCTTTGCATTGTCCCATGAACCTCCAGCATTAGACATGAAGATAGCTAATAGTACTCCTGTCACTGTTACTCCAGCTAATATTCCACCTAACATTTCTTTTTGTCCTAATACTAGTCCAAAAAAGATTGGGGTACAAATTGCTAATGCTCCAGGAAGAACCATTTTGTTGATAGCAGCTGTTGTAGCTATATCTACACATTTTGCATAGTCAGCTTTTACGCCAGGCTTACCATCTAGAAGACCTTTAATGTCTCTAAACTGTCTTCTTACTTCTTCAATCATTTCAAAAGCTGCATCTCCAACTGCTTGCATTGCAAGCGCTGAAAATACAAAAGGAAGGGAAGCTCCTATAAACAAACCAGCCATAATAGTTGGCTCGCTAATATCTAACACTAACCCTCCAACAGTTTCTCTAAATGCTGCAAACAGCGCTAAGGATGTAAGAGCAGCAGAACCAATTGCAAACCCTTTACCAATAGCTGCTGTAGTATTTCCTACTGCATCTAGTTTATCTGTTCTTTCTCTAACTTCTTTTGGCAGTTTAGCCATTTCAGCAATACCGCCAGCATTATCTGCAATCGGACCGTATGCATCAACTGCTAATTGAATTCCAATAGTGGACAACATGCCCAACGCAGCTAAAGCAATACCATAAAGATCCGCAAAATGATAGGATCCTATAATTGCTCCCGCAATTACAAGTACTGGCAATGCTGTTGAAAACATACCATTTGCTAAGCCAGAAATAATATTTGTGGCTGCTCCTGTTTCACTGGCTTCCGCTATTGCTCTTGAAGGCCTTTGATGATCTGAGGTATAATATTCTGTTAATAAACCAATTGCTATACCAGATACAAGACCTACTATGGTTGCAGCAAATAAATGAATTGAACCCACTGCAGTATGATCTATTCCTAAGTTTACTGATTCAGTCACAAATTCCTTAATAAGAAAATAACTCACCACTGACATTGCAGCTCCTGAACCAAAAACTCCGATATTAAGTGCAGTTTGTGGGTTTCCGCCTTCTTTTGTCTTTACAAAAAATGTACCTAAGATAGATACACCAATTCCTGCTGCTGCTAAAAATAAAGGTAAAAATACTAACTCTGTAGAACCTGCGGCAGCGGCTAACACCATTGCACCAATCATAGATCCAACATAAGATTCAAATAAGTCTGCTCCCATTCCAGCAACATCACCAACGTTATCACCAACGTTATCTGCAATAGTTGCAGGATTTCTAGGATCATCTTCCGGTATTCCGGCTTCTACCTTACCAACTAAATCTGCTCCAACATCTGCAGCTTTTGTATAAATTCCTCCGCCTACTCTTGCAAACAAAGCAATTGATGATGCTCCCATTGCAAAACCAGAAACTTTCGTCATTACATTGCTTAAGTCTGTACTCATTAATCCGTCACTATAGATATAGAATAATAATGATAGCCCTAGAATTCCTAGACCTACTACATTCATTCCCATCACTACTCCACCATTGAATGCAACATTTAGCGCTGAGCTTAAGCTTGTTCTCGCTGCTTCTGTTGTTCTGTGATTTGCTAAGGTTGCTACACGCATTCCTAAAGCTCCAGCTAAAGCACTACAAGCTGCTCCCACAACAAAAGAAAACGCTACTTCCGTCGTATCGCTGGCCATATTTACCAAGTACAATAATCCGGCTACTATTACAACAAACACTGCTAGAACTTTATACTCTCTAACAATAAATGCTGTTGCACCTTCACGAATGGCTAGTCCAATTTCTTGCATTTTTTCATTACCTGGATTTTGTTTATTAATCCAGTTGCTTTTCATAAGCCCAAATAAAATGGCTAAAACACCAGATACTGGTATTAAGTAAAATAGATTTTCCACTATGCTACTCCTATAGTTTGTTTGTTAAAATTATTCATTGTTTCATCGGCTCCTTTGCCAAGCATAGAAACCATAGCATCATTTGCCATAACTAATACTTCTTCTACTAAAGGATGGAATTTTTTACTAAATGGTTTTAATACATATTTTTCTGATGGTCTTCGATAGTCTGAGGCGGCAATACCAATTTTTAATCTTGTAATTTTATGGGTTCCAAGAGATTTGATAATTGACTTCATACCATTATGGCAACCATCGCCGCCATCAGTTTTAACTCTAATCTCCCCTAAAGGAAGATCAACGTCATCAAAAACCACCACAAGATCCTTGGTATCAACCTTATAAAAATTTAATACCTCTCGAATAATAGTCCCACTATTATTCATACCTGTTGTCGGTTTAACCAAGAGAAATTGGCTGTCTTTTTTTGCAAAAAGATAGTTTCCTTTCCCTGGTTTAAACTCAATATCATGGGCATTTGCAAATTGATCCATCATCCAAAAGCCTACATTATGCTTAGTAGAAAGATATTTTGATTCACTATTACCCAGCCCAACAAAAATTATCATTATTGACTATCTCCATCTGATTTATTGCCTGATTCTTTGGCGCTATCTTCTGCTTTTTCTGAAGACTCTTCACCTTCAGTTGTATCTGAATCCTCTGAATCTTCTACCCCTTCTTCATCCATCTCAACAGATACTTCTTCTTCCTGCTCTTCTTTAGGCTCTTGAACAGACATGATTGCAATATCTTCTGGTGTGATCATTTCTACGTCTTTAGGTAGTATAATATCTTTTACAGAGAGATTAGTATTCATCTCCATATCTGTTACGTCAATTTCTAAGAACTCTGGAATTTCAGAAGGCTTACATTTAATTGTAACTGAGTTAAGTAGCTGTACTAATATACCGCCTAATTTTACGCCCTGAGATTCTCCAGCGCTTCTTATAGCAACCTCTAATGATATTTTTTCATCTTCTTTTACTTTTTGAAAATCAACATGTATCACTTCATCTGTTACTGGATGATACTGGACTTCTTTTAATAACACAAATTGTGATTTTTTCTCTACAATAACTTCAAAAATCATTTGCCCTGTTCTTAATGCTTTATATAGGCTTTTTTTATCCATCGATAAGGGGGTTGCTTCTACTCCAGAATGGTATAAAATAGCTGGTACTCTGTCGCGCAACCTAGTTCTTCTAGCTGCTGAGGTACCTTGTTCTTTACGAATATCTACTTCTAATTTTTCAAATTTGCTCATGTTACTTCCCCAAATAGTTGACTTACTGATTCACCTTTATGAACTCTACTAATTGTTTCTGCAAATATTGTTGCTGAAGAAACAATTGTTAGTTTTTCAAATTTTTTATTCTCCGGTATATATACCGTATCAGATAAAAATACTTTATCAATATTTTTATGAGATAATTTTTTTATTGATTCGCCTGATAAAACTCCATGTGTAGCAGCTACTGTCACTGATAATGCACCTTTTTCTTTAGCTACTGTAGCAGCATTAAAAATAGTGCCTGCAGTATCAATCATGTCATCAATAATTAAAACATGTCTATCTTCTAGATTCCCCACCAGGTGTGCTACCTCAGATTGGTTATGTTCACTTCTTCGTTTGTCTATTAATGCAAAACCAATCTCCAATTTCTTAGCATAGGCTTGACTCAGTTTATTCGAACCGATATCGGGGGATAAAACTACACACTTCTGATCGTTTTTAATGTTATCAAAATATATTTGTAGTGTATCCATCAAAACTAAACTCCCATATAAATTATCAACTGGAATACTAGTAAAACCTTGTATTTGTGTCGAGTGGAGATCCATGGTAATAATTCTATCTGCACCAGCTTGTGTGAAAATATCCATCATCACTTTTGCGGAGATAGGAACTCTTGGTTTATCTTTTCTATCTTGTCTGGAATATCCAAAATATGGAATAACTACATTGATTTTTTCTGCGCTTGCACGTTTTGCTGCATCAATTAATAATGCTAGCTCAATAATATTATCTCCTGGCGCATTAGTACTTTGTACGATATAAACATCATTACCGCGTAAATTTTCATTATACTTCACCCATATTTCACCATCGCTAAATCTTTCAATTACAAGGTCGCCAACAGATAGGTTGGCTTGCTCTGCAATTTTAGCAGTTAGCTCGCGGTTGCTTGTACCGGAAAATAGTTTTTGTATATATTGTCCCATAATTTTTTATTTGTTGGGGAGCAGGGACTCGAACCCCGACTGCCTGGACCAAAACCAGGTGTCCTGCCAATTAGACGACCCCCCAAATTAAATTTTTGGATTCGCTATAATTGTAGAATAATGGGGACTGAAAAAAGACTGCGCTTTTTGCGCTGTTTGTTTGTCTGAGAATATTCCAAACACAGTCGAACCACTACCCGACAAACTGGCGTATTTTGCACCTAAATCCAAAATCTCTAATTTGATTTTGCCAATTTCTGGATGTGTCTTAAAAACATACATCTCAAAATCATTGTAAAATAACTCGGAGCTTAATTTGTTAAGTTTAAACTCTTCCAACATTTGCGACAACTTAATGTCCGTTTTTCCTTTTACCAAATACTTTTTTATAAACATAAAAGCATCGGAAGTCTGTACTTTTATACTAGGCATTACGAGCAAAATATAGGCATCAATTGCGCTGTCTTTGATTGGGTATAGCTTTTCTCCTTTTTGTTCCCCGCCTTGCAGTCCGCCATTGACAAAGAATGTTGAGTCTGCACTAATTTTTTCTGCAAATTTTTTCATTTCTTTTTCTTGAATATTTAACCCGCATAATTGATTAATTGCCTTTATGGTAGCTGTACCATTGCTAGATCCTCCTCCTAGACCAGCATTTGTAGGAATATTCTTTTGTAAAAAAATTTTAAAATTAGGTAAACCAGAATAATAGTTTTGTAAAATTTTTACTGCTTTTATACAAGTATTATTGGTTCGATCTAACCAATCAACGTTCGTGTCAAAGTTCATTTTTTTGGATTCTTCAATTGTTATTTGATCGCAAAAATTAAGCTCTTGAAAAATAGTAGTAATATTATGAAAGCCATCTTCTCTCGCATTAAGAACATGCAACCCAAGATTGATTTTAGCATAAGAATTAATTTGCATGATTAAGCGCTACAATTGCTTCACAACCCCAGCCGTTTGACATATCTAAGAATCTTAACCCATTTGTAGTAGTTGCTTTGATTGAAATAATATCTTTATTAATCCCCATGGCTTCTGAAAGAGAAGTTTGAATATCCTTTTTATGGGGAGAAATTTTTGGGTCATTAAGAACAATTGAAATGTCAACCATTGCTATTTTTGTATCTTTTGGTATTTTCTTGATAATTTTTTTTAATAGTTCGATGCTAGAAATGTTTAAATATTCGGGGGTATTTGGAAAATGTTCTCCTATATCTCCTAAATTTAGCGCTCCCAACAAAGCATCTGTGACTGCATGCGTTAAAACGTCTCCATCTGAATGAGCATCTGAGGCAAATTCACAATTAATTTTATGGCCACCTACAATTAAATATTCTCCTTGAACAAGAGAATGAAAATCAACTCCTATGCCCATCTTATTTTGATTATATAATCTACTTTTAATAATCTCTAAATCTTCTTTTTCAGTAATTTTAATATTTTCAGATTTATTATGAACCACCTGGATTTTATACCCAAAGTGCTCCATTAAACTTGCCTCATCTGTAAACGTTTTTTGATCATTTGTATCTATATCATCATAACAAGAGTTTAGAATGTTAAGATTAAATGCTTGGGGCGTTTCGGCCAACCAGAGATTATTTCTATCTACTGTGAACTCTACAATATCGTCATTAATTTTTTTTAGTGTGTCGGAAACTGGATGTGCTAATATGGCTCCATCACTTTTTTGACACGCTATAGCCAGATTTTTAATATGTTCATTTTTAATTAATGGCCGAGCTGCATCATGTATAAACACTATTTTTGTATTACTGTCTAATTGTTTTATAGCATTATAGACAGATTTTGATCTTGTTTCTCCTCCCTCACATAATATGACAGGTTTACTAGAATTATATGTAGATAAATCTTTTTTAATTTCTACTAATAAATCTTTTGGGAAAACTAAATAGATACTATCTATTAAATCGGAATCATTAAAAACATCGAGACTATATTGATATACTGGTTTATTATTTAAGACCATGGTTTGTTTATGACCACCAAACCTCTCTCCTGTCCCACCAGCAACTATTACTCCAATATTCATCATATATTATATAATAAACATCGCGTCACCATAACTTAAAAACCTATAATTTTTCTTTTTGGCGACCCTGTATGATTCTTTAATAAAGTTGTAGCCCGCAAATGCAGAAGTGAGCATTAATAAGGTGCTTTCTGGTTGATGAAAACTAGTAATTAGCCCATCTACAATTTTAAACTCATGCGGTGGGTGAATAAACTTATTAGTCCAACCTTTTTTAGGTGAAATTTGAAAACCCGAAACATTAACAGTCTCTAAAGCTCTAACTGTGGATGTTCCTACTGCAAAAATTCTTCTTCTTTTTCTTTTAGCCTCATTAATAGCTAAAGCAGTTTCAGGGTTCACTTCAAAATATTCAGAATCCATGTGATGTCTATTTAAATCCTCTACTTGCACGGGCTTAAAAGTACCAAGCCCTATATGAAGTGTAATATAATAAATTCTTACTCCTTTCTTTTTAAGAGCTGTAATTAACTCGGGCGTAAAATGTAGCCCAGCAATCGGGGCTGCAACTGCACCTCTTTTTTCTGCATATACCGTTTGATATCTTTTGGTGTCTTGTTTAGTAGTAGGTCTTTCAATGTATGGCGGTAAGGGTGGGTGACCAATTTTATTTAAAATATCATCAAAATTTTGATCGCCAAATTCAAATCTTACTACCCTACCACCCGATACTGTATTATCAATCACATCACAAAATAAATCTTTAGACAAAATTAACTTATTCCCAATTCTTACCTTTCTTGCTGGCTTGACTAATACTTCCCAAAGCCTATCTCCTAACTCTCTAAGCAAGAAAATTTCAACCTTTGCATCTGTCCTATCTTTTGTAGCATATAACTTTGCTGGGAATACCTTAGTATTATTCATAATTAATAGGTCATTTTTTTGGAAATAATCTATAATTTTTGAAAACTTACTGTGCTTAATAGATCGATCTTCTCGATTTAGAACCATCATTTTTGCACTATCTCTTTTTGGTTTTGGTTTTTGTGCAATAAACTTTTTAGGAAGTTGGTAGCGGAAATCTGTTAGTTTATATTTTTTCTTTTTTTCAATCATCAAATTAATTCTCCTATTTATTTTTGTTTTGAAATACCAAATAACTTATACGCTTTATCTGTCGCTTTACGCCCTCTTGATGTCCTTTCAATGAAACCTTCTTTTATTAAGTAAGGTTCATATACATCTTCAACAGTTTGTATGTCTTCATTCACAGATATTGCTAAAGATTTTCCTCCCGTAGGGCCCCCATTAAAATTAAGAATGAGATTTTTTAATATTTTTCTATCCATCTCTTCAAGGCCATTTTGATCAATACCTATGCTCTCCAATGAATTCTTGGCAGTATCTATATCAATTGTTTTAAGTTTTTTAACCTGTGCAAAGTCTCGTACTCTTTTTAATACTCTATTAGCAATTCTTGGGGTTCCACGAGATCTGCGCGCAATTTCATACAGAGCATCTTCGTTTACATTTACTTTCAAAATGCTGGCGGTTCGTTCTAAAATTTTAAATAAGTCGTCTGTATTATAAAAATCAACGCGGAAAATAGCTCCAAATCTATCTCTCATAGGGGTAGAGATGTTGCCTAATCTTGTAGTTGCACCAACCAAAGTAAATGGCTCCAAATCTATCCTTACTGTCCTAGCATTTGGGCCTGAATCAATTAAAATATCAATTTTATAATCTTCCATAGCAGAATATAAATACTCTTCAACCGATGTATTCATTCTATGAATTTCATCGATAAATAAGACATCGCAACTTTGTAGGTTTGTTAACAGGCCAGACAAATCTCCTGGGATTGAAATTACTGGGCCCGAAGACCCGTAAAACCCTTGCCCTAGTTCTGTTGCAATAATATTAGATAAGGTAGTTTTTCCTAAACCTGGAGGGCCATATAATAAAACATGATCTAAGGCCTCTTCTCGTTCTTTTGCTGCTAATATGTAGGTTTTTAAAGAATGTACTAGGGCCTCTTGTCCAACAAATTCATCAAATAAATTTGGTCTAATCTGTTTGTCAAAACTGCGTTCTTCGTTCGACGAAATAACTATTTTTTCTTCACTATCCACTACCCACTAAGATAATTAGAGAAACATGGTTATCCAAAAATTTATTTTAATACTTTTTTTAAAAATTGTCCTGTGATGGATTTTTTATTTTTTGAAATTTCTAGTACAGTGCCTTCAGCTACTAACTCACCACCACCTTCTCCGCCCTCTGGACCTAGATCAATGATCCAGTCTGCACACTTAACAACATCTAAGTTATGTTCAATAACTATTACTGTATTGCCTTCATTAACTAGTTTTTGCAATACCGACATTAACATTTGAATATCATCTACGTGCAACCCTGTAGTTGGTTCGTCTAAAAAATAAACCGTATTTTTTGTATTATTTTTTGAAAGCTCTGTAGACAATTTGATGCGTTGCGCTTCTCCGCCAGATAAAGTTGTTGCTTGTTGACCGAGCTTAATATATCCTAATCCTACATCATGCAACGTATCAAGACGTTTTTTAATAGAAAATATATTTTTAAAAAAAATTCGAGCTTCATCTACGGAAAGTGCTAATACATCAGCTATATTTAAGCCTTTATATTCAATCTGTAATGTTTCGATATTATACCTCTTACCATTACAATCTTCACAATTAACATATACATCTGGTAAAAAATTCATTTCAATTTTAATAATACCTGCTCCTTGGCACTTTTCGCACCTTCCACCTTTAACATTAAATGAAAATCTACCTAACTTATATCCTCTTAATTTTGCCTCTCTTATTTGTGAAAATAAGTCTCTTATATGAGTAAAAATTCCTGTATAAGTTGCTGGGTTTGATCGTGGAGTTTTTCCGATAGGTTTCTGATCTACACTAATCACTCTTTCTACTCTGTCAGCTCTCAATAAATTTGTAAAAGGTAGCATATCTTTCACTCCTGAGTTAACCAGATTAGATAACGCCGGGTAAAGCGTTTGATTGATAAGAGAACTTTTGCCACTTCCAGACACCCCTGTTACCGCTATAAGTCTATTATATGGAAAACTCACATTAATATTTTTTAGGTTATTCCCTTGAGCCCCTTGAATCGTAAAATGATCAAATGTCACTGTTCTATAATCAGGCAAAGGAATATATTTTTTACCAGATAAATATTCTCCTGTAAGTGTTTTTTTATTAGATAAAATTTGTTTTAGTGTGCCCGAAAAAACAACTTCTCCTCCATTAGCTCCAGCCTTAGGGCCCATATCAATAATTTGATCTGCAGATTCAATAGTGTGTAAATCATGCTCTACTACAATGACTGTATTCCCAATATCTTTTAATGATTGCAATGTCTGAATTAATCGATTATTATCTCTAGGATGAAGACCTATTGATGGCTCATCTAATACATATAATACGCCGGTAAGTTGAGATCCTACTTGAGAAGCAAGCCTAATTCTTTGCGCTTCCCCACCAGATAAAGTACGTGAAGCTCTGTCTAATGTTAAATAGCTAAGACCAACATTAATCAAAAAATTTAACCGCTTTTTTACTTCTTTTAAAATTCCATCTGCAATTTCATGGTCGCTTGTAGATATTTGAAAATTTTCAAAAAATTGTAACGCATCTTCTATGTTTTTAGAACAGAGATCCCCAATATTCTCTGTATCTATTTTAACGTGCATCGAAGATTCTTTTAATCTTTTACCTACACAAGCATCACATTTCCTTGTGCTCATAAAACTTTCAATCCAACGACGTATGCCATAAGATTGGGTTTGTTTATAGCGCCTTTTTAGTTCTGGGATTACACCCTCCCATTCACCGGTATAGGTGCCAGACCATTTTTTATTTTTAAAACTAATGTCTAGGTTGTGTCCTTTTAGTCCGTATAAAATAATAGTCCTGACTTCTTTGCTTAACTGAGTCCATGGCTTAGAAAAAGAAAGTGGGTGCTCTCTAGCCAAGGCTCTTAATTTATTACCATGGAAACCTTTTGGCTGACTTCCTATGGGACGAATTGCTTCTTGAATAAGTGATTTTTTATTATCTGGTACAACTAAAGCGGGGTCAATTTCTGTAATATAACCGAGACCATCACATTGTTGACATGCGCCATATGGTGAATTAAATGAAAACATTCTGGGCTTTAAATCGGACAGCATTATATAAGGATGGTATGCACAAGCAAAATGCTCACTAAACATAAAGTCTTTTTTGCCATTAATACTTATAATGCAAATACCGCCACCCATCTTTAGTGCCAATTCTACAGACTCCAATAAACGAGGTTTTACATCTTTATTGATAACCACCCTATCAATTAAAACATCTATGTTGTGGTTTTTATTTTTTTCTAAAGAATAGGGCTTTCTTAAAGAAATAATTTTCTTGTCGATTCTTGCTCTTAAAAAACCTTTCTTTTTAATATCGTCGATAACATTCTTATGCTCGCCCTTACGTCCCTGGACAACAGGAGATAAAATATATGCCTTATCGTCAAGATGTAATTTTAAAATTTGATCCACTATTTGTCCTGGTGTTTGTCTATTAATTTCGCGATTACATTCCCAGCAATGTGGCTTACCAATGCTAGCATATAGCAACCTTAAATAATCATGTATTTCTGTAATTGTTCCAACGGTAGACCTTGGATTGCGCGAACCGGTTTTTTGTTCAATCGATATAGCTGGGGACAAGCCTTCAATCGTATCAACGTCTGGTTTTTCCATTAAATCTAAAAATTGTCGTGCATAAGCTGAAAGTGATTCAACATATCGCCTTTGACCTTCTGCGTATATTGTGTCGAACGCCAATGAAGACTTACCCGAACCAGATGGGCCGGTAATAACAACTAGCTTATTTTTTTCGATATCAACATTAACGTCTTTAAGATTGTGTTGTCTTGCCCCTCTAATTAATAATTTATTTTTCATTTTTTCATTTTCTTTCAAAAAAAACTTAACGTATAACTTACTTAACTATAGAAATGATTCAAAAAAAGATTTAGGTTTATGGATAAATAAAATGAATAGATTAAAAAATAAATTATTGGTCGCAATGCCAAATATGGCAGATCCATACTTTGCAGAAAGCGTTATTCTTATATGTGAAGAGAACGATGAAGGGGTCTTGGGTTTAATTATTAACAAACCTATTAGTCAAATGAAAGTTGTAGGCGCTGGGTTAAAAAATAAATTTTTCAAGGATCTTATTTCTGAATCCGAAAAAATTTATTTTGGGGGGCCTGTTATGCTACATGAGGCTTGCGTATTAAGCGAAAAAGAAAATTCAAACATTTTATTTGATATATCAGAGAAAATTAAGCTTTCTAATGATCTTGATTTAATACAAAAGATTTTATTCGACGATACAGACCCAAAAAATACAAAATTAATTTTTGGGCATGCAGCATGGGATACAGACCAGTTACAAGACGAAATAAAAAGAGGTGATTGGTTGGTTTATAATAACACAGAACAAATTTTTAACATGGGTCCAAAATTAATTTGGGGGAGCTTAATTAAAGATTTTGGTTTAGACCAACTGAATATAACAGGTATGGGTGGTATATCTTGATATCAGGTTTAAAAAGAGTGATGCAAGATGTGAAAAAACGCAAGGTGACTAAGGGAACAAATGGTATGCAGCTTATTGTAAATGGTTGGGGATTAATAAAGCAGGGATTAAGCCTTATAAAGAGCGATGTTCGCCGCCGTCACAAAAAATAGTAGAACAATTAATAAAATCTGCTTTATCGGATAATAATAAACTGACTAACCCTGCCACATCTTCTGGGGTGGTAGTTCTTCCCATAGGATTTCTTTCAACTGTTTTCTCTACCCATTCTTTCCAATTATCGGAAATTTTTGTTAATGCTCTTGTTGGGGTAATACCCGCCTGTATAGTATTTGCAGTAATGCCTTTAGATCCAAGCTCCCAGCCTATCTGTCTAATAACGGCCTCTAGTGATGCCTTTGCGACTCCCACTGGTCCATACCCTTCTATTGCTTTATAGCTTCCTTCACTAGTTAAGCCAAGAATTCTCGAGCCTTTAGATAAAAGATTATTTTTGAGCAATAATTGAGTCCAATAGATAAGGCAATGCGCCATTACATGTTGGGTCATATCCATTTGTCGTTGCCTCACGGGAGTGGGTTCAAAAAAATTTGTAGTGCTCCCAAAAGCAATGGAATGCATTAATAGTTTGATCGGCTGTTTTTTTGTAATGGAAACAATCTCTTCTATGTGTTTCGACATTACTTCTTTGTCTGCTGCATTTTCATTCCAGAAATGCGCATGCCCACCATTAATTTTTTGAATTTTTTCTTTAAGAGATTCTGCTTCTTTTTTTATGGGACCTCGATCTAAATGAAATCCAATAATCCCGTACCCCTCTTTTGCTAGTGCTAAAGCAGTTGCAGCGCCATGTCCCGTAGAACATCCTAAAATGATTGCCCATTGTTTACTCATAGAAATTCAATTTAATAAATACTCATCCAATTAAGTATTATATTCTCACAATGAAGTTAAATTGTGGATTTGTAGGATTACCAAACGTAGGAAAATCGACCCTGTTTAATGCTCTGAGCAAAAATAATATTGCCGCAGAAAACTATCCTTTCTGTACTATAGAGCCAAATACTGGGGTGGTAGAAGTTCCAGATGCAAGACTTGACGTACTGTCAAAAATTTTTAAACCAGAAAAAACTATCTATAATACAATAGAGTTTATTGATATTGCAGGTTTAGTAAAAAATGCGCATCAAGGAGAAGGTCTTGGTAATCAATTTTTGTCACAAATCCGATCTGTAAAAGTTATAGTGCAGGTTGTGCGATTTTTTTCTGACAAAAATATTACACATGTTGAAAATCGCCTGGATCCATTAGATGATATAGAAATTATTAATACTGAATTGGTATTGGCTGATATGAAAACCGTAGAAAGGTCTTTAGAAAAAAATCAAAAACTTCTTAATGCTAATAAACCGGAAGGTAAAATAGCAGAAACAGCTCTAACGGGTCTTTTAGCTCATTTAAATGAAGGGTTAGCTGCAAGATCATTTAAAAGAGAGTCAAAAGAAGACGAGGTAATTAAAAAGTTATTTCTCTTAACCGATAAGCCAATGATCTATGTGGCAAATATAGATGATCGCTTTGCCGATACAGATCAATTGTCAAAGACTAAAGAGGTTGCTGTAAATAATCATTCATCTTTTGTTGTCATTAATGGAAAATTAGAAGCAGAAATGGCAGACTTTAACGAAGAAGAAAAAAAAATAATTTTAGAAGATTATAACTTAAAAGAAACTGGGTTGAGCGCTCTGATAAAAGAAGCATATACTACTCTTGGGCTTCAAACATTTTTCACGTGCGGTGAAATGGAGGTTCGTGGTTGGACAATTAAGAAAAATAATTGTGCGGTAGATGCTGCTGCAGAAATTCATACAGATTTTGCAACAAAATTTATTAAAGCAGAAATATATAGTTTTGATGATGCCATAAAACATCAAGATAATATTAAAGAATTAAAAACATTGGGCTTGGTGAAAAATGTTGGTAGAGATTATATTATGCAAGAAGGCGATGTTGCGTACTTTATTAAAGGACAATGATGCAAAAAAAAATTAAGATTGGTGTTATAGGTGCAGGACATTTAGGTAAATATCATATTAATCATTTATCTAAGCATGCCAACATTGATTTTGTTGGCTTTTTTGACATAAATAAAGACAGTGCTGAAAAAGTAGCGACAGAGTTTTCGGTAAAATCGTTTGAAAATATTGATGAATTAATATCTACGTCAGACGGATTACATATTGTTACTCCTACTAACTTTCATTACCAAATTGCCCTTAAATGTTTACAACAAAATAAGGACATTTTTATCGAAAAACCCATAACGAGCAATATAAAAGAGGCCAATGAAATCATTCAAGTGGCAGCATCTAAAAAATGTATTGTGCAAGTGGGTCATATTGAAAGATTTAATCCCACCATTAATAAGCTTAAAAATATTGTTTCAGCGCCACACTATATTGAAATAGAAAGATTGGCGCCCTTTCAAGTAAGAGGTACCGAGGTGCCGGTGGTTTTAGATTTAATGGTACATGATATTGATCTCATTTTATCGATGGTAGACTCAACTATTATAAATATTCATGCTAGCGGGGCTACAATGATGAGCGACACGGTGGATCTTGCGCACGCACATATTAAATTTGAAAATGGGGTTGTCGCGAATTTAAAATCTAGTAGAATTGCTCAAAATCATGTTAGAAAAATTCGTACATATGAAAAAAATCTTTACACTATTACAGATTTAATGATACCACAAATTGAAATCTACGGCCTTGAAAAAACTTCTGCGTTCTCTGACAAGTGCAAAGAACAAGTTATTGATACTACGACAGGACCTAAAAATTTATTTTATGATAAACTAATACCAGAAAAACAAGATGCGCTTTTAGAAGAAATAAATAATTTTATTGATTCTATAAACGGTCGACATGCCCCTATTGTCGATGGGAAACAGGGGTTGCGGGCTTTAGAGATTGCTCTAGAAATTGAAAAAAAAATTATTAAAAATGGTTCATAAAAAAATAGTAATTATTGCTGGAGAAGATTCCGGAGATTTGCATGGTGCTCAGCTTATAAAAGCTTTAAAACAATCTAATGAAACTTATGAGTTTTATGGGATTGGAGGCGAAAAAATGATCAAACAAGGGTTAAACCCTATTGAACACATTAAAAATCTCAATGTCATTGGCCTTGTCGAAGTATTAAAACATTATCCTAGAATTAAGATGATTTTTAATAAGACGTTGGCCTTTATTAAAAAAACACAACCAGAAAAAGTAATTTTAATTGATTACCCCGGGTTCAATTTAAGGTTAGCAAAAAAAATATCTAACATGGGTATAGAGATTTCCTATTTTATATTACCGCAAGTTTGGGCGTGGAGAAGTTCACGAGCAAAAACTTTGAAGCAAAATACCAATAAGCGCATTAGTATTATCCCCATAGAAAAAGATTGGTTTAAAAAGCGTGATATTGAAATTTTATATGTTGGTAATCCGTTAATAGCATTACAAAATATCCGAGCAGATAAAAATCTTTTATATGAAAGATATAATATTTCATCAAACGATAAGGTTGTTGCGCTTATGCCAGGTAGTAGAAAATCTGAAATTCAGAAACATTGGCCAATTTTTTTACAAACATTAGATCTTTTACAAAAAAAATCCTCCCATAATATAGTTCCTGTACTTCTCGAAGCTCCTAATGTCACAATTGATGATATTCCTGATAATGTTATCACCACTAAAGAAAATCATTATGAAATCCTGTCTGTTGCAGATGCGGCGATTGTATCTTCGGGTACGGCTACTCTTGAAACTGCAATACTGGGGTGTCCAATGGTGGTTTGTTATAAACTGTCCTCTGTTACTTGGTTTTTAGCACAAAATATGTCTTCTGTGAAATACCTTTCTTTAGTAAATCTCATTGGCGATAAAAACATTGTTAAAGAACTGTTGCAAAACGAAATGAATGCTAGCAATATAACAGAACAAATTATTTATCTCCTATCAAGAGAGGGTCGAGAAACAACGAAAACAGAATATCGTGAACTAATAAATTCCTTAATTTCTAAGACAAATCCATACAAAGAAGCTGCTAAATATATTCTACAATAAATTATGATGTATAAAATCAAAATATTTGCTCTAAAACTAGCAATTAACTTTTTATATGGGTTTAATAAATTAGAAGTTATCGGGGAAGAAAACGTCCAAAATTTAATAGCACAAAATAAATCATTTATTTTGGTCACTTGGCATGGAAAGGTGTTGGCCGTTTTTAAATATTTTGCTAATAAAAACTATGTTGGGCTTGCAAGCAAAAGTAAGGATGGGAATCTTATTGTTGATGTTGGAGTAAAAATGGGGTACAAATTTGTCAGGGGTTCAAGCGGTAAGGGCGGTAGTAAAGCCTATCAGGGTATGATCAAATTACTGCAAAAACCTTCTACGCAGCTTATTATTACTCCAGATGGACCAACCGGGCCTGAGCATATTCCGAAACCGGGTGCAATACGTCTAGCAAAAAAAAGTGGTGTCCCTATCATACCAGTAATTGGCCACGTATCAAAAAGTTGGATATTTAAAAATTGGCATACTTTTTATATTAGTAAGCCATTTAGTAAAACAAAAATGGTTATTGGAAAACCTATTTATTTTAATGCCGAACAATCAACAGACGAATGTTTAGACATTGTAAAAAACTCCCTGTTTTTGATAGATAAAAAGGCGTCTTCAGATGCGTAGTATTTTCTCTATTATTTTGTTTTTATTCCCAATACATATGGTATTTATTAAAATAAAAAATTTTTTATATGATAATAATATTATCAATCCTACTAATATTGATGCTAAAGTTATTAGCATAGGAAATATTTCTTTAGGCGGTGCGGGCAAAACTCCTTTTACTATCGCGCTATCTAATTTTTTAAAAAATCAACGAGGCTTTTCTGTTGGCGTGGTAACAAGGGGCTATGGAAGAAAGAATGGCCGTCATAATTTTTTATTTGATAATCATTCTTGGAAAGATTGTGGAGACGAAGCCGTGGTTTTAACAAATAACCTTTCTTCTTCTATACCAGTTTATATATCAAAAAACAAAATTTTAGGGGGTAAAGAATTATCTAAGCTGGGTTGTGATATTATCATCTTAGATGATGCTTTTCAACATCGTAAACTAAGTCGAGATATTGATATTGTTCTTTTAAGTCCAGATGAATTGGAAGCTAAAAATCAAAGAACTTTTCCCTGGGGTTCGTTAAGGGAGCCATTTTATAATCTAAGGCGAGCTGATATTGTTATTACTACTAAAATAAATCTATATAATGGCCAAAGGCCATTTAAAAATAGCTTACCCCTTAATACTAGCTTTCAAGAAGAGCTACTATCATCAGATGGTGTATCTAAAATAACAATCAAACAATTATCAAAATTGCAAAATGTCATGTCGCTGTGCGGTGTTGGAAAACCAGAAAGCTTTCAGAGTAGCTTAAAAAATCTAAACGTCTACGTTAAAAAACATTTAACCTATTCGGATCACCACAACTTTAACAAAAAAGATGTATCAACTATTCTTGCCCATATAAAACAACACAATATACGGTCAATTGTCTGCACCGAAAAAGATTGGGTTAAATTAGTGGACTTTAAAGAAGAAATAGGTGTCCCAATTTATGCGATTAGGCTTAATTATTGCCTGAACAAAGATATTGAAGAGGCTATTTTATGCCTATTATAAATATTTTCTAGATAATTGACATTTTTCATATTATAGGCTAAGTTTTTGGACATTTAACACGTTAGGAGGATTTAAATGGTAGAATTATTTTTAGAAGGTGGGCCGTTCATGTGGCCAATTTTATTACTTTTATTAGGAGGCTTAGGGTTAGTCGGAGAACGTGCATATTCACTAAATCAATCAAAATCAGATTCTGAGGGATTTATGGGTGCGCTAAGACAATCATTAAAGTCTGGTGGAACAAAAAAAGCTTTGGACGTTTGTACTAGTCATGATGGGCCTGTATCAAATATTTGTGAAGCAGGATTGTCAAGGGTGGGCAAAGGAAGCGACCGAATAGAAAAAGCAATTGAAAATGCAGGGTCTCTTGAAATGGCTTTCTTAGAAAAAAACATGGGTTGGTTAACAGCAATTATTGCTATTGCACCAATGATGGGTTTTACGGGAACTGTAGCTGGTATGATTTTTGCATTTGATGCGATCGCAGCAGCAAATGATATTTCACCAGCAGTGGTAGCTGTGGGTATTTCTCAGGCGTTATTAACAACAGCTTTTGGACTAATTGTTGCGATGATTATTCAAATCTGTCAAAACTTCTTTTCTTCTATGATTGATGGAATGGTTTTAGATATGGAAGAAAGATCAATTGAATTAACAGACCTCTTAAGAGACGCTAAATAACTTTTTAAATGGCTATAAGACAGAGAAAAGCTAGAACTGGGACTATTCCTGACGGTGGAATGGCAGACATTGCCTTTTTGTTGTTGATATTCTTTTTGGTGACTACGACCATCGATATGGACAAAGGGATTGGGATTATTTTACCAGCTGAGGGGCAAGAGCTAGAAATCAATAAGAAAAATATTCTTAATTGTTTGATTAGTGCTTCTGGCGCTGTTTTGCTTGGCGGTGAACCTATAGAGCTAAAAGACTTAAGTCGTAAGGTGAAAGAAGAGCTCAGAGCAAATGATAAATTAATTGTTTCGGTCAAGGCTCATGAAAAAGCACAGTATGATGTATATATCGAGGTGTTAGATCAATTAAAATTAGCAAAAGCTACTCGTATATCAATAGCGGAGACAGAATGAAGTTTAGAAGAAAATCTGGCGTAGAATCAAAAATATCAACCTCCTCAATGCCTGATATTATATTTATGCTTCTTATTTTTTTTATGGTTACGACCGTATTAAGAGAATACACGGGTCTTCCGGTTTCTTTGCCAAAAGCAGAGCGTATTGAAAAACTAGAATCTAAAAGACACACCTCGGACATATGGGTATCTAAAGATGGATTAATATCTATCGAAGATAAATTATTTAACAATGATGATGTACGTCATGTGATGTATGAAAAAAGAGCTTCAGATCCGCAACTAACAGTTTCCTTGAAAGCTGACCAATCTGCCCGAATGGAAATTATTTCCGGAATACATAACGAACTAAGAAAAGCTGATGCGCTTAAATTAAATTATTCCACTAAAGTAAAGGCGCCTAATTGATGGATTTTGATGCTATAAAAAAATTCTTTTCAAAAATTAGCCCTGTGTCTTGGACTGTTAATTTTCTATTAACTCGTGCAAAACTTTCTAAATATACTTTAAAACAAAAATATTCTACCGTATTGAGAATCGGCGGTTTATTTGGGTGTATTTTGACATTATTAAGTTTTTATAGTTTACAGCGTTTTGAAAACGACCTGGAAATTGAAACAGAGGGTCAAATTATTATTGAAAATATTGAAATACCAGAAACACAGCAATTTGAAACACCTCCACCGCCCGCTAGACCTTCTATACCGGTAGAGTCAGAAGACGACGATCTTGCAGATGACTTAACGATTGAGGAAACAGATTTAGATAATTTTGATGCTTGGGATGCTCCGCCTCCTCCGCCATCAGGTCCACAAGTAAGATTTATTCCATATGATAAAGCACCTGTACCGTTAACGCCTATTAGGCCGATATATCCAGATATCGCACAAGAAGCGGGGATTGAGGGCCAGGTGATTATTCAATGCTTTATTGATAAAAAAGGAAAGGTAACGGAAACTATTATTCTTAAAGGTATTCCGAATACAGGCTTAAACGAATCAGCTATTACAGCTCTTAGAAAAACGCGATTTAGACCAGCAAAACAGCGTGAAACTAGTGTTGGTGTATGGATTACAATTCCAATCAACTTTACTTTACAGAACTAATCTTCAACAAGAAGTTTGTTTAGGGTGGTATCCCCGAAACCTATATCAATTTTATCGCCAACCTTTAAGGGTCCAACCCCCTCGGGAGTTCCAGTAAATATTAAATCTCCCTCCATAAGAGGAATTTTATTGGATAAAAAATATATTTGCTCTGCAAAAGAAAATATCATTTGTTGAGAATTCCCTTGTTGTCTTCTTTCGCTATTAAGGTCAAGCCAAAAATCGTCTTTAATGGGGTTTTCGAGAAAAGTTGAAACAATTGCAGACCCTGAAAAAGATTTTGACAAAAGCCATGGGAGTTTGTCGCTTTTAAGTTTATTTTGATACTCTCTGTCGGTTAAGTCAATCCCGAGAGAATAGCCGCTGATAAAGGACGGTGAATCTTCTATAGATTCACTAATACCGCCCTTGCCAACCAACAATACAATCTCTACCTCATAGTCAATTTTTCTGTTTCGAGGTATATATATTTTCTTTGTTGTGTTGAGTGCCGGAAGTGATTTTTGAAAAAAGAATGGTTCTTTAGGTTTCGCGTTGCCCAACTCTTCAACGTGTTTACTATAGTTCCGTCCAATACAATAAATATTTCTTACTAAAACGTCATCACAATTATTTTTTTGAATATGATATTTTCTCAACATTATCCTATTTTTTCTTAATTAAGCTGCCAAGTTGGGCTTTAATAAATTCTCGATTAAGTCGCGCTATATTTGTTTGTGATATTTCCTTGGGGCATTCTGCAGAACATGCCCCAGTATTGGTGCAGGCGCCAAAACCCTCTGCGTCCATTGTTGCAACCATCTTACTTACTCTTTCTGTTTGTTCTTCTTCTCCTTGAGGCAAAAGCGCTAAGTGTGACACCTTTGCTGCGGTAAATAGCATGGCTGAAGAATTTTTACAGGCCGCAACACAGGCTCCACAACCTATGCATGCCGCAGAGAGAAACGCCTCATCTGCATTTCTTTTATCAATTGGAATATGGTTTGCTTCTCCTGCTTCTCCGGTATCTATAGAGACAAAACCCGCCGATGAAATAATGCGGTCAAAAGATTGTCTGTCTATGGACAAATCTTTAATCACTCCAAAAGATTTGGCCCTAAAAGGTTCTAGTAAAATATCGTCTTCATCATTAAAAGATCTCATATGTAATTGACAAACCGTGGTAGCTTTTTGAGGGCCATTCGGTCTTCCGTTTATCATAAAACCACACGAACCACATATCCCCTCCCTACAGTCGTGATCAAAGGCAACGGGGTCTTTTTTCTCTTTAATCAGTTTGTTGTTTAAAATGTCTAACATTTCTAAAAAAGAAATATTTGGGTCAACGTCTTCAAGGCGATAGTTACGAACTTCTCCTTCTGTTGTGTTGGATTCTTGTCTCCAAATTTTTAGATTAACATTCATTACTTATAACTTCTTGTCTTTAGTTTGACGTTCTTATATTTTAAGTCTTCTTTAAATAGTTTGGGTTTATCGTTTTTATTGTAACCCCAAGCAGCAACATATTTAAACTCTTTATCGTTTCTTTCGGCTTCGTTTTCTGTTGTTTGATATTCTTCTCTAAAGTGCGCCCCACAAGATTCGTTTCTATCTAAGGCGTCGTGAGCCATTAGCTCAGCTAGCTCTATAAAGTCTTTTAATCTTAGCGCTTTCTCTAGCTCCTGATTCATATCCTTGTCACTGCCGGGGATAGAAATGTTCTTCCAAAATTTTTCTTTTATTTTTGGAATAAAATCAATGGCACTTTCTAGGCCTTCTTTATTACGCGCCATTCCAACCTTATCCCAAACAACTTTACCAAGCTCCCTGTGAATTTCGTCTACCACCAGGTCTCCGTTGATAGACATAATCTTTTCGATGTCTTTTTCTGTTTCTCTAACCGCATCTACAAACTCTTTTTTATCTGTTTTATTTGAAAAATCGGGTTTTTCTTTGGCTAAGTAGTCCATTGCTGTGTGTGGTGCAACAAAATAGCCGTCTGCCAATCCTTGCATTAGGGCGCTAGCACCCAAACGATTGGCCCCGTGATCTGAAAAATTACTTTCTCCAATAGAAAAAAGGCCCGGGATGGTGGTCATTAGATTGTAATCAACCCACAACCCTCCCATCGTATAGTGAACGGCGGGATATATTTTCATTGGTGTTTGATATGGGTTTTCATCTGTAATGTTTTGATACATATCAAATAAATTTCCATATTTTTCTTTAATGTATTGCTTTCCTTTTTCTTTTATAGCTTTTTTAAAATCAAGATAAACAGCAACGCCCGTATTCCCAACGCCTTGACCATTATCACACACTTCTTTTGCTCTTCTACTGGCAACGTCTCTAGGAACAAGATTGCCAAAGGCTGGGTAAATTCTTTCTAAATAATAATCCCTCTCTTCTTCTGGGATATCGCCTGCCTTTCTTGTGTCATTTTTTTTCTTAGGGACCCATACCCTGCCGTCGTTTCTCAAGCTTTCGCTCATTAAAGTTAGTTTAGATTGAAAGTCGTTTTTTACTGGAATACACGTAGGGTGTATCTGGGTGAAACTTGGGTTGGCAAACAAGGCACCTTTTCTGTGTGCCCTCCAATTTGCGGTAACGTTACTAGCCATAGCGTTTGTGGATAAATAATAAACATTAGAGTATCCTCCGGTAGCTAAAATTACGATATCTGCAGAATGTGCTTCAACTTTTCCATCTAATAAATTTCTTGTAACAACGCCCTTGGCTTTTCCATCAACAGTGACGATGTCTAACATGTCATGTCTGGGATAAAACGTAACCTTACCTGCGTTTGTCTGTCTGCTCAAAGCAGAATAGGCGCCTAAAAGTAGTTGTTGGCCAGTTTGACCCCTAGAATAAAACGTGCGAGAAACTTGAACGCCCCCAAACGACCTGTTGTCTAATAGCCCTCCGTACTCTCTTGCAAATGGAACCCCCTGAGCAACACATTGATCAATAATATTGGCACTAAGCTCTGCTAAACGATATACGTTATCTTCTCTCGATCTAAAGTCTCCGCCTTTGATTGTGTCATAAAAAAGCCTCATCACGCTGTCGCCGTCTTTTTTATAATTTTTTGCTGCATTAATACCTCCTTGGGCGGCAATACTGTGTGCTCTTCGTGGAGATTCGTGGTAAGAAAAGGCGTGGATATTAAATCCTTTTTCTGCTAATGTGGCGGCGGCAGAGGCTCCGGCTAATCCGGTACCAATAATAATAACTTTGTATTGGTTGGCTTCTTCCGAGCTAAGTTTGTTGAGTGTTTTTTTATAGTCTTCCCATTTTGTATGAAGCTCTCCGTTGGGAGCGTTAGCGTTGAGTATAAAATCTTTCATCTTTATATAAACCTCACAATAAAACCAAACCATACTGGTATAGAAATAAAGCCGAGTGGAATCCAAAACCAAAACATAATAGATAAATTACTATATAGTTTTTCATATTTTGTCCCTACAATGCCAAGCGTTTGTCCCGCAGAAACAAACCCGTGCTTAAGATGATACCCTAGCAAGGTAATAGCAACAACATAAAAAGTTGCAAAAAATGGATTTGCAAACCCAACTTGATCTCCAATCACTATATCATAATAAGACTCTTCGTGTGAACCAAAATTAAATTTATACCAAAAGGTTGCCCAGTGAGTTACTAAAAAAATAAATATAAAGCTCCCTGTAAACGTTGCGTATCGCGCAGAAGGTGCTGTATTTTCTTTGCTGTATGATTGTATGTTTTTTTTCGCTTTTCTGTTTTTCCACCACAACAATATACCGCTATATGCATGACTTAAAACAAGGGACAACAAAAAGAATTCGGCTATTCTTATTAAAAAGCCTAAATATTGTAATTTTTCAACATAGGCATTGAATGCGTCTTCGCTTACAAATAAAAAAAGGTTTCCAAATAAGTGGAACACTAGAAAGAAAGATAGCAATAATCCTGTTGTTGCCATTAAAATTTTTCTTCCAATTGAAGATGTTAATATTTGAAATATAGACATAAGTTTACTTGGTGCTAAAGTTAATGTTATAATCCGTTTTGATAAAGGTAAAGACAAAAAATATGGGAAAAAAATTAAAAATTGCTGGTGGGCACCACAATACCGTTGACTCTGCACATAATATTTTAAAATTAGGTGGGAATGCCTTTGATGCTGCTATAGCGGGCGTTTTTTCTTCTATGTCATGTGAGTATTTATATACTGGAGCAGCAAGTGGTGGAGCAATGCTGGTGAAAAAAAATGGTTCATCTCCTCAGATAATAGATTTTTTTGTTGAAACTCCTGCAATCAATCCTGCAAAAGTTAAAGATTTCAAAACAATTCATGCTGATTTTGGTGGCACAAAACAAAAATTTAATATTGGGGTTGGGTCTGTTGGTATACCCGGAACGCTGCCGGGGTTAATTCAAATACATAAAAACTATGGGTCTTTACCTTTTTCTGTATTGGTTGAACAGGCGGTTGATTTAGCAAAAAATGGGTGTTCAATCTCTCAAAACCAAGAATATTTATCAGAAGTGTTGTCTCCTGTGATATCAAGCTCTAAAACACTTAAATCTATTTTTACAAAAAGGGGTTCTTTGCTCAAAAAGGGGGATTCTTTTTTCAATAAAGATTTTGGGTCGTTTTTGGAACAGTTTCTTTATGAGGATGCAAATAAATTTTATAAACATGAGGTGTGCCCCCTTTTTTATAACGCTCTCAAAAAAGGTGGAATTATTAGCTTAAAGGACCTACAAGAATATACTCCAAAAAAAAGAGGTCCACTAAAAATGCTGTATCGTAATCATAGTATCTTTATGAATCCCCTGCCGTCGACAGGCGGTAGATTAATTAATAGGGGGCTGGGTGGGCTGCAAGAGCTCAACCACGTATCTAGAAAAGATATAGAGAGCGCTCTATACAAAATAAAAACTGTAAAAGAAAAAGACATGGTTGGTTCTACTACCCACATTAGTATTATTGATAAAGAAAATAATGTGGCGTCGGTTACTACTACAAACGGTGTGGGGGCAGGATTTATAATCCCTGGCACTGGAATAATGCCAAACAACATGTTGGGAGAAAAACATCTAAACCCTCGCGGTTTTCACGGTTGGAAGTCAAAACAAAGGATACCAAGCAATATTTGTCCAACACTAATTGTCGACAACAACCAAAACCTAACTACGCTGGGCTCTGCTGGAAGCAGTAGAATTATTTCTGCAATTATATCTGTAATAACCAACTTAATTAACAATGGTATGCCGCTAAAAGAAGCTATTTCCAAACCAAGGGTCCATCTTGAGGGGTCCACGTTACACTGCGAGCCGCACAGTAATCACCTAGAATATCAAACCAAGAATGTAGTTATGTGGGAAGAAAAAAGTATGTATTTTGGCGGAGTTAATGCTTGTAGCTTATCAGATTCTGTTGCTGATGAGCGTAGGGATGGTGTTTCGGTTTAGCTGGACAACCAAGCAAACAAACTGGACATTTCTCTGCTATTAGGCATTGTTTCTGGGTGCCACTGTACTCCTATAAAATTATCTTTATCTTTAAGCTCAATAGCCTCGATCACGCCATCCTTTGCTGTCGCGGTTACCACAACCCCTCCTCCCAGGCCATTAACGCACTGATGGTGGCTGCTTTTAATATCAATTATTTTTTTGTTAACAATTTTAGAAAGTAATGAGTTTTGCTTCGTAATGGTAATTGGGTGGGTGCTTGCTTCTCCATTAAAAACGCCATGATCAACATGATTTTTTACTAGCGTGGGGATATCTTCTATGAGCGTTCCTCCATAAATAACATTAACGTGTTGTGCTCCGGCACAAATTGCGAGAATTTTTTTATTTTGTTTTATTGCCTCTAAAAAAACAGCTCTATCAAAGTTTTCTCTATCTTCAGACATGACGTCAGGGTCTAATAGTTGGGGGTTGGTTGATTGATATTTGTTGGCTGGTATATCTGGTCCACCAACCATTAATAAGCCGTCTAGGTTTGAAACTAGGGACGTTATTTGGTCTTTATCTTTAGTGTGATTTAATGTGACCGGACAACCGCCGGTATCCCAAACAGCCTTATAGTATGCTTGCTTTATAGCATTCCAAGTAGAACCTTTTCTCTTGATGTCGTAGGGGTTGATTCCAATTAAAGCTTTTTTCAAAAACTTACCTGATTAAAATTTGTATTCGTTTAGTTTTGGCACCTTCTTTATCAACTCTTTTAAAGTGCCCTGGTGTGTCTTTTTATTATACTTGACCGTCCAAACCCCAGAAGGCTCTCCTGCCGTAAAACTCCCCCTAATGGTTGGATTTTCTTGGGGGGCAACATAGGTCCATTCTCCGGTTTTTTCATTATTTTGATACTGGCCTCTTCCATAAAAACGGGAGCCAAAATCAATGTCTGGGCCTTCCGTCCATTCTCCGGTTTTGACACCACGGCTATAGGGACCAGATGCAACTTTTCTTGATTTGTTAATGTTTGACTCAATAATACTGTTATCTTCCTTCTTATAATGAGCCCACACACCTTCTTTTTTACCAAACTGATATGATCCTGATTGTTTAAGCGCCAAAGACCCTTCTTTTAAAATAAAATATTCTTTCCAGTCGCCGGTTTTTATACCATCCTTGTAGGAGCCCCTTCCCCTGTTGGGGGAGTGCGGAGAAAGATTATGAAAAGCGCCGCTTAGCAGGCCATTCATATAGCTTTCTTTCCATCCGGTGTCTTTACCTTTTTCATACCATATCCACGTATTAATTCTTTTTCCATCAGCGTAGTCGCCCTCGCTCACCATCGCGCCTTGTGAGTCCCAGCTTTTCCAAAGTCCTGATTTTTCCCAATTGTCGTAATTTCCGGCCTTGATAAGCGCTCTCGTGTTTGGGTCTCTTTCTTTCCATCTACCAGAGCCATTTTCAAATGTAATTTCTCCTCTAGTAATTAGTCGACCTTCGCTGTCTTTGCTCCACGTGGTCCACGTTCCAACTATTTTTCCGTCTTCATACTTAATATATTCTAGTCTCTTATTTTTTTCTCTAGGGCCTGGGAACAGATAGGTAACCTGCTCTCCCTCTGGAACGCCCTTAATATAGCTTGCTTTTTTTTGTGTGCCTTTTTGAGAATCAACTTCAAACCAGTTTCCATCTTTTAGGCCCCTTTTATATACACCAACCAGCTCTCCATACTTGTCTATGACGTCTCCTGAAAAAACGCTGTCTGATTCTTTGTTATATGCAAGGCCGTCTTCCTTAATAAGTATTTGGTCTTTATAGATTTCGCCAGAACAAGAAATCAGAAGCACCGTGATAAATATTATAAATGTTTTTTTCATACCCTCTCCTTAAATTAGTTCGTCTTAATTTGGTTTTGCCATAAAATTTTTAAACAGCATTAATGTATTCATTATGAACTTTAAACAAAAAATATATTTTTTTTCACAAAAAAAAACTGACGGCGATCAATCTATGTCAGAAATTTTAGGTGGAAAGGGCGCTAATATTGCTGAAATGTGTAAACTGGGCCTTCCGGTCCCTCCTGGATTTACATTAGCCACCAGCCTGTGTGGTAATTTTTTAAAACACAAAAAACTATCAACGTCTCTTAAAAATAATATCAAAAAATATATTAAGAAAACTGAAAAAGCAGCTGGGGGGTCCTTCGGCGGAGAAAACCCCCTATTGCTGTCTGTAAGGTCTGGAGCCCCTGTGTCGATGCCTGGAATGATGGAAACTGTTTTAAATATTGGCCTAACATCTGAAACCGTTCCGCATCTTATTGGGCGGTCTGGAAGTGAGCGATTTGCATACGACAGCTATCGTAGACTAATTATGATGTATGCAGACGTGGTGATGGAAAAATCTCTTCGGCTCAACAAGAGCAAAAAGCCAATTAACATAAAAATGGAAAAACTGCTCAAGCAAATGAAAAAAAGATATAAATATAAAAACGATGCAGCGGTGTCTGCTGAGCATTGGAAAGAGCTGGTATCGCAATATTTAGCTTTGGTTAAACAAGACTTTGGTGTGGTGTTCCCGGACGATCCATATGATCAGTTGTTTGGAGCAATCGAGGCTGTTTTCTCAAGTTGGAATGGTAAAAGAGCGCGAGAATATAGGGCGCTTGAAAAAATTCCTACAACTATGGGCACCGCGGTAAGTGTACAGGCTATGGTCTTTGGAAATTTGGGAGAAAATTGTGGAACCGGTGTCGCATTTACAAGAAACCCGTCTACTGGAGAAAATAAGTTCTATGGGGAATGGCTTCAAAATGCACAGGGAGAAGATGTGGTTGCTGGGATTCGTACTCCCCATCCAATATTAGCTGATTCGGGCTCAAAACAAAGCCTTGAACAGGTCATGCCAAAAGCATATGAACAGCTTGACCGCGTAAGACAACAACTAGAAAAACATTTTGATGAAATGCAAGATATTGAGTTTACCATCCAAGATCACAGGCTCTGGGTGCTACAAACTCGCACTGCAAAACGAACGGGTATTGCTGCAATTAAAATTGCCACTGACATGGTTCATGAAAAGCTTATTGATAAAAAAACAGCCCTTTCTCGCATTCAACCAAACCAAATTTATGAAAGCTTGCTAAAAAATATAGAGCCTGAATCTTTGGTGGGAGCAACTCCCGCCGGCGCTGGCTTACCGGCTGGCCCAGGAGCGTCTTCTGGTGAGATAGTTTTTACGGCAGAAAAAGCGGAGTTTTTAGGCAAAAAGGGAAAGAGCGTTGTTCTTGTTAGAGAAGAAACCTCGCCCGAAGATATTCGCGGTATGCACTATTCAGATGGGATTTTGACCTCTCGTGGCGGTCTAACTAGTCATGCGGCGCTTGTTGCTAGGGGTTGGGGGAAAAGTTGCGTTGTGGGTTGTCAAACCCTACACATTAACAACAATCAACGCTCTGGCTCCCTTGGAGATATAAAAATAAAAGAAGGTGATTGGATAACGCTAAACGGATCTACTGGAGAAATTTTTCTCGGGAAAATGTCTTTATTCCAAAACCCAATTAGCGATTCTGGCCCACTAACAGAGCTTCTTTCTTGGGCAGACCGGGTGCGAAAATTAAAAATTAGGGCCAACGCTGATACGCCGGAAGACTGTGAAAAAGCTCTCAGCTTTGGCGCAGAAGGAATTGGTTTGTGTCGTACTGAACATATGTTTTTTGAAGAGACGAGGGTTCATGAGTTTAGAAAAATGATTTTAGCTGTACATAAAAAATCACGAACCAAACACCTAAAAAAACTCCTTCCTTTTCAAACTAAAGACTTTTATAATATTTTAAAAGTGATGAAAGATAGGCCGGTAACTGTTCGGCTATTAGACCCTCCATTACATGAGTTTATTAATGTTGGTGACAAAGAGCTGGATCGTCTTGCTCTAGACCTAAAGAAGACTACGGCGTCTATTGTTTCTAGAATTGACTTTTTGAAAGAGTCTAATCCAATGTTGGGACACCGCGGTTGTAGGTTGGGGATATCTTATCCTGAAATTACAGAAATGCAAGCTGGGGCGATTTTGGGTGCTGCGCTGAAGCTCAAAAAAGAAGGTGGCAATCCAAGGGTAGAAATTATGATTCCTTTGGTGTCACATATTAATGAATTTGTTAATCAAAAAAACATTGTTTTAGGTGTCTATAAAAAGCTTTCCCAAAAAAGCGGTTTAAATCTGAAATATAAAATTGGAACCATGATTGAGGTCCCGCGAGCATGTTTGGTTGCAGAACACATCGCAAAAGAGGCTGATTTTTTTAGTTTTGGTACTAACGATCTTACACAAACCACCTTTGGGTTTAGTCGAGATGACGCGGGCGCTTTTTTTGAATCATATTTTCAAGAAAATATTTTACCTAGAGACCCGTTTGAACAAATTGATCAAGATGGGGTTGGAAAATTAATGAGGATTGCTGTTGAGGGTGGAAGAAAAACAAAAAGGTCTATTTCTATTGGCATCTGTGGTGAGCACGGAGGAGAACCAAACAGCATTAGGTTCTGTAGTGAGCTGGGTTTAAACTATGTTAGTTGCTCTCCTTTTAGAATTCCTATTGCTAGATTGGCTGCAGCACAAGTAGAGTTATGATAGAAAAAAAATTAGATGTTGTTGTATATGGTTCTACTGGATTTACTGGTAGTCTTTGTGTCAAATACTTAAAAGAAAATTACCCCGACATAAAGCTTGCTATTGGTGGAAGAAACAAAGAAAGGCTTCAAGCCGTTTCAGACAAATACTCTTTAGGTTGTAAAATATTTGTAGCGGATGGCGACGACTCAAAGGCGTTAGATAAAATAACAAGCGAAACCAAGGTTATTCTTTCAACAGCCGGCCCATTCCATAGATATGGATCAAAAATGGTTGCTTCTTGCGTCAAAAACAACGCTCACTATGTTGACATTACTGGTGAAAATTTCTGGGTAAGAAAAATGATTGCCAAACATCACGAAGAGGCTAAACAAAAAGGTGTTCGTATAGTTCCTGCTTGTGGGTACGATTCAATCCCGTCGGATTTGGGTGTATTGTTTTCAGCAACCTCTTTTGGGGGGTCAATAAAGTCTATTTTTTCTTATCACACCATGAAGGGCGAAGCTTCTGGTGGAACGATTGAAACAATGTTTGCGATTAGAGACTTAAAACTAGACGGGTCTGCTTTCGGCGCCTTTGCCCTAAACCCAAAAAATTCTGTTACAGACATACAAAAGAAATTTACTAGTGATAAAGTTTCTGTGGAAAAAAACAAAACAATTAAAGCTTGGACGGGTCCTTTTGTAATGGCTATGGCCAACACTCGGGTAGTGCGAAGAGGAGCTGCTCTTTTGGCAGAAAACAATAGTGGTTATGGGGAAAACTTTGTCTATAAAGAAAGCGCTTATTATTCAAAAAGGAGTAGTGCCTACATCACAAGCCTTATGTTGGGTGTGATGGGCCTTGTTATTGTTACGCCTCTTAGAAAAATTGTAAGACCATTATTAAAACAGCCGGGACAGGGTCCTAGCCAAAAAGTGATGGATGGTGGTTTTTTTAAATGCAAATTTGTGGTAACGGGAGAAGACAATAGTCAAAAAATTTATGGCATGAAAGGTGATGGGGATCCTGGATACAAGGTGACTTCAAAGTTTGTTTGTGAAAGCGCGTTGGCTCTTTTGGATAATCATGAAAACCTGCCAGGTGGGTCGGGTTATGGTGGAATTCTTACCCCGTCTTCTGGTTTGGGTAATGTCTTAATTAATAGATTAAAAAACGTTGGTATCACATTTGAGGAAACCTCTTAACACTTAAACATAATAATATATTGATTAAAACATATCTACTTATGATTACAATTTTAGGGCTTGGGACAATACAGGCCCAGGAAGATTCTGAATATCAACAGCTTGTAACCCTATTTAATGAGTGGAGAGCTTTTGAAACCCCGCCTCTTTTAGGTGGGGCCCCAGACTATACTAAACATCGATTTAACAAAGATCGTGGGGTGTTTAAGTCTCTACAACGGCGCCTAAATAAAATTAATTTTGATAGCTGGAAAACTGAAGAGCAAATAGATTGGCATGTGGTTAGGGCTGAAATGAACGGCTACGATTTTAATTATAGGGTTCTTAGGCCTTGGGAAAGAGACCCCGCATTTTATCAAACAATTTGGACTTATAAAAGCGATGTTCCGGCACATGAAGGGCCAACAAACCACGCGACTCTTGAGCTTTGGACCTATGTTTTCCCGCTGGAAGAAAGCGATCGGGTACGCCTTACAAAAGAGTTAAATGTTATTTCTCCCCTACTAAGGCAGGCTAGAAAAAATCTCACAGGAAATGCTCGAGATCTTTGGGTGGCTGGAACTAATAATTTTTATCAACAAAAATCTCATTTAGAAAAACTTGCTAAAAAAATACCAGAAAATAATGTGGGCCTACAAAAAGCCTTGGACGGCGCAACGAAAGAAACTATCGCATTTATATCCTGGCTAGAAGATCAAGCACAATATAAAACTGGTCCTTCTGGTGTGGGAAAAGACAACTATACCTGGTATCAAAAAAACGTTCATTTGGTTCCTATTAGTTGGGAAGAAGAGGTTGATTTGCTTCAGCGAGAGTTAGATCGCGCCTGGTCTTCTTTGATTTTAGAAGAGAAAAAAAATATTGGTCTTCCGCCAATGGTTGCGGCACAAACACCTGAAGAATTTGGTATTATGGCAGAAAAGGGAGTCACAAGACTGATGCACTTTTTGGAAGAAAAAGAAATTATGCCCATTAAATCAAACATGGAGCCTGCACTAAGAGAACATATGGGGTCTTTTATACCAGAAGAAAACAGAAATTTTTTTACAATAGGAATGCACTATGATCCTGTACCGCTATATTCACACTTTTATCACTGGTTTGATTTAGCACAAATGCAAGACGAGCCGCATCAAAGCCCTGTTCGTAGGGGGCCGTTATTATATAATATTTTTGATTCAAAAAGCGAAGGTATTGCAACGGGTGTAGAAGAAATGTTTATGCATGCGGGGATTTATGAAGACAGTCCTAGATCTAAAGAAATTGTGTGGATTATGCTTGCACAAAGAGCTGCTAGAGGTCTTGGGTCTTTATATGCACACGCCAACATGATGAGCATGGAGGAGGCTGGCGCCGTTCATGTAAAGTGGACTCCTCGAGGATGGATGGAGCGTGAACCTCACTTGTTAAAATTTGAACAACACCTTTACTTAAGACAACCCGGATATGGAACTTGTTATATAACAGGTAAATATCTTGTTGAAAAAATGATGACCGACAGAGCGCGGCAGCTGGAGGCTGCTGGAGAGGTGTTTATAATGAAAGATTTTCTTGAGGCTTTTAATGATGCCGGCAATATACCCGCCGAATTGGTTCGCTGGGAAATAACGGGCGAAAAAACTATAGCCAAATAATAGTAATCCCAGGGTTTCTGCGGTTAAAGTCTTCGTCTTTACTAGAAAGAAATCCCGACCTCATATCAACTGCATCTTTATTAAACATGTCGTAGTCTTCGCCATTAATAACACCTTTAAATCTACCTCTTTGTTCTTTGGCCCAACTCCTAACCTCTGCAGCCACCCTTCCACTTCCTAGGCCGTGTATAATTTTTACTGCCGTAATCTGGGAATCAGACTTAGCTGTACTAATTGCCGCCTCTAAATTAGAAATTGCGTCGTTGGCGCTTTGGCCCGCGTGTCCTATATCTATTTCTTTTAACATATCTTAAAAATTGTCTATATTTGTGGTCTATGAACGACGATTTATCTAAAATTAAAGCTCTTTTTCATTCGCACGTAGAAAGCCGTTCCTCTCTAGCAAAATCTACACATAGTGAAAGAAAACAAAAACTGAAAAACCTTTTAAAAAATTTTATAGAAATGGAGGGTGAAGCAATAGCCGCCTTGGCGCTAGATCTCAAAAAAAGTCCAACAGAGTCTGTTATAAGTGAAATTGTAGGCGCAAGAATTGAAGCAAGTTTTGCCATTAAACACCTAAAAAAGTGGATGCGCTCAAAAAAGGTTTCAACGCCAGCTACCATTGCTTTTACTTCTGGTTGGGTTCGACCAGAGCCAAAAGGGTCTGTTCTTATTTTGGGGCCGTGGAATTATCCCATACTCCTATGCCTAAACCCCTTAATTGCTGCTATAGCTGCCGGGAATACTGTTATTATTAAGCCCTCCGAGTTTGCTCCTGCCTCGAGTCTTTTTATAAAAAGGTTGGTAGAAAAAACATTTTCTTCTAGTGAGGTGGCTGTTGTCTTGGGCGACAAAGAGGGGGCTATTGAGCTATTAAAACACCCCTTTAACCACGTATTTTTTACCGGGAGCCCAGAAACGGGGGTCGCAGTAATGACTGCTGCCGCAAAACATCTTGCCGGCGTTACGTTAGAGTTGGGTGGAAAGTCTCCTGTAATAATAGACCAAACCGCAAACATAAAAGACGCTGCGTGGAAGCTGGCTTTTTATAAGTTTGCCAACGCTGGACAAACCTGCACCGCCCCTGATTATATTTTGTGTCACGAAAATAAAAAAGAGGCTTTAATTGCTGGGTTAAAAGAAAATTTTAACACTTTTTTTGATGGTAACAACACCAAACAATCAAAAGATTATTGTCAAATTGTAACCTATGCTCACTTTGACAGGCTTGAGGGGCATCTTAACAACGCAAAACAGCTGGGGGCCATAATAGAGGTTGGCGGCATTACAAGCAGGGACAATAAGTTTATTGCTCCAACCGTTTTATCTGGCGTGTCTTTAGATTCCACAATAATGAAAGAAGAAATATTTGGGCCTCTTATGCCAATTATTACCTACAAAACCTTAGGTGGGGCTATCAAATTTATAAACGAAAGAGAAAAACCTCTCGCTCTATACCTTTTTAGTAGTAAGAAAAAAAATCAAAAGAGGGTGTTGACAGAAACTTCGAGTGGCGCATTAGTGTTTAATGACTGTGTTATTCACCACACTAACCCCAACCTTCCTTTTGGGGGGATTAACAATAGTGGGCTTGGGAGCTATCATGGGAAATATGGTTTTGATGCTTTTTCGCACGAAAAGGCTGTTTTAAAAAGCAGTTCTTGGTCTCCGTTCAAGCTAATGCTTCCGCCCTATACCAACAGAAAACACTCTTTAGTTAATATGATAAAAAAACTTTCTTAGAAAGTTCGTTTCTGAAATCAATAACGGTATTTGCATACTTATCTGATCTGTTATATGTTCGGATGCTTCTCCAGGCTGGTGACCTAAAAGAAAAATTATAGTTATTTTTTGGGTAGCCATTTTCTGTTAAATAATAGGCAATACTTCCCAAAACATCTTCCCAGCTATATGGGTCTTTTGTGCCGTCCCGGTTATAGTCTATGGACAGGCGATTAAAGCTGGACGGAATAAATTGCCCATACCCAAACGCCCCAGCATAAGATCCTTGCAGCTCAAAAGGATTAATGTTTTGTTCTTTACTATATAGCAGTAACTCAAAAAGCTCCCTGGTTGCCCAAGAGGATCGTTTGGGTAGGCTTATTACTTGTGTGTATAAGGAGTTAAAAACAGAATATTCTGCATATCTTTTTCCATAGTTTGTTTCTATTCCAACTATTGCAACCAAAATGAGCGGGTCTATAGCAAACTCTAACATAATTTTGTTTAATAGCTCTTTGTTTTGAAAATAAAAGTCAACCCCACCGCTAAGCCTATCTTCTGTAACAAAAATTTTTCTGTACTGTTTGTAGGTTTTAATTTTTTCTGGCTTTCTGCTAAATCGCTCAAGAACTTCTGGTTCTTGTTTTAAAGACGGGTTTTCAAAAATTGCTCTAATCTCGTTAATACTGTAGTGGTCTTTAATTTTGGTTTCGTTAACAAGCCTGTTGAAGGCCTTATAGTTGTCTCCCGCTGTTTGCCCAACAAGCATGGAAAAACAAAAATAAATATATAGTGTTGTTTTAATGGTTAATTTCATCGTGTTCAATTTAATAACATTGTTAAACCGTTTATGCTAAATAATAAATTTTTATTACTAGCCGTTGCACTTCTTTCTGTTAGCTCTTCCGCGTGGGTAGTGCGTATCTTGCCCGACACAGATGCAGTCACTCTTGCTTTTTGGCGAATGCTGTTGGCGAGCGCCATGGTGTTCATTATTTCTTACAAAAATGTTTTGTCGTTTGTTCCCAATAAAAAAATGTTTTTAGCTGGAATTTTTTTGGGGGCTCACTTTGCCCTGTTTTTTAGAAGCATCCAACTCACCTCTATTGCAGAGGCGACCCTGCTTGGAACCACCGCACCAATATTTACAGAAATTTATGGTTTTGTCTTTCAAAAAAAATCTCCTGTGTTTGTGGTTGTTTTGGGGCTGTTTATTGCCTTTGTTGGTGCCGGCATTTTAGTAAGTCAAAGCTCTTTTAGCGAAACGGGCACGCTGGGGAACATCTTAGCAATTTTATGTTCAATTGCGATGGCTTTTGCTTTAATTGTTGGAAAAGATATTAGAAAAAGTGTTGGTGTGTTTGAATATACAAGGTGGTTGTTCTTTTTTGCGGCATGCACCCTTTTTGTTATTTCTTTGGTTGCTGGGGTTTCTGTGTTTTCTATTTCAACAGAAGAATTTCCTTGGTTTGTGTTCTTGGCGCTTGTCCCAACAATGATAGGGCATAATATTTTTTACTATCTTATTAAAACCCTTAGCACTACAACGGTTGCCGCTGTCCCACTAGGAGAGCCTGTGGTGTCTTCTTTGGGGGCCCTAGCCTTCTTTGGGGAGCCTATTGGGCTTGCGGTTCTTTTGGGTGGTGGAATTACCTTGTTTGGGATTTTTTTAGTGGTTCGCTTTGGTGATTAGTTAGTTATTTATCAGAAAGTCTTTCTTTCTTTTGTGCCGCTTCTCTTTTTTGCTGATTAAGCTCCATTTTGCGCAGTCGAACAGACATTGGTGTTATTTCGACAAGCTCGTCTTCTGATATAAATTCAATGGACTGGTCTAAAGATAGTTCTCTTGGGGGTCTCACGGTTACCGTGTTGTCAGAGCCGGAGCTTCTCATATTAGAAAGCTTTTTTTCTCTTGTAATGTTTAAAGAAAGATCGTTGGTTTTGTTTCTCTCGCCAATAACCATCCCGTCATAAACTTCTGTCCCAACGCTTACAAACAGCTCTCCCCTGTCTGCTGTGTTAACGCAGGCATATGTTGTAACTTTTCCGTGTCTGTCGGATATTAAGGCTCCCGTGTTTCTTTGCGGGATTCTTCCAAACCACGGGGCATATCCATCGAAAAGCTTATTCATTATTCCCGCACCCCTCGTGTCTGTAATAAACTGACTTCTAAAACCGATTAATCCGCGAGATGGTATAGAAAACTCTAGAGACGCTCTGCCAAAGCCGTGGTTTTGTAGGTTAATCATCCTCCCCTTTCTTGCAGAAAGCTTCTCTGTTAAAACCCCAATCTTGTCTTCTGGAACGTCCAGAAAAACTTTTTCCATTGGCTCCATAGTTTGGCCGTCCTCTTCGCGCGTAATCACTTTTGGCTTAGATACCATAAACTCGTATCCTTCTCTTCTCATGGTTTCAATTAAAACTGCCATCTGTAGTTCGCCTCTTCCGCGCACTTCATACGCATCAATTCTGTTTGTTTTTAAAACCTTCAGAGAAACATTTCTTAGTATTTCTTCTTCTAACCTGTCGTTGATATGTCTTGTGGTTAAATATTTTCCTTCTTTTCCAGCAAAAGGGCTGTTGTTAACATAAAACAACATTGAAACTGTCGGTTCGTCAATTTGAATTCTTGGTAGTGGCTCTGGATTTTCGTTTGAAGAAATGGTGTCCCCTACGGTAATGTTTTCCAGCCCTGCAACCGCAATAATATCTCCAGACTCTAGGCGGTCTACTTTAATTTTTTCCAACCCCTTAAACGTATATAGCGCAGAAAACTTGTGGCCTGTTGTAGTTTTTTTCTCCCCACAAAGCGCGTAGTTTTTGTTCATTTCTAGTATTCCGTTGTTTAGTCTCCCAACTGCAATCTGACCAACATATGGATCATAGTCTAGGTTGGTAATAAGAAACTGCGGTGTCTTGTTGTTGTCTGCAACTGGTCCCGAAATATTATCTAAAATAGCGTTAAAGAGTGGGTCTAGTGTTTTAGAGTCGCTCTCTAGGTCGACGTGTGCAATTCCTTCTTTGGCGTTGGTATAAATAATGGGAAACTCAATTTGTTCGTCGTTTGCATCAAGGTCAATAAATAGGTCATATACTTCGCTAACAACCTCTTGAATTCTTGCGTCAGATCTGTCAATTTTGTTAATCACTAAAACAATTGGAATATTTTTGTCGAGCGCCTTTTTCAAAACAAACCTTGTTTGTGGAAGGGGCCCTTCGCTTGCATCTACCAACAAAAGCGCTCCATCTACAAGGTTTAAACTTCTTTCAACTTCGCCCCCAAAGTCCGCGTGGCCCGGCGTATCCATAATATTAATTTTAATGTCTTTATAGTATACTGCCGTATTTTTTGCGGTAATAGTAATTCCTCTTTCTTTTTCAAGGTCCATCGAGTCCATAACTCGGTCTTGAATCTTTTGGTGGGCTTGAAAGGTTCCGCTTTGCTGTAGCATGCCGTCGACCAGGGTGGTTTTTCCGTGGTCTACGTGTGCTATAATAGCAATGTTTCTAAAATTGTTTTTTTTCATTTTTGTTTAATAATTTGGTTGGAATATAAAGCTAAATACTGCCTGGTCGCATATTTATTATGCCCTATATGTTATACGGCCATTGGGGCTTTAATGCTTTCCATGGGGTTGTAGCCTAAAAGTTGAAACTCTTTTGGCTTTGCTTTTATAGCCCCAGCTAAAGACTGAAGGTTTGGCATCAACAACTTTGGCGCGGGTTGTGGTTCGCGCTGAATTTGTTCTTTGGCCTGTTTAAAGTGGTTTTGATAAATATGGCAATCTCCGCCAGTCCAAATAAAATCTCCAGGCTTCAGCCTTAACAGTTTAGCCACAATACACGTTAGCAGGCTGTACGACGCAATATTAAAAGGAACGCCCAAAAACATATCTGCGCTGCGCTGATACAGCTGACAGTTTAATTCTTTGTCTTGTACGTGAAACTGAAACAGGGTGTGGCATGGGGGTAGCGCCATTTTGTCAACTTCGCCAGCATTCCACGCACTTACAATGTGCCGCCTACTATGTGGGTCTGTAGAGATGTTTTTTATAACTTCTGCAATTTGATCTGTGTGGTGATTTTTGTCTGACCAGCTGCGCCACTGTCTACCATATACGGGGCCCAACTCTTTAACCGTCTCTGTGTTTGTATAGCCCAAGTCTTTCCCTTGGCGGTCTGCGTTCGCGGTCCAAATAGTTTTTTTCCCTATAAGGTTTTCTCTGGTCGTTCCGTGGTGGATTTCGGCAAGCCTGCGTTCGTCTGTACTGCCCTCTAAAAACCAAAGCAGTTCGCTTACCACGCTGCGCCATGCAAGCTTTTTTGTGGTAACAGCAGGAAAGCTGTCTCGCAAGTTAAAGCGCATTTGATATCCAAATATGCCTCGAGTGCCAACCCCCGTCCTATCCTCGCGATCTTTCCCGGTCTCTAAAATATGTTCAAGCGCGTCAAGATATTGTTTCATTTTTTTCCCTTTTTTTCCAAATTTGAAACTCAACTAGGCCGTGATCTTCTGTCCAAACCCTTTCAAACAACGCCTCAATTTTTTCTAGTGGTAAAAATGTGTCACAGAAATATTCGCCTGAAATACGGCTTAAATAAAACTCGTCAATAATGTCTAGCGTTTGTTCAACGATGTTGGGGCCGCCAATAATCCAGGTGATCATATTTTCGTTTTTTTGTGCAAGGTTTTGTATTTTGTCTCTTAGGTTTCCCTGTACATATTTGTGTGCGCCCGGATAGTCGTCTTTGCGTGTAGTTACTAGGATGTTTGTTCGGTTCGGTAGGGGTCCGGACATGGTTGGGTCTTCCCACGTGGTTGAGCCCATTACAACAATGTTGTCTTCTGTGTTGTCTTTAAACCACTTTAAGTCTTTCGGGTTTTTTGGCCAGGGCATTGTCCCCGCCTTACTTACTCCTCCAAGATCATCGCACGCTAATATTGCCTTAATCATTAGTTTCTACCCACAAAACGTGTTACTGTTTTTTGATTGGTGTTCCTTCTTTGTCTATAGACCCCGCCGCAACCTGATATATATCGTTAAAAGAAATATATTTTTTAATGGCCTTATTAACCTGGTCTAGGGTAACGCCGCCCACTTTTCCGGGATAGTTATCTACATAAGAAAGGTCTCCCCAAACACTAACTGCGCTTAGAATTCCACTTGAAAGGCCGTATGTTGTGTCAAAACCAACTTGATAAGACCCCATTAGTGTGGATTTTGTTATATCAACCTCGGCTTGTGTTACGCCCCCTTCTGCCCATTTTTTAATTTCTCTTAGTGTTGCCTTTTCTCCTTTTGCTAACAGCTCTGGCGCAAAAGTTCCTCCAACCATCCAATAGCCGTCGTTACTATTATCAAAGCCTGTTATAGTTGAGTTGATTCCATATGTTAGCCCCTCTTTTACCCTAACGGTTTGCATTAGTCTTGCTGAAAAGTTTCCTCCCAATATGTGAGATGCAACAATAAGGGGCATATAGTCTTCATGAAACCTGTTAATTCCTAAAGGAATTCCGACAACAAAGTCTGTGCTTGTTTTGTCTTCCATTGTAACGTATGCTTTTTCCCCAAGCTTTTTTCCTTTTTGGGTTTCAAGTTTTTTTGAAAGAGGGGAATTTTTCCAAGCCCCAAACTCTTTTTTAATTGTATTAGAAAGTTGTTCGTGATCAACGTCTCCAACGGCAACAATAACCATTCCGCCCTTACCGTAGTTTTGTTTGTGAAAGGCTTTTAAGTCTTCTGTTGTGGTTTTATTAATATCTTCAATGGACTTGTCGTTGTCTTGTGGTGCGTTTTGATGCCCGCTCGGATAAAGGCTGGTTAACATATTATTAACTGCTCTTCCCCTTGTGTTTTCTTTTCTTTTTTTATAGTTCGTGACCATTCTTTTTTTGATTTTTTCTAAATCCTCTTTGTTGAAGGCCGGAGACTGTAGTTGCTCTGATAATAATCCAAAAACCATCTCTAGGTCATTTGAAAGAAATTTTGCAGAAAAACCAGCGTTAGACTTTCCATTAGAAATGTTTAGTCTTGCTCCCACCTTTTCTAGTTGGTTGCTAATTTCAAACTTTGTTTGTTTTGTAGTTCCTTGATCCAACATAGAAGAAACCAAGTCTGGAACCCTTGAGTTGTTGTCGTCTGCATAAATATCTCCACCCATAAAGCTTCCGTTTATTGTAACCACACCAGACCCTCTTTTAAGCGTTAATAGTCTTATCCCCTCGACGGGCTCAGAATCAACAACCTGTCCAGCTAAACCGCCCTGGTCTTCTTTTGAAAAATATTGTTTTTTCATTTCTACTAGTTCTTTTGCGCTAGTCGCGGGTTTTCTCTCAGCCTGAGACCCTGAAATCTCTGGTATAAAATATCCCACAGTGCTTAAGTCTTCTAAAAAATACTTATTAACAATTTCTTTTATTGACTCAGCTGTCACCGAGTTAATAAGATCTTCATATCTTGTATACAATGTCCAGTCACCAGACGCTATTGCTTCGTTTAAGCTTCCCGCAACAGCCATGCTTCCGTCTTGTCTAAATTTCATTGATGCAACAAGTTGCGCCTTTGCTTTAGAAACTTCTTCGTCGGTAACTCCGCCTTTTTTAATGCTTTCATATTCTGCAACAAGGGCGTCTTCAACCGCCTTGTGCTCTACGCCAGGAGCGAGGTTTGCATATACCGCAAACAAGCCCGGATCTTTAAACAAGGAATCCCAAATAAAGATACTTGTTGTTAATCCCTTATCTGTAATGTTTTTATAAAATCTGCTATTTTTCCCAGAAGAAAGAATTGAGGATAACACAATAAATGATGCCGCATCTTCATGTGTAGCTGACGGGCTCTTGTGTGCTAGCCCAACAATGCCTTGTTGTCCCGCTCTTTTTAGCGTAACCGTTCTTTGGCCTTCTTGTGCCGGTTCTGTTGTATATACTTGGGGTATTTCTTTTGTGCTTTTTCTAATTCTGCCAAAATATTTTTTAATCATTGCTAAGGCTTCTCCGGTTTTAAAATCTCCAACCACCGTTGCTGTTGCATTATTTGGCCAATAAAAGGTGTCATAAAACGCTTTTAACCTTTCTATGGAAACGTTTTCTATGTCTGCCTTCCAGCCAATTGTTGAGTGGTGATATGGGTGGGCGTGGTATGCCGTTGCCCATATATGTTCATCTAAAACGCCCGAAGGGTTATTTTGCCCTCTTTCAAATTCGTTCCTAACCACCGTCATCTCAGACTGCCTGTCTTCTTCTTTAATGTATGCATTTCTCATTCTGTCTGCCTCAATCTCTATTGCGGTTTCTAGCTCTGAGCTTGGTAGGGTTTCATAGTAGTTTGTTCTGTCTAGCCAAGTTGTTGCGTTCATTCTTGCGCCCAAGGATTGGAGAATTTGGAAAACAGAGTTACCCTTGTCTGTATTAAACTTATTAGAGCCCTTAAACATAAGGTGTTCTAATAGGTGTGTTGATCCTGTATATCCTATGGCCTCGTTTCTCGACCCAACCTCATATGTTACCATAAAGGTTGCTACTGGAGCGCTGTGGTCTTCTTTTAACAAAACCTTTAATCCGTTTGATGTCATATGGTATTCTTTAATACCTCCAGATTCTTTAATATATTCAAATCCATAATGTTTTTCTTGAGACATTGCCGCTCCTACAATTAATAATAATATTAATGTTATTTTTTTCATTTTTTACCTGCCTGTGTGTCTTGTATTTTTCTAAAAACCCAAAAACGCTTTCTTTTTATCTCCACGGAATAAACCTTGGGACCTCTCTCATATAATCTACATAGTCTTGTCCAAAAATACCAACAAGGTATTCTTCTTCTCTTACCACCAACTTAGACCACAAAAAATGGTAGATGGGAACAAATAATAATAATAAAAAAGACCTGTAGTTAAAAGCAAAAATTATTGGGAAATGATATATTATTGTTGTATAAACTGGGTGTCTAATAAGGGCGTATATTCCTTTTTTAGAAAGGGTTCTTCCCCTGTCTTTTGGTGGTAAGCTAAATAAAATCCAAATTAAAATAATTAAAAGCTCTATTAGCGTAAGCGCCATTAAAATTGTTATCCACTTGTCTGACATTCCCATTTTAACGAAGTCAAGCCGAGCGTCTATACCTAAAACCAAAAATGTGGTAACTCCCGTAACTAGGGCGCCAGTCGGCCCCACGTTCCAAAGTCTATCGTGGTGTTTTGGGTCAAACCATTTTTTTAAATCAAGCACTGGCTTCTCTTTCTCCAAAAATTGCTGTTCCAATCCTAACCATTGTTGACCCACATGAAACGCCTAACAAAAAATCTCCACTCATCCCCATAGACAGTTCTGTCATTTTTTGTTTTGGTAACAGCTTATTATTAATTGTTATAAAAAGTTCTGCAAGAAGCTTAAAGGCTGTCTCTTTTTCTTTTTTATTTATGCTTGTTGGTCCTATGGTCATTAAACCCTCAACCTTGATGCCGGAAAAATCAAAACATCTTAAAATTCCTCTTATGTCATGTCGACTAAACCCGCCTTTAGCGCTTTCGCCGCTAGTATTAACCTGAATAAGAACCCTTTGTTTTGTTTTTGTGGCGGTCGCCGCTTTTGATATTTTTTTTGCTAATTTTGTGGAGCCCACAGAGTCTATTGTGTCAAAAAGTTGTATTGCTTTATTTATTTTATTTGACTGTAGCCTTCCAATGAGTCTTTTCTCTATGTTTTTTATTTTTGGAATGTCTTTAAACTTTTGTTCTGCTTCTTGAACTCTGTTTTCCCCAATTGAAACAACTCCCCCGGCTATCGCCGTGGAAACTTCTTCTGGAGATCTTTTTTTTGTAACGGCAACCAGCTTAACGTTTTGATTGAGAGCTTTTGTTTTGTCTATTTGCTTTTTAACCGTCTTCAGGTTCTGGCTTGTTTGTTGGTTCATCTGGGCTTTTTTCTTCGTCTGATATAATTCTTGTAATAGAAGACACCTTAGTTCCTGCACCAAGCTTAATAAGCCTAACGCCCTGCGTTGCTCTTCCGATGGCTCTTATTTGTGAAACGGGGAGTCGAATTAAAACACCTTGGTTGGTAATAATCATTAGGTCGTCTGTTCCAACAACTTCTTTAATTGTTATCATTTTACCAACCTTCTCTGTTGTCCTCATTGTAAGAACACCTTTACCGCCTCTTTTTTGTGCGCGGTATTGTGCAATTTCTGTTCTTTTCCCAAAACCGTTTTCCGTTGCGACTAAAACAGTTCCTTCTCTTTTAATTAATAACATTCCAACAACTTTATCATCTTCTGTGCTTAGAGTAATTCCTTTTACTCCCATTGTTTTTCTTCCGCTGGCCCTAATTTGTTCTTCAGAAAACCTTATGGCCTTTCCATTTCTCGTTCCCAATAAAATATCGTTTTCTCCGGTAGAAACCCTTGCCTCAATAAGGCTGTCTCCATCTCTAATTTCTACAGCATATATTCCTTTTTTTCTTGGGTTTGAATATGCAGAAAGTTTTGTTTTTTTAACAATCCCTTTTTCTGTTGCCATAACAACAAAGTGATCGTCGTGGAAGTGGTTTTGTTTTACCCCAATAAAGGCACTTACTTTTTCATCTACCTCACAACCTATAAGATTAACAATTGCTCTTCCTTTTGCTGCTCTTCCGCCCTCCGGAATATCATAAACCTTAACCCAATAACATTTTCCTTTGTCTGTAAAAAATAAAATATAGCTGTGTGTGTTTTCTACAAACAAGTGTTCTGTAAAGTCTTCCTCTCTAGACGTTTGTCCTTGAACGCCCCTTCCGCCTCTTCTTTGGCTTCTGTATGTACTAACACTCGTTCTTTTAATATATTGGTTGTGTGTTATAGTTAAAACCATATCCTCTTCTTTTATAAGTTCTTCCATTGCAAAGTTTGGTGCTTTGTCTATTATTTCAGTTCTTCTCTCTTCTCCATATTTTTCTTTTATTTCAAGAAGCTCTTCTGTAATAATTTGTAGTCTTTTTGATTTGCTGTCTAAAATACTCTTTAGCTCTATCATATATTTAATAATTTCTTTGTACTCGGATAGAATTTTTTCTGTTTCTAGTCCTGTCAGTCTTTGTAGTTTCATATCTAAAATAGCCTGTGCTTGTTTTTCGGATAAACTAAAACTGCTTATTAGTCCAGCTTTTGCAGTTTCTGGATCTTTGCTTGTTTTAATTGTTTCAAGAACTTTATCTATGTTGTCTAGGGCAATTTTTAAGCCTTCTAATATATGTGCTCTGGCTTCAGCTTTTCTTAAATCAAATTCTGTTCTTTTTACAACAACGTCTTGTCTAAAAACAAGAAAAACTTCTAACAACTCCTTTAAAGACATAACCTTTGGCGCTCCATCTACTAGTGCAAGCAAAATAATTCCAAACGTGTCTTGAAGTTGTGTTTGTTTATATAATTGGTTTAAAATAACTTCGGGAACGGCGTCTCTTTTTATTTCAATAACCACTCTCATTCCATCCTTGTCCGACTCGTCTCTAAGTTCGGCAATGCCTTCTATTTTTTTATCTCTAGCTAAAAAGGCTATTTTTTCAATCAAATTTGCTTTATTAACTTGAAATGGAAGCTCTGTTATAATAAGGGCGTCTCTTCCTTTACTGTTTGGTTCAACGTGGGCTGTGCCCCTCATTTTAACCTTACCTCTTCCTGTTTCATATGCGCTTTTTATGCCATCAAAACCAAGTGCCTTTCCAGCTGTTGGAAAGTCTGGTCCTTTTATATGTTTCATCAAGTCTTCTATATTACAGTCTGGATTTTCTATAACCTCTATTAAACCACTAATAACTTCTGATAAATTGTGTGGTGGAATTTTTGTTGCCATACCAACGGCAATACCTTCGGACCCATTAACTAAAAGATTTGGAAAAACCGCCGGAAGAACGGTTGGTTCTTTTAATGTTTCATCAAAATTGTTTGTCCAAGCAACTGTTTCTTTGTCAAGATCTCTTAAAAGTTCTCCTCCAATTTTAGACATTCTTGACTCTGTGTATCTCATTGCCGCAGCCCTATCTCCATCAACTGAGCCAAAGTTTCCTTGACCTTGAACTAGTTGGTGTCTCATAGAAAATTCCTGCGCCATTCTAACCATAGCATCATATATGGAACTATCTCCGTGTGGATGATATTTACCCAGAACATCCCCAACAACTCTGGCAGATTTTTTATATGGTTTATTGTGATAACAGCCCAGATCATTCATTCCAAAAAGTATTCTTCTGTGAACTGGCTTTAGCCCATCTCTTGCGTCCGGAAGAGCCCTGGCCGTAATTACCGACATTGAATAATTTAGGTAACTTTCTTCTAGCTCCGACAAAAGTTGTTTCTCTAATATATTGTCTCTTCCTATATCCATTTTTATATATCTATGTTTGTAGCAAACTTAGCTTTTTCTGTTATAAATTTTCTTCTATGTTCTACTTCTGTTCCCATTAATTCTCTAAATCTAACGTTTGTTTCTTCTTCTTGAATATGATCAACCGTTACCTGTAACAACGTTCTTGTTTCTGCATTCATTGTAGTGTCCCAAAGTTGTTCCGCGTTCATTTCTCCAAGACCTTTATACCTCTGTATGTTTATTTTTGCTTTTTCATTTTCAGATTCAAGTCTTTGAATTACAACATCTCTTTCTGCATCTGTATAAGCATATCTTTCTTTGCGTCCTTGTTTAATTTTATAAAGTGGTGGCATTGCCATATATACAAAACCTCCCTGAACAAGGCTTTTCATTTTTCTCCAAAAGAATGTTAATAACAGGGTTCTTATATGACTACCGTCTACATCAGCATCTGTCATAATAACAACCTTGTGATACCTTAATTTTTCTGGATTAAAGCTGTGTGGATCGTCTTCGTCTTCTCCAAAACCACACCCAAGTGCCGTAATAATTGATTGAATTTCATTATTAGCTAAAAGTTTGTCCTCTCTGGCTTTTTCAGAATTAATAACTTTTCCTCTTAGTGGTAATATTGCTTGAGTTCTTCTATCTCTTCCTTGTTTTGCTGTTCCGCCGGCAGAATCTCCCTCAACTAAAAAAATTTCACACTGCATAGGGTCTTTATTTGAACAGTCTGCCAATTTTCCTGGAAGGGTTGTTGATCCTAATCCAGATTTTTTTCTAACCAATTCTCTTGCTTTTTTTGCTGCAATTCGTGCCCTGGCCGCCTCTGCAGCCTTTTCAATGATTCTCTTACCAATCTTAGGATTTTGTTCTAAAAACGCCTGTATGCCATCATAAACAACGTTATCTACTAATCCCTTAACTTCTCCATTTCCAAGTTTTGTCTTTGTTTGACCTTCAAATTGTGGTTCTTGAACTTTGATAGAAAGAACCGCTGTTAAACCTTCTCTAAAATCGTCACCAGAAAGACTAAATTTTTCATTCTTTTTTGTTTTAATTAAATCATTTTTATTGGCATAACTATTTAAAGCTCTTGTTAGTGCGGATCTAAAGCCGGAAAGATGTGTTCCTCCTTCTATTGTATTAATATTGTTTACAAAAGAAAATATATTATTATTATAATTTGTGCTATATCTAAGAGCTAAATCAACGGGAACCTCAATATTATCTTTTGAAACAATAATAATTTCATTATGAATAAGATCTTCTTCTCCATCTAAATATTTAACAAAATCAGATAATCCTCCTGGAAAACAATATTCAACTGAAGTTTCTTCTATTTCATTTTTTAATACTATAGATAAATTTTTATTTAAATAGGCTAATTCTTTTAGTCTTCCTTTTATTGTATCTTCTTCAAATCCTCTGTGGGTAAAAACAGAGTGATCTGGTTTAAAAGTTATAGTAGTTCCTCTTTTTGAACTCTTACCAACTTTTTCTAAGGAAGTTGTGGCTTTTCCTATTTTATATTCTTGTTTATAGTGAAATCCATCTCTATATACTTCTGCAATAAGATGTTCAGAAAGAGCATTTACAACAGAAACACCTACACCATGAAGACCTCCTGAAACCTTATATGTGTTTTTATCAAATTTTCCACCAGCATGTAAAATTGTCATAACAACCTCTAGTGCCGGTTTTCCCTCTTCTTTATGAATTTCAACGGGAATTCCTCTTCCATTATCTTCTATAGAAATTGTTCCATCTATTTTAATGGTTACAATTATTTCATTACAAAAACCTGCTAAAGCTTCATCAATACTATTATCAATAACCTCATTTACAAGATGATGATAACCTCTTTTACCAACATCTCCAATATACATAGCTGGTCTTTTTCTAACAGCTTCTAAGCCTTTTAATACAGATATTTTATCTGCACCATAATTATTTTTATTACTCATTTATTCTCACGGGCATTAATAAAATTGTTGTTTTTTGATCACTTTCTTTTGGTAAAAAAAGAGTTGCTGAACTTGCATCTTTAAATGTAAAAAAAATTTCTTCTGATGGATATTTTGCAACAGCTTCTTTTAAATATAAAGCATTAAAGCCTATAGATAACTCTTCTCCTTTATATTCTGCAGATTTTAATGGAGCATAAACAGTTTTACTTTCTGATTGGTTAACACTTTTGAAATAAACCTTACCTTCTGAAAAATTTAAAGATATTTGATTTGTATTTTTATTTGTAGCAATAGATGCTGCTTTTATATTATTTAACATTTCTGTTTTTTGTGCAGTTAATTCTTCTGAATTATTTTCTGGAATTACCGCATTATAGTTTGGAAATTTTTCATCTATTATTTTAGAATAATATATATCTTTTCCATTATTAGAAAAAACGTGATCTTCACTAAAAATTAAAGATGTTTCATTTTTTCCTTCAAGAAAAGTATTTAATATATTTAAATATTTTTTTGGAATAATATATCCTTTTTGAATATTTGTTTCATTTTGTCTTGTAATTTTTACCAATCTATGTCCATCAGTTGCAACAAAATCTATTTTATCTTCAGAAAAATTAAAATAAGCTCCATTAAGGGCTGGTTTTGTAGGTTCAGCATTAATTGCATATAATAAAGACCCAATAATATTTTTTAATTTATTTGTTTCAATTGTAAAAAGAGCTTCGTGTTTATTTTCTGGAATTTTTGGATATTCTTGAAAAGGAACTGTTGGAATATCAAAAGAAATACCTTTTTCTGATTTTATATTTATATGTGGACCTGCAATATCTATATCAACTCTACCTTCATCAATTACAGAAATAATATCATTAACTTCAGATGTTGGAAATAACCCCTCCCCAATTGTATTAACAGATGCAGTAATTTGTGTTTTAATTCCAACTTCCATATCTGTTGAATGTAAAGTAACTCCATGGGCTCCAGAAGATATATAAGTATAATTGACTAAAGGATTTTGAGATTTTATTTGAGTAGTTTTTGTTAATTTTGAAAAAGCGGCTTGAAGTTCTTTTTTTGTGGTTGAAATGTTCATAATTAGCTATCAATTATAAAAAGATAGTTAGGTTTTAACAAGTCTTAATTAGGTATACCTTACATTGCCTAATTAAAAGAAAATTGATTTTTAACCTATTTTAAAGAGGTTTCTCTCTAAAAAAGATTATTATTATTAAATACTTATATATATAAAAATTAACACTAATAATAATCACCTTAATATGTTAATAACTATAGTTTTCAAAATGTATTATAGAGATAAAAAGAAAAATAATATTTATTAACAAAAAAGATAATTTATTGTTAATAAGATGTTGAAAAATAATTTTTAATATTTAAAAGTATTAATTAGTTATTTGTGGATAAGTAAGTGGATTTCTTTTTATATAAAATTTATTTTTTATTTCTTTAATCCAACTTGAGTACCAATCCAATTTTTTTTGGTTTAATGCCATTTGTTCTAGGTCTAACCAATTTTTTTCTAAACTTGGTGGACCACCATCTATTTTTTCATCAACCCAAATAATATGATATCCAAATTGAGTTAAAACTGGAGCACTTGGAGTATTAAGATCTACATTTTTAATTATATTTATTAATTCTTTAATTTGATATTGTTCTAAGTTTATCATACCCATATAACCACCCTTTGGGCCACTTGTTGTATCATCTGAAAATTCTTTTACTTTTAATATAAAATCTTCTTTATTTTTTATTTCTTTGACGATAGAAGCTGTTTTTTTATAGGTTAAATTTTTATCTTCTTCTGAAATATTAATACTAATTAATATATGTCTAGCACTTACTTTTTCACCACTTCTTTTCAAAACTTCAATTAAATGATATCCAAATTGAGTTTTTACTGGTTCACTTAAAATATTAAGATCCATAGTAAATGCAACTTTATCAAATTCTTGTACAAAAGTTCCTCTTGGAACAAACCCTAAATTACCCCCACTATCTTTAGAACCAAGATCTTCTGAATATTTTTTTGCTGCGTCTTCAAATGAAAGACCAAGAATAATTTCTTCTCTAATTTTTTTTGTTTTTAATAGAGCTTTTTTTGAAGATTCTTCAGAGGGTTTAATTTCAAGTAAAAGGTGTCTTGTTTTATATAGGGTTGGAAAAGGATCAATACTATCTTTATATGTATTATAAAAATTAATAATTTCTCCTCTTGTTATAGAAATTCCAGTAGTCAAACTTGTTGTATATTTTTCTGCTAAAAGTTTTCCTTTCATATCATCCCTATAAGCCCTTTTAAAATCTGAAATTTTTCTTCCCAAAGCTAATTCAGCTTCTTCTTTTCCCCCTGCTTGAGTAATAATATTTTCTATTTGTTTTTCAAGAGCTCTATCAACATCTCTGTCTAAAACTTCAACAGAATCTACTTCAGCCATTTTTATAATAACTAATTGTTCTATCATACTTTCAGACGATTTTAAAAGAATATCCTTATATTTTTCTGGATCAGTACTAGGATTTATTTGTTGTTGTGCCGCAATAGCATTTGCCGCCAAAACAATATCGCTTAAAAGAACAATTTTTCCTTCAACAACAGCAGAAATGCGATCAAGAAGAATTTCCTCCTGAGCAAAAGAAAAATTTAATAATAATATTAATAATAATTTTTTAATTTTTATCTCCAACTTTTTGTTTCACGTGAAACGAACGCTTTAAATATACTAATAAAATAGATATATCTGTTGGTCTAATACCCGGAATTCTTTGTGCCTGACCAACCGTCTCAGGTAAAACAGATAAAAGCTTTTCTCTTCCCTCATTTGAAATACTTTTTATTTTTTTATAACTAAAATTTTTAGGAATTAACATTTCTTCATATATTTTTAGTTTTTCAATTTCCTCTTTTTGTCTATCTATATAACCACCATATTTAATAATTGTTTCCGCCTCAAATAAAATTTCTTCAAAATAAAGAGGAAAATCCTTTTTAATATTTTTTAAGAGAGGAATATTAAAATTTTTTATTTTTACAGAAGGCCTTTTTAATAGTTGAGATATTTTTACCGGTTCAGAAATTTTTCTTTCTCCCAAAGAAGACAAGGTATTATTAATTTCTTTTGGAGATATATTTTCTTTTTCTAAATAAGACACAATTTCAGAAGTTTTATTATTTTTTTTATTTAAATCAGTTAAAAGGCTTTTATCTAAAAGATTAAGATCTTTTGAATATTGTAAAAGCCTTTTGTCTGCATTCGAAGCTCTTAGTTGAAGCCTATATTCCGCCCGAGAGGTAAACATTCTATAGGGTTCGTTTGTGTCTTTTAAAACTAGGTCATCAATAAGAACACCAATATAAGCATCATTTCTTTTTAAGAGGAGGGGAGACCCACCCAATATTTTTTGTGAGGCATTAATTCCGGCCAATAAACCCTGAGAAGATGCTTCCTCATAACCAGAAGTACCATTTATTTGTCCCGCAAGAAAAAGACCAGAAATACCCTTTGTTTCTAGGGTTGTTTTTAATTGAGAAGGAAAAAAGAAATCATATTCTATTGCATATCCGGGTCTTAAAAATTCTACAAGCTCTAAACCTTTAACGGTTTGTAAACAACTTAATTGAATCTCCTCAGGCAAGCTTGTTGAAAAGCCATTAACATATATTTGTTTTGATTGTGTCCACTCTGGTTCTAGTTGTAATATATGACTTGGGTTTTGAGAAAATTTATAAACCTTATCCTCTATAGATGGACAATATCTTGGCCCGGTTGCCATAGTTTTTCCTGAATACATAGCAGATTTTGACAAATTTTTTAATATAAGATTGTGAGTTTTTTCGTTTGTTTTAAAAGAAAAGCAAGGCTCATCTTTTGGAAAAAAAGCGCCAGTTTTATAAGAGAGAGCTTTTGGTTTTTTATCCCCATATCCCGCTAAACCAAGAGACCAATTAACAGAGGATTTTTTTATTCGGGGCGGCGTTCCCGTTTTTAGTCTCCCAGCTTTAAAACCAAGAGAAGACAAAGATTCTGTAATTCCTTCAGATCTTTTTTCATTGAGCCTACCGGCCTTAATTTTTTCTTCACCAATATGTATTAAACCATTTAAAAAGGTTCCACAAGTTAAAATGGCACCACGACAAAAAAGCTCAAAACCGTCCGAAAAAATAACCGAGGAAATAGACCCACCAACCTCTTTTATTTTAACAACTTCACCCTCAACAACCTTAAGACCAACAGACTTTATATAATCTTGAGCAACCTGTTCGTATTTAAGTTTATCTATTTGAGATCGGGGAGACCAAACGGACCTACCCTTTGAAAGGTTTAAGGTTTTGCTTTGGAGGGTTGCTTGATCTGCAAAAAATCCCATAACACCACCCAAAACATCTAATTCACGAACCATTTGCCCCTTTGCTAAACCCCCAATTGCCGGATTACAAGACATTCTCCCTATTGCTAGAGCATCCATAGAAACCAAAACAACATCTACTCCCAACCTATGTGCAATAAGAGAAGCTTCAATTCCGGCATGTCCACCCCCAACAACAACTAAATCACAACTATTTTTTTGTTGTTTCACGTGAAACTACTTTCCAACACAAAACGAAGAAAAAATATGGTCTAACACATCATCTTTTGTTGTTTTGTTTGTTATTTCATCTAAAAAAGAAAGAGAAAAATTTAAATCTTCCACAACAAGCTCCAACTCTCTTGATTTTTGTAGAGATTTTTTTGCAATATTTAAATGTTTTATAGTGTTTTCTAAACAAGAAGACTGTCTTTGAGAAGTTATAATAAAATTAATATCAGAAAACCCAGAAGAAACCCTTTTTAATATGAGTTTTTTCAGAGATAAAATATTTTCATTTTTAAGAGCAGAAATAGATATGTCATAATCGCGGCCACCCTTTTTTATATCTTTTTTGTTAAAAATATAAAGAACGTTCTTGTTTTCTTCCGGTAAAACAGACCCAGGGGCCCCGAGATATAATACCAGGTCAGCAGAAGCAATTTCTTCATTGCTTTTTTTTACACCAATTTTTTCAACACGACCCTTTGTTTTTCTAATACCAGCCGTATCTTTTAATGTAAAAGGAACTCCGTCGATATTAATTGTATTTTCTAAAACATCTCTTGTGGTCCCTGCAATATCACTAACAATAGCACGATCCTTTTTTAATAAAACATTAAACAGTGTTGATTTTCCGGCGTTGGTTGGCCCGGCAAGAACCACACTTGCCCCAGAGGTTAGAACGTCTACAGATTTAAAATTTTCTATTGCAGAAGACAGGGTTTTTGTACAAAATTCAACCGCTAAAATAGAATCAGAAACAAGGGTTGGTTGAAGGTCTTCCTCAGAAATATCCAAATTAAATTCAATTTGGCCAATAATAGAAATAATTTTATTTTTAACCGACATAATATTTTTAAGCAAGGACCCCTTAAGGTTTTTATAGCTTAACTTAACCCCCAAAATAGACTTTGAAGAAATAAGGGACGCAACAGATTCTACCTGAGACACATCCAGCTTGTTGTTTATATAGGCTCTTTTTGTAAATTCTCCGCCCAAAGCAACCTCTGCACCAAAAGAACAACACAAGGCGACGGTTTTTTGTATAATAACGGGGTTTCCGTGTAGGTTTATTTCCACCAGGTTTTCTCCGGTATAGGTGTTGGGAGCAAAAAGAAAATTAATAATAGCCTCATCAAAGACAGATCCATCTACATCAACGAGAGCACAAAGAGATGGAGAATTATGTTTTTTTGTTTTAATTGGGGCGGCCAATAAAGAGGAGGCTATCTGATGTGATTTCTTTCCAGAGAGACGAACAACAGCAATTCCGCTAGACCCAAAAGGGGTTGAACACGCAACTACGGTGCCCATGTTTTTTAGACGAGGGGAACTACCCCCGGTCAAGCCTCTTTGTTAATTATTTTTTGTTGGGCTATTTGCATAAGATTAAAACACAAATAATAAAGATTTAACCCAGAAGGAAATCCATAAAAAAGAAAAAACATCATCCCAGGAAACATGTATTTCATCATTTTTTGTGTAGCCGCTTGAGCAGGGTCTCCTCCCGATGACGGTGAAACTGCACTTGCCTGCATTGTATAGTACATAGACGCAGCCATTAAAAATGGCAACACATTAAAGGGTATTTCTCCAAACATAAACAATGTGTCTGCAGCAGAAAGGTCTTTAATCCAAAAAACAAAAGACTCCCCCCTAAACTCAATTGTATTTCTAAACACCATAAACACAGACATTAGAATGGGCATTTGTACTAACATAGGCAAGCACCCAGCAAGGGGGTTGATTTTGTTTTCTTTAAAAAGGGCTGCAATTTTTTGTTGTTGAAGAGTGGGGTTGTTTTTGTACTTAATTTTTATATCATTTAATATAGGGTTTATTTCTTGCATCTTTTTTGAAGACCTCAGCTGTTTAGCCATTAGTGGGTATGTAACCGTTTTAATGAGTATTGCAAAAAGAATTACCACAACACCATAATTTGGTATTAGGCCGTATATAAAAATCATAATACTATAAACCAACCAAGAAACAGAAGACAACCACTGCCAACCAAGTATTTTTTCCTCAATACCAACACCGAGGTCACTAATTTCTCCATACTCTAAAGGACCAACGAACAAAACGGTTTTTTCAAAGTTTATGTCCTGGCTTGTTATAATATCAACAGCAATTCTGTCCCCAGAAGAGTATTTAGAAAGCTCCACAAAGTCTGTTTTTTGTGGAACAAAAAATATACCAAAATACTTTGTTCTATAGCCCGCAAAATCAGCATGACCAGTATATTGTTTTGAAGAACGCTCTATTGTGCCAGAAGATCCGCTAAAAAACCCAGAAGACCCGGCTCGATAAGATTCTATGTTGCCCCCCTGGCCCACCAAACCCTCAAGAAACATTGCATCCTGAGACGGCTCTGTAAGAGGAAGACCACCGAACCAGTCCAACCTAAACTTTCCATCTAAAATATTTTCCCTTATATTTCTAAGGTTTGTGTTAACAACCACCGTATAACTATCATAAAAAAATGTAAGGTCTTTTTGAACGGTTTCATTATTAATCCGAAAAACATAAGACAGTGTTGTTGTTGGATTTTCTTCGCTAAGAACAACAGAGAATTTTTTTTCATCAAGGTCGCTTAATTCGCCCCAAAAGTTATCCAAAAACACCTCTTCGCCAAACTGGTTAATATAAGAAACCAAAAGGTTGTTTTTGTTTTCTTGATCTATAAGGTTAAGAGTCTCTTCGTCTTTTTTAAGGTGTTTTTTAACTAAAAAAGAATCAAAAGAACCACCGTTTTTATTGCTAACCCCCGCCGTAAAAAGAGGGGTTTCAACAGTAAATATGTTTTTTAAAATAGAGAGGGGAGGGCTGGCCTGTTTTGATATCACCACTTCTTTTTTGTTCTCATTTTTAACAACGGTTTCTTGAAGGGGAAAACCCTCTTCTTTTTTTGAGGGCTCTGGTGAAATAATATCAAGATATGTTGGCCAAAACAGTAGGATTGCTCCGATTAAAATAAAACCAATGAGCGTTTTTTGATTCATGCTACGAAGAAACAGTTAGTTTTTTGCGACCCTTTTTTCTTCTCGCGGCCAAAACTCTTTTTCCGCCCACGCTAGAGTTTCTTTCCATAAAGCCGTGCTTGTTTTTTCTTTTCCTATTACTAGGTTGGTATGTTCTTTTCATAATGCTTTGTTGCCGAAATATAGCCTAATATTCTTGTTTGTGAAACAATAAAAACTATTGCCAAAAACAGCAAAAAGAAAGAAAAGTTCTGGTTATAGGTAAAAAAGAATGTTAACCTAATAGAGTAGAGTTTATTTTTTTTGTTAATAACTTGTGGATAACTATGGACTATAAAAAAATTTGGAAAAAAACAAAAAAGAGCCTAAAAGAGGTTCTTCCCGATCACGGCTACGAGGCGTGGATTGAAACCCTCTCGCCCGTTGGCGCCACAAACAATATTTTTATATTAGAAGCACCAAACCAATTTGCGCACGACTGGATTATCAACAACTACCAAGATTTAATCGTTTCTTCTTTAAGAGAACAAGAACCAAAAATTGACTTAAGGGTGGCCATTGCTCCACAATCCGAACAAAACGTTGTGGCAACGAGCCTGGCAAACAGTGAACCCATTAAACAGAGCAACGCAGGAAGAAGACATAACATTAACCCCGGAAACACCTTTGAGTCTTTTATAGAGGGGCCAGGTAGTATTTTTGCAAAAAACGCAGCACTTAACGTTTCCAAAAATCCAGGATCTAGCGACTTTAACCCCCTTATTATTTATGGCGGAGTTGGGCTGGGGAAAACACACCTACTCCAGTCTATAGCCAATGCCCTCATCAGGGGGAAAAAACAACTAAACGTTGTTTTGGCGTCATCAGAAAAATTTACAAACGACTTTATTGCAAGCATACAAGAAAACAAATCGATGGATTTTTCCAGGGTTTACAGAAAGGCAGATGTTTTACTTATTGACGATATACAGTTTTTTCAAGGCAAAGAACAAACTCAGGAACAGTTTTTTCACACCTTTAACGACCTCTTTACTGCCGGGAAACAGATTGTAATGACAGCAGACCGATACCCAGGCGAAATGGTTGGCCTTCAAGACAGACTTCTCTCTAGGTTCGAGTCTGGACTGCACGCCGACATACAGCCACCAGATTTTGAAACCAGGGTAGCCATTTTATCAAAAAAATCACAAGAAAACGGCGTTAAAATTCCAAGCGAGTTTTTAGAAAAAATAGCATCACACGTTAGAACAAACATTAGAGATCTCGAAAGCTGCGTCACAAAAATATTTGCTCACGCAACCTTTTCTGGAGAAGAAATTAGCGAAGCGCTCGTTGAATCCATTATTAGAGAACGGCTTGGAGACCAAGGATATGGACAAGCAACAATGCAGGACGTTGTAAGTGGCGTGTGTAGTGTTTTTGCTGTAAGCCAAGAAGAAATTGTTGGCCAGTCTAGAAGAAAAAACATAGCAGAAGCAAGGCAGGTTGCTGCATATTTAGCAAGAGAGGTTTTAGATATGTCGCTAAACGCAATAGGGCTACACCTTGGGGGGAGAGACCACACAACCATTATGCACGCACACAAAAAAGTTACGGCGCTCTTAAAAAAGGACGGTAAATTTAAAAGACGTGTTGATATTATATATAATGAGTTAAATTTTAATTAGAACAGAATAAAAGGAAAAAAAATGGCAAAAGGAACAGTAAACAAGGTAACACTAATTGGTAGGCTAGGACAAGACCCAGAAATTAGATTTTCTGGCGACGGAAAGGCCATAGCAACCTTTAGCGTGGCTACCAACGAAAGCTGGAAAAACAAAGACGGAGAGGTTCAAGAAAGAACCGAATGGACAAGATGTACGGTCTTTGGCGCCACAGCAGAAAAATATGTTCAACCATATATCAAGAAAGGAAGCCTGGTTTATATTGAAGGCTCTTTAAAAACAGATAAGTGGCAAGACAAGGATGGGAACGAAAGATACTCAACGGGGGTTATTGCAAATAACTATGGCGGAGTTCAAATTTTGGGCGGCGGAGACACCTCAAACCAGGACAGAACTGGCGGCATGGATCAAACACCAAAAACCTCAGAAGAAAACACAAGCCAAGTTACAGAAGACGACCTACCTTTTTAGTTTTTTCTTGTGAAAAAATCTCACCCAAGAAACAAAATCATAAGAACGTTTTTAAATTATGTGTCAATTGTTTTTTGTTTTCTTTTGGCTAACGTGACCACAAAAGGCAAAGACAACCTACCAAAACAAGGCCCATATATTTTGGCCCCAAACCACATAGACGATATAGACCCCTTTCCTCTTGCGGGCGTAATAAACAAACCTATTACATTTTTAATGGCCGAAGACCAAGCCCCCATTAGGTGGTATAAATCTTGGGCACCACGGTCTTACGGGGTTTTGTTGATAAACAGAAAAAACATAAGACCCTCCACCATGAAGGAGGTTAACAAGCAAATCAAAAGAAAAGAAATAGTCTGTATTTTTCCCGAAGGAACCGCCATTGGGATAAAACTCAAAGAAGCTAAAAACGGAGCATCTTTTTTTGCCGCACGCCACGAAATTCCAATAGTGCCGGTGGCTATAAGCGGAACAGAGAAAGTTTTTCCCGCACTAAAAAGACTTAAAAAGGCAAACATTAACATCGCTTTTGGAAGCCCTATTTTTACCAAAAAAGAAGACATAAGAAGGTTGGACGAGCTCACAAAAAAAACCATGGATGCAATTAGCAATATGTTGCCAAAAGAATACCGCTAAATTTTTTCCATCCAGGCCGCTTTTAATGTGCTAGTTGTTTAAAAAAACAACCTTACCCAAAACCCTACGCTGCGCAATGTCTTGAATAGAAGATACGGCGTCTTTCATGGAAACGGTTTTAGATATAAAGGGGTTAATTTTCCCCTCAGCCAAGAAAGAACTAATTGTTTTTAAGTTTTTTTCTTGAACAGACGGCTCTTCTTGTTGAAAGCGGCCAATAAAAACCCCCGAAACAGCACAACCCTTTAATAATATTAGGTTGACAGGAAAGGATGGGATTTTTCCCGCAGCAAACCCAACCACAAGATAGGTTCCGCCCCAACCGATAGACCTTAGGGCTGGCTCAGCAAAGCAATCTCCAACAGGGTCATATATAATAGAGTATCCACCCAAAACGCTTTTAGATTTTAATTCTTTTGTAAAAGACATCTGCGCATCTTTGTCTAGTCTTTTTTCTCCATAAACAACCACATCATCTGCGCCATACTTAACACAAACCCCAGCCTTTTCTTTTGTAGAAACCGCAGCAACAACTCGAGCTCCATAAGCCTTGGCAAGATCTACTGCGGCCAAACCAACACCCCCCGCAGCGCCCAAAACCAACACCTCGTCTTTTTCACCAATATTTGCTCTTTGTAACAGGGCGTGTAAGCTTGTTCCATAGGCCATAAAAACCCCCGCAGCAACATAATGAGGAAAAGAACTTGGAATTGGAAGGGCAAGGGTTTCATGAACAACTATTTTTTCTGCAAAAGCGCCAAACCCCTTAAAAAAAGCCACGTTGTCGCCAATCTTAAAAGAAGAAACCTCGCTCCCAACAGCGCTTATAACCCCCGCACCTTCATGTCCAGGAGAAAAGGGTAAATCTGGCTTAAACTGATACAAGCCCTGAACTATTAGGCTGTCGGGGTAGTTTAGTCCGGCGGCCTTTACGTCTATGACAACTTCGTTTGGCCCTGCGACCGGATCAGAAACATCCTCCCAAACAAGCTCAGAAATGGGAGCAAACTCTTTACATAATATCGCCTTCATTTTTTCTCTCCTCTTTATATTTTTTGGAAGACCTTAAAATAATATTTGGTCCTACCATCTTTTAGTGTTTTGTAAACGTTGGTGTTTTTTACCCCGCTAAAATCCCTCATAATTCCCCTCAAATAAGACGGAGTGCCTTTTTGAATAAATTCATTTTTTGCCTCATTAATTGTTTCCTTGTCTAGCGCCCCCAAAACATTTTTTGTAATTTCATATGACTCAACACATTTCATCCCAAAATCGCTGAAGGCCCCCTCATATTTTTCTAGTGCTTTTTCTGGACAAAGGTCGGTCCAGGCAAATAGGCCGCCCGGCTTTAAAACCCGCCTTACTTCAGACAAAAACCGCGGAATGGAAGGATAACAGTGCGACGACTCAACGTTAATAACAACATCATAGCTGTTGTTGTCAAACGGAATGCTTGATGCGTCTCCCTCAATAAATTCCAGGTTGTTTTCGTTGTGAATTCTGTTGCACAGCGTAATAGCGTTTTTAGAATAGTCAACCCCCGTTATTTTGTTGGGAGACATATATCTGGCAATATAAGAAGCGCCACCACCGCGACCAGAACCAACCTCGAGAACTGCCTTGCCCTCAACCTGTAAGCCCTCCACGGCGTGATGGTACAATTGAATACAGTATCTATATTTTTCATCGTCTTGGTTTAGGGAGGGTTCCTGGTTTTTGTCATTGTAATCAAAACCATAGTTCATAAAAGCCCAATCAAAAACATCATAGGTTTTTGCTAGGCGGTCATAGATTTTTTTCCACAAAAAGTGTTTAGTTTTTTTTGAGAAAAAAAAGATAAAACCCAAAACCCTATTAAGAAGCCCTCTCATAAGACTTAGTGTTTAAAAACCCTTGTTCCGGTAAACACCATTGAAATTCCATGCTTATCACAGGCCCCTATAACCTCTTTGTCTTTTATGGACCCCCCGGGTTGTATGATTGATTTTATTTTATATTTTGCCATTAAGTCAACAGAATCTCTAAAAGGGAAAAAAGCATCTGAAGCAAGAACCGCACCAGCAGGAACCCTGGTTTTTGTTAATGCATACCTTACAGCATCAACCCTGCTTGTTTGCCCCCCAGAGATACTAATAATTTTTTTGTTATGCGCCACCACAATAGCATTTGACTTTGCATGTTTCACCGTTTTCCATGCAAGCGCAAGAGTTGAAAGCTGGGCTTTTGTTGGAGGTTTTTTGGTAACTGTTTTTAGGTTTGAAACGTTTATCTTTGAAAGGTCTGTTTCTTGTATAACCCACCCACCAGCAATTTCTTTTCCAAGGCTCTTTTTAGGTTTGTATTTTCCAAGAGAAAGCACCCGAAGATTTTTCTTTTTTGAAAAAAGAGATAACGCCTCGCTATCAAAGCTGGGGGCAACAACAATTTCAAAAAAACCCCCGCTTAACTCTTTCGCCGTTGAAAGGTCACATTTTTTGTTCATTGCAACAACCCCACCAAAAGCTGAGAGAGGGTCTACCTTCAACGCATTTAAAAAAGCGGCTTTTGGTGTTTTGCCAGAACCAAGACCACAAGGAGAGCCGTGTTTTACAATTACGCAGGAAGGCTCTTTAAACTCATAAAGACATAAAAGGGCCGCCTCTCCGTCTAAAAAGTTATTATAGGACATTTCCTTTCCCTGGATTTGTTTTGCTTGTGGCAGACCAAAGGATTTGTGCTTTTCTTTTAAAACAAAAGCTTTTTGGTGTGGGTTCTCTCCATATCTTAAATGCAACGCGGCTTCTTCTAGCTCTGTTGAAATTGCACGATCATAAGAAGCACAATGATCAAACGCCTTGCCCGCCAGCCTCAATCGATCTTTTTTGCTTGTTCCGCCACCGCTAATTGATTTTTGTATGTTTTTATAGTCTTTGGGATCAACCACAACAGAAACCCACTTGTTGTTTTTTGCGGCAGAACGAATCATTGTTGGTCCACCAACATCGATATTTTCAATTTTTTCTTCAAGAGACGCCTTTGGATTCTTTGCAACAGCCCCAAAAGGATAGAGGTTACACACCACAAGGTCAATCCACCCTATTTTGTTTGTTTTGGCTTCTTTTTTATGAATATCTCTTTGGCCCAAAATTCCACCAGCAATTTTTGGGTGCATTGATTTTATCCTACCACCAAAAATTTCTGGAAATTTTGTTAGCGATGAAATCGAGGACACCTTAATTCCGTTTTCTTTTAGAGCTTTTGCTGTTCCGCTGGTGGCAATAAGCTTAATTTTTTGGCTTTCTAAAAACCTTGCAAAGGGCACTAAGCCTTTTTTGTCGGAAACAGACAACAAAGCAGTTTTTGGCTTAATTTTCATTTTTTAATATACCCCCCATTTTATTAATTGCCTCAACAAATGCAAGACCCTCAAGGGCTTGAACCCTCTCTTTTAAGCTTTCTACGGTGTCTTTTTCTAATACAACACATTTTTTTTGTATAATAATTGGGCCTCGATCAACCTCTGCCGTAACAAGATGTATTGTACACCCCGTCTCCTTTTCTTTTGCGAGAAGAACGTCGCGATGAACATTGTTGTTCATTCCGCCGGCATATTTGGGGAGCAAAGAGGGGTGAACGTTAATAATCCGACCCACCCACTCTCGAACAAACTCTTTTGACAAGATTCTCATAAACCCTATTAACAGCACCAGGTCTATGTTTTTTTCTAATAAATTTTTACTAACTTCTCGATCAAAATCCACCCTGTCCCGGTTTTTGTGTTCTATAAAAACAGAGGGAATTTTATACTTGTTTCCCTTGTCGAGAATGGGTGCACGCTCATTGTTGCTTATAATAATTTCAACCGAAGCGTCTAGGTCTTGACGCTCAATAGCCTCAACAATCGGAACAAGGTCGCTACCCCTGGTAGACCCCAATATACCCAACCGAATCAACCTAAAATTTCCTTTATGTGATCAATTCGACTATTAATTAGCGCTGTCGTTCCAATATCTTTTCTATGAAAAAGCTTTCCACCAATGTCACACACACCTTTTTCGGCAAGGCCTTCTGCAACAAGAATGTTGCTATCTACGCCAACAAACGCGGCAGTTCTTGATCCGGTTGCCACTATCCTGTTACCTGTTTCTTGAACGGCGGCCAAATATAAATTACTAAGGCTCGGGTCGCACAAAACCTCAAAATCTTTGCTAGGATTGTTTGGGTAGCCCTCAGGAACCACATATTTACAAACGGTGGCCTTTTTTGCAAAAGTAATTTCCAGACCCTTAAGAGACCCAGAAATAATTGACTTGCAAACGTCTATAAAGTCGGTTTCTAACACACTTAGAACATTCATTGCCTCAGGATCCCCAAACCTTGCGTTATATTCAATAACCTTAACACCTTTTCCAGTTAACATAAAACCGCCATACAAAACCCCGCGAAACCTTTCACCTGTTTGCTTATAAAGCTCTAGTGCAACACGCTCATTGGTTTGTTGGGCCTCCAATATATCTTGTTCTGACAGAAAAGGAAGGGAGTGGTTGTCAAAGGAGTACGTTCCCATGCCGCCGGTATTTGGTCCTGTGTCACCCTCAAAAGCTCTTTTGTGGTCTTGAACCGCGGGCATGTGGGCACAATGTGTTCCGTCGCAAAAACTCATCAAAGAAAACTCCTCGCCTATAAATTTTTCTTCTATTAAAAAAGTGCCCCCACCATCTACTATAGACCTGGCATAAGAAAGAGACTCTTCAAGTGAATGTAGGTGTTCGCCGGAAATTTTTACACCCTTACCACCCATTAAGCCGTCATGTTTAATAACATACTGCCCATTTAAATGTTTTAAAAACTCCTCCACGCCACCCAACGAAGAAAACACCATTCTTTCTGGGTTTTTTTCTTGAGCACAGAGGTCTAAAATGTTTCTAGCAAAAGCCTTACTGGTTTCTATTTTAGCCACGCTTTTTCTTGGACCCACGCATGAAATACCCTCTTTTTCTAGCGCATCTACAAGACCCGCCTCAAGGGGGGTTTCTGGCCCAATAATTGCAATATCAATTGAGAGGTTTTTTACAGCGGCGACCACACCATCAACATCGATTGGAGACTGTTCAAAATAAGACGAAGACAGGATTTTTATTTGAGGGTTTGTTGTTGAAGCAACACAGTGCAACAACGTTGAGGAGGCGCTTTCCTTAACTTTTCTAGCGATAGCCACCTCTCTTGCACCGGAACCAACTAAAAGAACACTCACCATTCTTTTTTAGAAGAGTCTGTTCTGCTGTTTTCAAGTTGCTTTAAAAATTCTTTTGTTACGTTCCCCGCACAATAGTTTCCGGTAAATACAGAGTCCTCAAAGTTGTTAATTTTTGTATTTCCTATGTGAGCCGAACGCTTTAAATCTTCTAGGTTTTGATATATCAGCGCATCAGCACCAATAAATTTTTCCACCCCCTTTATAGTTCTGTTGTGGGCGACCAGCTCTTTTGTGGCGGGCATATCAATTCCATACACATTTTGGTATCTAATGGGCGGAGACGCAGAAGCAAAAAACACCTTTTTGGCGCCATTTTTTCTAACCATTTCAATAATCTTTTTAGACGTGTTACCCCTTACGATTGAGTCGTCGACAAGTAAAACGTTTTTGTTTTTAAACTCTATTTCAATAGGACTTAATTTATGTGCAACAGATCTTTTTCTAATGCTTTGGCCCGGCATAATAAAGGTTCTCCCGATGTATCTATTTTTAATAAACCCTTCACGATACTTGGTGGACAACTTGTAGGCAACCTGCATTGCAGACGTTCTGCTTGTATCTGGAACGGGAATAACAACGTCTATGTCAAGATGTCCGTATTCTTTTAATATTTTTTCACCCAAAAAATCCCCCATTCTTAGGCGAGACTTGTGAACAGAAATAGAGTCAATTGTTGAGTCTGGTCTAGAAAAATAAACAAACTCGAAAAGACATGGGGTGTGTTCTGCTTTTTTATAACACTGTTTGTGTGATAATTCCCCACTCTCTGAAATAATAATCGCCTCCCCAGGCTTAACATCTCGCACAAAAGAGTATCCTAGGGCGCTTAGGGCGGCGCTTTCTGAAACCACCATATAAGCCCCACCATTTTTACCTAAAACTAGAGGGCGAATACCGTTAGGGTCTCTAAAGGCTACAATGCCAACCCCAGCAACAAGCGCCGTAACCGCATAACCACCCTCGCACTGTTTATATACATTTTTAAGGGCAGAAAAAACGTGAGAATTTTTTAACTTTCTAAAGTTGGTTTTATAAAGTTCGTAGGAAAAAAGGTTTAGCAACACCTCAGAATCTGACTGCGTATTAAATTGGCAAAAGTGAGTTTTTAAAAGACCATTTTTTACCTCTTCGCTATTAGTAAGCGTTCCATTGTGTGCAAGTGAAATGTTTACAGGGTTTGCTGAATAAAATGGCTGAGCCTCGCTTACATCAGCGCGTCCGGCCGTAGGATATCGCACATGACCCACACCGAGATTACCCTCCAAGCCTAGAGATTCGTTCGTTTTAAAAACCTCAGTTACCACCCCAAGTTCTTTATATAGGGACATCCTAGACCCGCTCCAAGTAGCAATGCCGGCAGCGTCCTGCCCCCGGTGTTGAACCTGTATTAGGGCATCATATATGTCCCCAGCAACATTTTTGTTTTTATGATATATTCCAACAATTCCGCACATAATTAATATTTTTTTAAAATCTTTTTTATTTCACCAACGTAGGTTGATGGGGTGAGAGACAACAAGGCTTTTTTGTCTTGTTCTGAAATTTTTAAGGTATCTACTAGGGCCAAATATGTTTCTTGGGTTAAAGGAGCCCCCCGTGTAATTTTTTTTATTTTATTATAAGCTTCTTTGTCACCAGACTTTCTCAAAACAGTTTGAAGGGCCTCCGCCAAAATGCTCCACTGGTTTTCTAGCTCCAAAGACAGCTGTTCTGCGTTTGGGTGGATTCTATTCAACCCACTAATAATGTTTTTATATGCCAACAGAGAGTGCCCAAAAGCAACACCGATATTTCTAAAAAGGGTGCTACCGCTTAAATCTCTTTGAAGCCTAGATCTTGACAGCCTTGATGCTAAAAACATAAAATTAGAATTAGAAAGTTCCAAATTTCCCTCTGCATTTTCAAAAGATATGGGGTTAATTTTGTGTGGCATAGTGCTTGACCCAACTTCGCTAGGCTTGTTTGTTTGAGTAAAAATATTTCTACTAATATATAGCCAAATATCAACACACATGTCGGTGAGTATGTTGTTAATGCGCACAAAAGCGTGTAATAGCTCAGCAATAGAATCGTTTGGTTCAATTTGTGTGGTAATTGGGTTGTTTTTTAGACCCAAATCTCTAATAAATTTTTCTGAAAAAGCCGTCCAAGACTCTTTTGGAAAAGCAATTTTATGAGCAGCAAAAGTTCCCGTTGCTCCAGAAAACTTGGCTAGCAATTTATGTCTCCTCACATAAGAAAGCTGTCTTTCTAGCCGAGCATGAAAGACCGCCACTTCTTTCCCAAGGGTGGTTGTTGTTGCCGGTTGTCCGTGGGTTAAGGACAACATAGGCATGTCTTTTGTTTGGCCTACCAACAGCACAAGCAGAGAAGATAACTGGTCTAAGCTTTGCAACAAGGACTTATTAATACCGCGTTGAAACATTAAAGAATAAGACGTGTTATTAATATCTTCTGACGTTAGCCCAAAATGAACAAATGGAACCAAGTTTGAATAGCCGTTTTTTTCTAATTTTTGAGATAAATATCCAACAACAGCATTAACGTCGTGTTTGGTTTTTGCTTCAATTCTTTTAACCCGATTATATTCTTTTTGATTAAAGTTTTTGTAGAAGCCGCGCAGTGTTTTTTTGTCTTCGTCCCCCAAGGACAGGTCTTTTTTCAGGGCGCGATGTTGAGAAAGGGCAATAAGATATTTTACTTCGACCTCAAGTCGAAAGTTCATTAAAGCCTGCTCTGAAAAAAACTCATTTAATTCAGAAACATTTTTTTTATATCTACCGTCTAGCGGAGAAATGGCACTCATATTTTCCCCAAACTTAATATTCTATGTACGGCTAAAGCACAGTTTCCAGGATCAAGAATGGTAAGCACGGGCGTCATACTAGGCATTTGTAGCGTAGAGTGAATGTTGACACTCATATCTATTTTGTCTTTAAATGGAGGGCAACCAAGTGTTGGTTTGTTTGTGTTGGCTGCTACAAAACCAGAAAGCGCATTAGACCTTCCGGCTATTGTTACAAAAACAACAGCTTCTTCTAGCCCATAAGATCTGATAATTTCTAATACTTTTTCAGGGTTTTTATGTGCAGAAGCGACATGCGTTTCGCGGTCAACGCCCAAGGCGTCCAGCGTAGATATAATTTTATCTGCGTGGTGTTGGTCGGAAGTTGAACCCATAATTAATATAGCCTTCATAGTAACTCCTTAATATTGTTTGTTATTCTTTGGTCAATATTTGTTAGGTCTGGAAATTGAAATTTTTCGCCAGTTATCAGCTCATATAGTAAAATATATCGTGCAGACAGTTCAATAATTAGCTCATCTGGAGCCTCAGGCAAAACCTCGTCCTCGTAAGGCGCACAATTTTTTACAAACCAAAGCCGAAGAAACTCTTTGTCAATGTTTTGCGGCTCTTTATTTTTTTCAAAACGCTCTTCGTAGGTGTCTGCTATCCAATACCGGCTAGAGTCTGGGGTGTGTATTTCATCAACAAACTTAATATTCCCAGAGACGTCCTTACCTAGTTCGTATTTTGTGTCTACCAATATTAACCCGTTTTTTGCCGCCACGTTTTGCCCATAACTAAAAAGGTCTAAACTCATCTGCGCTGCCCTATTGTAGTCTTCTTCTGACATTAGTCCCAATTCAAGAATTTCGCTCTTTGAAACAGGCCTATCGTGAACCCTATCTTTTGTGGTGGGGGTTAGCATTGGCTCAGAAAGTTTTTGATTTTTTTTCAGACCCGAAGGAATTTGATTGCCACAATATTCTTTAGCACCATTTTTATATACCGTCCAAAGCGACGTTTCCGTTGATCCCGTAATATATCCCCTTACAACAAACTCCACTTGAAACACCACACACCTTTCTACGAGAGAGATGTTGGGGTCTGGCGTATCGATTAGGTGGTTTGGAAACCGGTCTTTTGTTTTTTTAAACCACCACGCACTGACCAAATTTAATACAACGCCCTTATATGGTATGCTTGCCAGAACCCTATCAAAAGCGCTTTGTCGATCAGTAGAGACCATTAAAACCTTGTCGTCTAGAAAGTATGCGTCACGAACCTTGCCGACTTGTTTATTTTGCACGTGAATGTTGGTATCCTGAATTGTGTTATTCAGGTTCTCGCTAATTACCTGATAATATTTTTTGTCAATATTCATGACATTCTTGCGAAATTGGATTACACAAAATATGGCTATTTAAGGTCAAATCAATGTCTTTTTTTATTTGTTTTTTTTGAGAGCCTATTTCCCAAACAGTTCCCTTCAAAACGCTTGTGACATTAGTAAACCCAAAGCGCTTTTGCAGAGTTTCTTTCATCTTGCGACCCTCAATATTTTCTTTTTCTCTAACTAAAAAACGAGAACCAGAGTTTTTTTCTATACCACAAACTACAAACTCCTTACTGGGGTTAAACAAAACGTCTGTAGCATATATATTTTCTATATCTAAAGCCCCAACATGTTCTATTTCAAGGTGTAAATATTTTTTTATAACAACGCCCTCTGCCCCAAGCCTCTTTATGCATTGACCAACAGAGATTGCTTCGTTGTCAGCAATAATCATCGATATTAAAAGCTCAGTAGCGTGTTTTTTCTTTTTAAAAGGGGAGAGAGCCATTTTTTGAGAAGTATATTTTAGAGATTTATAACTAAACGACGCCTCAGTATTTAAAAATTGATTAAGTGCTTTAAAAATGGGGTCACCTTTGGTGGTACGCTCGGGATGTGGCATCATGGCCAGCACATTACCCGCAACATTCCCAAGGGCTGCGATATTGTTGGTTGATCCGTTTGGATTTATAGGAAAATTATTTATAACCTCCCCACTTTCGTTGCAGTAATGATATGCTGCAAGATTTTCTTTTTCAACAAGCTCTTTCAGATCATCGTTCATTACAAATCTTCCCTCAGCATGTGCCAGGGGTACGCTAAGAAAATCCCCACAATCTTTGTCAATAAATGCAGAATTATTCTGCGCATTGCTTTTGATATTACACCAAGTATTATAGTATCCAGTGCCAATCACTTGCCCATTTTTCACCCGCTTATTTTGAGACAAACCAACAACGGTGTTAAAGTCTGTATTGCCTGGAACCATACCAGCTTCTACTAAAATTTGAGCCCCATTACAAATTCCCAAAATAGGCTTTCCTTGCATGGCCTCATTTTTTAATGTGTCCATAATCGGATCTAAAGAAGCAATAATGCCGGACCTAGATCGATCTTCATAAGAAAAACCACCAACAATAACATATCCATCACAGGCTTTTAATTTAGAAGACAGCTCGTTCCATAGGTGCGATACGGGAACCATACCACTTCTTTTGATTGCTGCGATAGTTTCAAGCTCTGTATTTGAGCCAGGAAATTGAATAACCGCTATCTTGCGCTTATTTGTCATTCAAGTAAACCTGTTTAGATGAATTTGATACAATAACACCTATTTCAAGGCAATTGTTTACCCCCAACATTTTTACAAGCTGATCTTTGTGTGACGGGTCAATGATAATAGTAAGACCAATCCCCATATTAAACGTACGATACATTTCATTCATTTCTAAGTCCAGGTTTTCTATTAGAAACTGAAAAAGAGGAATTTTTTCCCAAGAATTCACGTTAATCTCTGCAGCAAAACCATCAGGAAAAACCCTTGGCACATTATCTAGTAATCCACCCCCAGTTATGTGCGCCAAGCTTTTAACCTGGAACTCTTTTTCAATAAGAAGGTTAATCATTTTACTATAATTTTTATGTGGAGCAAGCAAGGCCCCTTCAACGGTGGTGGTTTTATGAGACAATACCCCGTCTGGCAGAGCGTCGCTTATGTCTAGATTTAAAACATCGAAAATTAATTTTCTTGCCAATGAATACCCGTTTGTATGTAGTCCGTTAGACGGGACCCCCATAATTAAATCACCCTCTTTAACAGAAGAACCGTCCACAATGTCTTTTCGCTCTACAATGCCAGTTGCAATACCAACTAAATCATATTCATTTTTATGATATGTGCCAGGCATTTCAGCGGTTTCTCCACCAACCAAAGAAACCCCCAAGTTTTTACACCCCACGGCAATGCTTTCAATAATGTCTGAAACGATTTGTGGCTCTAAAGAGCTACTTGCGATATAATCAAGAAAGGTAAGAGGTGTTGCGCCGGTAGCTGCGACGTCATTACAACAAGCGTTTACTAAATCAAAACCTATAAAACTGAAGTTGTTGCATTTTTGTGCTACAGTTAGTTTTGTACCAACACCGTCAATACTTTGTACCATGACCGGGTCATCGTAGCGACTGACAACATCTTTAATGCTATACATCGACCCAAATCCACCAATTGAAGACAATACATTTTTATTGAAAGTAGATTGAATAATTTCTTTAGACGACGCTATTACGCGATCCGCTTTTTCAATATCTACTCCGGCATCTTTATATGAAATTTTTTGTTTCATGATAATAGTTTCTTTCTCAAAGATGTGTCCCACACATTTTGTGCTTCTTTAATTGATAGGTTTACTTTATTGTTAATCATAATTGTTTCTTTAGAAGATGTTGTCCCTATAATATCAAAAGGTATATTGTTTGTTTCTAGTGTTTTCTGCGCCTCCGCTACGTTTTTATTGTCCACCTCTATTATAATAGAAAGATTTTCGTTAAATAGGTCTATGTCGAATGTTTTTTCATCCACGTTGGCGGTAATGCCAATACTATTACGAAAGGACATTTTACAAAGAGAGACAGCCAACCCACCTCCCGTGACCACCCTTGAAGAAAGTATTAACTTTTGTGCCCCCAAATCAATAATGTTGTTTAGCAATGCGCTATAATCTTTATTGGAGAAATGACACACATCATTGTTTTTTACTTTTAAAATATCGGCAATCACGCTACCCCCCAACTGTTGGTTTTTTGCACCCAAAACAAAGACAGTAGAGGCGTTAGATTGAAAGCTATTTTTTATTGCGTTATTTATGTTAAGATTTTTACCAAAAGATCCAATCATCGGACTGGGGGGTATCGCGCTATCGCCACTTTGATTATAAAAACTTACGTTGCCCGCTATAATAGGAAGGTTTGTATTTTCTTCAAAATGTAAATCATCACAACAATCTCGAATCGCTTTACAGCTTTGTGCAAATTGCCACATTTGTTCTGGTTTTTCAGGATTTCCAAAACACAAACAATCGGTTAGCGCTACAGGGATTCCGCCGCTGGCCACTACTTTTGCTGCAGATTCTAATACGGCATGTTGCGCTGCTAGGTATGGATCAATTTTCCCAAGCTTTGGGTTGTGTGCAATTGCAGCAGCAAAGCCACTATTTCTAATTTCTTCTGGAAAAGAATCGTTGTTGAAAGGAGAAACAACGCCGGCCTCAGCTGAGCCCCGCTCAAGAACAACCTTACCCTGAACTTGCTTATCGTAGCATTCATAAACAGGGGATCTAGATGAAATATTTTCATGTGCCAACAAGTCTAAAATAATATCGTTATGGTTTTTGATTGAAGGTAGAGGATGAGACAATTTTGTAACCCCAACCTTTTTTAATGGCCTTTTGTAAACAAACCCCTCATTTATTTGTGCAATTGGCCCATCAATAATTTTTTTATTATTAGCATAAACAGTGTAGTGGCGATCTTTAATAATCTTTCCCACTACTTTTGCTTGAGCTAATGATGAAACATTTGGAAAATCAAATTTTTTATTATAGTGGTCTAGGATTATAGGGGTTGTATCGGGATGACAAGCCCACATAAAACGCTCCTGAGTTTCGGAACATAAAATCACATGACCTTGTAATCCGTCCATACTGGTATGGATTTTATCCACCCAGACTTCAGCGCCCATGCCAGCAGCATCTGCTAATTCTATACTAGCGCATGCAACCCCACCGGCTCCCAAGTCTTTAAAGCCCACCCTATCTGTCATCCCATTGTCTTGTAAATATTTGAACAAACCATATGTTGATTTAAGAATATGTCTTTCTAAAAAAGCGTTTGGTTCTTGAACTGCACCCTTGTTTTGTTGTTTTTTTTCTTCTTCTAGTTCTAGCGAAGCAAAGCTTGCACCACCAAACCCACTGTTGTCTGTTGGTTTTCCTATTAAAATTAAATCATATCCCTCTGAATTTTTTGGGGCCTTTGATCGAATGATATCTTTTTCACGCACAATGCCGGCAGCGACAACAGTTACCAGGCAGTTGTCATTGTACTTCTCATCATAATATAAATCTCCACAAATATTAGGGATACCAAGCGGGTTACCATAACCAGCAATACCGCCGACCACGCCCTCGTGAATCCACTTTGTTTTATTATTACTTAAATCGCCAAACCTTAGGCCGTCTCCAACGGCGACCACTTCAGCGCCCATGCAACACACATCTCTAACATTTCCTCCAATGCCAGTTGCAGCCCCCTCATATGGAACAATTTGACTAGGATGGTTGTGAGACTCATGACTAACAACCAACCCATAACGATTATTGTCTTTGTCTGTTGCGATAGCAACAATACCTGCGTCATCTTTTGCGCCTAAAATGACATCCGGTCCATCGGTTATAAAATGTTTAATATGCTCTTTGCTGCTTTTGTATGAGCTATGTTCAGAGCCTTGAATAGAAAACAAGACCAGCTCTGCCAGGGTTGGCGGCCTTTTTAAAAACTCATTTTGAACGGTTTTAGTTTCTTTTATGCTAAGTGGAATATTCTGTTCAGATAAAATAGTTTTAATTTCTTGGTCCGAAAGATTGGAAAAATCAAACGTGTCCCAACTTTCATATTTTATCATAAAGCAAAGGTTTGGTTTCGATCGGGCCCATAAGAAATCAATGAAATGGTGTTGCCGGTAAAGTCCTCTATTTTTTTAATAAAAGATTTTAACTCAAGAGGGCACTCATCAATATTTTGAATGTGATCGGGTAGAGATCTCCATCCCGGCAATGTTTCATAAATAGGTTTAATTTGAGCAAAACTCTCTAAGTCTGCTGGGACACAATCAGTTTTTTGGCCATTAATTTCATAACCTATACACAGTTTAATTTCTGGGAGCCCCGTTAAAACATCTACTTTAGTTAAAATTAATTCAGTAAACCCGTTTAACTGGTTTGCATATTTTAACTGTACCAAATCTATCCACCCAATTCTTCGCGCCCTGCCTGTTGTAGTCCCATACTCCTGTCCAATTTCTCGTATTTGGTCTTCTAATGGAGGAGCAATCTCTGTTGGTAGCGGTCCACGACCTACATAGGTTAAATATGCTTTTGCAATTCCGACAATACGTTTTTTTCTATTTAAACCAATTCCAGAGCCCGCCTCTACTTGGCCTGCTACCACATTACTGCTGGTGGTGAAAGGGTATAATCCATGATCTACGTCTAAGCAAGCACCTTGGGCCCCCTCAAATAAGATAGCCTTCCCTTTTTTGTCGGCCTCACTGAGTTTTTGAGCGACATTACCAACATAGGGCTTAATGGTTTCTGCATATTCTAAATATTTATTTAAAACCGCTTCATAAGAATAGTCAAATTTTTCTTCAAAAACATTTTCAACGAGTTTTTTATTAAAACTGAATGATTTCTTTAATCTTTTTGCAAAAACATCTTGATTAAAAAGATCAATAATACGTAGCCCGTGTCTGTACATTTTATCTGCATAAACCGGCGCAATTCCAGATCTCGTGCTGCCCGCAGCTAAGTCATTTTGTAGTGCGGTTAAATGATGATCAATATCAACATGATACGGCATAATTAAATGAGCACGATCGCTGATTAGAAGATTGACCCCAAGCCCCTCCTTTTTTAACATATCAATTTCATTGATTAATACGGCAGGATCAATTACCACGCCATTGCCAATAACAAGTTTACAGTTTGGGTGTAGTACGCCAGAAGGAATTAGGTGTAACTTAAGGGTTCTTTCATCTAAGATAATAGTGTGCCCTGCATTATTTCCACCCTGGAATCGTACAATATAATCTGACTGAGCAGAGAAAAAATCTGTAATCTTTCCCTTGCCTTCGTCCCCCCATTGGGCACCAACTATAACAGAAATATTTCTTTTATTATTTTGCACTTTTTGATGTTATTGATAAGATGTAATTTATGTTGTGGATTCTAGATACCAAAATAATACTTTGAAAACTCTTATTTTTTTAAGCTTTTTCTTTTTTAATAGTTGCGCTTTTGTTGGTCAGCTAGCTATTCCAATGGAGTCCATTGATAAACCAAAGGGCCCCTATGGTATTGGTACCCAAGTCTTTTTTTGGACCGACGAAACGAGAAGCGAACAATATACTACCGACCCCACAGATTTTAGAAATTTGTTAGTTCAGATATGGTATCCCGCACAGATGAAGGATAATTATCAAAAAACAACCCACATGGTCTTCCCCGAACGCACCCTAGTTTCTATGGCGAACACACTTAATGCGCCGACCAGCCTTATAAAGCATAGCACTAGACTAATGTCAAGCGCAGTTCTGGGGGCACACCCCGTAGAAGGAGAAACGTTCCCATTAATATTGTTTTCACATGGTGATGGCGGCGTAGCCACACAAAACTTATCACAAATTGAAACATTGGTAAGCCATGGGTATGTTGTCATTGCTCCAAACCACACGTATAATGCCTCCATTACTTTTGATAAAGAGGGTACCCCCACCACCTATAAATCCAACGTAACCTGGACCGAACAAGCAATGCACAATAAAAAATATTATGCGAATCAGCTAATACGGTATCGATATGAAGACATTGCATTTGTATTGGCGGAGATATCAAAAGATGGGCTACAGGGGGCCGTATCGAACCCGTATTATAAAATAATTGATTTTGATCGTATAGGGATGATGGGGCATTCAATGGGCGCCGGCACCAGTTATCACGCCCTTATAAATGATAAGCGTATTAAGTCAGCCGTAGCGTTAGATGGGTGGTTTTTCCCGCTAGACCAAAAGACCTTTTCTACAAAAACAAATAAACCGTTTTTACACCTAGGACAAGAAGAATTTTTTAATTTGGACATTGATGGCGACATTAACGACACAGAAACTGGAAAAATTAATTTTGATATTCACAATGCCATACTAAAGAACAACACAAGTTCTTTTGTTGTATATGTTAAGAATAGCTTACACCAGGACTTTACCGACTTTAAACAGATATATATTCAAAACAGGCCGTTTACTTTTCCGATATCGGGGTTCGGAGACGTTCCAAAGAATAAAATTAAAAACATTATGAACAAATCTATTTTAGAGTTTTTTGATTATGCTTTTAAAAATGAAAAATTTGATACAACGATTTTAGACCAATACAACAATGATATAATAGTGAGCTATGACATCAACCAATAAAATAACGGCCCCCCCAAAGGACTTGGTGTTTTAAAACAGCGCCTATCAAATTGGGGGGTATTTTAGGTAAAAAAAGACAGATTTTATTTTTGTTGTTTAATTTGTCGACGTGAACGACAATACTAAAAAAGTATTGACATCCAGAAAAACTATCCTCAATTTAAATGACTTTCACAATGAAGGGATACGCATCCCCTAATAGTGGTATATATATACTGTGAAAAGTATGTATGAAAGTAAAGATTATATATACAGTAATATATATATAGGGTAAATGAATGAAACAAAATAACAAATTAAAATTTGTATATAAAAACTCATTTGGAGGTAGAATAATGAGAAAACTACGTATGTTAATTGCGCTTCTTGTTCTTCCTACTCTTATGTTTGCACAGTCAACGACTGCTAAATTAGCAGGTGTTGTTAGTGATGCTGATGGTAATCCATTGGTTGGAGCAAACGTAGTTGTAGAAGAATCAAACTTAGGTGCAGCTACCGATCAATTAGGTAGATATTATATTCTTGACGTTCCCGTAGGTGACTACAACTTAAGAGCCGAGTATATCGGTTATACTACAGTTGTAGAGGCGGGTGTAAAAACTTCTGTTGGTTTTACAACAACAGTTGATTTTGCATTAGATATTGCCTCGGTTGCAGGTCAAGAAGTGACAGTAACAAGAGAAAGACCGTTAATTAATCCAAATGCTACTAATACAACTCGTATTGTTGATAAAGAGTTGATTGATGCATTTGCTGTGAGAGGGGTTCAAAATATTGTTAACCTTCAAACAGGTGTTGTTAATGGATATTTCCGTGGAAGTAGAAGTGGAGATAGTAGATACTATGTCGACGGCGTTCCCGTAAAAGATGTTTACGGAGGCGGAAACCTATTAAACGGTAACTCTCAATCAGCATTACAAGAGATTTCAGTGCAAACTGGAGGTTTCTCTGCAGAATATGGTGGTGCTAATGGAGGGATTGTAAATATTACTACCAAAACTGGTGGTACACAATGGAGATCAAAAGTAGGAATAGAATCGTCTTTAGGGGCGGATGCTAGTACTGATCCTGACAAGTTATACTCTGATGGTTATCAAAATGTCAACTTTGACTTTGGTGGTCCAATCAGCGATAATGTAAAAGTATATTTGTCTATTGAAGCGAAAGAAAAGGCTGGTGACGTTTCTTACAGTTACTTCCCTAAATATGACGCTATGCCAATGTCTGAAGTTCCTGCTGACTATTACAGCGACGGTACGGATGGCTTTGTATATGGTAATGACGCAAATGGTAACAAAGTTGCACACATTGAAACTGTTATAAGAGACAACCAAACAGACCCAGCATTGTTGGCTTCTGGTGTTGCATCTTATGATACTACATATGTTGTATATAGTAACTATGAGCGTATGTACGGACAACAACCCCAAGATGACAACAGCCGTATTACTATTAATGGTAATATGACAATGGACTTTGGTCCATTACGTGTCAAGCTTGGTACACAGGCTTATGATTATGAAGGACATAGTTATAGCTGGAGCAGAGTTCTAGGTGGAACGGAAGGTTCATATATTAATGAATCAGATTTCACTATGGGATACATGAACTTCAGATATACTATTAGTCCACTATCTTATGCTAAAGTTTCGATTTCAAACCAAACTTATGAAACAACAGGTGGTAATGAAAATTACTTACATGATATTGAAGCATATGGTAGAAGAACCAAAACATTTGGTTCAGCAAATTATTACAAACGTGACGGAAACTGGTTTAACCCACTATCACCAGATGAATTTATTGGTGCAGCAGGGTTTGGATCACAGTCCACAGGTTACGATACAAGAAAAACCACTACAAACACCCTAAGCTTTGACTACACCAACCAACTTGGTTATAATGAGTTTAAAGTAGGTGGTTCAATAGACAATCACGAAATTACTCGTTATGGTCTTGGAGCATCAGGTGTTGCCAGAGCAATTAGCCAAGTAGACGCTAATTATGATGGTGTAGCTACTAATGAAGAAATCATTGCTGCAGGAAGCAATCCAGCAGACTGGAGGTTCATTAACTACAGATCGTTGTATGTAACAAACCTTGGTTACAATATTTATGGTGATGAATGGAATGGAACATATAATCAAGACGACCATATGTTATCTCCGGCAGAACCAAAACAAACACGTTTCTATATTCAAGATAAACTTGAATTTAAAGATGTAGTTGTTCAAGTTGGTCTTTCAATGGAAACAATTGATACTGGCGCTATGGCTCCAGATTCAGATGGTGACGGTTATGGAGACTCAGACGGGTTCAACCACCTATACTTTAATAGACAACGTGTAGATAGAACTGGCGATGGTGACGGTAACTATGTTTGGAAAAAAACAAAGAAAGAAACCGCTACACATCCTAGAATTGGTATCTCATTCCCAGTATCCGACCGTACAGTATTTCGTGCGAACTACGGAACACACTGGCAATCAGTTCCAATGTCATATCTATACTTATCAGATTCACAGCTATCAGCTGACATCTTAGCTGGTAATGCTACTGCATCTGAAAACCCTGCGTTAAAACCAGAACGTTCTACTCAGTATGAAATTGGTATTGAGCAACGTATCGGTGCTTTCGCATCATTAAAGATTGAAGGGTTTTATAAAGAAAGTAAAGATTACTTGACGCTTGCAAATCGTACAGACGCATTTACAAATACTGGTGGTGCAGATACTCAACAAAACTGGGCACAGTACTTAAATGGAGACGTTATGGTCTCACAAGGTTTGACAACAAACTTTGAAATGCGAAGAACTAGAGGTTTGTATGCGCAAGCAAATTATACATACTCAGAATCTAGAGGTACTGGATCTTATGGGTCACAGAACTTCTATGTTACTTGGATTGGTACGGACGATGGATATCCAAAAGCGATGAATCTATTAGACTATGACCAAACTCATACTGCAAACGTAATCCTTGACTGGCGTTCACCGAACGCTACTGGTGCGTTAGCCAACACAGGGTTTAACGCTGTAATGAGTTTTGGTAGTGGTACTCGCTATACACCATCTCAAATCTATAGTACGGTTTTTGAGAACAGATGGGAATTCCCAGAGGGTCCAGTAAACTCAGGTACAATGCCTGCTTATACTAACCTTGATCTACGTGTAGACAGAGCCATTAATATAGGCGGCATGACAGCAAATGCATATGTGTCAGTGTTTAACGTTCTAGACGCAGAACAGGTTAATGATGTTTATCATGGAACCGGCAACGTAGGCGAAGATGGCTGGGTTGCAACTGAAAGTGGGCAACAATGGCTTGCCAATAGATTAAGCACTAACCCTGACGTTGATGCAGCGGCCCTTTACGAAGATAACTTAGCTTATCCTAGTAGATGGAGCGCTCCTCGTACTGTTAGAGTTGGTATGAACATTAGTTTTTAATTAAATAAGAAGGTAAAGAGGTACATATGAAAATCTTAAAGAATATTACCGTTTTCACATTGGTGATGTTGCTGTCAGTAACTACTGGCCTTGAAGCGAGAGACAAAAATGTTTCTAACTTCAGTAGCGCATCAAATTATGTGGATTCCAGTGGTACGTTCGATGGGAACCAAATCTATGCCGATGTCACTAATAATGGTCTATTTCTGGATTATCACATTTCTGGTGATTCAGCGTTAGAATGGCCTAAAGGTACAGGAGCTCACTCAATCTTCCAATCTGCTTTATGGATGGGAGCGACAGTGAATGGTTCTATCAGAACAATCATTGGAGATTATACACAAGACATGGGTCCAGGTCCATGGGGTGGTGACCCGCTATCTGCGGTTCACAGAATCTATAAAGTAGAGAAATCTATGTTAGCTGCTCCCCTTGACTTCGCCGACTTCCAAGGATGGCCAGTTGATTTTGGTGCACCTTGGGTTGACGTAGATGGTGATGGAGTTTATACTCCACTCCCAGGCGGAACTGATCATCCAGAGTTTCTAGGAGACCAAGTACTTTGGTTTGTTAGTAATGATGGTGACCCAGCGTATAAATTGAATTTTGGAACATCACCACTAAACGTGGAGATTCAAACAACTATGTTTGGTTTTGATAGACCAGACGTATTTGGTGATATGGTGTTCTTAAAACAATTAATAATTAATAAAGGTTCAGATGATCTAATCGATACTTACATGGGATTATGGTCAGACCCCGACCTAGGAAATGCTGGTGACGACTTTGTTGGTTGTGACGTAGCTCTAGGTATGGGTTATGTTTGGAATGACGGCCCTGACAGTGTCTATGACAACTTAAGCGTCGGTACTCCAGCAGCTGGGTATGACTTTTTCCAAGGTCCAATGGTAGATTGTGACTCTGGAGAAGATTGTTCAGTAGGTGCTAAAATGTTTGGTACCACCCACCCAGGTAAAAAGAACCTAAGTATGTCATCATTTGCATTCTATATTAATGGAGATGCGACATACACTGACCCTGCTGATGAATCAGAGGGTTATTATTACTTACAAGGTTTAAGAAAAGACGGAAGTGCGTTTCCAACTGCAATCGCGGGAGATCTATATGATCAACGCTTTTGTTTCTATGGAGACCCTAATGCCACACATAGTACTGCTAACCCTGTTGACGGAAACTACGCATCATCTGCGGACAGACGTTTCCTAATGAGTGTTGGTCCATTTACTATGGCAGCAGGCGATTCACAAGAAGTAGTGTTTGGAATTTTCCACGCTGGTGGCGGTGACGCTTTAGCTTCTGTAGCTTACCTAAAAGAAGTAGATGCTTTAGCTCAAAAAGCTTATGACATTGACTTTGCTTTGCCTGACTCACCTCCTGCACCAAGTGTGACAGCAAGTGCGTTAGCAGACCAAGTCCTATTAGTCTGGGGCTCTGGAGCTGAAAGTTACAATGCGCTTAGTGAAGTTGACTTAGACGCAGCAGGTAACCCTACAAGCTTTGTATTCGAAGGATACAATGTTTATCAGTATGAAACAGACTCAGGAGCTGGAGCTAAGAAAAGATTAGCCACTTATGATATTGTAAACGGAACTACTGAAATCTATGACACAGTATTTAATGCTGAGTTAGGTGAGAATATTAACATTAGAACACAATTTGGGTCAGATAGTGGATTAGCACACTTTGAAGCCATCACAACAGATGGATTAAATGGTAATTCAAAACTGATTACAAATCGTTCTTATTATTATGGTGTAACCGCATATGGTTACAACGCTGACGGGATTCCAAAAACATTGGAAAGTAGCCCCGCAGTACTTACTGTAAGACCAGAAGTACCAAACACATTCTCTGCAGGTGACAACACAGCATCAGCAGGCGATTTGATCGCAACCACACACACTGGACCATCTCAAGGTTCTGTTGACGTGGTTGTAGTAGACGCTTCTGCCTTAACTGGCGATACCTATACAGTAACAATGGACGACGTAATGCCAGATGGCACTGTAGCCGTTAACTGGTCACTAACAAACGATGCAAGCGGTACAGTATTAATCGCAAACAACCCAGTAGTGGGTGGTGTGAATACTGCAACGGGCGTTGAAGTTGGCCCAGGCGGAACTCCAGTTGTTGAAGGTATTCAATTACTAGTAAACGGCCCCCAAGAAGACTTGCTATCAGTAAGTGAGTGGGATCATGGCTGGAAAGAAAACAACGTACTAAGAGACCCTGCGGTTTCTTATGTACCTTGGGCTAGTTTAGGTCGTACAGGATATATTATTGAAAATAGAGCAGGCCTACATTACTCTGCCCCTTATAATCGTGA